>Ga0209390_10011535_pt1 | contig 10139 bp, 5 predicted proteins | sample BON01_FD_187212 | JGI IMG/M metagenome (GOLD analysis project Ga0209390, IMG submission 187212) | Freshwater microbial communities from Lake Bonney liftoff mats and glacier meltwater in Antarctica - BON-01 (SPAdes) (version 2) | ecosystem: Environmental > Aquatic > Freshwater > Ice > Glacier... | reverse complement strand
GGTCACCCCAATCCTTCATCGAGTTCTTCATGCGCATCTGCACCCTGTGCAAGCTGGACCCCGTGCTCTCCGCCTTCCTCGAGTCGGAGGGCACGGTCATCGCGTCCGGCGTCACCATGTACGCCAGCTCGACCAGGGATGTGCTCATCGATGAAGCATTGCGCAACCAAAGAACACCGACCAAGCACGTGGCGGGCCGCATTGTCTTCCTACCCAGCCTCGTCAGCGAGCACAGGAACGCGATCCCAGCGGCCGCCAAGCTCCCCGCCCACCGCACGCCGGTGGTGCCGACAGGGAGCTCTTCGCCAATCTCCAGCGCACCGTCATACACCACCACCGACCTCAACGCCGACGCATCCGGCCGCGTCTTCGACGAGGCCGACACGGCGCCCTTAGCCGGCGACGCGTCCGCAAGCCGCCCTTCGGCGGCGCCCGTCCTACCACGAGCTCTCCATACAGGATCGTCGCCTGGATTCTTCAACGCGTCCAACAAGACCTCGGCCTCGCCCTACACGCCCTCATCCTCGAACAGTCGCTCGGCGACAAGCTCTACGAGGCGGCCAACGGCAACGGCATCGCCATGCTCGTCCTCATCGAGGCTCACATTCGCAACAAAATGCACAGCAGCCAAGCCATTCTCACCTGCAACTTCGCTCGCCTGCAACTCCTCGGGAAGACTTTCCCGATCGCATCTCCCAACAGCGCCCACACCTTCAAGGAGTGGCTTCGCGACTTCAAGGAGATCGCCAGCCTTGTGCCGCACGCCACCGAGTCCGCCGACCTCCACACCACCCTTACCGAGTTCGTGGCGCGCTTCCCGGACAAGCACAGGTCCGACATCACGCAGCAAATGAAGATCTTCAAGTCCAACCGTAAGTCACGGACGGGCGACTGCGACCTCAGCTCGGACGACGAGGAGGCCTCTTGCTCCGCTAAACAGCTCCTCGACTACCTCTGTCACGACATCCACAGCGCCCTGCGCGTCAAGGACAAGGCCGCGCGCGAGGTCACCACCGCGGAGGCCCTCCGCCTCTCTTCCGCTAGCCTCGAGAAAAAGGCGACTCCCTCGGAAATGGACAAGCTCATCAAGCAGATCGCATCTCTCAAAGCCCAGCTACAAGCCCCTCCCGCCCCCGCCGCAGCGCCCGAGCAACCTGCGCCGCCACGCCACGCAGCCAAGCCCCGGCCCAAGAACGCGCTGGCCAACTACAGAGACTTCGTGCTCACGCCGGCCATGCGCAACTGCTCCAACTGCAACGAGCGCCATCTAGACCGCGACTGCCCCAACCGGCCACCGCCCGAGCCACTACGCGCCCCGGCCACCGCGGCCGGCGCCGGCACCGCGGACCCTCCCAAGGTGCGCGCGCCGCGACCCGCCGCCGTCGCCCTGCGGGCAACGGCTCCCGATCTACCTACCGCCGCGGCGGCTCAACCGCCGCCCGTCCCGGTGCCGGCAAACGATACGCCCGCCCCGGCGCTCACCACTCGACGCTTCGCTCCCGCACGCGCCCCCGCGCCAGCGCTCTCCGCCCTCCGCTTCGGCATCGAGCCCACCGAGAACGGATGGACGTCGCCACACGAGATGGGCGACGCCGACGCTGCGAGCGACTTCTGGGCCCCGCGGGCGAGTTACTCCAGGCCCGCGCTCTCCGCGAGACGGGCGTCCACCACTCTATCCGGCTTAACCTACTCTATGTTCGCCGAAAGAGACCTCGCCCAACCCCCACACGTTGCGCCAGCCACCCCTATCTCTCCCGTCTGCGCGCTCGGCGGCTCTCTGGCGTCCCTCGCCATGCGTCTCCTCTGCCTGTTCATTCCTGACCCGCCTTCGCAGCAGCTCAACAGCCCTCCCGCCGCCTCCGCCGACCCGCCACCCGTTGCTACAGCCGCCTCCGCAGTTGCCGCCGCCACCTGCGCCGCCAGCGCCGCCGCCACCCAACATGCCAACGCCACCGCCGTCCCCGCTGCCGCAGCCGCCTCCGCAGACCCGCCACCCGTTTCCACAGCCGCCTCCGCCGCCGCCGCCGCCACCTGCGCCGCCAGCGCCGTCACCACCCCTCATGCATCGACGCCGTTTGCACCACCGCGCGCACCGCCGCCGCCTGCGCCGCCCAAAACGCCTTCGTTGCGGCTCAACAGCCCTCTCTGTACGCCTCCGTCGCCACAACACGCGCCGCCGCCGTCTGCGCCGCCACCGCCTTCGTAGCAGCCCGGCAGCGCTCTCGGCGGGCCTCCGTCGAAAACACACGCACCACCGCCGCCGTCTGCACCACCGCGTGCTCCGCCGCCACCTGCGCCGCCCGAACCGCCTTCGCAGCTCGGCGGCGCTCTCGGCGTGCCTCCGTCGACAACACACGCACTACCACCGCCGTCTGCACCACCACGTGCTCCGCCGCCACCTGCGCCGCCCGAACCGCCTTCGCAGCTCGGCAGCGCTCTCGGCGTGCCTCCGTCGACAACACACGCGCCGCCGCCGCCTGCTCCGCCGCCGCCTTCATGGCAATTCGGCAGCGCTCTCGGCGTGCCTTCATCGGCATCACACGCCAACGCCACCGCCGTCTCCGCTGCCGCGACCGCATTTCGCCACGTACCCAACGCCGCAACCAACGAACCAGCGCCCCGCCTCACGCCGGCCGCTCCTCTACCCGCTGCCCCAGCTGCCTCCGCCGACCCGCCACTCGTCGCCGTCCCTGCCGTTGCCGCCGCCACCTGCGCCGCCAGCGCCGCCACCGCCCATCACGCACCGCCGCCGTTTGCACCACCGTTTGCACCACCGCCACCTGCGCCGCCCAAAACGCCTTCGTTGCAGCTCAGCAGCCCTCCCTGTACGCCTGTGTTGCCACAACACGCGCCGCCGCCGTCTCCACCGCCAACGCCTTCGTGGCAGCCTGGCAGCGCTCTCGGCGGGCCTCCGTCGACAACACACGCACCACCGCCGCTGTTGGCGGGTGGTTTTTTTTGGGGGGGTGTTTCTCCTTTGCGGGGCCTGTGTGCCGGAGCCCCCCGGCGGTGTTGCGCGGGGCGCGCGCGTGTCGCCTGTGAAGACCCTTGATACAGCATAGATGCAGTGTCTGACTGTGTGTGTGGGGGTCGCCTCTGGGCCCCCTTCCTGTGTTGTCTGTGTGGCCGTTTCGGCCGTTGGGCGTTCCCGTTTCGCGTTCTTGCTTCTAGACTCTGCTAGACATGTTGGCCGACTCTGCGGCCTGCGCTCACGCACTCGTTCACTCTCGTACACTCGCACACGCACACGCACACGTTGGCACTCGCGGCCTTCCAGACATGGTACCTCTGCGTCAAACAACCCTTACTGACTTTCTTTCCCGCCCTGCGGCAGACAAATTTCCTGCGCGGGCGATGCGCGACGACCCGCCGCAGCTCGCGACGCCGACGCAGGGCGTCCAGGCTGCGCGCCGACTCCTCGACAACGAGGAGGACGCGGCGCTCGTCGCCGCGCGGCACAAGGTGCTGACGTTGCTCGGCAACCTGCGCAAGGCCGTGGCGGCGGCTGATGCGGAGACGCTGCGCACGGCCAAGAAGGCCTCAGCGCGCCTGGCCAAGAAGATGCGCCAGCAGCTCCGACGTGCTGAACGCGCACGTGCGCGCACCGCCGTCGAGGTCTACCCGACCCAAGCTGCCCGCCGTCTCTCGCGTCGCTCCTCGCCGGACAAGCTCGTGCAGGAGCTCTGTGCCTGGATCGAGGCGCCGCCGCTCTCCAAGATGTCCACGCCGTGCGAGGATGAGGACAACTCCGTGCAGCTCGACAGCAATGACGAGTTTTCGAAGCTCATCGTGTCCGACCTCGTCGCGGCCACCACCGCCTTCTTCGCCGGAGTGTCCGGGCTCAACGCGACGCTCGACGCGACCGCCACCGCCTTCCTTCCCGCGCCCGCAGCACCGGTGTCGAGGCCTGGCCAGACTGCAACGACTGCGCTCGAGAACTGCTCCTTGGTGAACAAGTGCACGTCCGCGTGCTGCGCCAACTCGGCACCCGTTCCTGCGCTGGCACGGGCGCCGACGCGCTCTGCTGGCAGGCGCCTTACCCTCGACGCGCCTATCGCCATCGCCGTCTCGCCCATCGCCGAAGTCGTCGAATGCTTCATGGCAGGCGACGTGACCTACGACCACCGCAGGTTTGTCTGCGAGCCCTTCAACGACGACCTGATGACTTGGCTTCAATTCGACCAGGATTTTGGGATCGGCATGCTCGTCAAGTACACCAAGGACGACAACGAGTACAACCTCGCGCAGACTCTAAAGGGCACGGACATTGGAGGACGCAACAACACCGTGCCCCTCGCCCTTCATGCTAATCTGGATCCCGCTGTGCGCCAGGAGCGCACTCAGCACGCACGCTGGCACGAACGGCGTAACCAGACGCTCTACACGTTCGTGGTGAACCACGTCGCCGATCCCAACCTGTGCCAGATGCTCATTAACGAGAAGCCCGACGATGGAGTAGGCGCCTGGGAGATGCTAGGCGCGCACGTCTACCGTGAGCCCGACGACTTTGCGTTGTCAGAGCTGGAGACGCAGTACAGCCACATGAACTACGTCACCTGCGGCTCGACAAGAAGATCACGGCGGTCGCTGATTTCGTCGCGGCGCTCAACACCTTCAACTTGAAGCTCCCGCTTGCCCACAGGAAATCGCCGAGCGAGATCGCGCTCAAGGTCCTTCTCAGCTTCGAGAAGGGCAGCAGCATCGGCTTGCAAGCGGCGATCGAGGTCTCCAGCAAGTCGCTCAGCTTTGCGCCCATCCCGCCATCCACAGAGCGCACGCGCGACCTGCTTGAGGTCATGCGGCACTTCGGCATGCTGTGGAGGTCCCAGTACAAGCACACGCAGGGCGCGGGCGTCGGCCACCAAGCTGACGGTGCTTACTACGGCGACGTCGACCAGTTCTGCAACGACATCGACTCCGCCTTCGCGGTCGGTTTTAGCGGAGGCAAGGGCGGCCGTGGCCGTGGCCGCGGCGTGCCCGCACAACTACGCCCTGGCCAAGTACGCTCGGACGCTCGATTCCAAGGCCCGTGCCTCACCATCGAGGAGTGCCGCAAGATGGGCATCCGGCGCTGCTACTGCTGCCAAGGCTTTGGCCATGAGTCCCAGGACTGCGGCAACCCCGTCGATGTCAAGATCAACATGGAGACGGCGCGCCAGCTTCATGCCGATCAACTCCACGCCTATGCCGATCGGTGCGGCACCGGGCCCGGCGCACCGCCGCGCCAGCCTTATCCCCCACCCTCTTCGCGCGGCATAGGTGGAGGTGCGGGTGGCCGCGGCCGTGGCGATCGTTGCGCATGGGACAATGAGCCCGGCGAGCAGGAGGCCGAAGACGACGGCGAGAACGAGGCGCACTACGTCGACGGCGGGCCAAGCCACTACCTGGGCTCTTTTGAGATTGTCTCCACTGACGACCCCTTCGGCGACCGCGACAAGGCTTTCTTCGCCGACACCGTCGCCTCCTTGGCGCCCGGTGTCCAGCTCGAGCCCGAGGTGATCGACATGCTGGCCACGGACATCGACGTGCCCATTGACCCCCCCGTGCAGCCCGAGATGCTCGACGAGATGCTCGACGTGGTGCTCGACGGCGTCGGCTCCGTGCAGCCCGAGATGCGCGACGTGGTGCTCGACGACGCCGGCCACGTGCAGCACAAGATGCTCGACGAGATGCTCGACAACGTGGTCGACCGCGACGTCAACGCGCACGACGGCGACATCGACGAGCACGCTGCCGAGGTGTGGGCCAGCTCCATGTCCAACATTTGCGCCGACGGCGACGACGCGCAGCGCCTCTACGGAAAGGAGGAGTGCGTGCACGACGTCTAGGGCTTCCGCAGCGCCACCGACTCGTTTTGGGGGCGCCGTCCCGTACATAAACAGCCCGGCGCCAGCGCAAGCAGCGCCTGAACCTCATCTCCAAGCCGGTTTGGGTCGCGGGTGCTGACCAGATGTCGGACGTCTTCACGAAGGCGCTGGACAAGACGTCCGTCCTCCGCTGCCCTGGAAAGCGTCTCGGTATTCCTGGCCGCTGATATTAATAGTTATCTTCTCATTATGTAATCATAGTATATATATTCTCTCGCTCTTATTTCTGGTATAGTTTGTTGTGTATCTCGGTATATAGTAATAATATAGCTTCGCGGTATCTCTTGCCTCTAGTACATTATAGAGGCGCTTCTAGTCGGTAGAAGCAGACCGATCTCTGTTGGTTCTTTGTTCTGCGCCAAGATGTCTCTTGGCTTCCACACAGTCTGTGCTCCAGCAACGTTCGTTTTGCTGTGGGGGCGTGTCTGACTGTGTGTGTGGGGGTCGCCTCTGGACCCCCTTCCTGTGTTGTCTGTGTGGCCGTTTCGGCCGTTGGGCGTTCCCGTTTCGCGTTCTTGCTTCTAGACTCTGCTAGACATGTCAAAGCGGAGCGGTTTGTTAGCTAATTCGGTCTGTTTTGTTAGCAAATTTTTTTTGTGGTGTTTTGCAATGTTTTGCGGTGTTTTGCGTGTGTTTTGCGTGTGTTTTGCGGTGTTTTGCGAGCGTGTTTCGAAAAACAGTGTTTTGCGGTGTTTTGCGGTGTTTTGCGGATGTTTTGCAATGTTTTGGACGTGTTTTGCGAATATTTTTTGTAGACATTGTCTGAGTGAGAGAAAGACGCACAGCACCGTATTGCGCTGTATTGCACAAAGCGTATTTTGTTCGTTTTGTGCGTTGTGTATATTTTTTGGTCTGTTTTGTGCTGTTTTGTGAAAAATGCTAAAAACACGCACACAAAACACCGCAAAACACCGCAAAACTCCGCAAAACACTGTTTTTTTTTAAACCGTGACCCCCTGCGGGGGTACGTGACACCCCCGGGCCCGTAATCCGTAATTTACGCGTATTGCGCATTGTGTACTTTTGTGACAGGTCTAAAGTATTTTTGAAGAATACACCGAATGCGCGCAATACGTATTGCGGCTGTGATGCGACGGTTTTGTGACTTTTTGGAGCGTTTTGCGTTTGTTTTGCGGTGTTTTGCGACGTAATTTCACAAAACACGTTTTGTGACTGTTTTGCGGTGTTTTGCGGTGTTTTGCGGTGTTTTGCAGATGTTTTGTGAAAGGTGATTTGTGCAATACAGTCGAATTTTTTTGCTCTTTGAAAACGCCCGCAATACACGAGCGTGTTGTGAGTTTTTTGTGTTTTTCAGTGTTTTGCGATGTTTTTCGGGTGTTTTGTGTGTTTTGTGGAAATACTGCAAAACACTCGCAAAACACCGCAAAACACCCGCAAAACACCACAAAACACCCGCAAAACACCACAAAACACCACACATTTGCTAACAAAACAGCCCAAATTTGCTAACAAACCAGCCCCCGCCCGACATGTCGGCCGACTCTGCGGCCTGCGCTCACGCACTCGTTCACTCTCGTACACTCGCACACGCACATGCACACGTCATCACTCGCGGCCTTCCAGACATGCAGACTCCATTCGGCTCCGGCCCCCGCTCGCTCACTCCCCACACGTACCCGGGGAGCGGCCCACCTTACGCCTACGGGCCGTATGGCCTGGCACCCCACCAGGCGCACCAGGGCGCCGGCGGCCACCATCATGGCAACGGGACCTGGTCTGCTGTGGCTGCGCAGAGACCGGAAAACTTTCAACGACTTCCACACCAGAGCGGCTCGCCGGCGCACGACGGCCGCTCCAACTACGACGCCAGAGGCTGCGCGCTGGGCTACGACCCCTTCTCTGGCTTCGCGCCGGCGCCGACCTTCAACGAATTCGGCAATGCGGCTTACCTGCAGCCGCGGCCGGCAGCCGAGCCCTTCAACGGCTTCGGCGCCGCGGAGGCCTACCAGCAGCAGCAGCGCGCTGAAGCCGCGGCCGAGCAGCAGCAGCGCGCTGAAGCTGCGGCCGAGCAGCAGCGCGCTGAAGCCGCGGCCGAGGCCGGGCGGATGGAGGACCGATTCAGCGCCATGGGCGCGGACATTAACAACCTGGCCGGCCTCATGCGGCAGATCGAGCATCGTCTGGCGGCCGCGACGCCGTCGGAGGGGTCGGAGGACTCCGCCGCTTCGATGCCCCCCATGGAGACGCCCGTGCCGTCGGGGGCCGCTTCCTTTATTCCTTCGGTTCCAGCAGGCTTCGTGCGGGCGACTCCGCCGGAGCCAACACCGAACCTCCGCCCGCCGCCGCCGGAAGAGCACCGCCCGCTGCCGCCGGAGGAGACGCGCCGCACGAACGCGCCGGCGCATTGGGGGAGAACGCCGCTGTCGGGAAGGGAGTACGAGGCGCGCGCTGCGCCGATCGCGCCCGAGGTCAAGGACCAGTTCAAGGACATCGTGCAGCCGCGGTTCGGCGCAAACTGGAAGACGGACCTCGACCCCGCGAAGCTCGGCCCGTGGCTCACGCGGCTCAAAGGGCGTTTGATATCGCACGACATTCGCATCTGCCCGGTGCTGGAGATGAACGAGCACTTGTGGTTCAACCTCACCAGCACCGGCGACGCGTATGCCAACTGGCTCATCAAAGCCAACCTCTGGGTCAGCGGGCAAATCGTGGACCAGTTTGACTCCACCAGCAAGCGAGTCGACAACTTCTTCTCCAAGCACGCTTTTTCCGAGTACATGCACGGCCGGAACCTGCTGCGCATCCTCGAGGGGCTGTACAACGTCACCTCGGGCCCGGAGCTGCGCGCGGCTGAGCTGGCGTTGGAGCGCTTCGTGCCCTTCGTGATGGGCATGTCGGCTGACGACGCGCAGCATGCCGCTTTCGAGCAGCTTCGGCTTCGCGGGCGCCTGCCGCCCTCCTCTTGGAGTGGCGCGATCGGCGCCGAGAGCCTCTTGCTCTTTCAGAAGCTGCCCGACGAGTACACGTTCAAGCAGACGCGGCTAGACGAGTGGTACAAGGGCGAGGTCAAGAACGAGCCGGCGTGGTCTCTCACGGAGCTGATCAAGATCATCCCGCAGTGGCTCGAGAAGCCGCCCAGCGCGCGCACCTCGCTGCGTTCGAGCCGTCGTTCAACTTCGTGGCCCAGGCCAACGCAGCCGCTGCGGCGCGCCAGGGCCGCGGGCCGCTTCCGCCAGGATACATCCCAAAGGGCGACTGCTTCCTGTGCGGCGAGAAGAACTGCTACGTGGACAAGTGCCCAAAGTTCTGCCTGAAGTGCAAGAACAAGCACTGCCCGGGCCTCATGCCCTCCAAGAAGTGCGTGATCCACGCCGATACCATGCCCGTCGGCGCCACCACCACGCGCTTCGACGGCAAGCCCGTCTCGGACAAGACGCTCGCGTTCCTCTGCAACGAGTGGCGGAAGCACAAGGCACAAGGCGGGCCGACCTCGTGCGCACACGGCCGACGGCGGGCCAGCCGAGGAGGGGCTGTCGCAGGAGTAGTTTGGTGACCTCGAGTTGGACGAGTACGCCCGCGCCTACGCCGGCTCCGCCGAGCGTTTCGCGCTGCCGCAGAACTTCGAGTGGTACAACCTCGATTGCCTCCTCCGCCGAGACTCATCTTCGGCACCACGGCGCGGTGACCGCGGACGTCGACACCGTGTGCGCCTCTGTCGCCGACGCCACGCCCGCGGCGCCGGAGCAGGGGGAGCTTTCGGAGCTCACCGTGACCGGGCTCGATGCGGCCGCCACCGCCTTTCTTCCCGCGCCCGCGGTGTCAGAGCCGGGGGAGTTTCCGGGGCTCGCCGAGTCCGAGCTCGGCGCGGTCGCCACTGCGCCCGAGCCGGCTGCGGAGTCCGAGCCGGCCGAGGCGCGCGACGGCGGCGCGTTGCTGGAGGCGCCCGACTACGGCGCGCTGCGCGCGCCCGTGCCCGCGCGCCACGGCAACGAGCCGTACGCCGAGCCCGCAGACGTGCTGCTCGCCGAGATCGACGACGGCACGATCCGCCATTTCGCGCTCATCCGTCGTGCCGACGAGGCGCTCACAGTCTGGGTCTCGTCGGGGCCGCCTCCAGCCCGCCGGGCGCGGACGACGCAGCGCGGGAGCCGCCTGATCGACGTCGTGCGCGTCTGGGCCACTGATTTCGTGACGTGGCTCGAGTGCGGCGAAGGATCCCCGCCTGAGTTTCCGACTCGCCTGGGTCACGTCGCCGCCACTGTCCTGCGCGCCGTCAGCCCGCAGCAGCCGCCTTCGCCGCCGCCGCTGCCG
>Ga0209390_10011531_pt1 | contig 10141 bp, 6 predicted proteins | sample BON01_FD_187212 | JGI IMG/M metagenome (GOLD analysis project Ga0209390, IMG submission 187212) | Freshwater microbial communities from Lake Bonney liftoff mats and glacier meltwater in Antarctica - BON-01 (SPAdes) (version 2) | ecosystem: Environmental > Aquatic > Freshwater > Ice > Glacier... | reverse complement strand
CCAGCTCTTCAGGAGCAATGCCGCGCTCCTATGCGGTCCCAGCTGGGCTGCGCCGCACGCTGTTGGCGCAAAATGCGCCAAGGCCAAGAAAGACGAAACCACCAGCTGCTGGACCCCGACGCGCGGCGAGGCGGCGTTTGAGTACTGGGTAGCTCTAATGGTACCTAGTGGCGTACAACCAACTCAAAGGTCGGCTCTCTAGCGGCCACAGACCGCCGTACAAGCAAATGGCTCGCGTCGAAGCGTGGCTCGTTAACAGGCGAATGCCTCTATAGACAAATAGAAAACACATACGGCCGTGACGGTCTAGCACACAGTCGCTCTCTCTCCACCGCGCGGCGCGCTTTGAGTGTTGCCTAAGTCGGTGTCGCTTCTTCTATTAACCATTTATATTAAAAGAAAACACATATCCCGTGCGTTTAAGAACGGGACAGTCTCAACCTCAGCGCCGTGAATCAACCGATTCAGCAAGGAAACGAAAACGTCAACAAAAAAAAGAAAGTTTCGGCCTGGTGGGCGTGATTCAATGAAAGGGGGATCTATAGACACATAGAAATCAGATGTCCTCCGCGTTGGAGAATGGGACAGTCTCATCCTAACCGCTGTATACATATCAACAGGTCACACACACACACACCGACAGAGAACAACACCCCCGACACCGACACACACACACACACGACAAGAACAACACCCCAAACCCCCAAACAAACACCTCCCACAAACACTTAACAACGCTTGAAGGTGGCGCGACGACGGTGCGTGCCACCTCCCACGCCCGGGTGGGTGGCCGCGCCGAAGTCAGCGTGAGAGGTAGGGTCGAAGATCCTAACCGCTGTGAATCAGATCCGTTCACGGTGCGTGTATGCTCGTGTGCTTGTGATATATAAACCAGCTGTGAATTCACTGAAAAGGAAACGGGGACATACAATTAGAACCAACACACAAATAGGAAAGAAACCACAGATCCGGTGGGGCGCCTTCACATTAGAAATTGGGCTTTACACGATATTGCCATGTCCAATATTGTATGGCATGTAATGCAATATAGGATTGTCGGGGAGGAACACTATGTTGCGCAATAGTGTGGGCGATTAAGGGGGGGGGGGGTCTCAAACAAGGGGGTTGTTTGCGAATAATAGTATTGATTCTTATACAAAGGCCTAAAACTAAACGAATATCTTGTAAAAGCCACATTAGAAACGGGATCACAAATGGAATCGTTGAAAGCCCAACCGCCACCTGGAAACAGCATGTTTTCGGCGCACCAGCACTGGCGATTGGCGGCGACGTGGCCCAGGTGAGTATTATATACATAAATAGTCTATCTGTCTATCTACCTGTCTATCTAGATATGTTATAGATAGATAGATAGAGAGAGAGCTATATATATATATATAGCTCATCTGTACTGGCAATGAACGAAGCGCGTTTAAGCCACTTGCCGTTTTGGGGTCCCAGTGAGGGCTTTTTTCTTATTAATTCAACGGCCGTCGGGTTAACCCGAATGAAACGTTCAAGTTTTGGGTTAAGGGTTCGGGTAAACCCCTGGGTTAGTTTCATTCGGGTTAACCCGACGGACGTTTAATTAAGAAAAAAACCGCCTCACTGGGACCCCAAAACGGCAAGTGGCTTAAACGCGCTTCGTTCATTCGCTCGCGGCCAGGTGTCCGAGACAAAACTACGAACTAGTTCTTTTGTTATCGAGTAGAATAAAAGTCACACCTGCACCGGCGATTTGCTCGGCTTAACTCGAGCAAATCGCCGGTGCATGTGCGCCTTGAGTTAAAGGTGCTCTGCAGCTACTAAGTAAACGCCGTAGATAAATTCGCTTTGCTCAGGTACCTGAGCGAATGTCGTATCGAGTTCTGACGGCGATCACCAGCGATGTATCCTAGATTTACCCATGAAACCGGAACAATTTGGAACATGCGATTGACCGAGTCAAAACTGAAACCGTCGTTCACTATGAGTCACAGCACCAAAGTAATTAGTACAGTTTGATTAGGAAAATGCTGCTTCGATTTACTTAGGCGCATAGGGCACCTTTAACTCGAGCAAATCGCCCGTGCAGGTGCGCCTTGGGTGAATCTATATATAAAAAGTGCCAAGGGCTATGTATTCAAAAGGAGCCGTCCAGAAGGGTCCAGAGCTCCTTAATTTATATAATTGGAGCACATCCACTTTCGGGATCGTTTATGAAACAAAAAAGGCGCGCCTGCACGGGCGATTTGCTTGCGGCCAGGTGTCCCAGGTTATTGAAAAACTGGGCATCCAGCGCCCAGACTTTGGTCGTCGGGAAGAGGATGCGCGCGCCCGAGGCGAGGCCGGCCACGCAGATGACGCCGCGAAACGCCTGCTTGCTAGCGAGGTGTGTCGTTGGGCATGAGCCGAGTGACTTGCCTGAAGGAAAGAGGATCAAAGGCAAGGCGTGGTGGGGTCAGGGAAGATTGATAGGGTGAAACTCCTGCTTGCTTGCGAGGTGTGTATATCACAAAAGGTAGGGGACAGGATGCGTTCACGTAGGGCGCGGCGCGTTTACTATACAACTAGTCTTGAGTACGAGACGGAAATAGAAGGCGGCGGGTGCGTTTAAGTCTATTTGTAGCTCGTGAGAACGGCGTGCGAATTAAGGGTTGGGCACGAGCCGAGTGACTTGCCTGGAGGAAAGCGGATCCAAGGTAAGGCTTGGCCTTAACAAGATATTCGTTTAGGTAAAGGCCTCTGTACGAGAATCAATACTTTTATTTGCAAACACCCCCTTTGTGCGACAGGCACCCCCCCCTCTGCATCGCCCACAGTATTGCACAGTACAGTGTTTTTCCCCCGACCATCCTGTATCGCAATACATGCCATGCAATATTGGTATTGGCAATATCGTGTAAAGGTCAAGGTCAGACGTGGTGGGGTCAGGGAGTGTATATTATGGTGAGATTGATAGGGTGAACGGCCTGCTTGCTTGTGAGGTGTGTCGTTGGGCACGAGCCGAGTGACTTGCCTGGAGGAAAGAAGGATTGTTCCGCTTGGTGCTCGGCGTGTGTAGTGTGAGTGTACGATATGATAAAATCGAGGGGGGGGAAGGGTAAAAGGCACGACTGCGGTGAAGCCACGGAGCGCTCAGGCCCACACGCGTCAAATTGTGGAATCGGCCCGTGGGTCGTTGCAGCGCAAGAGAGCACCGGAGCTAGGCGCGCACCGAAGAGGACAATGTCGCGCTCGGGCTTTAGCCCGAAGCCTTCGGTGAGTAACCGGAGTGCCGCGCGCGCGTCCGAGTACATATTGGCCTCGCTCGGCTCGCCCGTCGCGTGGCCGTAGCCAGAGTACTCGTACGCCAGCACGTCCACCTGCACGAGCGGGGGCGCGTGGCGCAAGTGGGCCCTCTGGGCGAGCTGCATGCGCGGGCGCACGGAGCGACAGTCTGTGGTGCCGGGCGTGCCTGCAGCTCCTGGGCCATGTAGGCCCAATAGGAGAGCACGATCCCCAGGTCTTCGGCGTTGGCGTGCGAGACGAGGAACGTGAGCGGGTTGCCTCTCCGGATGTGGAACGCCGGGATGCGGTTGCCGCGGTCCGTGTCGAGCCACATGTTCACGTCCTCCTTGCGGTACGTTGGCTGCGGCGGGCAGAAGGCCATCTGGTTCACCTGCTTGGCCGCGACGTTTCCCATTGCAAGGCCTCTCTGGTTGATGCTGGATAGACCTGGCGCTTGCTCTTGTTGACGCCAGACCTGGCGCTTGCTCTAGTTGGCGCTCTGAAGGCGCTCGGTTTGAGCGGCGAAAGAAAGGGAAGCTTTTTTTTTTTTAGGGAAGCTTTTTAACTTTCTGTGTGGGTTGGCCAGTATTTGGCCCCCTGCGGTATTGACAATGTATCATACGTCGGCGCCGCCGCCCCCGTCTGGACAAAACGTGCCCCCCTCCCAATACGACCATCGACTGACCTCCACCATTGGAGCCCACATTACGAGTACTCGTAACAAAGTCGTGCTGCTATGGCGAACCAAATATCGTTGGGGGGTAACGCACACTCCGTCGCCCTTTCTTTGAACTTTGAACCGTTCGCGCCAACGGCTCAGTCTGATGCACCGCTCGACCACGCTCATCGCGCTGCGGTTCATCGCCTATATTGGCCACCTGTTTGCGACGCTGCTGTTTACCGTATCGAGGGTGCGCCAGCCTGCCCAATACGCCAACCTCGCGCTGCCGTCACCTTCGCGTTGCCGCCGGCGCAGAGAGACAACGTGGTCGTTGCGCTCAAATTCGACTACACCGAGGACGACGTGGGGTGGCGCGAGCGTGACGCTGGCGCCGCGTGCGCGTTGATACTGACGTGCCTCGGTGTGGAGGTGAGGCCGTTGCCCTGCTGTGCCGCCATAGTATCCACCATAGCGCCGCGGCGGCGCCCGCATCCGGCGCGTGAGCGCGCCCTCCTCAGCGATGGCCCGTGTCGCCCACGCAGGCCGTCGCCTTCTTCGGCGGCTTCTCTCTCTTCTCGGCGCGCTTGACGCTGCTGCATCTGGTGTGCCACACCGTTGGTGGCGGCCTGACCGCGGTCCTGGTTCTGACCAAGGCGCACTACGGCTGCGCTTGGTACTTGTTTGCTGTCTTCGCCCTGCTCCCGGCGCTCTGTGACGCTGGCTCTATGCTGTCGGCCTGCCTGAGGCCTGGCAAGCGCTACTGATGCCCCGTCGGCCGAGGCCTCAGTAGCGCTTGCTGGGCCGCTTTCGAGTGGGTGGAGGCTTCGGGTTAACCCTCCAGGAGCCAGACGCTGCCTGGCGGTATGAGACTCTCAGAGCAGACTGAGAGGGGCGCTTGCAACTGACACGAGACTGACGGGCATGACGCCCGACCGTCGACTACTGTCCGGGGAGGCCGATGGCGGTACCGCTGGGGCGTCTAGCTTTCTCTTCACACTACCTCTCGGCTCTGTTTCTCTTCTTACACCACCTCTCGGCTGTGCGGCCCTGTCGGCATTGCTTCGGGAGCTCGCGGCCAGCAGGCGCCGACCTCATCTGCCTGCGAACGGCTGCCCCTCGGGGCATATTGCGCACGTTCGCGGCTGGGTTGATCTGATGGAGGTCGTAGATGAGCTAGGCCAGGTCCATGATTCGAATCAATACCAGAGGGATATCGCGGCACGCGTGAGGTGTTAGTCTCGCCGGCGCGGCTTTGGAAGACGAAGGACACGGCAGGCCACGGGCGGCGGGGGGATCGCGCGCTCCTCGGGGCTCGGCTCGGGCTCGAGGCGTGTGTGCTGTGTGAGGTGGGGATATCCCTGCCCTCCCGCCACCCTCGACGTGGACGATAGACGACCTCTAGAGACAGAGACACGTGTCTGCTGTGTATCTGTCACTGTTGTGTACGCGTACGCTATACGCTGTAGGCTTCCCAGCTCTATAATTGCTAAGGCTAAGGCTAAGAGCTCTGCGCTCTTGCTGTGGTACGTTGTGTGCTGTGCGTGCTCCGAGAATAAGCATAAGAGCCGGAGAAGTATGAAGTATCATCATAGATAGAGATAGAGGCCACACACAGAGAGATAGAGATAGAGATGGCACACATGTGAATGTGAATGTAGAGTGAGTTGAGTTTGAGTTCAACCTGAATTTTAAACCTTCCCCTGTTTAATTTATTTTCAAAAATTTAAAAACTTTTATTTTAAAAATTTAAAAACTTTTAACTTTAAATTAACCACATTTTCCTTTTTACTAACAATCATACTATTACTAATTTTTTTTATTAATATTATTAATATATATATATATATATATATATATATATATAAATATAAATGTTATGTGTATGTTTGGTAAAGTAAAGAGTAAAGAGTAAAGAATAAACACTAAACACACGCCCCAACCCAAACCCCGGCACTCCATGACACGAAGACTCGGGAGGGGGGCAGAAGGGCGAGCCGGAGCCGGAGACTATGAAACAACACAATAAATTCCCCGCGCGCGGCGGCCGCAGCCCAGGGGTTCCAGGACGTCCCAGGCTATAGGGGCCCCGCCGCCGCACATGCACACAACTACCCCCATCACATCACACCTCCCTTTCACCCGAACACACACCACACACACTCTCTCTCTCCAAATCCTTCTTAAATCCCTGCCCCCCCCCCAGCCACACGCCCCCCACCCCCACTGGGTCGGTCAGACCCCTTGGGTGCGGGGTGGGAGCCGGAAATTATCGCGCACCTTAACACACAACCTGCCCGCTCGCCGTCCCCGCCCGCGCAGCAAAAGCTGCCCCACCTGCAGGCTCCGTCATCACCTCAGGCGCCCGCTAATTCTTCTTGGGCTCGTCCTCGTCCTCGTCGTCGTCGTCGTCCTCGTCGTCGTCGTCCATGGCGCTGACGACGCCGACAGGACCCTTGCCCTCTCCCAGCGCCTGGAAGCCCATGCGCTTGGCCTGCACCACGGTCATGTTCTTCGAGACGGCGACGGGGGCCTTGATGAAGAGCTTGTGCAGCAGCGCGCCCGCGCCGAGGCCGAGGCCGAGCGTGCCGATGATGGCAATCCACGCAATGGTGTTTTCGCCCCAGCCCGCGTCGTACTCGTCGTCGCGGCGCCAGCTCTGGCGGCGGAGCTGGCGGCGACCCTGGGCCATCTCGCGCAGCTGGCGGCCGATGCTCGCGTGCACGTCCGTCGCGACCTCGGAGATGGTGGGGCTGTGCACCGCCGAGGGGCCGGCCGAGACGCCAGAGAGGCGGCGCAGCATGCGGCGCGCGCCCTGGCGCGAGCCGAAGGAGCCCTGCGACGACTCATCCGTGGCCGACGAGGTGAGCCGATTCCAGATGCGGTTCCAGTAATCGTAGACGACGGGGTCACAGTGCGCGGGCACCGCCACGGCGCCGTCGGCCACCACCCACGGCTTGGGGCACGAGTGCGTGATCCAGTGCACGGCGAAGGGCGCCGAAGCGGCGTCCCAGTCGGCGGCAACGTCGGCGCGGCCGATGGCGAGCTTGGTCACGGAGCGGTCGCTGCTCGAGTCGTCGTAGTACGAGTTGAGCAGGCCCTGCTCGGTGCAGTCGATCACGTTGCCGAAGCTCTTCTTGTGGTCTTGCCCGCCGAGCGCGAGCAGCGCATCGTAGGTGGCCGCCGCCGGCTCGAGCAGCATGACGCCCGCGTTGAAGTAGGAGTGGTAGCGCGCGCGCTCGGCCGCGAAGCCCTTCGTGTTGGCGAAGAGGTCGTCGGCGTCGCCGGTGAGCACCGTGTCGGCGTCCATGTACAGGACGCGGCTGTACTTGGTCTGCTGCCAGAGCCGCAGCTTGGTCGCCATGTGCCCCCAGCGCTCGCCCTGGTCCTTGTCGAATCGCGAGCACTCCTCGGACTTTCCAAACCAAAACTCGGCGACCTCGTCCACGAGCTGTACCGTCCAGCCGGCCACCGTCAGCGCCGAGCGCCACTCCTCAGGCACCGAGGCGGTGACGAGGCAGACGGCCTCGCGCGTCGAGTCAAAGGAGCGGATCGACGAGCCGAGCACCAGCGCGCCGCGGAAGTAGTCGACGTTGTCGGTGGTGAGCAGCGTCGCGTACGCCTCGGTGGCCCGCAGCGGCTTGAGCAGCCACGGCGCGGCGAGGGGAGCGGCGAGCGCGCCCTGCGAGATGGCGAGCGAGAGAGCTGGCGCGGCCGGGCCGAGCACCCTGCGCTCCGTCGCGAGGTAGGTGGGCGCCACCTTGGCCGACGGGCGGATGAGGCGGTGGATGCGCTCCTCGGTCGGCATCGAGAGGTGCTGCACGCCTACGAGAAGGAGAGAGGGCGTGCTACAGTCAGAGAAGGGTCACGGTCAAGTCTCTGGTGATGCGTCTGGGGAGTTTTGGGTGCGTGGGGGGAGGGCGCGGTTGAGGCAGGACAGTGAGCAGTATCCGTTGGTGGTTGCTCTCACCGAGCGCCGTCAGGTCGGCGTGGAGCTTGGTGAGCGCCGCGTAGGGCGCGGCCGTCAGCTGCGCGTGGCTTACCACCGCGGTGGGCACGCCCGCGCACGCGCGCACGATGGAGCCGTAGTAGGCCTCGTAGACGGATCCCCACTCGGCGTACGAAACGTTGTGCGAGTAGATCATCATCGAGTTTGCGAGCGAGAGCGGCTCGCGGTGCACGATGACGCAGACGGGCGCGTTGAGCAGCTCCATCCACTCGGCCGTGACGAGCGCCATGCGCGGGTCCTTGGTCACCCACGGCCGCTGCGCGTTGAGCGTGGCCACCACGGCCTGCGCCTCCGCCATGGCCGCAACCTTGGTCGCCGGCTTGGTCGCCTCAAAGCCGTAGGCTACCCAGTCGGGCATGTCGTACCGCGCCGCCTGCGCAGAGTCGATGCCCAAGGCGAGGCGCGCCTCGTCAAGCTCGACAACGTCGCGCCGCTCCCAGTACTTGAGCGGGTTGGTGGGGTGGAGCAGCATGTCCTCCCGCGCGCCGCCGTTGGCACCCAGCATCATGGTCAGGTTGGCCACAAGCGAAGTGCCAGAGTGGTGCATGCCCAAAACGAGGAGCTGCGACGGGGGCTGGCCCGCCGGAGCGCCCAGGACGAGCGCCGACACCGCTGCGGCCAACATCCCGAAGAACCTGCAACACAACAGAAGATTCAGAACCAATCGCAGAGGGGGGTTGCGCAGGCCAGCGCGCTGTGGTGCGTGCTCCTTGCCCGTGCGCGCGCGCGGGTGCCGCCGCTGCGCCGGCCGCCTGCGGCCGCCTGCCGCGGACGCCGCCGACGCCGCAGCAGAGGCGCGGGCCGCGCGCAGTGGGCAGTCGCAGCCTTGCCTTGTGGAAGCGCCCGCCTTAACTCGGCGCGATACTGCAGGGGGGGCAATTGGGGTAAATTAGTACAGTGCTAGGACTGACTCTGACTCACCGTAGGTAGTGGAAGTTGGCTGCGAAGGCCCCGTTGCAAAAGCCCCAAAAGACCTCGGCGCGTTTACGCGCGCCGCCCCGTTGCGGTTGGTGGGCTCTTGAGGCAAGGCGAAACCCCTATCTTCTTAGAAAACATCCCCTTGTGGTATCCGGGATACTAACAGTAAACAAATCCTGAATCTCGGACACTATTTTCGGCAGAAAATATGGTGAAATTCTTGCTGGTCGCCGCGCTCGCCGGCGCGGATGCTTACCTGCTGGCGCCGGTCGCGCGCGCGCCGGTGACAGCCCGCAGCGGCCTATACGGCCTGCGCATGGCGGAGCCCGACTTTGACCTGGTCATCGTCGGTTGCGGCGTGGGCGGGCACGGCGCAGCGCTGCACGCCGTCTCGCGTGGGCTCAAGGTCGCGGTGTGCGCGGGCGAGGACGTGGGCGGCACGTGCGTGAACCGCGGCTGCGTGCCGTCCAAGGCGCTGCTGGCGGCGTCGGGCCGCGTGCGGGACATGCAGGACTCCAAGCACCTGGCGGCGCTCGGGGTGCACGTCAACGGCGCAGTCACCTACGACCGGCAGGGCGTGGCGGATCACGCCAAGAACCTGGCGAACCGCGTCAAGGGCAACCTGGAGGGATCGCTCAAGGCGCTCGGCGTGACCGTCTTCGAGGAGAAGGGCTCGCTCGTCGGCGCGACCTCGGTGGAGCTGGTGGGCGCGGGCAAGACGCTGAGCGCAAAGAACGTCATCCTCGCCACGGGCTCGGTGCCCTTCGTGCCCCCGGGCGTGGTGACCGACGGCAAGACCGTCTTCACCTCGGACGAGGCGCTCAAGCTCGAGTGGATCCCCGACTGGATCGCCATTATCGGCTCGGGCTACATCGGGCTCGAGTTCGCGGACGTCTACACGGCGCTCGGATCCGAGGTGAGGATGCGACGAATCGTAACCTTTTTTTTTCGGTCAATCCTTCCTATCATACAACTCACACCACACAAGCTGAGCGCAGAGCTCAAGAATCGCCCCGGCGCCAAAGGCGCCAGCGCGTGGCCAGAAGACCGAAGGTTGCATCGAAGGAGAAGACCCGGCCGCCGCCGGTATCAGGAGGTTCCTTATTTATTTATTTGTTCTCATACCACGCACATGGAGCCGGCTGAGCACAGAGCGGGGGGGTTCCGGGCACGAGCGCCGATTGGCCAGAATACCACAGGAACTACCACTACTACCACTTCTACTACCACTACTACTACTACTACTACTACTACTACTACTACTACTACTACTACTACTACTACTAGCACTACTATTACCACCCCCA
>Ga0209390_10011530_pt1 | contig 10142 bp, 8 predicted proteins | sample BON01_FD_187212 | JGI IMG/M metagenome (GOLD analysis project Ga0209390, IMG submission 187212) | Freshwater microbial communities from Lake Bonney liftoff mats and glacier meltwater in Antarctica - BON-01 (SPAdes) (version 2) | ecosystem: Environmental > Aquatic > Freshwater > Ice > Glacier... | reverse complement strand
GGAAGGATGTGTTTGCATGCATATTTATAACTCCTTCGTATTTTCCACCATCCAACCCCCTTTCCTCTGTAGAACGGAACACATTGTCGCTTTCGCAAAACTACTGACCCCCTCCCTCCGCCCCTCCCTCACCTTCCAATTTTAACCCCATTCCACACAGACAAAGCGGCAAATGGAGCGGCATCCTCAGCGGCCTCCGTCCCAAAGGCGCTACATCCACCTCCCCCAAAGCCGTCCCCGACCTTCAACAGCAAAATGAAATGGCAGCTCTCGAACGCTCTTTAGGCTTAATGATTCTCAGAGCCGCTCCCAAGAACAGAGGAGACAGCAAGAGCAGCAGTAAATCTCCCCAGCCTCGCTTTTCTACGCCCCCGCTCGTCGACACGGCAGCCTCGGCCCCCACAGGCGCTACTGTTGTCCCCAGTACCACTACCACCACCACCACCGGTGATGCCGCCAGCAGCAGCAGCAGCAGTATTAGTGCTCCGGGGTCTCCACGCGGGGAGCGGCCACCTAAGCCGACTTCACCCCGCCGGAGCTCCTTGTCGCCTCCTGTTTCTCCTCGTCTGACCCACGACCTTCTTCCTACAGAACAACAGCCCCACCAACTCCCTCCTGACGCCTTGCATCTACCAGCAGCATCCTTCTCCTCCAAGTCCTCCTCCTTTACTTCCTACGTCAACCCCATAAGCACCACTATCAACACCAACAGCAACAACAGCAGCAGCAGCAGTCTCCCACGTGGCGACTCGGCAGGGAGCGAGGGGACTGGTAGTGGCAGCAGCAGCAGCAGCAGCAGCAGCAGCAGCGGACGGCGGTGCCTAACCATGGGCAGCATCGTCGTTTCTCCCGAAAAGATCCAAGGCGCTTCTGCTGCTGCTGCTGCCAGTGCCAGTGGAAGTAGTGGGGGAATGTTCGGCGCTGACACAGACTCATCCAGCAGCGGCAACACCAGCAGCAATAGCAGTCGTGAATCCTCCCGCCGGATTTCCACAGGAGGTCCCCGTCCGGCCAAGGCCCCCCGTTCTCCCCGTTTCGGTTCCCTCTCTCCTCCCTCCCATTCGGAGCGTCTCAACTGCGACGATGCTCCAGACGTCTTTTCTCGTTCCTCCTCCCCTTTACCCCCTCCTGATTTGTCAGTACCCCCTCCTTCTTTAAGCTCCACGGCCTCCTCCTATCACGCACCTGGGAACGAGTATGAAGTGGTTTTACCTGTTTCGGATTTAGGGTTGGGCATTTTTTTGAGGGATGAGAATGGCGAAGTCTTGGTTGGTGGCTTTCGTTCGCCTAAGCACATGGCGGGGGTTGGTGGGGGTGGGGGTGGGAGGGGAGGGAGCGGCGGAGGAGGGGGGGGAGGGCATGGTGGTGGACATGTGACTAATCCGTCTATGCGCGCGGGTATTCGGTTGGGAGATGCGCTATTAAAGGTGAACGGCACAGCTGTGCATTCAGTGAATCAGACGATTGCTGTGCTTCGGGAGTCGAGGATGGAGAAGGTTTTCGCATTGACCTTGGGGGGGGGGGGGGGGGGGGGGGGGGGGGGGGGGGGACGGAGTGGGAATGTCTCTGCGGGGTTGGGAGCGATGCGGGTGCTTTCCTATTCGCCGCTTAAGCCGCAGAGTAAGACGTTGCGCGCGCATAGGGATAAGGGGGCAGGCGCAAAGTAGGGAGGAAGGAGAGGGACGAGAGAGAGTGACATTACATGTATACACACAAACAGTTTTTTGTACATACACACACGGCGAGTAAATAAGAACAAGAAAGTAAATAGAATTTTCGGTTTGATTAGAAAACGCGACCTGCAATGCGCTGTGCCTCTTTCTATGCATATCTTTTTCTTTTTCTCCGCCTTTTCTAAACTTTTTACTCTTCTCATCTTCTGCTTCTTCTTCAAAAGATCAACCATCTTTCCAATGTCGCCAATCAGTCATTTATTCAAAAAAACACTCTTTCCTCCTCCTCCTCCTTCTCCTCCTTCCCCCCTTCAATACCCTGCCCGATCCAATGCAATCCCAAAGCCCACTATCACTCCACCCGTCCACAGAAAAAGCAACGCCACATCCCACCAACACAACGACCATCCCCCCGTCGCCGCCACGACTGCGTCCCCCGCCAAAATCGCCCAAATAATATAATTTGGCACCCGACTACGCTCCTCCTCCTCCTCCTCCTCCTCCCCTTCCTCTTCCCCCCCATCATCATCAGCAGCAGCAGCAGCAGCATTGCCACTACCCGGTGCCTGCTCCCAAGCCCGGACAAGACCACAGCTCTGCGCAAGGCCAATCACCACGCCCCCCAGCAACAGCAATACCAGCCTAACCACCAAACCCTTCCAACAATGAACAAACCCATCCTCCTCCGTGTAAGCTTCCACCCATCTCCTCCCCATCTTAATAGCCAACGCTCCAAGCACCGCCCCTCCCCCCACCACAAGCCCCACACATATCCGTCTCGTGCCATTCAACAACCACCCCGCCTCCCTCCTCAGAATCTGCCGAGCCCCATTCCCGGACACTTCCAACCTCAGCCTCCCCCCTCTTGCCGCGACCACAGCAACCATCTCTTGTAACCGCGCCAGCCCATTTTTGCTTATCCAGTTATCCTGTAAGTTCAATCGCTCGAGCCGGGCAAGACCAGGACCTGAACGAATTCCCTCCACCAAAACCCGCACACTCACATCCGACGCGCGACTCGTCGACATCCCCAAATACAACAACAACGGACACGCGCCCGCCACCAACACATTTGTGATCGCCATGACCCCCTCGTCTCCCAACTCGTTTTTATGCACTTCCAACCCTACAAGCTGCGCTAACCCCCCTCCCACCATTGCCTCTCCTAGCGCCACCGCGCCCTGGTGCCCTATCCGATTCAAAGCGAGCCCCAAACCCATCAACTCAGGACACGCAAGTCTCTTCAACGCCAGAGCAATCTCTCTCATCCCCTCCGTTTCCAACCCTACGGCATGTAAATCCAATCTCCTCAGGTTCTTGCCTGCCCCTCCTTCAAGGGCTCGAGCCAGTTCTCGTGCCCCGTTTAGAAACAAGGCGTTTCCACTCAAGTCAAGCCAACGCAAGGAAGGACACACCTGCTTACACAACGCATCCGCCAAGGGAGCAAGCGCCGGCCCCGTGATAGAAGTAGACCTCAAGTCGAGCCGATGCAAATTAGGCCGAGGATAAGTAGTAAGAGCTGAAGCCAGGGCAGCTGCGCCACTACTCCCTAGCCCCGTCCAATTCAGCCCAAGAGCCTCCAGTGCCGGTAAAGCGCCTGCTGCTAGAACAGCCATAACGTCCTGCACGGCCTCCCCTCCATCCTCCTCCCCCTCCGTGTTATCATCCAGCCATAACTCTCTCAAACCGTCACATGCCCCACTTTTTAACGCCTCAGCAATCACCCTAATCCCCTCCCCTCCCAGCCTAGCACTGTGTAACTCCAACAGCGCCAGCCTCGTTCCACACCCATCCCGACACAAGGCCTTCGCCAGCTTCTCCGCCCCTCGAGGCCCCACCACATTCCCGCCTAAGTGAAGCTTGCACAAATTCGAGCATCCCGCCGTGGCACGCGCCCCAAGGGCAACCGCCAGCGCTTCCACCCCCTCCTCCTCCACATTATTATCGCTCATCCCCAGCTGTTCCAAACGAGGACAATGCCCTTCCATCAAGACCTTGCTCAACTCAAGCACACACGCCGTCCCCAGAGCAGCACCAGACAAGTCCAAAATCTCCAGCTGCGCCAGCCCTCCACTCTGCATAGCTCTAGCAATAGCTAACCCCCCCCCATAGATCTTATCCCCAAACAACAGCAAACCCTGCAGCAGTGGCAACGCCCCCTGTTCCAACGCCAGCCCTAACGCCTGCGCGCCTTCTTCCCCCATTTCCGGGTTATCTGATAGATCGAGATGATTCAGCTTCGGGCACGTCCCAGCAGCAAAGGCCGCAGCCAAGCTACGGGCACCAGCAGGCGTCATCTGCGTTTCACATAGATCCAACGCTACGAGTCGGGAGAGGCGGGGGGTCGCGGGCGAGAGGAGGGCACGTGCCAAAATGCGGACTTCGCCCCGGTAGCGCATGCGGCGGACGAGGGGCGTGTGCTGGAGTAAGGAGGCCGCGGACCGTTCTAGGTCAGTTTCGTGCTCTGGTTCTACCCGTTGCTTACCACGCCGTGATCGCAATTCTCCTCCTCCACCCCCTCCATCCGCCATCGGTCCTTCCTCCTCCACGCCCTCTCCATCAGTCACCTCCATCCCCTCCAACATCCCGGCAGCCTTGATTGGACAAAATTGCATTCCGTTATTACTACCACTGCCACTGAAACTACTGCTGCTCGCCGCCGGCGTGTTTCCAGTCCCCCCACTGCTGCTCCCTGCGCCCATACCCTCCGCCGCACGGTCTTGCTGAGGCTGGCGTATGTCGAGCTCGCGGAGGACGTTGGCACGTTCGGCGCGAAGCCAGCGGCACGTAGATACGAGGGTCACACGGTCTGCTTGGACCATGAAGGAAAGCAGCAGCGACAACAAGTCTCCGGCATAAAAAGGAGGCGGCAAGGGAGGGTCGTGCTGTGCCTCGGCGGAGTGGGCAATGGCGGCACCGGGTCGCCCGGGTTCGGGTTCGCTCCAGGAGGCGGACGAAGAAGAATTGGTGTGGTAGAGACGGCGTTGATTGCCTGGCAAGTCTCCTTCGCTCTCTTCCCGGGCATGCTGCTGCTGCTGCTGCTGCTGCTGCTGCTGCTGCTGCTGCTGCTGCTGCTGCTGCTGCTGCTGCTGCGGGAGAGAGGCCTTGCCATTGCTGCTGTCGTCGTGGTGAGCTGTAGAGCCGCAGCCACAGGCGGTGCTGCTCCCGTCCCGGGGCTGGTGTTCGTCGTGCAGTGGTGGGGTCTGTGTCTGTGTTGTCGGTTGCTGGCTGCCGGAGGCGGCCGCCCACAATCGCAACATAATTGCGGAGTGTCTGTCAAGGTGGGTGTGCATGCGCGGCGTGAGTGGTCAGCAAGGCAGAGAGATTCGATCATTAGGAAGCAATGCAAAAGCATCATTATGTGTGCCGAGCGAAGGAGTGATCTTCTTTGCACGTGCTTCTTTCTTCGCTTGCTTGCCTCGAAGGACAGCTTGCACGCCAGCTAGGCAACATCGCGGCAGCAACCATTAACAGCAACAGACAGAGCGTTAGACGTCATGCACGTGGCTAGAACACCACCCTGAGCGTGGGCTAGAGCACCACCCCGAGCGTGGGCAAAGGAGCTCTCCACACGAAGAAAACGAGGTCAAAAGGGTGTGCTTGCACGAAAGGCGAGGCATGTGACGTGTGCTATGGATCGCGGTTGCGTCTGGCCTATTTCTTTCTTTCTTTTCTAGTATTTTTTCCTTTTTCGATTACCCACACAGGTATATAGTCTCGGTGACTTGTTACAACGCAAGCAGCGCCTTCCTTGTTTCTCTACGCTTCCAAACCTCCCAACCTCCCCAGCCGGGCTTAGACACTTTGCTTCTCTACCTCTTCTGCCCCTCGACCTGCACTTCCCCCGCCCCTTCTCCAACTACATCTACGACGAAGAGGAAGCCACTGCCATCCCTCCTTCCACCGGCACCGCTGCCTCCTTCTCCCCCTCTCCGGATCCCCCCGCTAAGGTCTTCTTAGGACGAATAATACCCGTGGCCAACTTCCAGGATTTCACAATATGCTGCAAAATGTCTTGCACGCCAATATCAAACTTAACCTGGGCCATGACCACAGGTCCATCCCCCCGCATCACCGCCGCCTCGCGTGCCATGCGCTCCAAATCCGCCCCCACAGCCTCAGCCAGATCTGTCTTGTTGATAACCAAGAGATCAGATTGAGTGATGCCCGGCCCGCCTTTACGTGGCACCTTGTCCCCACCTGCCACGTCAATGACATAAATAATGTAATCGGCCAATTCACGACTGAAGTTCGCAGCGAGATTATCACCACCGGACTCGACGAGAATGATATCAGCGTTGTGCTTGGCGGTCATCCCTTCACACGCGGCAAGGTTAGCGGAAATGTCTTCACGGATGGCAGCGTGAGGGCACCCTCCTGTTTCGATGGCTTGGATGCGGTCGGGTTCGAGCGCGGAGTGCCGGAGGAGGAATTCGCCGTCTTCCTGGGTGAAGATGTCGTTGGTGATCTGTTGGCGGGGGGGAGGGTAATGGGATGGTTGGGTGGTGGTGGGGAGGATGAGAATTCAGGGTTTGTGGGAAGAGGTAGAGCACGCGCAAGAAGAGAGCATGGCACCTAAGACACGATCTCTTACTTTCCCAAAATAAAAATCAACAATTGCAAACAAATCCTACCCAAGTTTTCCCCCCACACACTTACCGCAGCAATGCTATAATCCCGACGGAGAGCCTTGCACAGCGCATACACCAACGCCGTCTTGCCCGAGCCCACCGGCCCACCCACCCCCACAGTAAAAGCCCGCTCCAAATAGTCCCGCTTCAAAGGCTGCTCCCGCGCGTCAAAGGTTCCGGGGGACTCGAGGGGCTCGTGGGTGTGACCGTGCTCGCCATGGCCGTGACCGTGCAAATGAGAGTGGTGGGAGTGCGCGTGCGCGTGGGCGTGTTCATCTGCGGCCCCGCCCTCCTTCTCGTGGTGATGATGGTGGTGGTGGTGGGAGTGGTGGGGCTTGTCGTGGCTGTGCTCGTGGGTGTGTTCGTGTTCGTGGTGTCCGTGGCCGTGATCGTGGGCGTGGGTGTGCTCGCCTTCGTTGTGGTGGTGGTGGTGCTCATGCTCCCCGTGCCCTGCGAAGGAAGGAAAGGAGGGTCAGAACAAGGGAAGCCAAGATGCGACACACAAACACCTGCCTTTTCTCGAGAGGCACGTACCGTGGTGATGGTGGTGGACGTGCGCATGCTCTTCCGCGCCTGTGTCGGTTCAGAAGGACGAGAGTTGGGGGTTGAAGATGAGGCAAAAACTCGAATAAAAATCGCCGCGCCGTCCAATCAGCCAGCATCGCATGCAAAACACACGTCAATCTGCAAAGGTTGCGCTCTATCTACAGAGCTGCGTGCGTGTGTGTGCGTCTGACAGGGGGAATAGGAAGATGCCTTGAGTGCACGCAAGCAAGGACGTACCGTGGTGCTTCTTGTGAGACTCCTCCGCCTCCTTGTCGACGGGCGCCGCATGATGGTGCTTGGGATGCGTGGTAAGGCTCATGGCTGCTTCCGACCTTGATAATGGTGCCTGTGCCTGTTTTTAAAAAGTAGTGGTACGGGCGTGTGTGTGTCAATTAAGAGTAAGCAAAGCGCTTCGGAGAACAGCCCTTCCTCCTCAAGGATCAAAGCCAACCGGCGCGGTAAGCAACGTCTGCTCCTGATGGCCCATCGGGCATTGGCCATTCTCTTCTACACGACAACGACAACGAGCAAGCCACGGCACATTTTTCTTCCTTTCAGTATATGCACAGACAGTCTTTCCTTTTTGGCCATTCCTCGTTCCTTCCCGCGTCTACCTACTCTCTATTATTTGGTGGATGGGCGACGGTCACGGAGGTCGTTTGTAAATCCAAAACTGGCCGCTGACTGTTGACGTGAATGGTGACATGCTCATCTCGGGTGTCCTCCCCCTTCTCCCGCAACCACACATTTTGTGATTTCCCCACCACCTAACCACCCAACCCCGCCCACCCTCCCCCATTTTCTTCTCATTGAGCTCAAGCGTGCCCAAGAATATGAGAAATCTCGTCATTCCAAATCCACTTATTCGCCGCCCACTTGACCCCCTCCTTGACGGCACACGAGCCATGCAGGCTGCGGTGGTCCACATCGCCATTGGGGAGCAAGGAGTAAAACATGATTACACTTCCTTCCTTAGGCGGAGACCTAAGCGCGCCTTGCATCCGCTCGCAATCGCGGCTTTCATGTTCTTCTTCTCGGCCGTTGTAGAGCGGGAAGATGGTTTCTCCGCCTGCAGAGACGTCGCTTAGGTACCAGAGGACGGTGGCCATGCGATTCCTCTTCCCGTCGTCAATTAATTTGATGGTATTCGGGTCCTTGGCATACAAACGACTATCGAAATAATCATGGTGGGTGTCATACCGCTGCGTATGCCCATACCTCAACACCTGCACATCCTCCTGAAACGCGACCGGCTGGCGGGTCAACCCGGCCACACGACGATCAACAGGCTGCAGGCCTTCATAGCGTCGGGAGGGGAGGAAAAAAGTGGAGCTCGTCCGCCATTCCGTCGCAGCTTTGCCTTTGTCATGGTCCATTAATGCGACGCCCGACTGTTTCATATGAGGCTCGGCGGCCTCACGGATGAATTGACACTCTTCCGGGAGCAGAAAAGCGTCCACGGCGAAGATGAGAGGGGACATGGAGAGGGTGCGCATGTCGATCGAACCCAGCCCGTCCAACTGTGTCACCCGCGTGATATGCCCTTCCCTCACACCAGGCCAGACAAACCTCCCCCCCTCATAGAGCAAGACGTCATTGCCCCCCTCTTGTAGGTCGAGCAAGCTGTCGACGGACAGGCCTTGAGGGGTGAACATCGCCCAGGGCTGTTGTGTGTTGGGTGTTTCCATCCCTCGAGGTCCGCGGGGGTCACGGCGTCCGAACGGGGCTAGCGCCAGCTCTCCTTCCAGCAGTGTGCGCAGGCCTTGATAGTCGTTGGCGGGTGCCGAAATTAGGGTTTGGGTGCCCTTTTGACCGTCCATGAAGACGGTGGCGAACAGACCAGTGGGGCTGTGGAAGGGGCGGGGGGTGTATGGGGTGGGGAGAGAGATGCGTGAGCGGACAGATGGAGGGTAAATGCTCTCAAATTGACAGACTAAGACAATAAACACACAAGTTCGTACGTGTGTTGAATGCAGGCCAAGTGCATGCCGTGCACCGGTTCGGTGGCAAAGAGGCTGGAGATGGTGCACCCGGCCAGGGATGGGCCCGTTTCGAACTTGGGCGTGGTAACAAAAGCTTGCGGCGCCAGTGCGGCCAAGATGCGACGACATGTGTCCATGGGCGTATGAGACTCATTCCTGTAAAAGTACCCGACCCAGTAGCCCACGACAGCCGCCCCCAAGGCACCGCACAGCATTGCGATCAGGCCGCCGTCGTGCACTCCTCCGCGTTTTGAGCCCTTGCCTTTCTTGCTCATACGGCGGCGCACGGCATGGTTGCAGCCACCGCCGCTGCTGCTCGTGCTGCTGCTGCTGCTGCTGCTGCTTCTCTCGTCGTTGATGGCGCTGCTGCTGGACTTCATGGTTGCGTCTTTGTTTGTCTTTCCGTGGGTGTGTGTGGGCTCAGCGCCCGAGGCAAATCGTGTGTGTGCAGAATTACCTAGCTATTCGTAGAGGGGTGGGAATGGATGGGGGGATGTGCGTTAGCCAAGTATGAATTCAAATCCACGCACTGCTGCTGCATGCACCACTGGACGGGCTAGCTCTCTCTCTGTGGCTTCCCCCAGACCCAGCCCTTGGTTTTCAAATGGGGGACATATTCGAGCTGCTTTCTCACTCCAAACTTATTTTAGGTGCTTCTCATCACCGTCATCAGCCACCAGCGACCCGAACGCCTAACAGCTGAAGACGAGCTTTACCACCTCATTCCTTCGATTTCTTACGCGCGTTCTCTTGACCTTTTCTATCCAACCACAGACGCCTCGTCCAAAGTACCAAGACCATGGCCGCGTGGAAGCAAATTGTGTGCCTGGTGGCCTCCATCTCCGCAGTTGGAGCATTCATGCCAGGGCAAACCAGGTACGCAGCAGGCGATCTTGTCCGTGGAACAAACGTGGAGGCAAGCGTGACGACGTGGGCTTTTGGGTGTGGGTGGGTGTGTCTGCATGTCTAGGAAAGGGACAAGAAGGATATGGCATGGCAAGGGCGGATGTGACATGTGTATTTGTGTGAGAAACATGGGGCGGAGGGGCGGATGCGTTGTGTGTGGTCGAAACCCGTTTGTCCGTGCTTTGCCCGTCTCCCCATCGCCCACCACACAGGGTTTACCCGTAATGCATGCGTGACGGGAAACATACGCCTGTTTGGTTACAGCTGTGTGTGTGGTGGGACGCGACTGGATTAGAGTTGCAGACATGCGCCTGTTTGATGTGCTTTCTTGTAGGGTGGGGAGCGGGAAAGGTCTGGAAGGCAGGGTTCCGGATGGGCTGGCAAGGTTTTGAGAGATGGGAAGA
>Ga0209390_10011529_pt1 | contig 10142 bp, 6 predicted proteins | sample BON01_FD_187212 | JGI IMG/M metagenome (GOLD analysis project Ga0209390, IMG submission 187212) | Freshwater microbial communities from Lake Bonney liftoff mats and glacier meltwater in Antarctica - BON-01 (SPAdes) (version 2) | ecosystem: Environmental > Aquatic > Freshwater > Ice > Glacier... | reverse complement strand
TCTACTAGCATAGTTACTCGGCTGTTGAACCAATTTGTGCTAGTACGCATCTGGCTAGCTGAGTACAAAAACAAAATCGTGACTTGGCTGACGACTAGGCTAGTGATCTCGTTACCAGCCTATTGACGCGGCCAGTAACTTGTGTTACTTGCCGAGTTAACAGCCTGTGCATGTCTTTTCGCCCAAATGGGTGAACCCGCCAATTAACCAGGCTAATCATTTTGTTCCGTACGCATGTGAGCAGGCCCTAGTTTGTCGTTCTAATCGAGAAATTGTCGGCGCGAGCAGAGGACGTACATGTCGTTGCAAAATGGCGAGTTACCGTTTAATAACCTTTTGTTTCTTTAATGTGTTTGCCAAATTTATTTAGCCAGTTAGCCGCCTTCCATTATAACGGCCTTTCGTGTCCCTCCCTCCACATTAGCCGTTGAGTTTTGGTACAGTGAAACTCGGGGCTGCTCATCAAAAGCGCACCAGGCAAACCTCGACGGGGCACGAGATGAGCGCCGCGCAGCCGCCCGCAGTTGCCGCGGTGAAGAATCGCTGCGCAAAGTCCGTCTTGCGGTACTTGGCTAGCGAGTCGCGGAACGTCTCGAAAAGTCCATAGCGCGACGTGGCGTAGAAGACCTGTGCACCGTAAGCATGTGACAAAAGTTTGGATTGGCTTTCCCAACACCGATCGTGAGGCGCGCTTCCACAAGGAAGGACGTTTGAGGCAGCAGGGCCCGGGAAGGAAGTGGCCGCTTGCCGTGTCAGTTGCGCGAGTGAGCGTCGGAATTCGATGTGCACTACAGGCATGCGACTCTCTTGCCCGTGGCACAGCGCGGCCGTGAGGGTATTGGGTCCGCAGGCCAGGGCTCAAGAGAAACGGCATGGCGCCGCGGTCCACGCACCTGACGCAAGCAGCCGGCGCCGATACCGGCGTAGAGGCCGCCGACCCCCTCCTTTTTGACGAGATCCGACGCAAAGGCGAGGAAGGGCTTGGGCGCACCGCCGCCGCCCATGGCGGACAGGTTCATGCGCACGGCAAGCGTGTTGAATGGGTGCACCACGATCCAGCCGAGCACGCCGCCCAGGCCCGACGAGCCGAAGATGACTGCCTTGCTCAGCGGCTTCTCCTCGGCGGCCATGCTGTGCGAAATCGGGGGTAATTGAGCGCGGCAATATTTTGTGGTGCTATTTTTGGCCCGGGCCGAAAATAGCACACATTTGCGTCGACACGCGCAAAGCACAGCTCACAAGCATCAACTGATCACGGACATTCGATCGGACTATACGATGGACCACGCCAGCATAATAGGCGATGAGAACCAGGTGCGCGTTCTCCTGCAGGCGGGCATCGATCCGGACGTTAAAGACGCCTGTGGCTGCACTGCGCTTTGTTGGGCCAGCAATTGTGGGCACGAGGGAATTGTACGTCTTCTGCTGGGTGCCGCGGCGGCGGTGGATGCGGAATGTGGCGTCAGGGGCACGGCGTTAATATGCGCGAGCAAATATGGGCATGAGGCTCTGGTGCGATTGCTGCTGGAGGCCGACGCGGCGGTGGACTTGAAAGACGAGGTCGGCACGGCGTTGATGTACGCCAGCAATTATGGGCTCGAGGGAATTGTGCGTCTGCTGCTGGGTGCCGCGGCATCGGTGGATGCGGAATGTGGCGACATGGGCACGGCGTTGATGTGCGCGAGCCAACATGGGCATGAGGTTGTGGTTCGATTGCTGCTGGAGGCCGACGCGGCGGTGGACTTGAAAGACGACGTCGGTTTCACGGCGTTAAGTTATGCCAGCAATTATGGGCTCGAGGGAATTGTGCGTCTTCTGCTGGGTGCCGGCGCGGCGGTGGTCGGCGAGAACACGGCGTTGATACGCGCGATCGAAGCTGGGCATGAGGGTGTGGTGCGACTGCTGCTGGGTGCCGTGGCGGCGGTCGACGTGGCTGACCAGAGCGGCGTGACTGCGCTGATGGTCGCCATCCGGTGTGGGAAGCTGGATGTGGCGCGCACGCTGCTGGAGGCAGGCGCCAAGTTGCCACACATTGGGCAGTCCCACGCCCCTTGGGAGTTCCGACAGCTGCTGGCCCTTCATCGGGACTCACGAGCTGCTGAAACCGGGCGGGCGGGTAGGGAGGCAGCGGAGGCGGCGGCGGCGGCGGCGGCGGATGCGCTTTTGGCGGAGGAGGAGGCTGATAAGTCTTCGGCAGCGTCGCGGCAGGCCAAAGCGAAGCGAAAGAAGCAGCGTCAGAAGACCAAGCGCGCGGAGGCGGTGCTTGCGCCGGCACAGGTGGGCGAGCCGGCTCCCTCGGGCGCCGATCCGCCGAGCCAATCATCCGAAAGTCAGCCCGCTGGTGCGGCGGCACCGACGGGCGTCGACGAAGGGCAGGGGGCTGTGAGGGAACAAGGCCATGAAGACGTCTCTCGTGTGCACGAGGGGTGCGTCTCGGCCGGTGCTGGCAGACGCGCCACGCACGCGTCCGGCGGCGCGGATGAGAGGAGCGGACAAGAGGAGGAGCAGGGTGGAGCTGTGCTTACGGCCCCCGACCCCCCGCCAGTCGTGAGCGTCCCCGCCGAGGAGGTGCTCCGTGCGCTAGAGGCGGCCGGCTCCGACGGCCAGGTGGGCGAGGGCGGCTTCGGCAAAGTCGTCGCCGCGGAGCTGCCGTCGCTGGCCGCGCGCTGGGGCCGCGTGGCGGTCAAGAGTGCGAGCGGCCTGCAAGCGGCCGACATTCTGCTTGAGGTGGCGACGCTCGGGCTGTGCGGCCACCGCAACGTGCTGCGTCTCCTCGGCTACTGCGACGACGCGCGAGCCCCGTGCATGATCACGCCGCTAATGCACGGCGGCTCGCTCGACGACCGCCTACTGCTCTCGGCCAGCGCGCTCGAGCGCCTGCGCCGGCTCGGCTTCGAGGGCGACGCCCGCCTCGACTGGCAACGTCGGCTGTCGGCGCTGTGCGACGCGGCACGTGGCCTCGCGCATCTACACGGCGAGCGCATCTTGCACCGCGACGTCAAGACAGCCAATATCCTTCTCGAGGGAGCGCTCCGGCCGCTGCCGGTGGCGCACGGCCTGCCCCTGATGGTGCACCGCGCCGTGTTGAGCGACGTCGGCTTGGCCAAGGTGCGCGAGCCGTCGCTCGGCGGGGCGACGCATGCGACGACGCACAACCTCGCCTTCTCAACGGGCTTCGGCGACCCCGCGCTCCTCAACTCCAACCAGCACTCGGAGAAGACCGACGCGTTCGGCATCGGCATTTGCGTGCTCATGAGCCTGGTAAGTGCGCCAGCGGCCGGACTGTTGAAGGACCACGAGGAGGACGTCTGCGAGGCCTTTGAAGATGGGACGGGCCCGCGGTTTGGGAGGGCGCACGCGGCTGCCGGCTGGCCGTCGGATGCGACTCGCGCGCTGGCGGACATGGTACACCGGCTGTCGATGGCAAGGACCCGGCAGCGGCAGCCGCTTGCGGAGGCTCTTGTGCAGATGGAGGACCTATTGGGGGTAACGAATGGCAAGGAGGTGAGGCTTGGTGCGTTGCGACCGCTCGCCTCGCCTCCCGGCGCATCAACGCTGCCTGTGCGAGAGCACGCGCCGGACGCACGTGCCGCGGCTTCGACACCGTCGGAGTGGTGGTCTGGCGGCGAGCTGACGTGGATGGTGCGAAAGCTTGAGCTGGGTGACGCCGACGCACCGCGCGCTCGGAAGCGCGAGCGCGTGACCAAGGCGTATGATTCGATGATGGTGCGGCTCGAGCGCGCCTACGCGAGGCAGGGCCACGTGCCGCTGCCGGCGGACGAGCAGGAGCTGCGCAAGATCGACCTCCTGGCGCCGCGCCACTTCGGCCGGCTCAACGGGCTCGCGCACAAGCTGCGCCAGTGGTGGAACGCGGCCAAGCACCAGCGCGACCAGTGGGCCCACTCGCCGAGCGACAAGGAGGTGCAGCGGCTGGTGAAGGACGTGATTGCGGAGCTGGATGGGTTGGGCTGGTGATAGGGGAAGGCGGGGCGGCGCGGACGGGGAGGTGGTGTGGGATGCTGGGGAGGGACGAGGGACCCGCAGCACGCCTCTCACGCTACTTTTAGTTTTCTAACAGTATATATGATGATAATGATGGTATAGCTGGGAGCGCTCCCCCCAGTGCTTATGTCCGGCGGACTATTATGTGCATGTTGTGTTTTGTATATCATATGTATGTCCAATGCCAGCGCGCACACACGCACGCGTGTACACAGCATGATGGCCGGCCCGCGCGCGACACCACGGTACGTATATACTCTATATAATGTATATGTATTGCCACGGCTCAGCAAGAGTACAGGTACTACTACTTACTCCCGCCTGCATCTACATCTGCTACATGCCACATGCAATAGCTGTGTTGGACACGTACAATGGGGCGCCGCCCGCCGCCATACTTTTTTCGTCTTATAATATATACACATATATGTATGTATATATATGTATATATATATATATATACATATACATACATACATATATATTAATATTAATATATATAATAATTATAATAATATACATGTGCGTACGTAACGTACGCAAGCCTCAGTTCGAGTATAATCTTTGATTAATTTTTATCAATTCCTGTGTAACAAGACACAAGACAAACGGAAACCAGCTTGGCGAACGTCACCGTACCATCCCTATAAATACGCTTACGGGGTTGCCGACCAAGTCAGCTGTGTGCGTATATTTCTGCAGGTACACTGTCTGATGTTGGACAGGAGGTCGTCCTGGCACGGCGGGGTCGGATGGGGTGCTGATGGGTCACGCTGACGCTGGGGCGCGCGCCGGTGGCCAGTCTCGGACTGGTGGGCCGGGGCTGGCGGACAGTCTTCTGATGACAGTCATTGAACCCTGTAGAAGCTAAAGCTAGATCATCGTGCGGGGGCAACCCGACCCACACAGAGCCCCAGCCAGACACCGCAGGGGGGAAACTCCACAAGGGGGGAAACAGCACACGAGAAAACCCACCCGCCAACACTAACACTGTCTGTGATTTGTGAGAATGAGAACATCTCTCGATCTCGATCGTTTTCTTGTGATTATGTGCGTATGTATGCCACACATGTACAGCAGCAGCAGAGCACCAATCAATCAATCAAAGGCGGGGCCTCACAAAGCCACACACGGGCAAGGAGAAGCTACATCCCAGCACAACCACAAAGGGAAGAGGCGGCAAACCCCGCGTCAATAAAGTGCCGCAGGCTTGGGCGGCTAAGAATGAGTCGCAGCAACACCTAGCATGCGCAACTCATTCGTGTAGAATCTCACGCCTTTTACAGTGGCGTGCAAATAACACTGTTGGTAAAGATACACCTCCTCAAGCGCTTTTTCTCCTTCTCATGGACTTGTGGATGTTCTTTAGCACATAGCATCTATAGCTGTGTAGCTCCGGGGGATGTACAATATACCATACAGGCTATCTTGTATACTGCACTATAGTACTACATTCTGTCCGAGATGAAAATGTTGGTATTATTATTTGAATACATAGCTTTTTGCATTTGTTTGGGCCCGGCCGGAGCGTGGGCTAGCGGCCCGCAGCAGCACCAGTAATCGGGTTCGGGTCAACTCGAAATTGTTCAAATATCAGAAAAAAAGTAAAGCTACCGATTTTCTCGATAGGGATAAAAGTGTATCATAATAGGCGAGATCACGGGTTATTCGTGTCTCTTTCTTCTTCCTCTAGGAAGACGGTCCATCTGAGGTGGTTTTCCTGGGCATTTTTTTGCGCGCTTTGTCCGTAAAAAGCGTGTAAACATAGAGCGAGTCTCACGCAAGCTAACGCTTGCGCGACTCGCTCTTAGCCCCCCAAACCTGCGACGCTTCGCGTCGCGGGGTTTGCTGTCCGTGTGGTTGCGCTGGGATGTGGCTTCTCTTGTGCTCTGTGCTCATGTGGCGCTCTGAGGATTTGATTGATTGATTGATTGATTGAGTAAAGCTATGCTATGTGTAGTAGTGTACCATCTGATGGAGGCTATACAGCAGCGTTGTAGCACACGTTATATAGTATGCTACAGAACAACCAAGTTCAATGGATGAGAGGAGTTTTGCTCAGGCACGTGATCTCGCCGCGTATATACATATAACTATCTCAATGGAACTGTCCGCGCCCGGAAGTGCCACGCCTGCTACGTAACGTAGTAGGGGCGTCGTCCTCCCGCTGAGAGCGCCTCGCGGCGACGCCCGATGGTCCGTCGCCACGCATATCCCTCGGCCCCCCCCCCCCCCCCCCCCCCCCCCCCCCCCCCCCTTCGTCACCGTGTCGGGGACACGGGGACGCGCCGGGGAGACAGCAGAGCACACTCTGCGGCATAACACACTACTCGGATTCCCGTGGCGGCGCCACAAAAAAAAGGTAAACGTTAACATGTACGCGTATTCCCCATGTAGGCTCACCTCTAACCCGGTAGTAGATCTTTAGTTGGGCTGAACCACGCGTGCTCGATGTGAGCCTGCGGGTTGGATAGGTATTAACGTAATTCCTGGTTCATATGGGAGGCGGCACCACAAGCAGCTTCTTGACAAGCATGCACGAATTAGGTATATATACTCTGTCCTGGCTCACATTATAACCCAGATTCGTCAACAAATTCAAGGTTACTGTATTCAAAATAAAACAGGCAACTCGGACGGTTCATATATATACAAAGCGGACACGGCCTGTGAACTGAATACCGTATAATTTGATTTTCTTCGCTCTCGCTCTCAACATCAATCAATCACAATCAATCAAACTCCTCAATGAGCAGCCGCACACGAGACACGCGCACAAGAGCAAGAGGAGCCACACCCCAGCAGAACCATCACCATCACACGGACAGCGAACCTTGTGACGCGAGGAAGCGACGCAGGCTTGGGAGGCTAAGAACGAATCGCGGAAGCGTGAGCTTGTGCGACCCGCTCAATATTTATGTAGGGCGATGCGCCAAAACACCTGCGGTCGCTGTTTCCAGAAGACGATGTCCGTCAGATTCAGCCTAACTACAGAGTGTGTGTAGTCTGTGCGTTCCCAGCTCGTCTCACTCAGTGTGAGTGTGTGTGTCTAAATTGCGAGTCGGAACTATAATGGACTGCTCCTGTGGTCTAACACTCGCGGCTGGCGACTAAACCGCAAACGTATATAGGTGTAGTGCGTAGTTACATGCTGGTGTTTTAACCCATCTCATCTAGTTAGTAAGCATGCATTGACTAGTAACAAGGCACGTAACACATGTTACTTGCCGCGTCATTAGCACTAGGCTGGCAACGAGGTCACTAGTATCACTAGCCGTGATCTAGTTATTAAGCATTAATTGACTAGTAACAAGGCACGTAACACATGTTACTTGCCGCGTCACTAGGCTGGCAACGAGGTCACTAGCCTAGTCCTGTGTAGAATGCCTGCCTACGGACAAGCCGTGCGATGTGGTGTCTGTGACACGCCGGAGCTCTGGTGTGGCGCCGCGGGCCTGTGTGCGCGTGTACGCGCGTGTGCTGGTGCCGCCGAATCTTTACATACATACATACATACACATACATCAGCCAAGGAACGAGTTTTTACTGGCCTAGCAAGATGCGTATGCTAGCCCAAATGGGATAACCAGCCAAGTAACTAGGATAGTAGTAACTTATGCTGTACTGGACGAGGATAACAGGTGTGTTGGAACACTTCCGCGCGTCAGATCATCTTCTAGTTCCCTAGTGGTCTCGCGTGACACCCCCCCCAAAGTGATGCCTGTGTCCTCAATTTGATGCCTTGAGTTGAGTTCATAACCGCTAGGCATATAGCATATAGCATATATAGCCGCATACGCATACGCATACAGTATAGCATATATATATATATATATATATATATATATATATATAGGCTCTCGCTAAGTACACAAGTACGTATGTAAGTGTTTATTTCAAATTCAAAGCTCTTAGGTTTTTCAGTGGGGTGGCTGTCGGGGCAGAGACGGGGCCTCGTGCAAGGGTAGTCAGCAGGGGAGAACTATAAAGGGCACCATCTCAGCAGCTACACTCAACAGGTTCCTGACACTTGGCTCAGTTGTCGTAGGTGCAACCTAAAAAGAGGTCAGAACCTGTCAACTGTAGCCGCTGAGATAATGCCCTTTATATAGTATCGTCCTGCTGACTACCCCTGCGGACAATTCTTGCACAGTGCCCTATGCAACCCTGCCTTCCCTTTGCCTTGTATGGCGCCGCGTTGGCTCGGGTTAACCCGGCCGATGTCGATGATTATAAAGATGATATGTATACCTCTGAGAGGCACCTCCCCATACCAGGACAGCGCAGGCACGGGGTTAACCCTCGGGGGTAAGCAGCATCATCATCATAATCGTGCACAAGACATGCGTAGAGCACGGGCGGTAGCATTATTTATGCACATCCTTCACCTCCCATTCCGTTGCGCCGCGGGCGATACGATCAATCAATCAAAGATACTTACGGGTTAACCGCGGCACATCCAGCAGGGAGAAATGCGACTTGGGGCGCATAAAAGGGTAAAGCCAGCAGAGAAGAATGCACCGCGCCGCAACCGATACGATGGCGTTTAAATGAGGAGTTCTCGGATGGTGCCGATGGCTTTCGTCTTTCCTTCGGTAAAGAGAACCTGCAACCATTAGAAACAGACGCGACTGTTAGTGTACACGAAATTGCAAGATTATGCACTATACATATATTTATATATACACATACACAAACAGATATATGTTGTGCCAATGAGTTAACCATACAAAACAGACGCGACTGTAAGCATGTACATGTACAGCTAGGAGTATGCACTATGTATATTTTTATATACACATACACATACAGATATATGTTGTGCCAATGGGTTCACCATACAAAACAGACGCCACTGTAAGCACACATGTACAGCTAGGAGTATGCACTATGTATATTTATATGTACACATACACACACAGATATATGTCGTGCCAATGGGTTCACCATACAAAATAGACGCGACTGTACGCATGTACATGTACAGCTAGGAGTATGCACTATGTTTATTTATATATACACATACTCATACATATATTTGTTGTGCCAATGGGTTCACCATACAAAACAGACGCGACTGTAAGCATATACATGTACAGTTAGGAGTGTGCACTATGCATATTTTTATATACACATACACACACATATATATGTTGCGCCAATGGGTTAACCATCCGAAACAGGCGCGAGGCGAGTGTTAGTATATATGTATAGGTAGGATTATGCACTATCTATATGAATATCGGGTTAATTTGATACACACACACACACACACACACACACACACACACACACATATATATATATATATATATCGGGTTAACCCTGGATACATAAATAGTTCAATATATCGAAATGTATATATGTATTTATTTACAAGTTTTCACGTCCGGGTTAAACCGAAAATTTGTGAAACAATACATACATACATGTAGATATATCTAGCTATCTATCTAACTATCTATGTTGCTAGATATATATAGATATAGTGAATCAGATGCGCACGTTGGTTCCCGAGGTAATGTACTCTGGGCGGTACATGAATTCGAAAGTGACAAGATATAAATAAATCAGTAAATATGTATACATATATATACACACATGTATATAAGAACACACACACACATTTATATATATATATATATACCTACAAATATATGTTTAAGTGTACTTTTGTCCCCGGAGTAATGTGCTCTGGGCAATACATGAATTCGAAAGTGATTACATATATACATACATAAATATACATACATATGTACATGAATACACACATATATAGGTGTTCAAATGCGCACCTTGGTCCCTGGAGTGATGTATTCTGGCCGATACATAAATTCGAAAGTGACGCGCGCCCGCACCCCGGTCCGCAGCACCTAATACCGGAAGGGGGGAGGCAGATGATGAGTTCGGGTTAGGGCTGACCCCCCTAAGGTTGACCCCCCTCCGTTCTCCTTGTAGTAGTGCCTTCGTTCTTGTTGTAGTGGTGTCTCCGTGCTGGTGTTCGCCGCTGCGGGCCGGCCGTCGTTTGTATGTGTGTGTGTGTGCGTGCGGGGTGTGTGGAGAAGTGGTTCGTAGGAGTAGGGTGTAACCCTGAAGCCGCGCGCTCGCACCCCGGTCCGCAGCACCTAATACCGGGGGGG
>Ga0209390_10011526_pt1 | contig 10145 bp, 12 predicted proteins | sample BON01_FD_187212 | JGI IMG/M metagenome (GOLD analysis project Ga0209390, IMG submission 187212) | Freshwater microbial communities from Lake Bonney liftoff mats and glacier meltwater in Antarctica - BON-01 (SPAdes) (version 2) | ecosystem: Environmental > Aquatic > Freshwater > Ice > Glacier... | reverse complement strand
ACAGGCGGCGAGTGTCGGCGCGTGCAAGGAAGAGGCCGCTTCGCCTTCACAGCAGCTGGTGCAGCGGCAGCATCAGGGCGTGGAGGCGGGGAAGCAGGCAGGTGGCGCCGGCATGCGGTGCGTGGGCAGTCGCATCGGCGGCGGCGGTGAGGGTGGGGGGGGAGAGACACCTGGGCGACGCATGTGACGCGTGGGGTCATGCGGCGCAGCGTCGGCGTGTGAGGGGCGAATGATCCGAACAGCTAGTGCAGGAGCTGCGGGGCGCTGTGGTGGGGCAACACGCAGGTGGTGTCGGCGTGCGGCGCGTGGGCGTGGGCAAACGCTCTGGTGGTGGCATGAGTGGGAGAAAGAGGGGGGCGACGGAACGTCGCGCAGAGGTCACTGGCGGCGGTGTGCAGCGCGCGGGTGGCGGACGCCGCAGCCGGTGCAGGAGCAACGGGGAGCTGTGGTGGAGCAGCAGATAGGTGGTGCCGGCGCGCGGCGCTAGGACGGTCGCTTCGGCAGGGGTTGGAGAAGGTGGCGCGACGGAACGTAGGAGGGGTGGGGCGGCGAGCGGCAAAGTGTGTCAATCTTCACGCCCACAATCACGAGGAGAGAGGATAAGAGGGACTCGTTGTCGCTGGCCACCGCGCTCTGCGCCGAGCGATCTGTCCTCGGCCCCTCAAACTGGGTATCCGCCTGGGCACAGGGGAAGGAATGGGCGCGGCAGGTGAGCAGGCAAAGGGCAAGGGGGGAGGGGGGGGGCTACAGCGCCCCCACTGCGTGCATGCAGGCACGGGCTGGGCGGAACTACACCTCGTCCTCACTGCTGGCGACATTGGCCGACACAGTAGAGGGCGCGGTCTCGGCCAGGTTGCGTACAACGTCCGCCGGCCAACTCTCCGTGCAGCCTCGGGCGCAGCGCGCGCCTCACGGTGAGGTGCTCATCAGCCCTCAAACGCATCCGCGCCCTCGCATGGAGCCGGCTTTGGGACGAGGCAGTACGCAACAGGTGCGCCGAGGTTGTACATAGCAGCGCGGCTCTGCGCTCGGGCTCGCCGCAGACCTCAGGGAGATGGAGCATTCCTGTGGGATGGGCACCAGACGTCGTCAGTGGCAAGTCCTCGCACTCGCTAGCACTCGCGCGCTCGGCGGGTGCGCACGGGAGGAAAGGGACAACATACCTGACGAGCAGCTCCTCGTCTATTCGCGTCTGTTCGGTCCCGCGCCATGGACCTCCAGAACCTGGCTGGCCGGTCTGCGCAGGCCTACCCGCTGCGGCACAAAGTCTGCGCCTCAGACCTCGCGCGACGGATGAGGCTCGTGGGTCCTTGCCCACGGTTGGCGCCATGGGCGGCCATCGCGGAACCAGAGCCTCGAGCTGCCAGGACGTCGCCTTGATGGGGCTGCCCTACTGGGCCGAGCGCGAAAATTCAAGATGGGCACGTTGCATTCAAGCTAATTTTGTTCGTCTTTTGAGACTGAAATCGTCGAAAGTTAATTTACCATAGAAAATTTAAAACAAAACTCCCGTGATTGACCCTATCACGAAGAAGGGTTAAGGGTTAACCCCGGGTTAAGGGTTCAGGGGTTAACCCTAACCCAACCCTAACCTGCGTCGCATCCTGTAGGAATGGCCTGGACGTGGTCGGACAAATAGTGCGCGCGCTTGGAGCTGAGGAAGTCGACAACGCCATGCTTCAGCCGTTCAGCAACTTGGCCGGTAGCGATGCGGGACCCGCGCGTGTCGGGCGCGCTCGCGATGGACATCTTGCCCTCCTTGTAGCTCTTGATGTAGCACAAGTCGTCCAGGTTTTGAGGAACACGAGGCTGCCGCCGATCTGGTGAGCTTTTTGGTTATGAAGTGCTTCAACTGCCATAGCCAAAGATTCCGCATTGGCGTCGCGCGGGAAGTAATGCGCGAACGCGACACCATGCGGTGGGGCTTGGTCCGGCTGGCCAGCGTCGTTGCTCACGGCGATGACGGTGGAGCGGTTCAGTTCGACGATCGATAGAACGGCTGACTGGGTTTGGCGCAAAGGCGGGCCACGAACGTAGATCCAAATCCAACAACTCTCTAAGGACAATCGGTTCTCCCTTCAGTATTATATTGTTTGCTGAAAACCCTCTAACGCCTAGCTAACGCACTGCTCCCGTGAAGGGAGAACATGTAGTAGGGAAAAACATCTCAAATCCACTACTGCAGGTCGAGGAGAGAGATCCACGCGAGGTGGAGTCCCTTTGACCTGCATACCACGACACCACACCTAAGTAACACATCAGTAAGGGTTGTGGGCGACTGCAACGAAGGTAGAGATCCACGCGGGGTGGAGACTCTGTTCCCTGTTGTCGTGTTGCCACTCGACTTCATGATACGCACATCACACTATGTGATACAACACGCATGGTTGTACAGTGTACAGGTGGTGGAGTCAGGCACGACGCGGAGGATCCGCGTGTGCACTGGTCCGTGGACATCACATGTAACATCATAATAAAAAAAATCCAAAAAAAGAAAGAGACCATCCAAGAGTGGGTGGGTGGGTCTCAAAAGAGAGCGACTAGTACTTGAGTAGGTTTGTAAGAGTTGCTAAGATTATTTGTTGTTGATTTATGCGAGGTGGTGTCTCACTCTGGCCGGCGTGCGGTGTAGTAGACTCGTGTACACGGTGAGGTAAAAGGGTGACGAGGTATTTAAGAATAAAATAAGAATGAGAGCGTGATGATTTTAGCGCGGCACGCGTGCTATGACGTCTGGGAGCAAGCGTGCGCGCGCGTGGTGCGCGTGCGTGCGCGCGATGCTGGGGCGCACGCGTGCGCAGCAGAGTAAACGTGCGCGCGCGTGGTGCGCGTGCGCGCGATGCGAGGCGCGCGCGCAAAGCAGCAGAGCCTCGGGAACCTTGAGAGGTGGCCGCTGAAGAGATTAGGGTCTGCCAAACAGAGACGTTATCCCGGGAACCTAAAGAGGTGGCCGCTGAAGGGATTACGATCTGTTTAGACAGGGACCTGCGATAGGCTTGCTGTCCAATACCTTCCATTAGAGAGGAAGTTAGCATCTCTTAGAAAGAAGAAATACGGCAGAGCCACTAATCTCGGGAACCTAGAGAGGTGGCCGTTGAAGAGATTAGGGTCTGCCAAACAGAGACGCTATCCCGGGAACCTTAAGAGGTGGCTGCTGAAGGGATAACGATCTGTCAGACAGGGACCTGCGATAGGCTTGCTGTCCAATACCTTCCATTAGAGAGGAAGTTTGCGTCTCTTAGAAAGAAGATATACCCGCGAGGGGCACACGGGCGGGACGCCTGGGCACTCGTATGCGGCGAAGATTTCGACTCGCAGTGTCATACGAGTGCTGCCAGCGACCTGTGGAGCCCTAGTCCTGGGAACCTCTAATAGGGACCAATTCCGCTGAAGGGACAAGGGTCTGCCCGACAGGGACCTGGCAATAGGCATACTGTCCAATTTCCATCGGATCTCGTTTTTACGGAGAAAGGATATACCTGTACATATATATCCATCGGATCTCGCTGCTGGAGAGAAGACTCCGCGTTTGGAGAGAAGATATATACCTTTTTAGGCACTCTGGGGTTCGATCGACACGTATTGAACGAGTGACCAGCCTCCTTGGTCAAGCGGCCTACTGCAGCAGACTTAAACCAGAAACGGATTCTAGGCGCGGGGCCCGTCCGCGCAGATCTGTCCAAAACGGAGGCGGGGCTCGCACGATTTGGTTTCTCCGACGAGGGTTAGTATAACCAGTGGCGGTACAAACAAACGAGCGGCAGAGCCACTAATCTCGGGAACCTTGGGAGGTGGCCGCTGCAGAGATTAGGGTCTGTCAAACAGATATGTAAATCCCGGGAACCTTGCGAAGTGGCCGCTGAAGGGATTATCAATGCTGATTGTTTGTCGTACCTAGAAACCTAAACGGAGCGGTGGGCAGCTCGACGGTAGGTAAATTTGGTTTTAGTAGTATCAAACGAGCAAGGGGTCGGGTTAATCCAGTTACGGTACAAAAGTGAGCACGGGGGCTGAGTGTCTGTTGTACCTAGAAACTTGAACGGAGCGGTGGGCAGCTCAACGCTAGGCTACGCGCAGATCTGTCCAAGACGGAGGCGGGGCTCTAACGTTTGGTTTCTCCGGCGAGGGTTAGAGGTAACCCAGTTATGGTAGCAACAAACGAGAACGGCTAATCTCGGGAACCCTGAGAGGTGGCCGCTGAAGAGATTAGAGTGTTTGTCGTACCAGAAACCTGCACGGAGCGGTGGGCAGCTCGATGGTAGGTAGGTTTGGTTTTGGTAGGACCAAACGAGCACGGGGGCTGAGTGTTTGCCGTACCAAAAACCTGAACAGAGCGGCGGGTAGGCTTTCGTCCGTCGACGGTGCCGAGCTTGTGTAAACTCCGCCGCTGCGCCACGGGCCGTCGAGCGAACACAGCGCGTCGGCGGTGGAGCACGAGCATAGCGCGTCGGCGGCGATCAAGCACAACAGCTTGGAGCCGTCGAGCGAGCACGCTGTCAACGCCGCCGCCGCCGTCGGTATTGCTATTGCCGCCGCCGCCGTCAGGCCGGCGCCGCCGTCCGTCGCTGTCAACGCTGTTGTTGCCGACGTCAGCGCCGCCGTCGTCGTCGCCGCCGTCGCCGTTCACGCCGTCGTCGTCATCGTCGGCGTCGCCCTCGCCGCCCTCGCTCGCATGCTCGCGCGAGCGAGCGAGCGAGCGAGCGCTGTTGTCGCCGTCGTCGACGCGCCGCCGCCGTCGTCACCGTCCGTCGGCCCGAGTGAGTGAGCGAGCGAGCGATCGAGCGAGCGAGCGAGCAAGATCGAGCGAGCGAGCGAGCGAGTGAACGCCGAGCGAGCGAGCGCCGTCGTCGGCGCCGCTGCCGCCGCCATCAATGTCCGTCGACTCGAGTGAGTGAGCCAGCGAGCGAGCGAGCAAGCGAGCGAGCGAGTGTCGTCTCGTCGTCGTCGGCGCCGCCGCCACCGTCGTCACCATCCGTCGGCCCGAGCGAGTGAGCGATCGAGCAAGCGAGCAAGCGAACGAGCGAACGAGCGAGCGTCGTTGTTGCCGTCGTCGGCGCCGCCGCCGCCACCGTCACCGTCTGTCGGTCCGAGCGAGTGAGCGAGCAACGATTGAACGAGCGAGCGACGAGCGAGCGAGCGAGCGTTGTTGTTGCCGTCGTTGGCGCCGCCGCCGTCACCGTCACTGTCCGTTGGCCCGAGCGAGTGAGTGAGCGATCGAGCGAGCGAGAAAGCGAGCGAGCGAGCGACGAGCGAGCGAGCGAGCGTCGTTGTCGCCGTCGTCGTCGTCGCCGCCGCCACAGTCAACGTCCGTCGGCCCGAGCGAGTGAGCGAGCGAGCGAGCGAGCAAACGCTTAATCTCTTTAGCCTCCCTCGTGCGTTCCCGCCTCGAAGGTGCAGCTTGGGACGAGATCCTTTCCACCGGAGGGGTATTAACCTCCGGCCCCCTGCTTCCCGGACGAGCACCCAAGCGAGCGAGTGAGCGAGCGAGCGAGCGAGCGAGCGTCGTTGGCGCCGTCGTCGGCGCCGCCGCCGCCACCGTCATCGTCCGTCGGCCCGAGCGAGTGAGCGAGGAAACGAGCGAGCGAGCGAGCAAGCGAGCGAGCGTCGTTGTCGCCATCGTGGAGCCGTCGAGCAAGCCCAGCGCGTCCGCGGCGACCTAGCACGACAGCTTGAAGTCGTCGAGCGAGCACAGCGCGATAGCGCGTCGGCGGCAGCTGGGCACAACAGCTTGCCGTCGAGCTAGCACAGCGCGTCGGCGGCGACATTGCACGACAGCTTGGAGCCGTCGAGCGAGCACAGCGCGTCGGCGGCGACCTAGCACGACAGCTTGGAGGCGTTGAGCGAGCACAGCGTCTGGCGGCGACCGAGCACGACAGCTTGGAGCCGTCGAGCGAGCATAGCGCGTCGGTGGCGGTTTAGCCGAACGGTTTGGAGCCGTCAAGCAAGCACAGCTCGTCGGCGGCGAGCAAGCACGACAGCTCGGAGACGTCGAGCAAGAACGGCGCGTCGGCGGCGACGAAGCACGACAGCAAACGGCCGTCGAGCAAGCACAGCGCGTCGGCGGCAGCTGGGCACACCAGCTTTCCGTTGAGCGAGCACAGCGCGTCGGCGGCGACCTTGCACGACAGCTTGGAGCCGTCGAGCGAGCACAGCGCGTCGGCAGCGACAGTTGCCGTCGAGCGAGTACAGCGCGTCGGCGGCGACCTTGCACGACAGCTTGGAGCTGTCGAGCGAGCACGGCGTGTGGCGGCCACCTAGCACGACAGCTTGGAGAGGAGCCGTCGAGCAAGCGGCTTGTAGCCGTCGAACAAGCAGAGCACGTCGGCGGCGGCCAAGCACGGAGTTGTCGAGCAAGCACAGCGCGTCGGCGGCGACCAAGCACGACAGCTTGGAGGCGTCGAGCGAGTACAGCACGTCGGCGGCGACCAAGCACGCACGGCAGCTTGGAGCCGTCGAGCAAGCACAGCGTGTCGGCGGTGACCAAGCATGACAGCAAAGGGCCGTCGAGCAGGCACAGCGCATCGATGGCAGCCGGGCACGACAGCTTGGAGTTGTCGAGCGAGCACAGGGCGTCGGCGGCGGTTTAGCCGTCCCGCTTAGAGCCGTTGAGCGAACACAGCGCATCGGCGGCGACCTAGCCCAGCAGCTTGGAGCATTCGAGCGAGCACAGCGCGTCGGCGGCGACCTTGCACGACAGCTTGGAGCCGTCGAGCGAGCACAGCGTGCGGCGGCCACCTAGCACGACAGCTTGGAGAGGAGCCGTCGAGCAAGCGGCTTGTAGCCGTCCAGCAAGCACAGCACGTCGGCGGAGGCCAAGCACGGAGTTGTCGTGTAAGCACAGCGCGTCGGCGGCGACCAAGCACGACAGCTTGGAGCCGCCGAGCAAGCACAGCGCGTCGACGGCGACCAAGCACGACAGCAAAGGGTCCTCGAGCAGGTACAGCGCATCGGCGGAAGTTGCGCACAACAGCTTGCCGTCGCGCTTAATCTCTTTAGCCTCCCTCATGCGTTCCCGCCTCGAAGGTGCAGCTTGGGACGAGATCCTTTCCACCGGAGGGGTATTAACCTCCGGCCCCCTGCTTCCCGGACGAGCATTCAAGCGCGGGGGTACTCTCAGTTCTTTGCAAACTGCCAATCACAGGGGCACAACTTGCCGTAGTGGATATTCCTGGGCTTACTGTGGCCTGACTGTACATTGAGCCACCATGTTCCCGCCTGGAGTTTAGGTGACCGGCTGGTGACCCAGTCGATAGCGATCGCCTCATGCCATCATTGTGCACTCCAGGCACTAGGCATGAGCTCCCAGAGGGTTGCGCCCCCGGTGAGAATAGGACTTTCATCCTACCGCAACCGACGGTCTCTGCCATGTGCCCCTGCCGGAACATAATGACGGTTGACCGTTTTCACCAGCCTTGCCTGTTCACTGGGGGTAGAATCGCGGAGTTTCTCCCAGCTAGGTGGGGCCTGTCGGCCCCGTACCACGCAGTGCGACTGCCTCTGTCCCAGTGCTGGTGCGTTGCACGCTGCGACCAGTGTGTGAACAGAGACAGCCCGACAGCTGCGCCGGCTAGGAGATACCACTGCATCGTGTTGGATTCACGATTGAACTGCTGGCTGGAGCTCAGCAGCTGGATCCTTGCGGACCCGCAGTCTCCTGTTCTCGCCCAGAGTTGAAGGGTCCCAACCTTCTCCAAGCGAGAACAGCACGTTGGCGGCGACCTAGCACGACAGCTTGGAGCCGTCGAGCGAGCACAGCGCGTCGGCGGCGGTTTAACCGAACGGCGTGGAGCCGTCAAGCGAGCACAGCGCGTCGGCGGCGATCAAGCACGACAGCTAGGAGCCGTCGAGCGAGCACAGCGCGTCTGCGGCGGCCAAGCATGACAGCTTGGAGCTGTCGAGCAAGCGCAGCGCGTCGGCGGCGACCAAGCACGACAGCAAATGGCCGTCGAGCAAGCACAGCGCGTCGGCGACAGCTGGGCATAACAGCTTGCCGTCAAGCGAGTACAGCGCGGCGGCGGCGACCTTGAATGACAGTTTGGAACCGTCGAGCAAGCGGCTTGGAGCAAACGAGCAAGCACAGCGCGGCGGCGGCGATCAAGCACGACAGCTAGGAGCCATCGAGCAAGCACAAAACGTCGGCGGCGGCCAAGCACGACAGCTTGGAGCCGTCGAGCAAGCGCAGCGCGTCGGCAGCGATCAAGCACAACAGCAAAGGGCAGTCGAACAAGCACAGCGCGTCGTGGGCAGCTGGGCACAACAGCTTGCCGTCGAGCGAGCACAGCGCGTCGGCGGCGATATTGAACGACAGCTTGGAGCCGCGCGTCGGCGGCGACCTAGCACGACATCTTGGAGCCGTCGAGCAAGCACAGCGCGTCGATGGCGACCTAACATGACAGCATGGAGCCACGACAGCAAACGGCCGTCGAGCAAGCACAGCGCGTCGGCGGCAGCTGGGCACAACAGCTTGCCGTCGAGCGAGCACTGCGTGTCGGCGGCGACCTAGCACGACAGCTTGGAGCCGTCGAGCGAGCAAAGCACGTCGGCGGCGGTCAGGTTCAACAGCTTGGAGCCGTCGAGCGAGCAGAGCACGTCGACGGCGGTTTCGACGAACGACTTGGAGCCGTCGAGTAAGCACAGCGCGTCGGCGGCAACCAAGCACGACAGCTTAGATCCGTCGAGCATGCACAGCGCGTCGGCGGCGATCAAGCACGACAGCAAAGGGCCGTCGAGCAAGCACAGCGTGTCGGCGGAAGCTGGGCACAACAGCTTGCTGTCGAGCGAGCACAGCGCATCAGGCGGCGACCTTGCACGACAGCTTGGAGGCGTCGAGCGAGCGCAGCGCGTCGACGGCGACCAAACATAACAGCAAAGGGCCGTCGAGCAAGCACAGCGCGTCGGCCGCAGATGGGCACAACAGCTTGGAGCCGTCGAGCGAGCACAGCGCGTCGGCGGCGGTGTAGCCGAACGGCTTGTACGATAGCTTGGAGCCGTCGAGCAAGCACAGCGCGTCGGCAGTGACCAATCATGACAGCAAAGGGCCGTCGAGCAGGCACAGCGCATCGGTGGCAGCCGGGCACGACAGCTTGGAGTTGTCGAGCGAGCACAGCGCGTCGGCGGCGGTTTAGCCGACCGGCTTAGAGCCGTTGAGCGAACACAGCGCGTCGGCGGCGACCTAGCCCGTTTGCTTGGAGCCGTCGAGCGAGCACAGCCCGTCGGCGGCGACCTTGCACGACAGCTTGGAGCCGTCGAGCGAGCACAGCGTGTGGCAGCCACCTAGCACGACAGCTTGGAGAGGAGCCGTCGAGCAAGCAGCTTATAGCCGTCCAGCAAGCACAGCACGTCGGCGATGGCCAAGCACGGAGTTGTCGAGCAAGCACAGCGCGTCGGCGGCGACTAAGCACGACAGCTTGGAGCCGTCGAGCGAGTACAGCACGTCGGCGGCGACCAAGCACGCACGGCAGCTTGGAGCCGTCGAGCAAGCACAGCGCGTCGGCGGCGACCAAGCACGACAGCAAAGGGTCCTCGAGCAGGCACAGCGCATCGGCGCGCGTCGGCGGTGATCAAGCACGACAGCAAAGGGCCGTCGAGCAAGCACAGCGCGTCGGCGGAAGCTGAGCACAACAGCTTGTCATCGAGCGAGCACAGCGCGTCAGGCAGCGACCTTGCACGACAGCTTGGAGGCGTCGAGCGAGCGCAGCGCGTCGGCGGCGACCAAACACAACAGTAAAGGGCTGTCGAGCAAGCACAGCGCGTCGGCCGCAGATGGGCACAACAGCTTGGAGCCGTCGAGCGAGCACAGCGCGTCGGCGGCGGTGTAGCCGAACGGCTTGTAGCCGTCGAGCGAGTTCTTTGCGTCGGCGGCGGCGAAGCACGACAGCTTGTTGCCGTCGAGGAAGCACAGCCGTCGAGCGAGAACAGCGCGTCGGCGGCGGCGAAGCACGACAGCTTGGAGCCGTCGAGCAAGCACAGCGCGTCGGCAGTGACCAATCATGACAGCAAAGGGCCGTCGAGCAGGCACAGCGCATCGGTGGCAGCCGGGCACGACAGCTTGGAGTTGTCGAGCGAGCACAGCGCGTCGGCGGCGGTTTAGCCGACCGGCTTAGAGCCGTTGAGCGAACACAGCGCGTCGGCGGCGACCTAGCCCG
>Ga0209390_10011523_pt1 | contig 10146 bp, 7 predicted proteins | sample BON01_FD_187212 | JGI IMG/M metagenome (GOLD analysis project Ga0209390, IMG submission 187212) | Freshwater microbial communities from Lake Bonney liftoff mats and glacier meltwater in Antarctica - BON-01 (SPAdes) (version 2) | ecosystem: Environmental > Aquatic > Freshwater > Ice > Glacier... | reverse complement strand
AGCAAGCAAGCAACAAAAGCAAAAGGCGCTAGGAGGAGAAGAAGAAGAAGAATAAAAAGCATCACAAGTAGAGACTAGAGAATGAGACGACGATGATGATGATTGTAGTGGGTGGATTCGAGGGAGGGAGGGAGGAAGGGAGGGAGGGAAGGAGGGAGGGGGCCGTAGCCAACACATATCGATAAGAACAACAACAGAGCGATGAGATGGAGGCTGGGATAAATGAGGAAGAGGAAGGGAGGGAGGAAGAAAAAGAGAACGACATAAAAACAAGGATACAGATGAAAGCAAAATGAAACTCCGGAAGCAGAAGTAGATCAACAAGTGAGACTTGAAGAAGATTGAAGAAGAGAAAGGTGAAGAGAGGAAAGGCACGAAGCGAGGAGAGGAAGGATAGACATAAGTGGTGGAGGAAGGGAATAAGAGAAGAGGAGAGAGAGAGCTTCTACAAAGATCATCTCTCTCTTTCTCTCTGCTCCCGCCACTACTATCACCAGTATTACCACCGCAAGTAAATGCCAAAAGCTTCAGTAGACCGCATTGTACATTTACGAAAATAAGAGAAAGAAGAGGATGAGAAGAAGAAGAGCGTGCGTGGAAGAAAGGAGGGGATATTGAAGATGAAAAGAAGAAGAAGAAGCAGCAGAAGTAGCAAAGAAGGAAGAAGACGAAGTGAAAGAAAACTCAGAAAGAGAAAGATGAACAAGAAGAAGAGAAAGGCAGACTGGGCGCAGTAGTAGGTAGGATAAAAACAACCGCATGGGATGAAGAAAAAGTGACGTGAAGCGAAAGCACTCCTTGCGCTTCTTTCCACTCTCTCTCTTCCCCGCGCTAAAGTCAACACCCACTACCCCAAGAGGAAAGAGCCCCACAAAAGCGAACACACCCACCCACCCCCACACATTCTCACACACGCGCGCAAGAAAAAGCAAAGGAAGAAAGAAAGAACCAACGAACGATGAAACACGAAGGATGAACAACGCGATAAACCTTTTCTCTTTTGAGCTTATTTACATTTCTCTTGTACATTTGATTATCCTCCCTTTTTTTTTAAGTCTCGTCGCCTCCTCCCGCCACGGACAACCACTCCGACAGCACCGGTGTGAAACATCTTCTTCTCCCCTCCTCCCCCTCCTTCCCTCCTTCCTTACCAGCAGCAGCTAGATAAGACTCGCGTGTGACAAAGGGGGAGGAATCAGGAGAAGCAGTCTCGGCAAGAACACCGAGAATGGAGCCTCCTACCCAAGTGAGAACGTTGCGGGGGGCAAGCAGGGCCGAATCTCGAATAATACACAAAGCGCTAGCGCTACTCGTAGTAGTAGAAGAAGAAGAAGAAGAAGGGCTGTTTCCGTCTTGTCCGAGCAATAGCGGGCATAGTTCCTGGTATCTCATCTTGACTTTTGCGTGGTGTTTCACCTCGTGTGCGAGCCTCCGACAGAATCCAGGCAGCATTGCCACTCCTCCCGTGACGAGCACGTGCCCCGCCACTAGACGCCGTACGTCCCGTGGGCACTTTTGGAGGCATTCTAAGAGAGCAACGGGGAGGGAAGCGCCGTCATCGGCGTTGTCGTCGAAAAGGACCTCGGTCGAGGTGATGCGGAGCTCCGGGGAGAGAATTAGAGAGATAGACTCTTCCTTGTACGCTATGGGCTTGGTGGTGTCGTCATCGGTGTTGCTCCGGCTGGGGACGAAGCAGGCGCGTAACACCACGTCTTGCAGCGTTGCAAGAGTTAGGTCATCTTCGGCCTCCTCCTCCTCCCTCTCGTCCTTCCGCTCATTCTTCCGCAGCAACTCCTGCGCTCGCTCCAACACAGTCATTGCCCCGACCCCCGCTACAGTATACGTATGCAGCAACGGCCTTCCAAACACCACCGCCAAGACATGGCACTCTCGAAACCCGACGTCCACCACCAACCCTCCCTCGGCTCCCGCCGTGTAGAGCGGCAAGGTCAAGGAGGGGACGACGAGGAGGGCAGGCACTTTGAGCCAATCTAACAACACGAAGGCGAGCGCCTCACGGGCGGCGGTAGGTCCTGCCAAGAGCTCACAGACAAGGACTTTGCGGTCGCGGGGACGGACGTGCAGGTGGTGGACCAAGAGGCGCACGATCAGCGGACCCAAGGCTTGCACCCACTCCTCCCGTCCCCATCCCTGCGCGGTCGCTTGCGTGCTCCAGCCATCGAGCGGGGAAAGCAGCAAATGGCGGGGCGCGCTTTCTCCGGCAAAGCCGCATTTGATGAGGGCACTGTGTGTAGTGGGTGGTGGTGTGTGGTGGGGTGTGAGGGAGGGGGAAGAAGCTCGCAGAAAAGTGCAAACAGCGAGCGGGCAACGGCCCTCTGTCAAAATGCCTACGCGCACGTACCTGCCCAGGTCCAGCACCACTGTCTCCTTGACCATGCTGGTGTAGTGCTTGTGCCCCTGTGTTTGTAATGCGTGTTGTGGTGTGTGGGGCTGGAAAACGAAGGCGTAAAATGAGGAAGAGAAGAAGAAGAACAGTGGCAGTGACATCGCCCCGCCTGGTCCGAGCTCGCCAGCACGAAAGCCTCAATCCACACTCCACACACATTCACACAAGACAGGCAAACATGGACCCCGACGAAGGCTTCCTGGGACCTTTACGTGCCTTTGACGCGGCGCAGGCCGCAGCGTATTTGGCGCAGTATGAAGAGGCCTTTGAGCACCCCAACCCCAACCCATCTCGCAGCAGCAGCAGCAGCAGCAGCAGCAGCAGCAGCAGCAGCAGCAGCAGCAGCAGCGAGGGCATGAAGCAAGCAGCCGGGGCGCCATCATCCCAACCTGCAGACATCAAAAGCAAATCCCTCGAGGAGATGGAGCGGGCTTCCCTCGAGGCAAATAAGCGTTTCCAGTCCCACCTCTTTTTGCCCTTTGTCGCGGCCATCATGTCCAACGAAAGCATTTTGGAGCACGTCCGCGCCATCCTTGGCCCCGATCTCTTGGTGTGGTTTACGGAGTGGCATATCAAACCCCCATATTCCAACAAGAGATACACTCCGCACCAAGACTCCACATATGCCGGGCTTGAGCCGCCGGAGGATGTAGTGACAGTGTGGGTGGCCTTGACACCAGCCACCAAAGCAAATGGCTGCCTCCAATTTGTGCCCATGCACGAATACAACGGCCAACAACTCCCCCACATCGAAGAGCCTGGAGATCCGAGCAATGCTTTACTTAAAGGTCAACGTATTCCTACCACCACGCTCGATTTTGCAGCCAACGCCGTGCCCGTCGAACTCCAACCGGGCGAAGCCACCATCCACTCCTTTCGGTGTGTCCACGCCTCGGGACCAAACACCACCTCCTCCCCTCGCGTCGGGCTCGCCATTCGTTATATAAAGCCATCAGTACGACAAAGACAGGGCCAGCGTCGAGAGGGGGCTGTGCTGGTGAATGGGAAAGATGAGTGGGGGCATTTTGCTTTGTTGCCTGTCCCGCGGGAGGCGTGGGGGGAGGAGGGGTTGGTGTTGCATCGACGAGAGATGGAGGCGATGCGGATTAATTACATAGAGCAGCAGGAGCAGAAGCAGGAGCAGGTAACAAGAAGGAGGGAGAAAGGAGAACAGCAAGAGAAAGAAGAAGAAGAAGAAAAAGGATGATGAAGGTGCTTTGGACTGATTGGTTACCGTCGGTGGTCGTTCGTTCTTTTCGTTTTCATTTTCCCCTGTGTGTCCTGTTCTTGCAGGGGCTTCTCGCTGTTCTCTTTTCTGTGTCTTTGCTGTTGTCATCATCCCTCTTAAACGTCTTCTTCTTCTTCTTCTTCTTCTTCTTCTTCTTCTTCTTCTTCTTCTTCTTCTTCTTCTTCTTCTTCTTCTTACTGTTGTTGCTACTTTTATAGTGGATTTTTATTTCTTTCTCTGCTGCCTGTCAATGTCAATCTGTCTTGTAATGCACGCACAAAGCCTCTCATGTGCGTGTGTCTATCCCTCTTGGTCTGTCTGGCCCCTAGCCATCCATCCTTCCTCTTCTCTTTCTTATCGTCGTCGTCCTCCTCTTTCCATTCTTTACTGCCACTTTCTCACTCACTCCAACTCACCCTAAAAAATCAAATCCTAAATCACCCTTTCCCCTACTGTGCAGCCTTTCCTCCTTCTCGCCTTCCCTCCCTCCCTCCCTACGCCCCCCCCCCCCCCCCCCCCCCCCACCTCCTCCTATGCACCCCCGCTTTCGCAGACCCATCCAAAAACTTATGTAACTCCCTCTCCTCCTCCCTCTCCTTCTCAATATCGCCCTCCACGATCGCTTGAGCCACATCAGAAGGCATAATTTTTGACAATTCTATCAAGCTCTCTTTTTTGTTCAACACCTTCAACCGATCCTTCAAATCTTGGCTCATCAAACACGAGATAAGATGAAAAACCTTGTGAAAAAAGAAGGGAGCATTTATGATATACAGACTCTTAACCAAATCAGTGTAATTCTCATCGTGGGTATTTCCCAATTCCTTCATAAATTGGATCGCGTGCCGCCCGAAGTGCTGAGGGCCGAAGTGAGAGACGTCCACGACGCTGACGTAGGACGTGACCAGCCGCCCGCTCTGGCGGGAGAGGTGGGGGAAGAGGAGCCTGTGAATGGAGGAAGGGAGGGAGGGAGGGAGGGAAGGGTGTGAGAATCAGTGGGTGTTCCCAAACTCCTTCATAAATTGGATCGCGTGCCGCCCGAAGTGCTGAGGGCCGAAGTGAGAGACGTCCACGACGCTGACGTAGGACATGACCAGCCGCCCGCTCTGGCGGGAGAGGTGGGGGACGAGGAGCCTGTGGGGTGGAAAGAGGGAGGGAGGGAGGAAGGGAGGGAGGGTGTGTGTGAGACGAAGTGAGAGACGTCCACGACGCTGACGTAGGAAGTGACTAGCCGCCCGCTCTGGCGGGAGAGGTGGGGGACGAGCAGTCTGTGAATAGAGGGAGGGAAGAAAGGAGGGAAGAATGTATAAATGAGAAAGAGAGGCAGATAATTGAAGATTGAAAGCAGAATCTACACTTCAAGAAAAGTTGCCCCTCCCTCCCTCCCTCTCTCCCTCCTGCCTTACCTCCTCCTCTCCTCCATCGTCTGAATATGATACAAAATCATATCCTGCATATCCAGCTGCACCTCCCCCTTCCTCGACCTCACCACAGCCCCAACCCCCCCTCCCATCCCCACACCCCTCCTACCCCTCCCTCCCTCAATCCCTCCCTGCCTTACCTCCTCCTCCCCTCCATCGTCTGTATATAATACAAGATCATATCCTGCATATCCAACTGCACCTCCCCCTTCCTCAACCTCGCCAACTCCAAAATCCCCATCCGATCCACAAAAACCGGGTCCCCCCCCTCCTCCTCCTTGGTGAAATAAAAGGCAGTCGGCCAACACTCTCGATGTTTCTGCACCTTCTCCCTCGCCAACCTCCCCTCCTCAAAGACCTCTTCAATGTCATTATTCATCCTCCAGACAATCACCCGTTCAAAGCATTTCAACGCCACCTCCGCCTCATAATTCTTCCTCACCAAAAAGGACAAAATCATTGCGTCCCTATCCCCACACACCACCAACTGATTCACCGCTCTCACCCTCTTCTCACACACCCCAGGACCATACAAAGCCTCCCTCACTGTCTCCAACGCCTCCCGCTGCTCCGCCGTCAAACCCTCCACTACCCTCGCTGTCTCCGCCTGAAAAAAGAACGAAAGCTCTGCCTCACGTGCCACTTCTAAGTCCTGATAAATCTCCTCCTGACTGTGCCTGTGCATGCCTAGCCTGGTGGTGGTGCCACCAACAGCAGCAGCAGCAGCAGCAGCAGCAGCAGCAGCCGCAACAGCAGCGTGTGCCTGTTCTTCAACCACGCGGACAGTGGCCTCGATCGCCGCTGCTGCCTCTTCAAGAGAAGAGGGAGAGGAGGAGGAGGAGGACAAGGCCGTGGTGGTCAGCGAAGTGGAGATCTCCTCTTCAGCAATGGTTTGCGCCCACGTCGCCCCTCCCTCCCTCCCTTCCTCCACCACCCCCTCCTCCCCCACATGATACACTTTCGTCATCGTGCTTGCAGTGCCTAACGCAGAGCGAGCAGAGGAGGAGGAGGAGGAGTAGGTGGTGGAGGAGTAGGTGGAGGAGCAGGTGCTGGCAGCTCCCATGGTACTCCCTCCCCTTCGGAGGGGTAACCCACCACCGATCACACTTAAAGCGGAGGATAACGAACGACCACACGGAATAAAATCATCATCGTCCGTATTTCTCCGCTTGGCTGCTTGCTTGCCCTTGGGCTTGAGGAAGGATGAACGTGATGTTGGTGGTGGAGGAGGAGGCGTGGCAGCTCGTGCCGCTGCTTCCGCCTCTGCTGCTGCTGTTGCTGCTTCTGCTGCTGCTCGTGCTGCTGCTGCGGCTGCCTCCTCTTCCTCCGCCGCTTCTTCTGCCTCCATTTCAGCCTCGGCTTCGTCTACCATGGCTTGAACCTCAGCAATCGCCTCTTCAGCCGTACCTAGCAAATCATCCTCCAACTCGTCCCCACTGCCGCTGCTGCTGCTGCTGCTGCTCAGATCCTGCAGACTACTCCCAAACCGCGTCGTCGTCGTCGTCGTGATTTCTTCCTCCTCCATCATGCTAAATGACATCATTACCGGTGCGTCCTGCTTTCCTCCTTCTTCATCCTCTTCCTGCATTGCTGCTGCTGCTGCTGCTGCTGCTGCTGCTCCTTCCACCTCCTCCTTTTCCCGCATCATTTCAGCAGGGATAAACCAGGGCGTCCTAACCTTCGGAGCTGCCGCCGCCGATCTTCTCCGCCACTTGAGAAAGGACCATCTTGTTGAGGTCGACGACGACGACGACGACTCCTTATTACTCGCGTGCGCAGCCGAGACGAGACTCGACACCACCCCTCCCCCGGTCAATGAAGGCATAGTTGACCCAGAGGCATCCGCTGCCGCCAGCACCAAGATGGAGCTACCCACGAGGGCCCAGGCCAGGTGCTGGAGCTGCATGGCTGGCTGCGCGTGGGGTGTGTGTGCTTGGGTGTTCACTCTAGACGCGTCGACGTGTCGTTCCCAGTTCGTTCGTGCTTGAGGAAAGTTGATGCTCTTGCTGTCTGCTCTTTGCCTTTCTTTTGCCTGGACCTTTTCAGACCACGCCTTGGCCAACCCCTGGGCCTGTGTAGAGGAAGAAAGGACAAGAAGGAAGTGAGGAACGAGTGTTTGAGGGAGCAGGGACGCGTATTTCCTATGACAAAAATACGGGACGGCGGGCTTGACACCATGATCGGGTGCGAGCACTCTTCACTCATCACTCCGGTGATTGTCGCTCTCCTCCTATTGCCTACTGCTCATCACCCCTCGCTAGGCCGTTCATTGCTTGCCCGCCCATGTCCCCTTGCGCCCCAGATACAAGCGAAAACAAACCTCTCATCCATCACAACCCTCACACACTTAAACAACACACAGGCGCCTACACCTAAGCTGCTATTGGCTTTCGTCGACCAAACAAACGCGTCTGGTTTTTGCCCTAGATATTCTTCTCGACCTCCCCACCCCCGCCAGCCCACCCATCAATGCCTCCTCCTCCCCACCAACACCGGGCCAAGACCAGCGGCCATGGCCACAAGGCTACTAACAACCGGCGCCCTCCGCAGCGGGAGCGACACCAGCAGCCGCACAGCCAGCAGGGGCAGCAGAAGCAGGGGCATTATTCTCCTTCCCACTACAAGCCCCAGCCGACCCCTCCCGAGTCCAAGGCCTCCCCCACGGGGGGCACGGCCGGGGCGGAATTGCTGCTATCTTCCCACGACCACAAGCAGGAGCAATGGTGGGATTTGGAGGCTAGCTTGCGTGATGCCGCCAAGCCCAAGGACAAGAAGAAGAAGAATTACAAGAAGAAGGGTGGGTCTGAACCCGCGGCCGCCGACCCTGCGGATCCCACCAACCTCACCACCAGCACCACGGGCCCCAAGACCGCGAGCGTCGCGCTGAAAGAAGGCGAGGCCGTCCTGACCACCGCGCAGAATTTGTACGAAGCGCAACGTGCCCGGAAGATGGATCAGGATCAGAAGTGGACGGAGAAGGTCTTGAGGCAAGGGACATTGTCTGATAAGGTCGCGGCCATGACGCTGATGATTCAAGAAGCCCCTCTCTTCCGCTTGCGTACCATCGATGCCTTGCTGGCGCTCGCCTCCAAGTCTGACCGTCGGTGTGGGCAGATGGCGATGGAGGCCTTGAAGGACTTACTAGAGCATAATCTGCTGCCCCCCGATCGGAAGCTGGTGGCGTGGGCGTTTCAAGATGAGTCCTCCCTCCCTGCCTTCTCCCTTGAGGACCCCCAGCAGCAGGCTCGACGGGAGGCATGCTTGGCCATTCGTTATTTTGAGGATCAGTTGAAGCAAAGGGTGTCTTTGTTGGTGTTACGTCTGGAGAAGGCCACCCATGATACGGTCGAGAATTTCAAGAGGTTTGCAATGAGTGCCGTGGCGGAGTTGTTGCAATCGCGTTCGGAGCAGGAGGAGAGGTTGCTTGGTATTTTGGTGAATAAACTGGGGGATGTAGAGAAGAAGGCGGCGCCGCATGCTGCTCACTTGTTGAGGCGTCTATTGGCGGCGCACCCAGTGATGAAGGCTGTGGTGGCACGCGAGGTCCAGCAGCTGTTGCATCGACCTAATCTGCAGCCACGGGGGTTGTATAATGGAATTACCTTTTTAGATCAGCTTTATTTGAGCAAGAATGATGATTCGGGGTTGGCGACTCAGTTGGTGCAGACGTATTTTAGCCTGTTTGATCGGGCTTTGAAGGCGGGGGGGGACTTGAGTGGCAAGATGTTGTCGGCGTTGCTGACGGGGGTGAATCGCGCCTATCCCTATTTGGATGCTTCTGGGTTGGAGGGAGGGCCACTGGCACCTCATCTTGAGGATTTGTTCCGCACGGTCCATCAGGGGAGTTTTAAGACGGCGGTGCAGGCGTTGATGTTGCTCCATCAGGTGGTTGCTGGTGGGGGGGGAGGGAAGAAGGCTCCGGGTGTGAGCAGCAGCAGCAGTAGTAGCAGCAGTGGGGGAGGTAGTAGTGTGGAAGGGAGGTTTTATCGTGTTTTGTACGAGAAGCTCAAGGCCCCTGAGTTGTTGAGCACGGCGCACCCGGTGTTGTTTCTCAATTTGCTTTACAAGGCCATGAAGGCCGATAGAGACGATGCGCGCCTTGCGGCTTTTGCCAAGCGTCTGTTATCTTTTGGGGCTACTCAGGGTTCTGCTGCTCTTACTGCTGGTGTGCTATTCTTACTTTCGGAGGTGATGAAAAGCCAGCCATCATTAAGGGAGGCCTTGACGAGGAGGGCATCGGCGGAGGAGGGGGAGGAGGACGGGTTTGACCCGTCGAAGCGTGAGCCGAGTTTTGCGTTTGGTGAAGACGAGCGCGAGGTGGTGGAGGAGGAGGAGGAAGGGAAGGAGCAGCAACAGGGGAGGAGGAAGAAGAAGAGCCAGGCACATTTGTGGGAGGTGCCTTTGCTTCAATTGCATTTTCATCCGTCGGTGCAGCATTTTGCGAGTTCTCTTTTGTCGAGTGAGACGAAGCATCGAGTGGCGTATGCTGGTGACCCACTTCAAGATTTCTCGACCATGGCTTTCCTCGATCGCTTTGCCTACAAAAACCCCAAAATGGGTTCGAGGAAAACAGCGGCGGAGGAAGAGGAGGGACCGACGGAGGAAGAGGAGGAGGTGCGTCGGAGTCGACTAGGAGCAGGAGCAGGGGCAGCGAGGCATGCGGCGGTGGCTGCGGCGGCGGAGGGAGGGATGGAGGGAAGAAGGCCGGTGAATACGGCGGACTTTTTGTCGTTGGGCGCGCATGAGTTGAAACCGGATCAGTTGTTTTTTCATAAGTTTTTTAAGGCCAAGGCGGAGAGGGATAGGAAGGCTTTTGTTGCTGGGGGAGGGGCGGGAGGGAAGAAGGGAGGGTCTGATGATGATGATGGTGGGTCGGATTCAGAGGACGACGAGGACGAGGAGGAGGAAGAGGGAGGGGACGACAGTGAGGAGGAGGAGGAGGAGGAGAGTGGGAGCGATGCGGAGGAGAGGGAGATTGATGAGTTTGCGGATGGCTTGGCGGAGGAGTTGATGAGAGGGGGAGGGCAGGGGAAAGTGGATTTTTCGGATGAAGATCCTGATATGGAGGGGTGGGATGAGGTGGAGGAGGA
>Ga0209390_10011513_pt1 | contig 10150 bp, 11 predicted proteins | sample BON01_FD_187212 | JGI IMG/M metagenome (GOLD analysis project Ga0209390, IMG submission 187212) | Freshwater microbial communities from Lake Bonney liftoff mats and glacier meltwater in Antarctica - BON-01 (SPAdes) (version 2) | ecosystem: Environmental > Aquatic > Freshwater > Ice > Glacier... | reverse complement strand
CTGTGACGACGGGCCAGGTAGTTTTCTTGTTGAGTGCTGTGTGCCACCTTTAGTCTCTTCTCAGGCCCTCTCTTCCCGATTCTTGGATTCGAATTCTCTGCTCACACACCATCCCAGTGCCTTGATCCTATTCTTATTTACCCTCTTCACATGAGCAGCAGCAGCAGCAAGCTCAAATGACAATGTCAGACCCAAATATGGCGATGGGTTCAAGGCCAGGCATGCAGCAGCAGCCGGCCATGTCAGGATACAACCCTGCTGCGTCTGGCATGGCTGCAATGACACATGGGATGACGGCGGGAGGCCTGAGCGCCGCTCAACAGCAAATGTATGCAGGCATGTCGCCGCAGCATGCTCAGCAGCAACAACAGCAACAACATGCGGCAGTGCAGAGGCAGGCACAGGGGCAGCTGCAGATTCCGCAGGTACAACAGCAGGCTGCAGGGCAGATGCCACATGGATACCCCCAGACAGCACAGGCTTCAGGCAGGAGTCAGAGCGCAGGCGCTTACGCCACGCTCTCGCGGCAGTCCTCGCAACAACACGCACAGATGGCGGCTGCGCAGCAGATGGCGCAGTATTCCCCTGCACAGATGCAGGCGCACATGATGCAACAACAAGCTGGTGCGCTGATGCAACAGGCACAGGTAGGGCAAACGCACATGCCGCAGGCAGCAATGCAGCACTCACCCCATGCACAGCAGCAACAGTCGCCCATGGGTCAGCACACACAGCATAGCCAGCACCCAACGCAACAGCAGTCACAGCAGCAACAGCAGTACATGCAACAACAACAGCAGCGAATACAGGCGAGTGGCCAGCAACAGCATCGGCAGCAGCAACAGCCAGCAGCAACATCCGGTAACAATTCTCAAAAGTCAGCTCGCTACCAGATATGTTCGAGAAAATAACTGTAGCACTGACTTGTGAGAATGTTCTGTAACTCGCAGCAGCAGCGCAGCAGCAGCAGATGCAGCAGCAACAGCAACATCAACAGGTAATTATCGTGTGTATATATATACATACATATATATATATATATATATGTGTGTATATATATATATATCCATATACATGTATATAAATACAAATACATATATATATATGTATATATATATATATTATATATATATATGTTATATATATATACCACCCCTCAATATATATATATATGCATGGTCATGACGGAGACGTCTTAAGACATGTCGAGACATCGTCTTAAAACGTCTTATGACGTCGTCTTGGGACGTCTTAAGACATGGTCAAGACATCTCAAGATGGCTTAAGACATCTCAAGATGGTTTAAGACGGCTTATCATGGCTTAAGACGGCTTATGGGACCTGGTGGTGCTGGCTTGAGACAGTGTCTTAAGACGTCTTAAGACAACTTCTAAAAATGTGTGAACACGTCCTAAGACATTGTCTTCGGCTATCTGAAGACAATGTCTGACAATTGTAACACCGAATATGTGTCAGAGTGTGTCACTGTATATTGGCTTGTGCCACGGTGTATTAGTGCGTGTCGATGTGTGTTAGTGCGCACTAACATGAAAACGCGGATTTGTGTGTAGTAGGGCACGAAATAAGCACACCGCAACTAACACAATCCAAACCCCTATGCACCCACACAGCAGCAGCAGCAGCAGCAACAGCAGCAGCAGCAGCCATCACCCCAGCAGCCGGGCGCTATGGCTCACTTGTCACATGCCGTTGCACAGCCACCCTCGTTACAGGTTGTAGGAGGTCGGTTGCAGAGCTGCCAGACTCGCATTGTAGAGGTCATGCAACGCTGTAACGCCCTAGCCCAAGCCATCAGGTCTGTCCCCAATTTTGTTCTCTCTTTCTTCCTAGTAGAAGAGGTGTGACTCTCAAATCCGATAATCCGTACTAATTTATATGTGAGATTCTGGGAGGCTGTTAAATACGTTGAAATCCGTATGATGTATCGATTTTGAAATTCGACACGGTATATGCTTGGTGCGCAGGCGCTTGTGCCCTCCAGAAACTGCTCAGCAGTTACAGCAGCAAATTCCCAGTGCTAGTATCGAGGCTGCGCACCAGAGTCTGCTGCAGGCGCAGCAGGATCTCGCGATTCTTGCATGCGCACCGCCGTCTGCCACGCCGGGCATGCCTGCAGCTGCTATTGCGTCCGGAGGTTCCGGTCTGGTTCCTGCATCTGGTCATATGCAGGCCAACGCATCGTCCGCTATGATGTGGACAGCTCAGGCGCAGGCTCAAGCAATGCAGCAACAGCAAGCACAGGCAGCGCAGCAGCAGCAAATGCAGGTACATGTGCATTGCTCTCAACATTGTTCTTCGCACACGCGTGCCATCTTGTCGCAGCCTTCACACGCTTGCCATGTTGGCGAAGCCGGGAATGCTTTTGAACGCTGACTTTTATTGTCATCACCTGCAATTCCTGAGCAGCCGGGTGCCCAGCATCAGCAGTACAACGGCCGGAGTGGACGGAGTTCTTCGCAGCAACAGGGAATTCCGGCTGCCATGCCTGCAGTGCCTGCGGCCATCCCCGGCCAGCACTATCCGGGGATGGCTAACCAACCCGTAGCGCAGACTGCCGCACAAATGCCCGGTGCGATGCTTCCTCCTCACCAGCAGTCAGTGCAGATGCCTGGCATGCCAGGTCACCCACACATGATGCAGCAGCAGCAGCAGCTTCCGCCTCAGCAGCTTCCGCCTCAGCAGCAGCAGCAACAACCTGCACCGCAGCCTGTTCCTCCTCCTCCTCCTCCTCAGCAACAACAGCAGCAAGCTCCTGGCCAACAACCTGTAAAGACAGACGTTCCGAATGGTGGAATGCAGGACTCTGATGAAGACGAGCTTGTCATTGTAGGCTGCAGTGGAGCCTTCAGTGCAGAACTTCCTCACGCGCGTGCTCATTGCGTGAACCGCCCGCACCGCATAGTCAAAGACCGTGTGGGTGTCGAAGGGGACAACAACGAGCAGTACTGCCCCAACTGCTTCTGCTATGTGTGCGACGTAAAGGCATCTCAATGTCAAGGTTGGCTGCGCGTGGGTCATTGCCACGCGCACGATAAAGATCCGTACTGGCGCGCGCTGCGTGAATTCACGCGCATCGAAATGCTGTCCAGCAGCCCACTTTTGCCTGCGTTGGCGTGCGACGAGGCTGCGCAGATGGAGGCGCATAGATGGTGCGTAAACGGGCTGCTGGCCTTCCACCGCTACCGAGATGGTGACCCTGGCCCGGATGGCGTGTTTAATCATTCATTTCAGCATGTGACTGACGTGGCGTCAAGTGCGATGAAGGCGATTGTTGGACACTTGTCTGGGCCCAAGGGCCCGCGCACTACGTTGGCTGTGCTCGATGGCATCACCTCATCGATTGTAGTCAACACCTGGCGGCCTATGGCCTTGCAAGACGCCAAGCACAAGTGGTGCAAGGGCACATATGCGGCATACAAAGCCATTATCGAGCAGCTGGAAAAGTATTGGGTACTTGCAATTGTGCACACATCGACGCGTAGTGTGCCACCGCAGGCGCTTGCTATCATGGCGCACCGACTCAAACGCCTGTCCAAGCTAGCGACAAGGGAGGTGGCAGGGGGCACACCGCAAATGTCACATGTTCCGCTCACGCGTGCCGTCAGTGCTTGCGAACGTGGGTGGACACACCCGGTGGTGGTGGCCATACTCGAGGGCCAGTGTCGTGAGGTAAGCCAGCGCGAGGCACAAACACTGCAACGTGCCCGACTGCACGTGTTGGAGCGCGCTGGCCGCTGGAAGGAGGCCTATCACTACGCTATTTTTCATGGTCATGTTGCCAAGTCGCTGGTTTACATGGTATGGTTTTCGTTTCTCTCTGTTTCCCATAGTCTCGATTGCAAACGAGTCCAACAAGGAGGGCTTCAGCCCGACTTCCGCCATCACTGATCTATGTGTGAGATCTACGTGTGAGAGCACCGATCCGTTATGGCGGAGCGTCGGTGCTCTTTTTCCGTGCATCGATGGCACATTTTTTGGTGCACCAACGTGAAATTGCGCACCGAAAAATGTGCCCCGACAGAATTGTGTGCTGACATACTTATCTGCTCACATGTATATGCATGCGTGCATCTTGAGACGCATGCTCATAGTACGCATGCGTGCATCTTGAGACGCATGCACTGAACATTGACTCTGCTTGTCACTGTGCAGGTGCGTGCGGGAAGGCATGCCGAAGTGCTGCCAATGGTGTACATGCAGAGTGAGATGGTGCGGGCGGGAAAATGTGTGCCAGTATGTGCTGAGCTTGCAAGCTGCCAGGAATCAAACACGGCGATCAGACTGGCCATGTAAGTGTTTGGTGTATGCACGTTGTATGCAGCCGTTAAGCGTTGCTCGTGCTGCTGGAAGCTTGTTGCCGCGGTATGTGCCACGAGCAGGTGTTGATTTCACGAGGTTCACTGCAGGTACTGTGCTTTTGGGGACTACGACAAGGATCAGAGTGAAGGGGAGCAGCTCGTGCAAAATCGAATGCCATACGTGCAGTGGCTCGTCGAACACGTTGCTGCACAACTGACTCCGGAGGAAGTAGGGCTGCGATGCCAGCCCGGCAAAGTGTCGGGTCTGGTCGAGGCCGCACGCCGCGACGCTGAGGAGTGGGCACGGCAGGTTTGTTGAGGAAACCATTTCATGCAGTTTGTTGAGGAAACCATTTCATGCACAGCGCCCTTGTGCATTTTTGTTCAAAAATGGGGGGTCTTGTCATGTACGTCAGTGCTAACAGCATGAAACTTAACAGGTGGCAGAGAATCTGCCAGATGCGCTGCGGAATCCCATGCAAGATGCCCCAGTCGGCGCGCTGTATTCTGCCGGCATGTACACTGTAGAGCGGTTAGCAGCGCTCTGTGCCATAGCCAACCCTATGTTGGCTCTCAACTGCGCCAAGGTGCTCAGCCGGCAGGGTGACCACTTTGGTGCCGCCTCTGTGGTACTTGCTATGGGGTCTCGCAACAGCAGAGAAGGGTCGCATGGGTCGGATGACGTGCATGCCATCATTGTGTGGGCGCTGCAGGAGCTAGTGCCCAAGCTCGGCATGGAAAGCTTTGAGCCTGTGCTACAGTCACTTCAGCCCGACAAGATGTCTCCCCAGGTACTTGAACCGCATTTGACTTTGAGCTCCAGTGGTGTTTCGCGAATTCACGCGCAACGCGCGTTGAGCATTTTGACTCTTTTGTTGGAATGGTGTGGCTGTGTTGTGTCTTGTGAGAGCCTTTGCTATGCCGAGATGTATGTATTGACCTGTTGTTGGTTGGCGTCACGTTCTGGGATTCCAGATGCAGATGCAGGTTGCCAACGCGCTGCTGCAAGCAAATGAGGTGGGTGAGGCAGTAAAGTGGGCAACAAGCTCCAATCTCGTGGGAGCTCCATGTTCTCAGAAGATTCCTTTCGCCAGCTTTGAAAATCCCCGCCAATTTCGTACTTGCGATTTGCAGGTCCGTCTGTTGTATATTGATTTGTACCGCAGCTAGAGTGCCGCTACATGTTGTAGTTCGTGGATCCAGAAGGGCATACGAAGCCATCAAAAAGAATAGCAAGCCAGTTCTAATGGCTGGCGCTGTTTTGTGTAGCATCGCTCGATGTGCATGTTTGCAAATACTTGTATTTGTAGGACTCATGGAAAGCTGACAAGGCTTTGTTTGGATTTGGCAGGCGTTTATTGATGCAGCGGAACAGACGCAGGATACGCAAGGTGCGCTTCTGCTTGCAGAGCTGCAAAGTTGGTGGGAGCCTTCGTGGGAGCACTTGCAGTCGATGCAGCGTCTATGCTCGCCACAAAAGTTTAGTCTGAGACGTCAACAGCTCCAGGCGCTCGCGCTCAATGACGGCTCCTGCAGGTTTGCTGCCTGTTCCTGCTTGATTCAACTGGGCGCGCGGCGGCGAAGGGGCTTTGGCCCCAAGCTGCCTTGCGCTACCAGGTTACGACCAAATTCTGGAGATTTTTCAAATCTTTCAATTTTTCCTTAACAGCGACAACTACGTCGCAGGTTATACGACTATCTACCAATAACAAGAACGAGTATGGGGGTCTTTTTCATGCGTGCGCAAGCTGCTCACCCATACGCCAGCTCTTCCCCCACCCCCCTCATGCTCCGTCTCATCGTGTATTTATTTACTGATTAAATGCACCGAAACGGATAGTTTGCACGTTGTGACGAAACACATAAACAGACCTGAGATGCGATTCGACGTGCTCGTGCGTGAGGGGATGCACCAACAGGCAACAGGCATTTTAATATCTGCAGCACGGGACAATCCAGCAGTTGCACACGAGGCTCTTCGCAAAGGTCTCGAGGGGCTCGGTCAGCAAATCGTTGTGCACGTTTCCCAGCCACCCAACGGTGCATAGATAATATATGTACATACACACACTCTTTTTTCTCTCCCTCTCTCTCGCATCCACACACATTTACATATGTATATAGAATTAGATCTAGCGTACATATGTATATACATATATATGTGTGTGTGTATACATATACATGTATATATACACACACACACTGCCTTAATCCCTGTGCCGTAGACCTATCATGTATATGTATCTAGATATATGTATTTATGTGTTGTATATCAGCACACACAGCTTTAGACCTCTGCAGACCTCTGTGCAATCTAATACAGAACAGAGATGGCAACGATATGTATCTAGATGTATTACAGATTTTCATTGATAATGCAGAGGTTTACAGCAGTGAAAGTGTGTGTGTATATATATACATATATATATATATATGCAGATGTACGTGTATACATGTACATAATTCAACTGTTAAATCTCGTTTGTTATAGATTTCAAAGAGGAAGAGGGGTGGCCACGATGTGTGGATCTAACTGTCTGATCTCTTTTGCGAAAGAGTCCTATAAAAATCAGGGTCTTTCGAAAAAAAGATCTGACGATTGTTTGATTACACATCGTTGCCACCCCATATCAGGGATTTCACAAGGAAGAAACGAAGAAAGGTCTGCTGTAGATTGACTGTGTGGCAGCGGTTACAACGTGCGATGAAGAATATACAGAAGAGTTTTATTGTGTTTGATCTGATTCGAGTCTTTCGATATGGGGTGGCTACGATTAGTAGGCTCCTTAACATTAAAATCGTAGGTCTCTTTTGCAGAATATCGTCTCTTTATGGCTCTTGAAAAGAGACCTGTAATTTTAAGGAGCCTGCTAATCGAAGCCACCCCATATGACTTGTGAAGTCCTTTGCCAGCTCAGAAGCAGATCGTCAGATCAGATGTGATGTGGTCTCTGATTCATTGGAGTGGCTGAGATTTATATGAGAATGCTGTATGGGGTGGGGTGGCTACGATTAGTAGGCTCCTTAAAATGATAGGTCTCTTTTGAAAAGAGCCCTATAAAAGAGACTATATTCTGCAAAAGAGACCCATCATTTTCAGGAGCCTACTAATCGTAGCCTCCCCATAACATCTGATCTCATCGTCTTCTTCTGAGCTGGAAAAGGACTCCAAAGTCACATGGAAAAGGACTTTAAAGTCACATTGGAAAAAAAGATCCTATCTCATCGTCTGCCATATAAATCTGATTCATATCATTCATATCAAAAGATCATATCTCATGGTCTGCCATATAAATCTGATTCATATCATTCATATCAAAAGATCCTATCTCATCGTCTGCCATATAAATCTGATTCATTGGAGTCGTTGAGATGTATATGAGAATGCTTCAAGAGAGCCGGTAACTGACACTTGGAATAAATAATATGATAATAATAGGGCTGATGGAATCGCTGATGCCGTGGTTGGAGCAGCTAGTGTCTGCCAGCGAGTGCGTCGACACAGCCGCCGAGGTTTGGCATGATTGATTTGTGTTCTGTGATGTTTCGATCCCATGATATTGTTGCACATTCATGGATGAAATTTCATCTGGAGATGGACGATGCTTATTCCAAAAAAAAAAATATCCCTATGCATCTATACATTGATGTATGCATGTGTGTACACTTTTGTGCTCACATATCATTTGTATATCTATAGATGCATACACGCGCGCGTGCGCACACACGCACACACACTCTCTCTCACACACACACACACACACACACACACACACACACACACACACACATACACACACACACGTTGCATGCATCTCTCTATGAAGTAATTTTATTGAGATGGACGGTATCTATGCATTCTCGTATATTTTCCCCGCTTCGTCGGTGTATCTAGATGTGTGCGAGGCAAAAGGTTCTGAAATGTATGGTGCGTACGTAATTAATTAGGTTTTTATATAGTACCCGTGTTTGCGTCGTGGTGTATATTCTTCATCTACTCTAACGCACGCCAATGCACGAGGCGACATGAATTTGGGGTTTGTAGGCTTCAGATTGTCAGGTCTTGCAGGAAAAGAGCCTCATTTCTATAGGGCTCTTTTTCGAAAAGAGACATTTCTTGGCTTGTTTTTGCACTGAGATCTGACAACTTGAAGAGCCTACGAAGCAGTGTTACACTGTAACATATGGGGTGGCTATGATTAGTAGGTTTTGCAGAATATAGTTTTTTTTGTAGGGCTCTTTGGCAATAGAGCCCTATCATTTTAAGGAGCCTACTATTCGTAGCCACCCCATAGCATGTTTATGGCCAAGAGAGATTGGACTTTTTGTTGGAACCTACGGATCGTGGTCACGCAATAGCATACAGGATGGCGAAGATGCATAGGATGTTGCAAGTCTCTTTCTGCAAAAGCGCCACTTATTTGGGGGCTTTTTTGCGGAAAATGACTCATGAAATTTTCACATCTTATGGGTCTTCGCCAGCCTGTAGCATGTTGCCACAAGTTGTGTCAAGTGAGTGCAAGAGAATATTGTGTGATGATGTTGTGTTGTTGATGTTGTGTTGTTGCAGTGTGTTGCAGTGTGTCGTATTTATGTAACTCGATATTGAGTGAATATTGCGCAGCCCTTCAATGTAGCCAATTGTGTGTCACATATCACAGTATTCATGCAAAGATCTGCATTTTTTAAATCTTTGGTACTACATGGCATATATTTTTGTATCCATGACATATTTACTGCATATACATATTGCGTGAGAGTGTACATGTCGTGTGGATGTATGTAAATATATATGTATTTGTATACATATATGTACATATATGTATATACAAGTATGTTATTTTTGCGTGAGTGATTTTTTGAGCAAGTGCTAGCACAATGGGTGTCACTGTGCATATTGATATGTATACATATATATATATGTATATATATATATATACAATGTATACATATATATACATATATATATATACATATATATATGTGTACATATATATTCATATATATATATATTCATATACATATATGATATATATATATTTATAATATGTACACATGTATATATACATATACATATATACATACATATATATCATATTATGTGTGTGTATGTGTGACACACGCGGATGTATTATATTATACACACACTGTTGTGTTGCACCTCATGTATTGCGAGTGTTTGTGTTAGCAGCTGCTATGGGGTGGCTACGGTCAGTAGGATCGATAAAATTATAGGTCTCTTTTGCAGAATAGCGTCTCTTTTATAGGTCTCTTTTGCAAAAGAGACCTATGATTTAATCGATATTAACTGTAGCCACCCCATAGCAGAATAGGCACCACAGCGCATTCTAATATATGTATACATACATGTATATACATTATATATATATGTGTATATTATACGTTGTGTGTTTGTTTGTGTGAGCAGCTGCTAGCACAAAAGGTACCGCAGTACATTATGATATATGTATACATACATATATATACATACGTATAAATATGTATACATATTATACGTTGTGTGTGTTTGTGTGAGCAAGTGCTAGCACACTGGGTACCACAGTGCGCGCGCGCGCTCACACACACACATACACACACACACACACACGCATATAGATCTATTATACACACCGTTGGGTTTCATCTCATGTATTGTGTGTGTGTTTGTGTGAGCAGCTGCTAGCACAACAAGTACCATTGCGCATTCTAATACATATATATATATATATATAAATATACATATATATATATACATATATATATATATATATATATATATATATATATATATATATATATATATATATATATATATATATATATATATATAT
>Ga0209390_10011511_pt1 | contig 10151 bp, 15 predicted proteins | sample BON01_FD_187212 | JGI IMG/M metagenome (GOLD analysis project Ga0209390, IMG submission 187212) | Freshwater microbial communities from Lake Bonney liftoff mats and glacier meltwater in Antarctica - BON-01 (SPAdes) (version 2) | ecosystem: Environmental > Aquatic > Freshwater > Ice > Glacier... | reverse complement strand
TATGAAGTATGGTTTAAGTGTGTGGGGAGGAACAAATATGCAATGTTTGACGAGGTGGCACGTGAACGGGGAGCATGGGACGACTTGTGTGTGGAACCCCAAGTGAGGGCGCTTGTTGGGAGGGGTTTCTGCAAGCCGTGTAAGAAGTTTTACGACGACAACAAAGGTCTGGAGGCTCACCAAAAACGACGCCACCCGAGGCCACCAGTACCAAGCGAAGAGAGAGATGCGGACGGCGAAAGGGAGGCATAATTACGGTAGGAAAATATTCGAAATTGACAAAATGTGTGTAAATTAGAGAGATTAAAATTATTTTTTAGAAGACGAAGTAGGAGAAAGATGGGTCAGGGGGAGTGGTTCATTTATGCCCAGTTTAGAGATCTTATCCAAAGGGAGAGTTTAGAAGTATAATTGAGAGCAGTATAATTGGGATCTGGGCAATTTCTAGAGAGATGGGACTGATAGAGAGATCGGAACGTATCGTATTTTCTACAATTTTTATGGTCGAGGACGGGCAATACATGTGTAAGAGCCGCACAACGCCCCGAGACTGGTTCAAGTGCACAAGACCTGAGCACCCTGCCCATGGGGGTGTGATGCTCTGCACGGTACAGTGTAGGCCTGCTTCGGCATGCGCCAGAAAAAGCCCTCCCAGAGGGTGCACTCTAAAGAAACAAGACAAGACAAGACAAGACAAAAAAGGGCGTAACTTTTTTTTGTACGTTGGAAATTCACTCCAACCTTGTTTTAGTGTGTTGAGGATGTTATCCTTAGTCACATGTGAGACGGGGGTGGCAAACTGAGCTCGTGAGAAAATTGCCATGAGGGGTTGAAGCGCTCACCAACAGCCTTCCTATGGCCATTTTCTCAAGTGCTCCGTTTGCCGCCCCCTTTTCACCTGTGACTAAGTTATGTATTCCCAACGCCTTTAACAAGGTTGGAGTGAAATCGTTACACACAAAAAAAAGTTATGCCCTTTTTCTTGTCTTGTCTTGTTTCTTTAGAGTGCACCCTCTGGGAGGGCTTTTTCTGGCGCATGCCGAAGCAGGCCTACACTGTACCGTGCAGAGCATCACACCCCCATGGGCAGGGTGCTCAGGTCTTGTGCACTTGAACCAGTCTCGGGGCGTTGTGCGGCTCTTACACATGTATTGCCCGTCCTCGACCATTCGCGTTTGGTCTTCTTGCTAAGACCTCCCCCCTCCCCCTCGTCCATTCTCCTTCCACTAGTGACCACCAAACGCATGCCTCTAGCAATTTATGTCCTTGCAAATGCTTGGAGGACAAGAATGTTCATCTAAACAAGGCATAGCAACGCTTGGGCAGGCTTCTCTTGTCTTGCAATGCTCATAAAGAAATGGTGCCGTCGTCATCATCTCATCTCCCTTCTCATTTCCCTTGGCCCACACTCGAACACAGCCAAGCGAGCAAGCATGCGCGGTGGTCAAGGAGGAGGAGGGCGTGGGCGTGGATTTTCCCCAGGACAAGGAGGAGGAAGAGAACGAGGAGGAGGGCGAGGCAGCTTCAGAGGCAGAGGCAGCGGCCGGGGAGGGGGAGGCGGAAGGGAAGGAGGCGGTGGCCGTGGTGGTGGGGGAAGGGGCATTGGCGGGGGGGGAAGAGGAGGCATCAGCCTGGAGCGCTTTGCGGGTGGCAAGCGATGGACGGGCAGTGATAAGATTACCAAAAGTAAGTTGGAGGGTTGGGATGAATGGAGGGAGGCAGGGGAGCATGGGGCCTGAAGAGGTTGCGGGAGCCCGCCCGTCGAGGCAGGAGAGACGAATGCGGAGCAGATAAGGGACGTGTGCCGGCTGCTTGCTCGTTTACAACATCTATTTCTCCTAAAGCGCCTCCTATTCTCCTCTATCTCTTTCTGATTCATTATATTTCCCTTCCATCCATCCCTTTCCCGTCACTTACTCACGCACTCCACACACCCCACCGCTCCACCAACAGAGGAAAAAGAATTTGTCCACAAAAAGGCCCTGCTCAAGTCCTACCACAAGCTGCTCAAAAAAGAAGGCTTCGAGCCCTCTACATCCTCTTCATTGAGAGATGCCAACAGCAGCAGCAGCGGCAGCAACAACTATGCGCAGAGGACGAAGGCGGCAAATCATGCACGAAGCAAGGAGGACGAGGACGAGGACGAGGACGAGGACGAGGACGAGGGAAGGGCTGCAGAATCGTCATATGATGAGACTGACAAGCGTAAGCGTATGCACAAGGCGGAGGAAGAGGAGGAAAAGGAGGAGGAGGAGGAGGAGGAGGAGGAGGAGGAGGAGGAGGAGGAGGAGAAGGAGGAGCAGTCTAATAAGAGGATGAAGGCTAAACCTGACCCTTTTCTCCGCGCACGGCAACAAGCACAAGAGAAGCGCCAGGAGCAAGAAGCAGAGCAGCAGCGTCGCAAGAAAATAATTCAAGCGAGAGAGAAGAGCACGAAGATACGTAAGGCACGGCATGCATTGATGAGTAAGAAGACAAAAAAAGGGCAGCCGATCATGAAGACGAGGATTAGTAATATTTTGGAGAAGCTGAAGAAGGAGCAGAAGCAGCAGCAGCAGGGCTGAGGAAGAAGGGAAAAAAAGGAAAGCATATGTGTATATTTTACATGTTTATGGTTTCGCTTTTGTCTTGCCTGGCAGCGTTCAATGCACCTTCTCAATCCTAGACTTTCGTCTCATACTTCACCCTCCTTCCCTCCCTCCCTCCCTCCCTTCTTTTTTCCTCTCTACCGCGGCACAAAGTGCCCGGGATATGCTGCTCCACCGAGGGTCAGGCCCACGTCCTCCACGCCCTCCCCTCCCTCCTTACCTCCATCCCTCCCTCCCTCCGAACGCCGATCACAACGTAGGGGAGGGAGAGAGGGAGAAAGGCTCTTTAGCGCGGCACAAAGGTGCCCGGGATATGCTGCTCCACGGACGGCCACTTCCACACTCGCCAAGCCCCCACCGCCTTCTCCTCTGCCTTCCCCGACCCCCTAATATACGCATGCAAATCCAACCCTCCCTCCCTCCCTCCCTCCAACCCCGGCACATGATGATAGACCACCATCTCCTTTCCTTCCGGGTCGTGCCGCACAACAAATTCCCCCTCGGCCTGCTTGTGAAGCAACCCCAAGATATGAACAAGTCTCGTTACCACCTCTCCCATAGCCCAGGCCGCTCTTCCCTCCCATTGCCACTGGACCCACCTAGGCATTTCCCTCCTATTTATTAACTTGCAAATTTTGCGGTTCTTACCATCAATTTTCGCGAGATAAGGAGAAGCGTGGCCCGCGACCCAGTTAAAAAGCAAGTGGCGAATCAGACTGTGAGGGAAAGGTTCTTCTTCCTCACTCCATTCCAGGGCATAATCAACTTCGACTGACAACAGCGCTTCTTTCCCTACTCCTCCCTCTTCTGCTGCTCCTCCTGCTACTACTGCTGCTGCTGCTGTTTCGCTTACTGCGACGCGATCCGAGGCTACTACAACCTTAAGCTGCGCCAGCTGCCATGCTTCCAAGGACAACGTACGATCCTCCTCCTCCTCCTCCTCTCCCTCCTTCCCTCCCTCCCTCCCTCCCTCCCTCCCTGCTAGTTGTTTAGGAACCACCTCTTGATAGTACAGCTCCGCCCGCTCCCTCCACGTCATGGTCGGGGGCAACAAAGGCGAATGCACCACCAACACCTTCTTCCCTCCCTCCCTCCCTCCCTCCTTCTCCTCCCCTCCGACAGTCCGTACCGAAAAGGGAATCATCCAAGGAGTGCTGGGGTCAGCGAGCATGAGGAGAGTAGGGAGGTCAATCAGAATATCACCCTCTTCAAAGACGTAGTCTTTTTTACCCCATTTCTCCATTCTGTCCCAACGGCGGGCGTCGCGTGGAGACCAGTGTAGGTCTTGGTTAGAAGAGGAAGATAAAGCAGCAGCAGCAGCAGCAGCAGCAGCAGCAGCAGCGTCGTCTTTAGCAGCAACGTCGTTGCTGCTGTCCTTCTCCTCCTTCTCCTTCTCTTCAGCGTTCACACCTACGTCAACAGGTAAAGTAGGGACATGCACTCGTTCCTCTGACACATCCGCCGCCTTAACCCCACCAATAAAAGCAGGCTCCATACACTCACCCAGCCCTCCCTCCGGCTTCAACAGACTCTTAAAATGCATCTGATAATACTGCGGAAAACTCGCTAGCTGATGCAAACGCAACGCCTGCAAATAAGCATCCACACGAGGACCAACGTGTTTCTCCAACATTTTATAGGGCGCTCTCCCACTCTCCCTCCACTTACTCAATTGCTCTCCGTATTTCGCTTGTTCGGCTCTGACTAAGGGATCGAGTCTTTCGAGGGTCTGTCGTTCGTCTGCAGTGAGGGGGCGAGCGTCCATGTCTAGTTGTTGGACAAAACGGATTTGCTTTCGAGAGAGGGTTTGGAATGTTTGGTGCTCTTGCAAGGTCAACGTCGAATTACGCAGCTTCGCCACAGGGCCCATCTTAATAAGCCGTCCCACCGCCGCCTCTCCTCCTCCCTCTCCTGCTAGCCCGCTGTTCTCGTTGTACTGGTCGTCGTCGTGCCTTCCTCCTCCCCCGCCTCCTCCTCCCCCTCTTCCGCCCCGCCCTCCTCCTCCATACAAGTTCCCGCCGCGTTCCCACCCACGCCGTCGCTTCCCTCCCCCCCTGCCACCAGCACCACCAGTGCCGCTCCTGCCGCGTGTCTGCATGATGGCCTTAACTAAATCACTCTGCATGACTTCGAACTTGTGCATCTCCACCCTCCGCCGTAGGTTATCCCGCCACTTGTCCGTGCCCCCCCGCACCGAATAGGTCTGATACGCCTCATCCGTCAACCAGCTAGACGGTGTAGGGGTCGTGGTGCCGTTGCTGGTGGCGGGTGCGGCTGCTGCGCCTGCCTCGCTCTCGACGACCGGCTGGAGGGCTTGCAGGGGAAAGGCGACGCTCAAATCCTGCTCAAAACGATTCGACAGCTTTTGCACCCGTGTCCCCGCGGCCGCGGCGGCCGAGGTGGCCGCGGAGGTGAAATCCATAGGCTGTGTGTTGTGTGGTGTGGTGTAGGGTGGGCGTTGTGAGTGTGGGGGAGATGTGATGATGCTGCCGCACGTGTTCGTCGACCTCCCCACCCCCCTGCTCCATTTTCAGGCACCATTTCCTCCGTAGACACGCATATTCAGAGCTTGGTCGACTAGAGACAAGGGTAGTTTATACGATTTAATTATCGGAAGTCGGTGATTTGGGGGCCTGACGGGGCTTGTGTATGCCCTAAAAATGGAAGGCAAATCGCGCAGCAGAGTTAACCTCCCCACTACCCATGAAGACTACTCTCCGCCACGAAGACACAACTAAAATGAAATCGAACCAGCTGCGCACTCAACTGTTGTTAACTCTTCCCCTCCATGCTGTTCCATTGATACATTTTCTTTCCTACTCTTATCGACTAACACAGTTTTTGGTTATTTCAGACTCCTCTCCCATTTCCCCGTCACCGTCCCTTCTTCTTGCCCCCTTCTTCCTCCTTCCCTCCCTCCTTCCGTCCATCATGCAATATCCGCCTCATCGCCTTGGCAATCTTCCTCTCCACCGAGCCCACCGTCAAAGCCCCAACAAACATCACCCCCAGCAAGTACGACAACGGCACCCGCCCTCCCTCAAATCTGGTCTGCAACCACCTCCCCACCTCTCCATTCACCCGTGTCAGACACACATACTGCCATCCAACCCCCACCGCACTCCCTACCCCCGCCCCCACCACGATCTGCGCAGGCGTGTGCAAGCCCGAAAAGACCCGCCAAGAGCTAGCGGTGAGAACGTACAGAACGACGGAGAAAATGGTGGTGGTGTACTGAAAAGGCCACCAAGGAGGGAGGGCCCCCCCCAACCCCTTACTCTCACACAACGCGGCCGTAATAAAACTCGTCATATAAAACAAGGCCATGGCATGCGAGCTCGGCATGCCCGGGTCTTCAAGCACCGCACCATCAGGTCGTGCCTCCTTGATTATCCTCTTGAGCGTCTTGCCGAGCAAGGCATTCAGGATGGCACCCCCCGTGAAATTAAGCATGGCCGCGTCCCGTCGCGCGAGAAGGACGATAGCCACCAAGCTGGCGACTGTCCACCGAGTGGATTTCCCGACCACCTCAAAGGTTTTAAGAAGGGTGGTTTTTAAAAGGGAAGAAGATGGAGGAGGGGTGGAGGAGGGCTTGGTGCTGGCCATGGTGATGCTGCTGCTGGTGTGGGTACGGACAAGGATGAGGCTAGGTGAGGCAGGCGGGGATCGAAGAGGACGTGTGGGTTGTGATAGTGATGGCAAGGTGGCTAGATGGGGCGGCACAAAAGCGGCGGCAGTGGGTAGTGACGCGGCGGTGGCGGCAATGAGGAGGAGACCGAGACCGACTAGTAGGGGGAGACGGCGGACGGCGTAAGAAAAGGCAGAGACGCGCCTCCGTGGGGACGATAAGGGCATGGACGGATTGAACAACAGGCAAGAGAGTTGCAGCCTGGCCTGTGTGTATTGTGTGTGTAGTAGTAGTGGTGTTAGAAAGTCATGAGGCAGCTAGTCGCTCCTGTGCCTGCCTCCTGAGAGCCTCGCCTTCCATGCCCTCCTTTGCTCGACCCAATGCCTCTTCTCACACTCCTCCAAACCACACCACACGCCCACAGGACAGCGTCACCTTCCTACACAAGCGATCTGCATGCCCGCCCGTAGGTTTGGCATGACGATGCGTCCATAATTCCTTGTCCAGCTCCGCCATCATCATCAGCACGTACACCCCCAACAACGTGAGGTGGCCACTAGACGAGACTTTTCCCCTGCCCGTCCTCCTAAATGCGGCGGCAGCCATCTCTCCACGCCTCTCTTTTCCTCCTCGCCATGTCCCTGTTGCTCACCCGAGGACGTGCCTTTGTCGTGGCGCTCGGCAAAGGTGGCTGCAAAACCCTAGCTGCGCCAAGATCAAGACCACCGCTGCGGATCTCCTCCCTCCGCACCTTCATGACTACCGGGCACGACCCCACCCCACACACAAACGACGACGACACGGCCAAGAGAAGAAGAGAGCCCTCGGACCCATCGCCCCCACCAATATCACAAATCACACGCGAGCAACTTATTGCCCAAACCAAAGCCAAGATGGCTAAAGTCGAAGCCAAGAAAACTCTAATGGTCAATGCCCGTCGAGACAAGATGCGTAGGCACAAGCGCAAGCAAGAAGCGCAGGAACGGAGCATCACCGAAGAGGAGCGTGAAGCAAGACGGGCGCAAGACGCACAAGCCACGGCATGGCTCGAGGAAGTCTACGCGATGGACGCGGACCTTTCCACTGCCTTATCCCCGCGCCTCCGCATTGCCATCGACTTGGTCTACGACTCTACCTCCAGTCTCTACTCCTCGCTGGCTCGACAATTAGGATGTGCATATGGCTTAATGCGAAAAGCCCCACGAATCGACCTCATCCCCAGTGTGCATTTAACCTGCGCGGAAGGAGAGGTGATGGAGGCCTTGGCCAAGAATGGAGGGACTGCTTGGCGCCTGCATCGGCATACTACCCCTGTTTTTGACGTTTTCCCCGACAAAGAATGTTTGGTTTACTTGACCCCGAATTCGCCTAATGTATTGCAAGAAATTGATCCCACAAAGGTATATGTAATAGGAGGGTTGGTCGATCGTGTGGTATTGAAAAATAAGTCGTTCAGTCGCGCGTCTACCCATGGCGTGGCCACGGCCCGCTTGCCTTTGAAAGAGTTTTTTAGTAAACAGGGTTCGAAGGGGGAGAAGCACATGTCGAATATGGCGTTGGCTGTGGATAGAGTGATTGAGATTTTGATGAAGAAATATGAGGTTGGCGATTGGGACGAGGCCCTATCCGCGGTCTTTCCGGGGGCAGTAGCAGAAGAAATAAGAGAGAAAGAGAAGGAATAAAGTACATAAATGAATAAAATGACGATACACAGGCGGCGGGCAGATTTATTTTTGCTACTTTTGATTTTTTTAGAGATATATGAGATGGGTGAGTGGGATGAGGCGCTGTCTGTGTGTTTCCAGGAGCAGTGGCTGTAGCGGAGGAAGAGAAGAACAAGAAGGAATAAAGTACACAATTGAACAAAATGACAATGCACAGGCGGATGGTAGATTTATTTCAGTAAATTTTGATTTTTTCAAGTTTATATGAGGTGGGCGATTGGGACGAGGCGCTGTCCGCGATCTTCTCGGGGGCAGTAGCGGTGGCTGGAAAGGAGGGTGGAGGAGAGGGAGAGAAAGGAAGCGACGCATCAAAGTTAATTGAAAACAAAGCGTGGCGTACATACAACAGGGTGCTTTTCCTTCTTCCTTTTCATTTCTCCTCGTGTGTTTTTTTACAATCAGTCATCAATGATTTCTCCCTGTCTATATATCATATATATTCATGCCAGTTCCACTAAGACGCTGCTGCTCTTGAACTTCGCCCCTCGCAACGCATGCTCACCATCACTCTTCCCAACGACAGCAACAGCACCACCACCACCACCACCACCAGCAGAAGCAGCAGCACCAACCTCCTTCTCCTCCTTCACACCATCCCCCTTACCAGGAAAATGATACTTATGAAAGAAGTAACTCTGCACAAACTCCGGTCCCGAGTACACGACAGGGTAAGCCCAGCTCAATACATCCCCTCCCCTCCCCTCCGGAAACACATGCCCATTCTTCCTTGCTTCCCCTATGAAAAACTCAGCCAAATACCGACTTAATGCCTGCGCGGCCGGGGAGTGATTAATCGCTTCATACGGCCATACCGCCTCTTCCTCCCCCCCTCCCTCCACCCCCCATTCAAACATAGCCTTTTCCGGGTGAAATTGCACGCCATAAAAAGGCATCCCGTCCTTCCCTTCCACTGTCGAGACAAACGCTAACCCCTCCCTATCGAAATTCGTGGAAAGCGTATCAAAAAAATCTGACAAGGCAGGCGTTGCTGCTAAATGCGCAGGAGACACCCCTTTGTGGTGGTTGTGGAGAGTCAAATTTTGCGTGGTTGCGGCCGAAAGCAAGCTAGGATTCATGCCTTGAAATAAACGGCTGGTACTCGCGGTTTCAGTAAAAAGTAAGGGCAAGGTTAAATTCCACGCATCGTAGTCATTGTCCATAATAAAATGGGGAAGCGACGGATCTTCCTCCTCGGCCTCCGCACACACCGCTTCCACCATCCACTCCAACCCCAAGCACGTTCCCCAGACGGGGAAGAAATCACCTCCCTCATTCGCTTGCCGTGCTCTGGAAAACAAATACTTGGCCCCCTTGGAGATCAAGCTGCTCCCGCCCGGGAAAAGCAGGCCATTGACCGAGGCAAAAATCGTGCCCAGGTCCTTAGGGGAAGCATCGTACGGGATGGGTAAGACACGGCCACCCGCACTCTCGACCCATTTGACGTAGCTGGCCGCGATATACTCACAGGTGCCGTCGCAAGGACTGAGGGAAGACTTCTTGGGCTGGGCGACGACGCCAATGACGGGGCCAATCGTTTGCGTTTGCGTCGTGTGGAGAGAGGTTGCAGTGGGCAGAAGGAGGAGCAAGGCCAGGATTAGGCTGACGAAATGAAGCGGGCCTAGATACAGAGTCGTCGTGTGAAGAGAGGTCGGCGCAGCAGCAGCAGCAGTCTTGTGCACAAGCAACGCGGCCAGGAATAAGCTGAAGAAATGAAGCGGGTGGGCCATCCTTGACGTCGTTCAGCAGTTTCTTCTCCTAACTGTGCCTGTCTTTGTTGTGGTGGTGGTATATAGTGTGCGTGGGTTTTGTGTCTGGGTCTCTGTCGTCGTGTGGAGAGGGGTCGAGGCAGCAGCAGTCTTGGGCACAAGCAAGGCCAAGATAAAGGCTGAAGAAATGAAGCGGGCGGGCCATCCTTGTGACGTCGTTCAGCAGCTCCTACTGTGCCTGTGTTGTTTGTGTGGTGGGGTGTGTTTGTGCTTGTGCGTGTGGGTTTTGTGCGCTGCCTTTCTGAGCTCTCGCCAATCTCGAAATCCGATGACGCATCATGACGGCGATAGGTGGCCAGGGCCGGAACCAATACTAGAAGACCCCAATGGATGACCCCAATCATTGGTGACATTCCATTCATGAATGACGCTCTGGCTAGTATTGGGGTCCAGGGGTACACCCAAGTCCTGTTTGTGGTCGAGTTAAGCCATGTAAGCCATGAAA
>Ga0209390_10011509_pt1 | contig 10152 bp, 8 predicted proteins | sample BON01_FD_187212 | JGI IMG/M metagenome (GOLD analysis project Ga0209390, IMG submission 187212) | Freshwater microbial communities from Lake Bonney liftoff mats and glacier meltwater in Antarctica - BON-01 (SPAdes) (version 2) | ecosystem: Environmental > Aquatic > Freshwater > Ice > Glacier... | reverse complement strand
GGAGAAGGCGTGTTTGTGTAGTGTGATGTATGTTGGTAGTGGAACTGATAATTGTATGATTGTGGAGTATAGTGGATGTGTCGATGGGTTGAGATGGACGTGTTGTTGAGGTTATGTAGTGTGATATGTGGATTGTACGGATGCGGTTTTGAAGTGGTGGGTGAATGATCGTGGCAACCAGAACTATTAAGGGCGCCGAGAAACTCTGGAATGAAAACGAGATATCCAGTATGTTATACCTTCAGTCAATGTAATCACGACTCTGAGAGAGAAAATGAGGTAGTAGAATTCCAAAACATCTACTCGTCCGGGTCGTCACCCTCTCCCTCAGTGACAATAGCAGGTTGTTCCTGAACGCCACCCCAATGAAACCCAGGCGCATGTCCAGGGTCATCCATTACGGCTGTCGTGTTGGCTCACCCGGGACTGTGGGCAAGTAGGGAAAATGCGGAAGAGTCGCAAATAATGAGAGTTTTTTAGGACATTAGTCACATTGCATCTGATACAATCTAACTGCACTATGGGGCTACAATACCACGTGAGATTGTCAGGTTCAAGGTTGAGCATTTTTTTCTGGTGTATTTCTGCGCGTTGCGAATGTAAAGGTACAGGCTCTCCCCTGGAGTCCAATAGAGAATTTTGGCCGGATGATTTTTCAAAAAAAATCTCCTTTGGGGTCCATGTCTTTATTAAATAATGCTCCATGGTGGCGGCGAAGCGCGGCGCTGGAATGACTGATGACAGATCTGGCATAGTGTATGCTCTAGAGCACAGGTTACGTGGCAGGCATATATGAACACCGCCACACTACGAGGCTAATCCACTTTGGGCATCACAGCTTCCGGTGCTGCGCTACACCGACACCGTCCGACATTATTCAAAAAGATACAAAATCCCAGGGGAGAAAATAAACATCCGGCCAAAATCCTCCGGGTCACGTGGGAGAGCCTCTCCCTTGGGAATCGCAACGCACTGATACCTGTGCTTGTATACTCCACGGTACCCTACTGCTCCCGCAGAAGTTCTCGCCAGGACTAGAACTTCTTTCAAAACTTCTGGCCAGATCCAGAACTGCCCACAGAATTCTGCAATTTATACCGTGAATTTCCAAAAATGCTGATCCTTCCACACCGAAGAAACTCCGAAAGACACCAGGTTGGGCCATAACTGGCGCCGAGCAGCAGTGCCTGTTCACCGTCACCCCTCTAGTGCACTGGAAAGAGGACATACAGCACGATCACACCCTCGCTTCAAAGTCTCGTGCGATTTCGTGCACGTCTAGCGAATTTCGGCACAGATATGTCACAGTGGCGAGTTTTTAGTTATCGACTAATCTTGGTACTGCACATTTTTCCTGTTACTCCACACAACCAAAAACCTCAGAATGCTTGGTATCAGAATTCAAATCTGTAAGGTTTACGCCGGTGGCAGAACTGATGTTGCACGGTAGAGATTTAAGCCCAAATCTGGAAGCTCGATTCTGAAAGCTCTATCCTGCCAATTTTGTCGGTTTCAATTGAGTAATCCAAGTAAACTTCCAAAAAAATCAAAATCAAGGGTCCCTTTACTTGTACAGAATGCCTTAGAGCTTTTTCCAGATGGGTCGTAGCGTCAAAATTCTGCGCGCTTGGCGCTGCTGGAAACGCACCCGACCCTTTTTAAAACAATCCTGAGCGAGATTTTTGAACTAAACGAAACACAAACAAATCCTGAAAGCTAGGAACACACAAACAATTAAATTGCAACCCAAAAAACGGCAGGATAGAGCTTGCAGAATTGAGCTTGCAGATGTAGGCTTAAATTTCCACCATGCAAAATCATCCTGCCACGAGGGGATGGAAGCCAACTAGGATTGTACAATTCTTTGGTACAAAAATCGATGTTGGGGTTCGAAATGATCAAATTCTTGGAGTAACTGCACCCAAATTCAAATCGTAGGTCTCTTTTGGAATTGACAGTAATTCATGATTATCTCGAGGAGGGAGCAATTGGTCCAAGAAAGTGCCACACATGGAAAAATTGCTGTTATAGTTGATCAGAGTTGAGCAGTGATAACAACGATATCAGCCTACAGAGTCGCCTGTACCAGCCCAAGGCGTTTGGGCCATGTGGCCCAGTTTTTTTTGGGGGCCGGGTACCCAAAAAATCTTTTTATTTTTGTCCTTTTTTGCTCAGCCTCCCTGCCACCGGCATTAATTAGCGTTTTCCAAGCGGAATCCGTCGAGTATCGTCAGCCCAAGAATGGAGAAATCGCACTGTGGTCGAACATGCGTGTAGTAAAATGTAAATATGTGCGCGCGGCAGCGAGGAGCAACGCACCGAAGCAGCCGCGCGTCATCAGTTTGGGTCCGCATTCTGGAGTTTATCTCAGAATTGTACACGGGACGTCGGCAGGTCAAGGCACATGGCAGTGCAGTCTGCCTGCCAAATTGATTAACATGGGCCAAATGTCTGTCAAAGAGTTGATGCCGGGCTTTAAAAAGGATGCCTCACACAACACGCGATGCCCATCACCATACAGTATTGTTTTGGGTTGACATTTACAATTGAATTACTTGATCCTCTAAAATGAAAGATACAATGATTGTGAGGACTCGCCGAGGGTAGGAATAATTGGTAATTTGGAAAACAATGGAATGCGATAAAATATCTCTAGGCCAATCAAAGTGACATTCAACGTTACCATGCCCAAATGTGTATCAAATTCACTATAGTAATTCCTCAAATTGAAAATCACCATTCGACGAGTGTATTTTGTATGAGCTTGATGATAATGATTGCTTTTATTACTGTAAACAGTGGTTTTGTACCCTTGATTGAAGGTCTATGCGCAACTTTGAGAATTTGAAACAACTTTGGAAAATGACACCGCAAGTGGGAAATGACACCACAGGAAATTGGAATCGTAATTGTTTACTAGGGTTTAGGGTTTATATATATGTGTGTATATATATATGTATACTATGATTCAACAGGCAGGTCTATTTTTGACCAGCTGACTGTGTGCACGGTTTTGGTTCTCTAGCAAATACCCACAAACGTGTACTGGTCAATAACAATAGGCCCTTTGTACTTCCACACATCCATCTTTATCTCTTGAGGAGACATGAATGGCCCTCTCACTTTGCTCCTCCGTGACCAAAAAGCGAAGGGAGTTCTCAAAACGCACTCGACATATACAAGCCCTCTCCTTGAAAGAGACAAAGCCGTCCATGGACGTGACAGGGATGGACAGAGAAATGATCGCATGCCATTGGAGCATTAAAAATAGTGACTGTATTGTCGCAGCACGCTGCATCCAGCTCGAAGCAGCCTGGGTTCCATGATGGACTCAGATGCTATCTTTGTTCAGAGTACGGCAGCTGTGGACATGCCAGTTTCAGGATATGGACCCGAAGAGGTTCGTGTTGTCAGTAGACGAGTCATACCGACCTCAGGTCACGATGTGAGTAAATGGAAAACATAGATAAAAGTGTACTTCTGGGCGCAGTTTTTGTTCCGTCACGAAATAAAATCGATCAAAATCGAGGAACAAAAAATCCTCGCCACGCCTCCCCTCCTCCTAACGCCGAAACGATATACGCAGTGGTACTGGATAACCATAACCGTGAACATAGCCGGCTCATTTGGAAAGAGACCTGTGTAACGTAGACTTTGATCATTCACGATTCCGATCTCCATTCAAAACAACATCTTGAGTCTCTTCTATGCGGGAATGGGCTGTACACACACCGCTACCACGCAATGCACTCCTGGAAAGTCTGGAGCCCCCATGATTGGTGCGCACTTCGGAGCTCTCGCTAGGTACCTATTGCTATTGATGTGAGTCGAGAAAATGTAACCATACACAAATTTCTTTCTTTCTTTGGTGTTGAACGTGTAGAATCATTTGTTTGCTTGTTGGGGTGAGCCGCCACACCGCTAATCATCCCGAGAATTTGTGAACATATACGAGTGGTATGCAGTACTAGAGTGACCTTTAAGCTCCTTGCACGAAGGCAAACCCCCAAAGGACATTGGAAACCAGATGGAGAAGGCGTGTTTGTGTAGTGTGATGTATGTTGGTAGTGGAACTGATAATTGTATGATTGTGGAGTATAGTGGATGTGTCGATGGGTTGAGATGGACGTGTTGTTGAGGTTATGTAGTGTGATATATAGATTGTACGGATGTGGGTTTGAAGTGGTGAGTGAATGATTGTGACAACCAGAACTATCAAGGGCGCCGAGAAACTCTTCAGTGAAAACGAGATATCCAGTATCTTATACCTTCAGTCAATGTAATCACGACTCTGAGAGAGAAAATGAGTCAGCAGAATTCAAAAACATCTACTCGTCCAGGTCATCACCCTCTCCCTCAGTGACAACAGCAGGTTGTTCCTGAACGCCACCTCAATGAAACCCAGGCGCATGTTATCTTTGCTGTCCAGGGTCATCCATTAAGGCTGTCGTGTTGGCGCACCCGGGACTGTGGGCAGGTAGGGAAAATGCGGAAGAGTCGCAAATAATGACAGTTTTAAGGACTTTAGTCACATTGTATCTGATACAATCCAACTGCACTAGGGGGCTACAATACCCAATTCAAAGCGACAGGAGATTGACAGGTTCAAGGCTGAGCATTTTTTTTTGGTGTATTTCTGCGCGTTGCGAATCTAAAGGGAGAGGCTCTCCCCTGGAGTCCAATAGAGAGATTTGGCCGGATGATTTTTAAAAACAAATCTCCTTTGGGGTCCATATCTTTATTAAATAATGCTCCACGGTGGCGGCGAAGCGCGGCGCTGGAATGACTGATGACAGATCTGGCTTAGTGTATGCTCTAGAGCACAGGTTACGTGGCAGGCATATATGAACACCGCCACACTACGAGGCTAATCCACTTTTGGCGTCACAGCTTCCGGTGCCGCGCTACACCGACACCGTCCGACATTATTCAAAAAGATATAAAATCCCAGGGGAGAAAATAAACATCCGGCCAAAATCCTCCGAGTCACGTAGGAGAGCCTCTCCCTTGGGAATCGCAACGCACTTATTTTTATTTATTTAAATTGCTTTTATTACTGGAAACAGTAGTGTAGAACCCTTGATTGAGGGACTATGTGCTAAAATCCATGTGAATCTGAGGTGTCGTGTTTTCGGCCGGAATCGAACCGGGGACCTTACGGATTACTAAATTTCTTAAGTGCCGCGCTCTCCACCACTGAGCTATGGTGACGGATGAATCACCGAAAATCCTTTAGGACCCTGTATCCTCCACGGTACCCTACCGCTCCCGCAGAAGTTCTGGCCAGGACTAGAACTTCTTTCAAAACTTCTGGCCAGATCCAGAACTGCCCACAGAATATTGCAATTTGTACCGTGAATTTCCAAAAATGCTGATCCTTCTACACCGACGAAACTCCGAAAGACACCAGGTCGGGCCATAACTGGCGCCGAGCAGCAGCGCCTGTTCGCTGTCACCTCTCGAGTGCGCTGGAAAGAGGACATACAGCACGATCACACTTGTATGCACAAGTGAGGCCGATATGCAGAGCACTAGAGGGTTGACGGCGAACAGGCGCTGCTGCTTGGCGACAGTTCTAGCCCGACCCGATGTTTTTCGGAGTTTAGTCGGTGTGGAAGGAACAACACTCTTGGAAATTCACAGTACAAATTGCAAAATTCTGTGGGGCAGTTCTGAATATGGCCAGAAGTTTTGGCAGAAATTCTAGTTCTGGCCAAAACTTCTGCAGGAACAATTTCTAAGAACGGATCCCGTTTGAAAAAAGGCCCAGCCCAGCGACTTTTGCTCCGCAGAAATTCCTGGGTCTCTTTTTCACTTTAGAATTTGATATTATGGTTTTTTCACCAATCATGCATATCATTTGCTTTCAAAGTCTGGTGCGATTTCGTGCACGTCTGGCGAATTTTGGCACAGATATGTCACAGTGGCGAGTTTTTAGTTATAGACTAATCATGGTACTGCACATTTTTTCTGTTACTCCACACAACCAAAAACCTCAGAATGCTTGGTATTAGAATTCAAATCTGTAAGGTTTACGCCGGTGGCAGGACTGATGTTGCACGGTATTGGAAATCATCCTTGATCTTCCTTTCGGTTTTCCAATAAACAACATTATCTCTCTGTTGCACGGTAGAGATTTAAGCCCAAATCTGGAAGCTCGATTCTGCAAGCTCTATCCTGCCGATTTTGTCGGTTTCAACTGAGTAATCCAAGTAAACTTGCAAAAAAATCAAAATCAAGGGTCCCTTTCCTTGTACAGAATGCCTAGGGGCTTTTTCCAGATGGGTCGTAGCGTCAAAATTCTGCGCGCTTGGCGCTGCTGGAAAGGCACCCGACCCTTTTTAAAACAATCCCGGGCGAGTTTTTTGAACTAAACGAAACACAAACAAATCCTGAAAGCTAGGAACACAAAAACAATTAAATTGCAACCGGAAAAACGGCAGGATAGAGCTTGCAGAATCGAGCTTGCAGATGTGGGCTTAAATTTCCACCATGCAAAATCGTCCTGCCACGAGGGGATGGAAGCCAACTAGGATTGTACAATTCTTTGGTACAAAAATCGATGTTGGGGTTCGAAATGATCAAATTCTCGGAGTAACTGCACCCAAATTCAAATCGTAGGTCTCTTTTGGAATTGGCAGTAATTCATGATTATCCGGAGGAGGGAGCAATTGGTCCCAGAAAGTGCCATACATGGAAAGATTGCTTTCATAGTTGATCAGAGTTGAGCAGTGATAACAGCGAAATCAGCCCACAGAGTCGCCCCTACCAGTCCAAGGTGTTTGGGCCATGTGGCCCAGGTTTCTTTTTGGGGCCGGGTACCAAAAAAATCTTTTTATTTTTGTCCTTTTTTGCTCGGCCTCCCTGTCACCGGCATTAATTAGTGTTTTCCAAGCGGAATCCGTCTAGTATCGTCAGCCCAAGAATGGAGAAATTGCACTGTGGTCGAACATGCGTGTAGTAAAATGTAAATATGGGCGCGCGGCAGCGAGGCGCAACGCACCGAAGCAGCCGCGCGTCATCAGGGTGGGTCCACATTCTGGAGTTTATCTCAGAATTGTACACGGGACGTCGGCAGGTCAAGGCACATGGCAGTGCAGTCTGCCTGCCAAATTGATTGACATGGGCCAAATGTCTGTCAAAGAGTTGACGCCGGGCTTTAAAAAGGATGCCTCACACAACACGCGATGGCCATCACCATAGTAAAGTTTTGTTTTGGGTTGACATTTACAATTGAATTACTTGATCCTCAAAAATGAAAGAGACAATGATTGTGAGGACTCGCCGAGGGTAGGAATAATTGGTAATTTGGAAAACAGTAGAATGCGAGAAAATATCTCTAAGCCAATAAAAATGTCATTGAATGTTATCGTGCCCAAAAGTGTATTGAATTCACTATAGTGATTCTTCAGATTGAAAATCACCATTCGACGAGTGTATTTTGTACGAGCTTGATGATGATGATTGCGTTTATTACTGTAAGCAGTGGTTTAGTACCCTTGATTGAAGGTCTATGTGCAACTTTAAGGTTTTGAAACAACTTTGGAAAATGACACCGCAGGTGGGAAATGACACCGCAGGTGGAATAGACTGTACCAGGTCTCTTTGTCAAAAGCAATCCATCGAAATGAGGTTGTTCCGTCAGGGACCTTTTGGGGACCTAAGATTTGAATTATCACGTTTTGATACTGAGCGTCACATTGATTGATGTTGCTTTTATTACTGCGTAAGAAATAGTCTAGTAGCTTTGCTGGAAGCTCTATGTGCTCAAATCTGTTCTTCAGATCCAAGAATATCGGTTTTTCCTGACATTTTTTTTTGGTTTGTGCAAAGTCTCATTGGGAAAGAGGAAATCAGCCACATTCACAAACACACACATACAAGCACAATTGCAGAGCACCAAGTGGGCTCCGCAAGCGTAATGCAGTGTGTTGCAGCAAATTACAGTTTTTGGCAGTGTGTTGCAGGCAAGAACCAAGCGGCTACCAACACTTGAATAAGAGTCATGACGTGAGTCATGGGTAAGATATCTGCTCACGTGAGGCCACAAACTGGTCCTATGACATGTATGAATGCGTATATGGAAAGATGTGGCCACTAACACGAAAGGGTTCTTATGTGTTTATACAGGTTTCTATTAAACATGAGGGTGGCGAATATGTCTCGTTACCCTAAAATAAACACAAACGCACTGCAACACACTGCAACACACTGCAACATTCTCCAGGGAGCTGAACACATTTCGTCGCCATGAATGTAAATGTCACCTGTTGCAAACGAGCTACTCAGGACTAGACCGTTTTGTAGCAGTTGTTCTCTGATGTTCAGTCCAATCTTTCCCTTCTCCAGTGTCAATAAAGCAAAGCAACATGTACGCCATTGGCTCCTCATAGACATGCAAACAAATTCTCCGATACCAACTGAAATTTGCTATCAGCGTGGCTCCTCTCTGAGTAATGTAGCGTGTTGCAGCGTGTTGCAGTGAGTGGCAGTGGGTTGAAGTTGCAGTGTGTTATAGCGTGTTGTAGTATGTTGCAGTGTGTTGTATTGTGTGTTAGTGGGTTGTGTTGTAGCGTGTTGCAGTTGTTGCAGTGGTTGTAGTTTGTTGCAGTGTTTGCCATCGGTGTGGTTCCGCTCCGAGTACCAGTCATTCACAGTCTGTCAAATCATTCATATAAAAGGAAAAGGACGACTCTTTGTCATTTGGGCTGTCATGTTGATTGATTTTTTCTCAATGGAGCAGAAAACTCTCATCAAGCCGCAGCAACCATTGTCAAAGGTCAAAGCGGGAGAGGAGACCAGCAAGACAGGGTCAATGTGCTGGAAAGTGTGATGGCGACAGAGCAATATGATATTCGCAGTGACTGCAGAATTTGTATGGTCAAGTTGTACTGGGTCCACCAGGATTTCCAATTCTTTTGGAAAAGAGGGTTTGGAAAAAACAGCCGGATTATAGTGCTTTGAAAAAGACACCGGAGTACGGGGAATGCAAAGTTGCAATGGGAACCTGAAAATGCGATTACTGCATATGCGGACGATGGGATTGAGAATTTTCACAAATACAAAGCTGCTGCCGAATATCAGAGGTAGGTTTTTATTAGGAAAGGCATTTTGCGATACTGTTGAACGCTTCTGACCCGGCTTGTGGATATCAGGTGATGCGAAATCAAGTTTCTACACTCTCTTCTTTTGCTTGGTTCGGCTTGAAAAACTTGAGGTAGGATATTTTCAGCCAGCCAAACACACTTCCTTGGATTCCTTGAGGTGATTGGGCCCTTTCTCTCAGAAAGTCCCTTGATGTCGAGCCCAGGGAAAGCGTGAACCCCTGGTTGACGCGCCATGTCGGCACTGCGCACGCACCCCTTTTGTTCTTGCTTCTGAACACCCAGGAAACCGAATGCGCAGACAACTTGCGGTGTGTCCCACAAAAGCTCTTGGCGTGGCAGGATTGCTTCGTGGGCCCCTCCACCTCGACAATGGTGCCTGCACGCTTGCCATCCTCGAACATTGCCAACAAATCTACGTTCATAGCGCGGATCTCGTCCGCCGAAGACGCCGAAGGCGTGGTCCTCCTCGGAATGCGCATGGCCTTGCTGCTGTGTTGCTTGGTCATCTTGTGCGAACCAATTTGATCCAATTGCACGCGCATGTCCTTGGTTTGCCGGTCTGTCGTGTGCAAGAACAATATTGTGGGAAATTGAATGTTGCTGACTTTTGTAGGTGTTGCTAAACTCCATACGTTCGCTCACCGTGACTCTAGCAGAGAGTATTGAGTAAATGGATAACCTCATCAAGAGGGCAAATGGTAATTTAATAAGTAAGAACTCAGAAGGCTGCGAACGAAAAATACAATTCTATTGCCACGTGACGACGAGCAAGTCATTCAGTGCCGGGGCGGTATAGTAGTCAGATGAAAAATATGATGACTCAAATTTTTAAAAAATCGATTTTTTTTTCTCTTTTTCTGTACTAAACTAAGTTAACGGGCCGACACCAAGGATATATTTAGAGTGGAAGTGGAGTCTTGTTGATTTGGTTGGCCACGCCAATAATTACAGAGTCACGGTATTTTGACAACCAAATGGGTCAAGTTGGGTCAAATTGGCACAAGTGGGTCAAGTGGAACAGGTAGAAGCGGGTCTCCAGATCTAC
>Ga0209390_10011507_pt1 | contig 10153 bp, 9 predicted proteins | sample BON01_FD_187212 | JGI IMG/M metagenome (GOLD analysis project Ga0209390, IMG submission 187212) | Freshwater microbial communities from Lake Bonney liftoff mats and glacier meltwater in Antarctica - BON-01 (SPAdes) (version 2) | ecosystem: Environmental > Aquatic > Freshwater > Ice > Glacier... | reverse complement strand
CAGGTGAAGATGGTCAGCGCGGCGATCAATTACTCGAAATTCAAATCGTTGTGCCGAAAAATGTTCTTCCAGCCGAACGCGAACTCTACCAAAAGTTACGCGATATCGAATCCTTTAATCCCCGCTTAGATTTTACCCTATCCTAGTAGCCTGTCGGAGAACGATGATTTGATTTCTGACTAAACAGATTTGTAGGGTAGGCTACTAGCCCTAGCCCTCGCCTAATCGCAACGCTGTCAACTATTACCCCACCATTCCATAAAATCAACCATAATCTGTTGATGTAGCACACCTAATGGACGTTCTTCCCCAGCAATCGCCGAATAAGCAAATCCGGCTTCAATTTGAGCTGGGCTAATCAATCCCAAATCCCAACCTTCAGTCAAAACTAATTTATCGATCGCTACAGTCAACGGTGCATAGAAAACATGCCTAATTACGCGATCGTCATTGTAACAGCCAAACTTGTGGGCATTGGTAATTTGATAGCCGATTTCCTCGATTATTTCTCGCTCGACGGCAATTTCTGGTGTTTCCCCAACTTCGATATGCCCGCCGAATAAACCCCACACACCTGGATAGAGAATTGTGGGAATATTATCCCGTAATTGCATCAAAAATTTGCCCTCATAGGGCAGAATTGCAATCGCAACTTCGACAGGCGACCGATCGCTCATGAGGAAATAGCGTGTTGTTGAAGATCTGCCAATGACACAAATTTGAGAGCGGTATGATGAGTTGCAGCTAGGTCTACAGGCGGCGCAACCCCAGCTTCTAGAGCTTCTTTCCACCGTATTGCACACAGACACCATTTATCGCCTGGGTTCAAGCCAGGAAAGCTGGAGGCGGGAACAGGGGTGAGCAGATCGTTACCTTGGGATTTAGTATATGTCAAAAATTCAGCGGTGATTTCAGCGCAAATTACATGAGTGCCGCGATCTTGAGGTCCCGTGACACAAACTCCAGTCCGAAAAAATCCAGTCATGGGGGATGTACAACAAGTCTGAAGTTCGGTGCCCAGCACATTTTTGTCGTTATTAGTACTCATAGTTCAAAATTGATTATCTATCTATATTAACCTCCACCCACGATTGTCACAATTTCCAATCGATCGTCAGTTTTAATCTCTGTATTGTCCCAAAACTGACGATGCAAAATTTCCCCATTATATTCTACTGCTAGAAGTCGAGGATTCAACCCCATCTTGACTAATAACTGGGGTAAGGTCGTCTGTGGCAAACAGGTACAGGCTTCACCATTTACTTGTAACTCGATCGACTCAATCATAAATTGTGAATTGTAAACGCCTGATATCGATGCTAAATATCTCAAAGCCTAAAGCCTAAAGCCTAAAGCCTATTTGCGGTACCCGATTCAAGATGGACAGACAATATTGAACTGCATGAGTAGGATTATCTGCTTCCATAATCGCTCGAACGATCGCGATTGCTGGGGCACCAGCTTGGAGGACATCATCAATATTAGTACTATCGATGCCACCGATCGCAAACCAAGGCACAGTAGCATTCTTGACTGCATGTTGAACGTATTCTAGTCCCGCCGCAGCTTTCCCCGCTTTAGTTGGAGTTTCATATACTGGCCCTACTCCAATATAGTCTGCGCCTTCCTTCAACGCCAGAGCCATTTCCTCAGGGCTAGTTGTCGATCTACCGACGATACGTTGCGATCCAAGGATTTGCCTAGCTAGAGCGATACTGATGTCTTGCTGCCCCAAATGCACCCCGTCAGCGTTAACAGCCAGAGCGAGATCGACTCGATCGTTGAGGATAAATAACGCACCGTAATTATGGCAGAGTTGACACATTGCTTGCGCGATCGCCAGTCGATCGATATCGTTACTCTGCTTATCACGATACTGAACTAAAGTCAAGCCACCCTGTAGAGCTGCTTCTACTCGTGCGAGTAAATCTGGGGCTGGAGATGTCACCAAATATAATCGAGCATTGGCGAGAATTTGGCGACGACGGTAGGCGAGTAAACTGCTTTCGAGGCTATAAACTCGGTACCGCATCTGTTTGCAACCGCTACTCATACTAGATGATTGCAACTTGCCATATTCTTCGAGTACTCGCAATGCTTCTTGCACCCTACAAAAATTAGCTTGGAGCAGTTGCTCGATGCCCGTACGCTGTTCCTCGCGCGGATGACTGAGTGCGGTACCAATATCCCCCGTCGTATCTCGTGCCGAGCGAATCTGTGGCGTATGCCACAGCCCTAATTCCTGGCGCATCTGCTTGCACTCATTTGCCATTGCTGTATCATTGAGCGCAAATCGGCACCATTCTTCAATAATGCGTAATCCTTCCCGCGCTCGATCGAAATTTGCATCCAAAATTCGCCAGACGGCTGGTTGGATTGAAGCTAGAGAAATGTCGCTCATAGGGAATTAGGCTTTAGGGATTAGGTTATCTGCAACGAAGTTGCAGATGAGAACTGACTATTTTTTGGTAACTTTTGCTAAAGCATTTTCCAAATCTGCTAGTGAAGCAGCACCAGTGACGACTTCCCCATTGATGATAAATGTCGGTGTGCCATCAATACCCAGTTTACGCCCTAGTTGAAAATCCTGAACGATAAAATCATCAGCAATTTTACGATCGGCATTAAATTTGTTGAGATCTAATTTTAAACCAGTGGCAGTTTCTAGATAAAAAGTTTCACTAAGTTTAGCTTGATTGGCAAATAAAGCATCATGATACTCCCAGAATTTACCCTGCTTATTTGCCGCCCAAGCAGCACGAGCCGCAGGTAGAGCTTCGGGGTGAATTTGGGTAAGTGGAAAATGCTTGTAGACTAAGGTAACTTTATCCTTGTGCTTCGCCATAAATTGCTTGACACTTTTATTGGCTGTGGCGCAGAATGGACATTGAAAATCTGAAAATTCTACCATCACGATTTTGCGATCGCTAGCTCCCATGACTGGCGCATCGCCGATTAGTGCCTTAGTATTTGCCCGAACTTGCTTAATAGCGTCAGCTTGGGCTTTTCGATCCTTTGCTTGTTGCTCGATTGCATATTTCTGTAACACTTCAAACATTACTTCAGGATGTCTGCGGAGTACCTCTAGGATTTGTTTTTCTAGTTGAGGATTTACCTTGACTGATTGAGCCAGTAACACCTCACTTGTTGGCATTTGTGGTGTTAAAATATCGATCGACTCGCTATCGATCGAAGTAATCTGATTTGTGGCAATTTTCCCTCCTAGCGGCTGCGCTAAAGGTCTATTTGATGGAATTGATATAGATGCCTGGGTCTCTGCATTGACTGGTAATGCACCCAAAAATAAAGATGATAGTACTATTGATAAGATCGGAAATCGCCACAAATTGAGTAAGTAATTCATTAAGTATCGGGTTTGATTGATGTAAACGATTAATAGCGCAAAATTAGAAAGTAGCTCTACATAAAGTAGTCATGATAAGTATTATAGATGCTTTGTTTATGCTCCATATTAGAGTAAACCTCGTCACGGATCGGGACTTTTGAAGATACTTTGAATAATTTCAAATCTTTGCACAACTGTCGTTGAGAATTTTCACCATCTGCGGCACACTCAACATCGGGTAATTTAGCCGCAGCAGTTGCGCCAAACCAAGATTTTTGCTGCTGGCAGTGAGAGCACCAGTAAGCACCATAGAACTTGACATCGCTTGCAGCTAAATATTCGACTAACGCAGTTCCTGCCGCTCCTGAGACTGTTTCGATCTTCGCACCTGCAACAATGGAACTACCACCATCCTGAGGAGGTTTCGGGGTGCTATTGGTGGCTGGCTGCCTAGATGAAATAGTTTTTCCACTAGTAGATATCGATGGGCTGGATTGAATTATGACTGGAGTAGTCATGGCACCAATCGCCATTCCGATCGCGGGAGTTGACTGAAGTAGCTGCAATTGTGTCAGCATTCGGTAGATATTGAGTGATTATTAGCAACCTTAAAATACATAAACCATTTGTGTCGATCGCACAAGTTCCGAACCTACATCAACAGGATTAACTCTATCCCGATCCCGCCGCCTAGGCAAACTTCGCCTATCAGAAGCTATCTAACCCAAGCTGCTAACTCTACTTAAAGCGGTTAAAACCACTCCTCTGCAAGGCAGACGCTACACGAACGGATTGCAAAGTCCGCCTATACGGACTGAATCTTTTAGTACAGATTTAGGCGGACTTTGCAACATCAGCCACGATTTCAATCGTAGGTGTTCTCCAAATAGCAACTTGGGAGCATCCCACTTTTTCTTGAGGAGGTTAACTGCCCTCATCCGGCTCCCTTCTCCCTCAGAGAGAAGGGAGCCGGATTCCAAGTCCCTCTCCCTGAGGGAGAGGGATTTAGGGTGAGGGTTAAAAAGTGAGATATTCCCTAGCAACTTGGGCTATCTAGTAAATAATCGATCGTACTTAAATGCAGTGTCACCTTTATAGCCAGTCAACTCGCCCAGTTTAGATAGTTTCTTAACGCCAGGATCTAGTTTCCCATCAATAATCCAAGTCGGAAACCCTTCAATACCAGCTTTCGTACAAGCCTCGGGCTGAGGATTCTTTTTAGCATCAGCAGCACATTCGACACTGGAAACTTGCGCCCAGGCTTCTTTACCAAATAACTGCTTTTGTTCGTAGCAGTGTGGGCACCAGTAGGCACTGTACATCTTGGCACCCGTTTGAGTCAGATGTTTAGCCAACTCGATTTCCGCAGTTCCAGACGTAGATTTGATTTCCCAACCTACACCTACTTCGGGCGCAGTAGTGGGAGCTAGAGAATTTATTTGACCGCCGATCGCCGTGTTGTAAAATACCAGCGATACTAGTAGTGAGACTAAAGCCGCTGCCATACCCATAAAAATTACTTGTCCAACATCTTCCCAATCCCGCCCAACTAAAGTCAGTCCCAAGATCGTGAATGTGAAAATTGCTGAAGCAATGCAAAACGGGCAAGCCGCTTTAATCACAAACGCCAGCAAATATATCAGATAGCCGCTAAATACTGCCATCCCTACGCCAGCCAGGAATAGCCCCAACCAGGTGAGGTTATTGAGCTGATTGTGAGCTGATTTATTAGTTTTGGGATCGATCAGAGTTGGCGCAAATGCCATCACTGCCACCGCAATGTAACTCAATAGCCCCAAACCAGTTAGCGGAAAGTTGCCCACATTGGCAAAAGGACTAGCGAGGACAATCTGACAACCTTCGGTGCCACAAACTCCGTTATTGCTGACTTTTACCCACGTCAGGTAAGCCGTAACACATATGCCTAAAATTGCAGTTATGCCAATCAGTAACCGTGAGTATCGATAAATCCAGGGAACTTGACGACGTTTCATAAAGGTAAATGGTAAATGGTGAATGGTGGATGGTGGACGGTAGAGTTAGTACCCTGGTGTGTTAGGCAGCAGCCGAAACGCACCAGGGTACTAGAGCTAGATCTGGAATTCTCTTACCTACCCTTTGCCCCTAAAGCACCAGTGTCGGGTGGGAAGTGCGGCTGGGCGGGGCACCCGCCCATTCCACCAGCTAGGTTTCAGGCTACCTATGAATTTTCATCGAATCGATCGCTCGTTGTACAGATCGGCTAGCGATATCCTGACGAATTGTTTCGACAAATTGACTGACGCGAATTGGATCGATCGAGTTCTCAATTTTCCCTTGACGTTTGAGCGAACTCGAAACGATTACCCCATCAGCAAATTGCATTAGACTACCGATGTTATCAAAATTTGCGCCACTACCGATGACGATTGGAACGCCCCCAGCCGCCGCTTTAGCCAGCTTGAGGTCTTCTAGACTAGGGGGACTACCTGTCGCTACTCCAGAGATGATTGCCGCGTCTGCTAGACCGCGATCGATCGTTTCGCGCAGGGCATTAATTAGATCGCTCGAACTCAGTGGTTGAGCGTGTTTGACCAGAACATCTGCCATGATTTTGACATGACTGCCTAATTCTCGCCGATACCTAAGTAGTTCGTAAGCACAGCCTTCAATTAAGCCCTGATCCGTTGCCATCACTCCAGACAGGACATTTACCCGAATAAAAGCCGCTCCAGTACAACTAGCAATCGCCATCGCACTGAGACTATCATTCCGTAATACATTGATGCCGATCGGCAATGAAACTAATTCCATCAAGCGCGACACCACCGTCGTCATCGCACTAACTACAGCCGGATCGACGCGACTTTTAGGAAAAGGCGCATCAAAAAAGTTTTCGACGATAATCCCATCGACACCACCAGAAACCAGGGCGACGGCTTCCTGTTCGGCTCGATCGATAATCGCACTGAGGCTACCGCCCCAACGCGCCGAAGTCGGGAGGGGCAGCAGATGGACTACGCCAATAATCGGCTGAGTGGTGTTAAAAATTTGCTTTAAATTCACGTTTTACGTTCAACTAGGCGAATGGCGATTGCCGCACCAACTCAAGCTTGGGCATGACCAAACCGCGAGACTCAATATTTATCTCTATTATCCACAAATTAGGCTGTAGTTACTCACTAATTAGCGTCAGTTCGGGTTAATTATCTACTCACAGATTGCTGGTTTTGTTCGATCCTCATCCCCAGGCTAACCGCTCAAGTCTACTTCAGTCGAGGGCTGTGCCTGACCTGAGCTGAGTTGGCGATCGCGATTACACTACTCTCAATCTACCCATCAATATTTTCTACTTTACATCTCGCAACATTGTGCTAAGATATAGCAGCATTACTCACATTATACCTCCAACGTTGGGCGAACAAATTTTCAGTCCGAACTACTAGTTAAAGTACTCTTCGACTGCAAATCGACACCCCGCTATGCCGATAACTCAATTTATCGGTTAAGATTGAAGGCCGGATTTAAAAGCATTTTGTCATCGGCATAGCGTCTTTGAAAAAGAATCGATCCAGCCATCGCCGATTTAGTCTATTTAAAGCAGCGTTAACGCAATGTGGGCGGATCGAACAAAACACGAGTTGGAACTGGTAACTGAGCAATAATCACTGTATTACTGTTGGAGACAGAGAAACCGAGAATACATGGGCAACAAGCCAACAATTGCAATATCTCATCTAGGTTGCGAAAAAAATCGAATTGATAGCGAGCACATGCTCGGACTGCTAGTGCAAGCAGGGTATGAGGTAGATGCTGACGAAACCGCAGCAGATTATGTCATCGTCAATACTTGTAGTTTCATCGATGCTGCAAGAGCAGAATCCATCCGGACGTTAGTAGAACTAGCCGAGGCGGACAAGAAAATCGTCATTACTGGCTGCATGGCACAGCATTTTCAGGAGCAGTTACTTGCAGAAATACCTGAAGCTGTAGCTGTAGTTGGTAGCGGCGACTATCACAAAATCGTCGATGTGATCGAACGCAGTCGTGGCGGCGAACGGGTAGTAGAAATCAGCCCAGAACCAACATACATCGCTGACGAACATACACCGCGCTATCGGACGACGACTGAGGGTGTCGCTTATCTGCGCGTAGCCGAAGGGTGCGACTATGCTTGTGCTTTTTGCATCATTCCGCGCTTGCGCGGAAAACAGCGTTCCCGCACGATCGAATCGATCGTTGCCGAAGCTCAAAGACTGGCAGATGAAGGCGTGCAGGAACTAATCCTGATCTCCCAAATCACCACCAACTATGGGATTGACATCTATGGTACACCTAAACTAGCCGAACTCCTGCGCGCTTTGGGCAAAGTAGACATTCCGTGGATTCGGATGCACTACTCTTACCCAACAGGGTTAACACCCAAGGTAGTCGCAGCCATGCAGGAAACAGCGAATGTTTTACCTTACCTAGATCTACCATTACAGCATTCCCATCCTGAAATCCTCCGTGCCATGAATCGCCCGTGGCAAGGACAGGTAAACGATCGCATCATCGAGCAACTCAAAATAGCTCTCCCTGATGCAGTCATGCGGACAACACTGATTGTCGGCTTCCCTGGAGAAACCGACGCTCATTACCAACATCTCCGAGCATTCTTGCAGCGTCATGAATTCGATCATGTTGGGGTGTTTACCTTCTCCGCAGAGGATGGAACTCCGGCGGCTACCTTGCCCCATCAACTCTCACAAGCAGTGATGGACGAGCGACGCGACGGCATCATGGCGATGCAACAACCAATTTCACTCCGCCGTAATCAAGGTGAAATCGGTAAAACCGTGGATGTCCTGATCGAACAGGAGCATCCCGATTCCGGGTTGTTGGTGGGCAGATCTGCAAGATTTGCACCAGAAGTGGACGGATTAGTGTATGTTAGTGGGAGTGCCCGCCTCGGGTCAATTGTTTCCGCTACGATTCACGCAGCCGACCATTACGATCTCCACGGCGAGATCGTCTATCAGTGAACAGTAAACAGCGATCGGTTATCCGGCGATGCCAAGCTTTCAGTTTTGGCATTAAAATGATAATATAGTCGCTACCAACTAGATAACTGTTAAATTCAAAATCTAAATATATTTTAAATTTTGGATTGGAGCGAAGACGCTAGAACTCAGTATAAAGACCGATTATTCGACAACAATTCACGACAGAATCTCAGCCTCGCAAGTGATGCGAACATTCTGTAACTATTTAGTATTGCTTTTATTGGTGCAGAATTACAGTTAATTCTCACACATCCCCAAACTGAATGGTTTAAATATTGGGTACGATGTTTTCCACGGTTTATCTACTGATGAATTCCTAAAGATTAGCTCCTAACTTTTCGACATCAAATCATCCCGATTCACTTAACTACAAATTATGACCGTTTCTTTCTCTAGCCTTGGACTTTCCGACCATATCGTTACACAACTGGAAGGACTGGGGATTACTGAACCAACCAATATTCAAGAGCAAGCCATTCCTTATCTTCTATCCGGCAAAGATGTAGTCGGACAATCCCAAACCGGAACGGGTAAAACTGCTGCTTTTGCACTGCCCATCATCGAACGTTTGGACTGGCAGCGTCCGATCGTGCAAGCCTTGGTACTGACTCCTACCCGTGAGTTAGCAATGCAGGTTTCTGCTGCGATGAAAACATTCTTGGGTGGTAACGAGCGTCGCTCGCCGATCTTGACCGTCTATGGCGGACAGGCGATCGATCTTCAGATTCGTCGCTTAGAAAGCGGTGTAGCTGCCGTTGTCGGTACACCTGGACGCGTGATTGACTTGATCAATCGCGGTCATCTCCGCCTCGGACAAGTCGAATGGTTGGTTCTCGATGAAGCTGATGAAATGCTCAGTATGGGCTTCATCGACGACATCGAACTAATTTTGAGCAAATTGCCCACCGAACGCCAAACCGCCTTCTTCTCGGCGACGATGGCACCCCCAATTCGCTCATTAGTCAACCGCTTCCTCAAGTCTCCTGTGACCGTGACAGTCGATCAAGTCAAAGCGGCACCTTCCAAAATTCAGCAACAGGTTTACTTCATCCCACGCGGTTGGACTAAAGCCCAAGCTCTGCAACCTATTCTCGAACTCGAACAACCAGAATCAGCGATTATCTTTGTTCGGACTCGTAAAGCAGCAGCAGAACTCACTAGCCAACTCCAATCCGCCGGACACAGCGCAGATGAGTATCACGGCGACTTGACTCAAACTCAACGGGAACGTCTATTGGCACGATTCCGTGGTGACAAAGTACGCTGGATCGTCGCCACAGATATTGCGGCACGGGGTCTAGATGTCGATCATCTCAGCCACGTCATCAACTACGATCTACCCGATAGTGTCGAAAACTACATTCACCGGATCGGTCGGACAGGTCGTGCGGGTAAAGAAGGAGTAGCAATCTCCTTGATTCACTCCCTCGATCGTCGTAAACTACAAGCGATCGAACGTCGTGTCAAACAGTCCCTAACTGTCTGTCAAATTCCGACTCGCGCGCAAGTAGAAGCGTCCCATGTCGATAAGATTCAGGGTAAGGTACAAGAGGCTCTATCCGGCGAGCGGGTAGCTTCCTTCCTGCCAATTATCGCCAAAATGAGCGAAGAATACGACATTCATACTGTCGCAGCAGCAGCACTTCAATTGGTATACGACCAAACTCGCCCCGCATGGCTAGATATGGAAGAACCACAACAACAACAAGAGCGCGAACGTTCTTCCAATAGCTTCAAACCTCGTGGTGGTAGCGACCGTCGTGGTGGTGGCGGTGGCGGTGGC
>Ga0209390_10011506_pt1 | contig 10154 bp, 5 predicted proteins | sample BON01_FD_187212 | JGI IMG/M metagenome (GOLD analysis project Ga0209390, IMG submission 187212) | Freshwater microbial communities from Lake Bonney liftoff mats and glacier meltwater in Antarctica - BON-01 (SPAdes) (version 2) | ecosystem: Environmental > Aquatic > Freshwater > Ice > Glacier... | reverse complement strand
AGAGCAAGAGAGCGTATGTGTGCATGTGTGAGTGTGCTGGTGTGTATGTGTGCTTGTGCTGGTGTGAATGTGTGTGAGAGAGAGCAAATGTGTACGTGTGTGTGTGCGTGTTTGTGTGTGTGTGACTGTGTGTGTGTGTGTGTGTTTCTTGTGTGTGCTTGTGTGTGCGTGTGCGTAGCAAGGCCTCAGAGGGAAATTCAACTCAGCTCGAGCTGTCGCGCTAGAAGACTCTAGAGGATCGTCACGAACCAGTGAAGGAGATTCAATTGTGTCTCACCTGACGTGATGCCGAAGAAGAAGGCAACCCAAGCAGGCCCAGCCAAAAGCGCCTACCCCGTTGCAAAAGGATTGGAGCCACCGTTGCCGTGCCCGTGGCCGCCGGAGGGTCAGTACCGGGCGCAGACTGACGAGACCTGCAACCTCATCGCCAAGCGTTTTGGAGTGAACGCCCAAGCGATTGTGAAGCTCAACAAAGAGCGCTATCCAGGGCTACGGCCACATGCAAAGCTTCTGGCTGAAACTATTATCCTCCTGCCGAAGCTCGCGAAAGCCACAGCTGCAGCAGTAGCGGAGGTGCCTGCAAGCGAGGACAAGACTGCTGGAAAGCGTCGGAGGACCAACACGGATGCTGGCAACCCCCTGGGCCTGAAACAGGATGGCCAATGGCCGATCGAAGTGGGAAGCATGATGTCTACTCCGGTGTGGCCCGGGGTCCGAATGCGCGCCACTCGACCACGCATGCATGTCCATTCATCTGCGATGCTGGCTTGCAGTGCGCGGCAATGGAAGGTGTTGTTGCGCAAGTTGTAACCAGCGCGCCGCTTGGCAGGCGTGACTATTGATCAGGGTGCTGATGCTAATTTTCTTGGGCGCGCGGCGGCGAAGCTGCCGCGCGCCACAGGGTAGGTCAAAACCCATCATGAAAAAAAACACAAATGTTTGTCTACGGGAGTTTCCCGTGTAAAAAATGCGTCGATAAACTCCCGTGTTTTCTTCCTGGGTTTGGACCCACACTGTGGTGCGGTGCCGCTTCGGTGCGATTCGCCGTCGCGCGCCGAATCCCAATTATTTCCCTCTTGTATCGGGACCTACCCTGAATGGCACGCGGCCGCTTCATCGCGGTGCGCCTTGCCGTGTGCAACTGAGCTGTGAGAGATGCTGAAGCTGTGACCACGTGTGCCAATGCTGATGGGTGTGAGAGTGCTCACAGGTGTTTCACCCGACGGAAGAGGAATTCAAGGACTTCTATGCATATGCGCAGAAGCTGGACAAGTTAGTGGGGCACGTGGGCGTGTGTAAGGTCGTGCCCCCCAAAGGCTGGAAGGCGCGTCCGCACGACCTGTACAACCTGCAGGACTCCGCCAAGCAGCTTGAGGACGCAGTGCAGGTGAAAAGGCCTATCAAGCAGAACGCAATCGGAGGAAAGGGCCTGTACGCCAACGTGCACGAGGTAAAGAGGAGTATGACGCTGGCAGACTTTAAAAAGGCTGCCACCAACAAGGAGTTCTCACCGCCCGTCGAGACGCAATTCAGGGAGCTGTCAGACGAGGATGTGGACTTACTGGAGCGCCGCTTCTGGCGCAACGTACTTTTCAACCCACCCTTATATGGGGCAGACTGTCCGGCCCCGACCGGGCTGCGGTCAGACGGCGGAGAAGGCCTGTTTGACCCGCTAACTTGTGGAGATTGGGACCTGGCCAAACTGCCATCGTTACTCACGCACGGCATCAAGAAGCGTGTCCCGGGCGTCAACACGCCCTATCTCTACGTGGGCATGTACCGTGCTGCATTTGCATGGCACTGCGAGGACATGGACCTGCACTCGATCAACTACTTGCACTGGGGCGCACCAAAGACGTGGTACACAGTGCCAGCAACGCATGGTCGCAAGCTCGAAGAGCTTGCCTGCAAAAACTTTCCAGTCCAGGCGGGCGAGTGCAAGGAATTTCTACGGCATAAGAGTGTGATGATGGAGCCCAGCATTTTGCTCAAGGCCAACATTCCTCTTACGCGCACGGTGCAGCGGCCGGGCGAATTCATCATCAACTTCCCTGGAGCCTACCATAGCGGCTTCAACAACGGCTACAACTGCGCTGAGTCGTGCAACTTTGCTACTGAGTATTGGATCCCCTTCGGCGTGCAGGCCAAGCCGTGCTCGTGCGATGGCGGAAAAGATTCTGTGCACATCAACATAGGCTCTATCATCAAAAAGATTGGTGTCAACAATGTCAAGGTCAAGGGTGAGCAGTGGGTGCAGTGCGACGAGTGCGACAAGTGGCGCCTTCTACCTCCTTATCTCATGAATCTTGTGCGTGATGAAGCGGACGAGCTGTCGTGCTTCTCGTGCAAGATGATTGAGGGTATGACGTGCTCGACAAAACAGAGCGCAGCTGCCACGGCAGAAGACGGCGAGGCATGGGAGATCGATGGCAAGGTTCAAATCGGTCTCAATCCCGACTTGGAGCAGTGGGTCATGTGTGAGCAGTGCAGCAAATGGCGCCGCCTGCCGCCTGGACACGCGCTCGATGCGGATGCTTCTTTTTTGTGTAATATGCTGCCGCAAGTGACGTGCCAGGATGCGGAAGAGAAGGCTGATGACGACGGTGACGACCGTGCGTGGCAGCTCATGGACGTGAGCACCAAAAAGACGAAATTCAGTGCCTGGACCAAAGAAGATGAGAAACGCCAGCAGCTGGCCGTTATCAAGGACGAAATCAACGGCTACTGCATTGCTGACGCCGTGATTGCTGATGCCGTGGTGCCAGACAGTGTCAACGAGAAAGAGGAACTAGAGGCTTTGCTGAAAGAGGTCAAGGGCAAGTGGTCGTCGCGCTGGGAGAGTGCACATGAGCGTTGGCAGAAGCTTGGTGGGGTTGCAGGGAGCAAGGTTGGTTCAAGTGGAGAGGCAAGCAAAGGCGTGTCAGCACGGCAAGAGGCAGCTGCACAGGCAAAGTGTGTGGCACAAAAGCTGTGGCTGCTTAGCCTTGAGGCTGAGGATGACAGCAACTCGCTACGCCGCTCTCGTGATGCTGAAAAACGACGGCGCAAAATAGAGTTGGCTCTTGTTGAGGATGCGCAGCAGGCTGCTGTTTTTGGCGCCGCGCTCGCCAAGGCCATGGATAAGGCCCTTCCTGCTGCACGTGTTGCAGCGGTGAAACCAGAATTCGACCCCTCCGGAGACGTTGCAAATGGCCAGATCAAGTCTGAAGACACGACACAATATCTTGAAGAGTGGCGGTATGCAGAGGTAGGTGTGACGGTTTTAGCGCTTGGGGTGGATTCACCGGTGCCCGTGAGGGGTGTGGATGAAAAAACGTGGTCTGCAGTTCTCAGAGTGCTTTCACCAGTAGCAAAAGACGTGCGCACGCTGCGAGTGCCGCGTGCTGATCACACGAGTTCCAGTACGCTGCAATCGAGCGATGCCCAGCTTGTTGCTTCTTTGGCTGGCTCTTGCGCCAAGGGCGGGACTAGCATGCACTCGCCCATGGAGCCTCAGCAGCAGCATCCTGCTGAAGCCGGCGGCGCCTCAATGTCACAGTCGACGCTCGCAGCTGCGGCAACCGTGGCTGCAGTATCAGCAGGATGGAAGGAGTACACAACGCCCGATGGCCAAAAATACTATCACCATGCAGTCTCTCAAACAACCCAGTGGACAGCTCCGCCAGGCTGGGGGCAAGCAGCATCTTTCTTACTTCGGCCGCTGCACTTTGACACTCAAAACTTCGACACTCTACTGATGAGGCCCATGATTCAGAGCAGTAAAGAGGGTGCGGTGATTGACAAAATGCTTGAGCTGCTCGCGCCGCATGAGCAGGCGCCGTGCTCGGTGCTGCTGCGCAATGTGAAGGTAGTTGTAGGCTACTGGCACCGCGATGGCATCGAAAGCAAGCCTCGTCTCGATGCCCTCCTCGCTACCGAAGCCAAGAAGGTGGTTTTCGACAATCTCGTCGGCTTTCTCAAGCAGCATCTCACCTCGTTGATAACGGCCGCGAGCCAGAGCACAACGATGGGTGCGGCTAATGCAGCGGCAGGTGCTAGCTTGCACACCGACTTGAGCGTCACCTTGAAAGTTCTGCAGGGGCAAGAGGGGGCGATGCGGGTCGAGGACTTTGTGACGAGGGGGCTCTTGAGGCGCGCTGCTGCGGAGCCACGCATACAGCTGGTGGGCATGGCAAGTAATGACAACCTCGAGCAGTATTTGGTAGTTGAAATGCCGGAGCTTCTTGCAGATATTGCGCGTGCCCAGCAGGAGAAGGCTGTCAAAGATAGAGAGCACAATGAGTGGGTACTGCAGCACCAGCGGCAGCAACAACAATCGCAGGAGCAGCAGCAGCATGCGCAGAAGCAGCAACAGTCGCAGCAGCAGAGTCAGTTTGCGCAGCAGCAGCGAATCCAGCAACTCCAGCAACTTCTACTTTTTCAGCAGCAGCTCCAGCAGGCGCAGGCGCAGGCGCCAATGCAGATGCAATCGCAGTCGCAGCAAACCTGGCAGCAGATGCAGTTTCCGCAATGGAGTGATATTGTTGCAAACCTGGCAATGGGCGCTGCTAGTGGATCGCCACGCCTGTAAATGAGTAATGACAAACAAAAGAGTCATGTTGAGAATACGCCATGTCAAGCATATGAGTGAGCATATGAATGAGGCCTGTACATGTGAGCTCACAACTTTTACATGACAAGCATCATTCAGTTCTTACACCAAGTGCACAGCAAGTGCGTGGGCAGTAATGGGCACAACATTGCAAGGTTCGGGATAAACGCGATGAGTGTCGTTTTGCCAGTTGGTATACTCAGTATCAACTTGAACTCATGTAGCATGCTAAAAGCATCTTTATCTGCTGTGAGTCAGGAATCCCACATAGGTAGACCCCTCCCGTTGATCCTGTGTTGTTGCCTATCTGTGTGTGTTACTGGGCTAGCCAGTAAATGAGCCGGTTCCTGAATATTGAAACTGATTCTAGAAACTGGGCTAGCTGTCAAATAGGAGGATTTCAGTGATTTTCAATGCAAATCATCTTAATTTCTACGACAAACGCATTCAATCACAGGCTACAAAATATTTCCCTGAATTTTAACAAATTTAATCACCGCGCAAAACCTGGACACGCACCTCAAAAATCCCACACAAAATGATATTGATACTGTGAGAGTCGAGTTCTTTACCGATAACTGATAGCGGGTATCCCAGGGAAGCGGGATGTGTTGGTCTTGTTTTGTTTGTGCTGGCGCGGTTTTCAATCCATTCCTTTTGATCTGCGATCTCTAAAACAAGAGGAAGCCTCATTTTGTGTTAGTCTGCGGTACAAATAAACCACCCCGGGCCGGCAGCCATCATTTCATTTGTCCACAGCATGAAGCTCCTAGGCCCGCACAGGGGAGGGGGACATCCGAGTCCCCGACCAGTGTCATAACCCGGCCATTGCCGGACATTTTTTGGAGAGAAGAGTTTGAAAAATTCCAGAGGGTATCTGGGCGTGGGAAGCGGAGGGGTTTACGGATTAATGCATAGGTTGATCCAGTCTCGATTTGAAAAAACGTGTTTTTCGGGGGAAAACACCAGAAACAACTTGAAAAGGGAAGACCGCGAAATACCCGTGAAAATGCCTTGAGAAACATTTTCACCGTGCCCAAAATTCTCCGACTGGAATTCGGAACTTCGGCTGCGAGTCCCAAGAGAGAGGCTCTCCCTTGGGGCCCAATGCAGGATTTTGGCTGGATGATTTTTCAAAAATATTTTGACTTGTGTTCCGAGTCCGTATCTTATTCAATGATGTCCCATGGTGGTGGCGAAGCGCGGAGCCAGAACGACTGATAAAAACCTGTAATAGTGTATGCTCTGGAAATAGGTTCTGTGGCAGGCATATATGAACACCGCCGCAGCACCCGGGGCCAGGCTAATCCACTTTCGGCAACACAGCTTCCGGTGCCGCGCTGCGCCGAGTCCGTCGGATATTATTTAACTTGAAGAAAAATATGAGTTTTAAGGGAGGAAAATAAACATCTGGCCAAAATTCTTTTTGGGGATCACAGTTATCCCCAGGACCAAAAAAAAAATAAGTCCCAAGGGAGAGGCTCTCCTTTGAGATTTTCAAGTTGTTTTTGAAAGGAAAGCCTCTCCTTGGGACTTTTTTTTTTTGTTGTTGTTATGCCGCCACACAGCGCTCCAATTACATCAGGAAGGCACTCAAGTGGTGTGCAGTAATAGGGAAGCCCATAAGCGCCCGGCCCAAGGGCACTCCCACAATGGATGTTGGACTTGAACACATACACATACACATGTAAGCAACAAAAGAGAATTACAACAAAACACACAGGTGTGTGTGTGTATGTGTGCTGCTTTGAGAGTAGATTTTTTATTGAAAACTGATAGTGGGTATCATTTACGGTCCGGGGTGTTCCTCGTTTCGACAGACCTCAGACGACCTGAGGTGCCCGGATCCTCACTCTGCACCTTAACAACGTCGCTGGTTACACCAGTCCCCTCTTCCAACGGTGGCGCGTCTCGGTCTGTTGCGGGCCAGGGTCTGAACAAGGAATTTGTCCACAGTCAAATAGATTCAAGGATTCTGATCAGTCTCAATAGGCATTTTTCATATTCGGTAAGATGATTGTCATATTGAACCTGGAATGTCTATTTCACAGATATTCAAATTATGAAATCCTCCTGCAGAATCACACCTTTCATACACAGAAATCGTTCTGGAGCATATTTCGTGTGAAAAAGTAGGCAATATGTTCACACTTTGAGGCTGCCCCGGTAGCGATTTGTAATCAATAAAGGAGAATAAAGACAATGTGCGACAGACCTTAAACAATGACATTTATAAACTACTTTTTCAAGGTGCGTTCAACATGGGCATTTTTGTTGCCACGTTACAACAATTTCGAGTTTTCAGAATACCCCGCCCATCAGGACGTGTGCCGTGGAACTCGTCGTGTTTTATGTTTGTCAGGTCACGGTACCCCCTCCCCGTAGGGGGGGGTACGGGACCCCATTTTCGTAGGGGGGGTTCCGGACTCTCCCGTAAAATTATATTTTTGGGTATACAAGACCCCCCTGTAGGGATGGCGGTACGGGACCTCCCCGTAGGGGGGGGTGGTACTGGACCTTCCCAGTAGGGGGGGGGGTGGTACGGGACCCCTCCGGGGGGGGGCAGGAGGGGAATAATGGGGGGGTCCAGGAGGGAAAAAACGGGATTGTTCCTTTACCCCAAAATACATGAAAGGTCAAGTCCTCTTTCCGCCACACACGAAATGCGGGGCAGGGTATTTGGAAGACTCGGGCCCCATACAGTAAAAATAGTGTTGTTGTACGTTAACATAGGAAAAGGAAACTGTTCGAAGTCTGTTGGTTTTTTGTTGATGTCGATAGACGTGTCACAAAAAGGTAGATTATTATTTGCACAGTCAGAATTTACGGACAGATTTTACCAAAAAATGTGATGCGAAGTTCTTTTCTTGTTCATACTCTCATCGGTGCTAATTTCATTTGTTGGCCACGGCCCATCAAAAAAAGAAAATTAATGAAAATTTGGTAATAAAGCTTGCAGGGGCTGTATATCAAAAATTTAAAAGAAATTTTTCCCTCGTGATGGGCTGAAAGGTTGTCAATGAAATTGACTCGGAGGTTCTTGTCCAGACCCTAAATTTTCTGAATCAGAATCAGAATCAGACAATAGACTGATTTTGATTGAGGGGTTGACTAATTCATAAGGGAACAATTTTACCAGAACTGCTCCTTTATTTTGAGATTTCATCTCCTTATTCGAGAGCCCACGAACAAGATTAGTACGAAAAATTGGAAGTCAAAATCAGTCTATGCGGGCTAAAGCCCGGGAAAACGTGTCTATGATTTCGAGTGGGCCTATCCATGTGGAGAGGCCCAAGTCTGTGTTGAGGTTCCATATTCTTTTCTTCTTTCGCTCAATCCGATTTTTTTTCCCGGAGAAAAACAAGCGTTTTCTCAGAAAATCCGTTTTGACTCTGGCTGATTGCGAGTGGCGCGGGGCGGCTCCGTGGCTAAAGCCCCTCCGCTTGCCACGCGCCCCCCAACCGTCCATGTCATGAGCAAATCATCTATTCCGTGTATATAAAAGACACGTTAGAGACACAAGAGTACGTGTGACACCTGAATGCTTCTAAACTCGACAAAGAATCGACCAGTCGCTGGCGAAATAGCTGCCTGCTCGCGAACTGGATCGGGAAAAAGACTTTCCAAACTGTACGTTTGACCTACAAGGGACTAAACTAAACATTCTTTTTTGTGACAAGATCTCGTTCGTGAGCGTAGCTCACTTCATGCGCGGTGGCAGATCGTGTTCGTGGGCGCTTTATCGCTCCCCCCATGCACAATAGTGGGATCTTACAGAGACAGTATTGGGCAAACTAACAAAAGAAATAAAGAATTGTGAAAACATGAAAAGAAGAAAAATACATGTAAACATAGAAGCGGAGGGAAAAATCAAACGCTGCTCAAAAACCCCGGACGCAACGTAGGAGGCGAAAAACAATACATAAACAATCAAGCGGAAAAAAATACGAAAATACAGCGCTCAAAGTCAGCGCTCAAAATTAGCACCCTGAACAACGTAGGAGGCGAGCAGCAAAAGGAACATGACCAGTCATGATCTGGTTGAAATAGCCGGCTGCTCGCGAACTGGATCGGGAAAAAGACTTTCCAAACGGTACGTTTGACCTAGGAAGGCATACAATGAATGTTCTTGTTCGTGACAAGATATCGTCGTGGGCGTTGCTCACTTGACGTGCGGCGGCAGATCTTGTTCGTGGGCGCTGTATCGCTTCGCGTTTCTCCCTAGTTTTACAATATTCTTTCTTGGGTGGCGAGGACCCGACCTAATCACTGCATTAAGCGGGTGGTGAACACCCGATGAACCACGTAGGACCCAAGAAACTGTCCCGGTGTTCGACTCTACTGGTGGGTAAAACAGAGCACAATGTTGGTGCGCTGGCATACATCCTCGGGCCAACCCATTCCCACAATTGATAATTCTAACTACCACGACACGTAGAGCCTAAAGAATGGTGCCTCCCCACTTGGGTAGGAAAGGCACCGAGTCACTTGTCCTCAAAGCAGGGCCCGTCACCGTGCCAATTGTGAAACGAGATACTCGTCTGGCAATGCGCCTTTGGCTAACCTTGAAACAACTGTCTTGGCAGCAGATCTCAGACCAGCCCACTGAAAGGGCATAGACGTAAACCACGCATGTACGCAAGAGACAAGCAAGACAGGATGGACAAGAAGTGGATACGGGCGCCGCACCTTGGGAAGCCTTGGAGGGTGAAACATGGTTGTAATTCGTTCTTACACGTTTTATTTCGAAGTCACCGATTTATGTTGGCCCGGACCCTTACCGAAAGGGTGGTATAGCTAAAGTGTCTCCCTGTCGCAGTCGCCCCTAAAACTACCGGGAATTGCCCCAACTCACGCCTGTGGTCGCCCGTCCAACTCCTTCGACCCAGTGTGGGCCAATATGTACTCGGACACCTTCTGAAACACGAAGCCCGCTGCCGTGGCATTGAGAGCCCCGACCACGTGATGTGGAGAGAGATCTAAAAGACGAATCCTACAGGTCTGCAGGAAGAAACATCCCGTGTGACAACTTGGTACTAAGTTGCTCGTGTGCCGTGAGTCGCCTGTACCGCCCTGCCAGCGTTGGCATTGATAGCCCCGTCCCGTCAGGTGTCGACGCCCTCGCTTGGAATGCGGCAGAATGGACATCATGATGATCGTGACAACCCCCGAAAAAACAAAAAACAAATATATTTTAGTACTAACCCGGTTCCAGTGAACCTAGAGGGGCCCTAGAGGGGACTGGAATAGGCGGTAGATTCAGATGTGGTGCAAGGAGTGTGTGGGTGGGGCAAGAACAGGATGTAACATAGTAATTTTCTTTCTTTCTTCCTTTCTTTCTTTTTTCGCAACAATCTGAGTTGGCCATTTTTTTTCCCCCGTATAAGGATGGGCCCGTGTCACACGGAAAGTCTGTGTTCGTTCTCACACTTTTTGTTTTTTAAGGCACCGAATTATGTGTTGGCCCGGACCCTTACCGAAAGGGTAGTATAACCGGGAACTAAACCAAACCCCGACCCACACCCCCCCAGGGGGTGCCCGTCCAACTCCCTCGGCCCAGTGT
>Ga0209390_10011503_pt1 | contig 10155 bp, 9 predicted proteins | sample BON01_FD_187212 | JGI IMG/M metagenome (GOLD analysis project Ga0209390, IMG submission 187212) | Freshwater microbial communities from Lake Bonney liftoff mats and glacier meltwater in Antarctica - BON-01 (SPAdes) (version 2) | ecosystem: Environmental > Aquatic > Freshwater > Ice > Glacier... | reverse complement strand
ACCACGACGTATACACATTCGGCAATGGATCACATGTTGTACTCAGCCAAAATAAAGACAACAGCAGGCAGAAGCTGATGAGCATCTAGACGCAGCACGTTGGCATAGCCAACATCGTTTTGGCCGCTGCTGGGTCAAGAGCTGCTCGGTAGCTGTGACAGAGAAAGACAACCTCTGCACCTGGGGTTAGGCATCAGTCTGTGGGCATGCCAAGGGAAAGGCGAAGCTGGTGCCCAAGTGCATACGTGACATTATTATTTTTTGTACATACCCAGTATATATGTATATATATATAAATATACATATGTACTTACATACATATATATATATATATATATATATATATATATATATATATATATATATTTATATATATATATATATATATATATATATATATATATATATTTATTATATATATATATATATATAAATATATATATATATATATATATATATATATATATATATATATATATATATACATATATATATATATATATTTACATATACATATACATATATGTACGTATATGTGAATACATTTATTACATATATATATACATATATGCATATATATGTATTTACATATATATGTATATATATGTATAATTAGAAATATGTGTATACATGTATATATGTAAACATATGTATATGAAGATATATGTATACATATATGTATATATGCTTTTAAACTTGCACATGTCTGCATGAATACATATACATAAATGTATATATATAGACACATGCATATGTGCAAAGATGTATACATACATATGCTTGTATACACATGTAAAATATGTGTACAAAGACATATATACTCATACATATATTCTTTTCTCTATATACATATAGAAGTATCTTCATATATATATACATATACACAAAAGATATATATGTGTATATGTATATATATGTATATACAGATATATATATATATAAATGTACATTTATATGCATCTGTATCATACAACTGCGCTTTCGTATGAATTGAGTTTTGAAACTTCTGCAGCAAGTTGTCAAGTTCGTGGATTTTCTCATGGCCATCAGCGCAGTCGATTGTCAAGGATATTCTACACGATTTTCGGTCCATGGAATGTTAGTCCAGCACAAAACACTTTGTGGATCTTCTAGTAAAATTGAGTGTGGCCCTTCTGTAGGCTTTCAAGTAGTCGTTTTCAACTCTCACTGCAATACTGCGTGGCGTGTCACTGGGCACTTGCTTTGAGCTTGAGCATGTTCTTGGTGCTGGACAATCGATATTTGACCACTGCAAAAGCACGCGTAACATCATGCATGTATAACTCTGAGTTCAAAAGTGTTCTCTTGCAAGTCAATTTGTATGTTTGTCACAGCCAGAAAATATTTATTATGTGACAGCCACCGATAGGGAAAAATGATGAATTTGACAGTGAAAACTCCTGGATCTCTTGTTGACTTCCAAGTCGCAGAAGGAAATAGATGGAAAGGTGGGAAGAAAAGAATGAAAGACCTGAACGAAGATACATAGTGGCAAGCGATGTCAATTAGGAAAAGACATGGCACAGCAAACTGGGCGATTTGACAAACATGAAGACAAAGAGAGTGAAAAGACGCGAGAAGCGCAGGCAGCGATAGTAGGAGGCGAGAATGACGCGGAAGGAAAGCAGGGACGGCAGACTTAATAGGAAAAGATGGAGGAAGCGGAGAAGAGGGGAGGGAATAAAGGAAAGGGGATGCATCCCAATTGTCGAAGGTGTCGAATGAGATACGGGTGTAGACGAAGCCTCCTTAGTCGGACTTGAGCTCATAGGGGAAGCGTCCGAGCAACTAGACCTTCATGTTGAACCCCTCGCTTTCATGATACTGCCGCTCAGAATACTGCTGCGAACTCCTGTGCCGCCGCTGCGACCTCCTCTGGTTGCTGTCTCCTGCTGCCACGGTTGCTGTCTTCTGCGCCACCGTTGGCGCTGCACGGCTACGAAGCCAAGAATGCGTGCCCTGGGCGTGAGTCGACAGCACATGGTTGTAGCACCTGACACGTGAGACCTGCAGCAGGAGCGGGGCAACGTGCGTGGGCAGCACTTGCGCCTTCTTGCCAGTGTGCCCGAGACTTGGTGCCTTGCCCCAGGTGTAGAGGCAGCCTCTGTCCGTCACCGATGCACATTGCGAGGACCCACTAGCAACAGGCATGATGATGGCGTTGTCGAAATGCCGAGCCGCGATGCACGTCAGCACCATTCTATTGATATCATTGCTGTGGCTGAGTGCGCTTCTCCATTGCGAAATGTCCATACAGCGCCATTCATCGTTACGACCAGGGTGTGAAAATTGCCGCAGGCCACGGTAAGCACCTTCAATCCCCCAAATATCGCCTCTACTCCCAACAGCGCCGGTGCCAGCCTGTTGGCTGCGTCTTGAGGCTCAGCTGACTGTCTACCTTGTAGGTGTTGTGGGCAGAAGAAGGGTGGGGCTGCCTGTGCGTGCATTATGGCTCCTGTGATATTGCGATGCAGTAGTCCTATCATGTACATGTATGTTTTTACAGTGTGTATTAAAGCCTAAAACACAAAGAATTTTTCTTATTATGTGACAGCCACCAAGAGGGGGAAAAGTATGAATAAGCTAATAAAAACTCCTGGATCTCAGGTTGACTCCCCAGTCGCAGACGGAAATAGAAGGGCAGGAGGCGGAAGAGAGATGAGAGACCTGCCCAAAGACACATAGTGACAGGCAGTGTCAGCTAAGAAAGGACATGGCACAGAACACAGTGTACGACTCGTCGAAGGTTAAGAAGACCAGAATAGAAGTGCAGGCAGGGATGGGAGGAGGGGGAAAGGAATGGGAAGGTCTCCTATGAGGAGAAGATGGAGAAAGCTGGAGATGGGGGAGTGTAGAGAAGGAAAGGGGATACACCCCATCGTTCGGGTGTGACGAGCGAGAGACGGATGTAGAAGAAGCCTCTGGAGGCGGACCCGAGCGCGTGGGGAAAGAGTTTGAGCGCCTGAGGGAAGAAGGGGAAGGAAGACGGATGGAGATGTGAGGAGTGAGAATAATGCCATCATCAAAGCGGGTATACACGAAGAAAGGATGTGGGTCCAAGTGCCTGAAAGGGAGAAAGGATCAAGAAGGGGTACAGTGAGATGAAAGAGGAGTGTGCAGAATGCCTTGGCCATTGACTGTTGGGCAACCCGAGTTCTGACCTGCAAATACCGCCTCCTCGCTGTCTTGTTGATCGGCACCTGGACAGTGCGTGAAGATGTCGATTCCAGCGAGATCAGCAGTTGGCCACTGCCATCGATAGAGAAGATCAAAAGAGGACAAGAGCTGTCATCCAACGTGCCCGTGCAAGAGATGACACCGTCTTCATTGTCGTTGCTGCATGTCGAAAGAAGTGAATACTCGAACACAAACCCACCGGCCCGGGTGAAAGACTTCGACTTCAACAGAAACCCTGAGTGACCGGGTGAGATAGCCGGCGACTGTGAGTGTGTGCATGTGTGTGTGTGTGCGTTTGTATGTGTGTGTAAATGTGTGTGTATGCATTCGTCAGCAGCTGCTATGTTTGAATTTTGTCTCATTCATAAATATTGTGGCGATCTCAGTGTCTCCCCTCCTCCCCATTCCTACAAGCCCCCTCCCAATCCCCTCCTTTGAGACCTCATTTCACTTTATACGTAGCTTCGTCCCTTTTGAAAAAGCGCCCTATTTGGGCGAGTTTGGAAGCCTACTAAATTATGCTCATCGTGCCAATGCCATTGCACTACCCCATCACAGCCACTATCTTTGATTCTTTCTCTAGTCACCTCATTCTTTAATCACACAGGCACTTTCACTGCCACCATTAGATGTTCTTTCTCTCGGGACATCTGTGTCTGACAATCACTACCACCATTTTGCATTATCTCTCTAGTGTCCTCGTTAAGTCTCTTTTGGAAAAAGAGCCCTCATTTTTTGGAATTGTGGGAGCCTACTAATTGTTGCCACCACCTAGCACTACCCACTCTCTGCAATAATCTGGCAATCCTTCTCGGGTGGCCTCATTCTCTAGCCCTCGCTGCCACCATCTAGCATCCTTTGGAAAAGAGCCCTATGCGTAGAGTTTAGAGATCCTACCAACTCATACTATAGTACAAAGGAATATTATATTACTCATTATTGCAAACCAATAGTACGGACATTTCTGAAATCACTTGTGCATATGTAACATGACGCGAGAACATAATACAGAACTCATTCATATGTGGCATGAAAAATTCATGGGTGACACAACTCATTTATATGTGACGTGACGTTCATATGTGATATGACTCATTCATGTATGAAGCATAGTGACATGACTCATTCATATGCAACACGGCTGCTTCATCTGTGAAGTGACTCATTCGCATGTGACATGTCTTTTTCAAACATGACAAGAATTATACGCAATGACGCATTCACATTTGCCATGACTCATTCATATGTGACACGACGCACTAAAATGTGACATATCTCATTCTTATGCGACGTGACTCTTTCATACGTGATATGACTCATTCATATGCTATGCGACTCATTTATATGTGACATGTCTCATTAACGTGTGACACGACTTCTTCACATGTGACATGACTCATTCATATTTGACATGACATATTCATATAAGACATTGCTCATGCATATGTGACGTAGATACCAGAGAGGAGACCATCGTCAGCTGGACCTTCGACTTCACAGTGACCCCCTTGTTTTCATCATACCACCTCCCAGCAACTGCACCATCCCTTCCAGCTCCCCCGCCCGCCCCTCCGGCCACGACACATACGCCTCTACAACCCGCTGAACCAGCTCACCCGGCATCGTAGCATACTCACAGTCCTTGCCCTTGTCAGCAGCAGCTGGCGTCTTGCCTTGCTGCCGCTGCGACCTCTTCTGGCTGCTGACTCCTTCTGCTTCATGTTGCCATGGCCAATGGCACAGCGCAGCTGCCAAGCTGAGAATGCGTGCCCATAGCAAAGACGAGGGCGTGAATTGGCAGTAGATAGTGGCAGCGCCCGACACGTGCGCCCTGCAGCCGGTTTGGGGCAATGCACGTGCGCACCCACTTTGCCTCCTTGTCGGCATCCCTGAGGCCTGATGCTTGGCCCCAGGTGTAGGGGGTGCCTTCCTCTGTCGGAACCGCTGCCGAGTGCGAGACCCCACCGGCAGCAGAGATGATCTTGGCGTTGTCAAAGTGCTGCGCCCTGATGCGCGTTGGCAACAGCCTTGTGGCCAAGTGCAACATGTTCTCCCCTGCCAAATGTGCAGAGGGCGCCATCCTTCTTCACAATCAAGGTGTGAAAATAGTCGCAAACAACTGTGAGCACATCCAAATCTCCAAGCACCGCCTCTGCTCCCTCAGCCAGCACCAGTACAGCCCCGCCCAATGCCTCACCTGCCAGCAGCGTCGGCACGAGCCTTTTTTCTTGGTCGTTGTGGCCAAGTTGCCCCAAATTGCCAGCCCCTCACGTCCACACACTACCCTCTGTCCCTAGAGTAACGTTATGCTCGGCACCAGGCATCACCATGACGATCTGAGGCCCTCTGATCCCCTCCGCACCAACGAGCGTCAGCACCAGCTTGTCTGCTGTGTCACCATGGCCCAGTTGTCTCCCTCACCGCAGCTCCACACGAGGCCCCTGCACGTCAGAACCAGCGTGTGGTTGTACCCACAGGCCACCATTACTGCAGGCCACCCGCCGTACATCTCCTTCCCTAGCCGTGTCGCAATTGAATAATCAATCGCCTTCGCCATCACCACGGCCATAATTCACTTTCCATAGGCTACCGTCATTGCCGGTGCATGCCGTGCTCAGCGATGGGGTCTTGACAAAAGGAATGGAGTTACTGCATGCATGAATATTGGGATGTCCGTCCGCCTTGCTTCTATCGACCTTCGATAGAAGGTCGATCAGTCTTGACACAAGGAATGGAGTTACTGCATGCATGAATATTGGGATGTCCGTCCGCCTTGCTTCTATCGACCTTCGATAGAAGGTCGATCAGTCTTGACACAAGGAATGGAGTTACTGCATGCATGAATATTGGGATGTCCGTCCGCCTTGCTTCTATCGACCTTCGATAGAAGGTCGATCGGTCTTGACACAAGGAATGGAGTTAATGCATGCATGTATATTGGATGTCCGTCCGCCTTGCTTCTATCGACCTTCGATAGAAGGTCGATCGGTCTTGACACAAGGAATGGAGTTAATGCATGCATGTATATTGGATGTCCGTCCGCCTTGCTTCTATCGACCTTCGATAGAAGGTCGATCGGTCTTGACACAAGGAATGGAGTTAATGCATGCATGTATATTGGATGTCCGTCCGCCTTGCTTCTATCGACCTTCGATAGAAGGTCGATCGGTCTTGACACAAGGAATGAGTTACTGCATGTTTTTTGTTTGCGCGGTCCAGAAAAAATTTTGTGGAAAAAAATAAACGGACGAAAATTACGTACGAGCTCCCGCCATTCATGTCGAGGTTTTTTTTTGTTCAACTTTTTTCATGATTCGAATGATTTTGGGTTTTGTTCAGATCCACAAACACTTACTAATCCAGAGAACATATATATACATCAAGGTGGACGGGTTGTTGCTCCAGGTCCAATGGAACTTGACCAGCCAGTGGGACGTCCGCACCGCCATGACACGGGACGTCGCTCCAGTCGTCCTGGGCAAGGGAGATCTCAGACAATCCAGACCTTGCCATCGGTAGCTGGCCCGCTGGCAGGGGCTGAGTCCGTGGGTACCCAGGGTAGAAATGGCCGTATATCTGGAATTTTGAATACGCTGGATGAGGGCATGCCTAGTACAATTTCATCTGTTGGTATCGCAGATAATGCAGGAAGAGTCGAGCCAGGGATGGATGACATGTTGTTCTTGTTCGACGTTTTTGATATAGAATTGCTTCCCCCACAACTCGCACGACTGAAGCACTTGGAAATCACGTCAATCTCTACCCTCTGCCATCTGGGGAGCGAACAGGCTTCCACACTCGACTTTCCACCGAATTTCTTCGCTGTGTTATGGTTTTTGGACCACAGGCGTGAATGGTTGGCCCCAGAACAATTATTGCATTTCCCCGACGCACGCACAAAGGTTAGATTTGTTTGAGCTTTTACGATTAATTGCATTTAAAACAACTCAAAGCCATGGGGGGCTACAATACCAATCGCGGACAGATTTGGGACAGACAGGGTTCAGGCTGCTCACTGTGCTAACTGGTTTTTTACACCTGCTTTGCAATATAGATGTTTCGGGTGAAACAAGCCTTTCACTGCTGATCTACCTGCGTTTTCTTGTTTATCTGTATCTTTTGTGATTAGCCAACGTATGGGGTCACAACGACATCCACTGCCGTCACCAAACCAAGGGGAACGATCTGGCAACAACACCCTGGGGCCAGGTCAGATCAGGTGAGTTTTGTTAGCAAACATGGCCTGTCACCTGCATCGTGAATTAGTCGTGTTCCGTGCGATGAATTGTTCGGATCTTTCACAGAAAGCTACGCCGGCTGAAAACCAAACCATGTCTCTCATCCGCTTCAGTAGCGCATGCTTAGCGCATGCTTTGCTGAGTGAGGCGTACATTGGAAGAAGATCTTAACTTGTTTTCTTTTTTGCTGATTGTCTGCCAGTTGAATGCCAATGTAATTCGTCTCCTGCAAATCTTCGACGTCCTGTTGACGAATGACCAGCAACGGCTTTTGAATGGAATTGGCATAGCATCTTTGTCGAGCCTTCTTCATATGCACCCCTCAACAGCCCTGTGGTGTGTCCGAGAACATAACATCCAGCCGCAATTCTGCTTAGTTCTGTGGTTTTTGGATCAGAGACGACATTGGACAAAGGACTACTCCTTGTTGCCCTTGACAGAGGTGGCCTTTCTTTATAGTTTGCAAAGGTGGTTTCATTTTGGTACTTTGCGATGCTTGAGTTTAACAGTCGTCACGACAATTTGATCGAAAGAACCCCCGCACCCCGGGGGGGTTTTCTATCTACAATGTTCCCTGATCAAGAGCCGTGTGTAAGAGATTTCACGACGAGATGCGACGGTCGCATCTTACACACATCTCTTGATCAGGGAACATAGTAGATAGACCTCGGGGGGGGGGGTTTCTTTCGATCAACTTTACATGTTCAAATGTGAGGTGACTGATTTGGTTTCTACTCGTTCAAACCACAGCCAAAACGGGCCTTCTATTCCCGAAGCACCGCGGTAGCCTTTCCATGCTCCAAGGATCAGTTTGGGGATTGTAAGGTTGTTCCGATTTGCATTTCTTCAGTTGTACCTTGCAATAGTCCAGCATGAAATGTACTGAAATGTGTGTGTTTTTAGTGTGAAGCGGTAAGCCAGCTTACTATCCTCACAGCTTCAATCAAGGTACTTCACTATTTGTCTGTTTTGTATGCTTTCTCTCAATTCAAAGGGGTTTGTTTTTTGTTACTTAATGACATGTGTGTCAAGAGTACTTGTTCGTTAAGGCTGCGCCAACCCGCACAAGTGCTGATTGGCTTATTAGCGTGCATACATGAGATTGGCTGTGTAATCTGATTTTGCTTGGGCAGTCTGTCCGCAGAGGCTTGCAAAGTTTGTTGGAGCGACACAACACACTCAGACTTCGTTACTTGGCTTTACATGGAGAGAACACACGCCTCAAAAGCCAGTCTTCAAGAGAGAAAGAAGGAACAGATGATGCTGATGCAAACACACAAGTAAAGACCCCAGGCATCATTCGTCGCCGCCAAGGGATTGATGGCAGTGTGGGTGTTTTGGGTACATCGGAAAAGCAAGGCAATCTGAGTGATGAGCAGAGGGAACAGGATGCTCATCTCCTACAACAGACAGGTGTGTCATTACCGAGATTGCAGGCAGCAAAGCTCATGAAAAGAAGGCTATCCGTATCCCCTAAGGGTGCGCTGAAGGACCTGAAGGAAATGAGTGCTGATGTCTCAGATGAGGACGATCGTGTACAAAAGAGTCTCCAGTTAAACAACAGCCACAAAAGAGGGTCACAATCACGCCAGTTGGTACCTATATCTCCATCGAACTTACTCAATTCAGCAACTACCAGCAATACTCTCACGAATCGGGTGACAACGGACGCGAATGGTCACCCGGTACCATCGGCTGTACTTCGTCAATCATTTCTTAGCAGCCCACGTGAGGTCCAAAACAGAAAGACTCAAAAGACTGGAAGGTAGTAATCAACATGATTGGTGTTGCATTGATCACTTCACAAGATGGAGTCTAGCTTCAATCTGTGCAGTCATCAGCCTATGAGGTTTCAGCATCAGGGTAGGATTGACATACAGACATGATTCACACACACGTATGAACGAACAAATACACATTACAATACATACAAACGAAAAAACATACACACCCACACATATTCACCAGAAATTTTTCCTACCTCTCGCACGCACACACGCTGTCATTCCAGGCATTTTCAGGAAAATACTGGATTCTGTGACAAGCACTAGCATATGCAGGCACAACTCTCACTTGAAGACATGCCCACTGTGCTGTCGCTTCAGAGATGCAGCGTGTTCCTGTGACGCTTCTTTTTCTTCTATACATCCATTTGCTTTATTTTCGCTGTGTTTCTGCTATCTGAACAAAGCATTCAAAAGTGCAACGCCATTCTACAGATTATGGAGTGTAGAAATTCTGTGTAAGTAATAAATTGCAAGTGTCACTTTACTTCCGTGTCAGAAATGATATTTTGGTGTCAGTCATATTGCCAGGGGGGATTGGTTTGGACATCGCTTCGCACTGCTTAGCAGTTGGTGATCTCTGGTTCGTAAGTGCCTAGTAGCGGCTAGGGGACAGTTGGGCTGGTGTTGGTGTCTCGTCCCGACTCCTGGGCTCAACCGAGTACCTGATCTGTGCAATGTGTGCGTGCGTGTGCCTGTACACACACATACTCTTCCATACACTCCCATGTGCGTTAAACATAATGAAGACACAGAAAATACGCCTCTGCTTTATTTTGTTAAAACAAACCCGCCACGCCAAGCAACATATATATATTTACATGTATATATATATTTATACGTATACATATATATATGTATATATATATATATATATATATGTATATATATGTATATATATATATATATATATATATATATATGAAATATATATA
>Ga0209390_10011502_pt1 | contig 10155 bp, 3 predicted proteins | sample BON01_FD_187212 | JGI IMG/M metagenome (GOLD analysis project Ga0209390, IMG submission 187212) | Freshwater microbial communities from Lake Bonney liftoff mats and glacier meltwater in Antarctica - BON-01 (SPAdes) (version 2) | ecosystem: Environmental > Aquatic > Freshwater > Ice > Glacier... | reverse complement strand
TGCTCCTCGCCCTCCTCCCCCTCCTCCTCGCCCTCCTCCTCGCCAGCCTCCGCGCCCTCCTCCCCCTCCTCCTCGCCGTCCTCCTCGCCAGCCTCCGCGCCCTCCTCCTCGCCAGCCTCCGCGTCCTCCTCCCCGCCGTCGTCCTCGCCCTCCGCGTTGCCATCGCCCCCATCGCCACCCTCGCCCTCGTCCTCGCCGCCACCCTCGCCGCCGCCTTGGCCATCGCCGCGTTGGCCGCCCTCGCCACCACCGCCACCCTCTCCACCGCGTTGGCCGCCCTCGCTACCACCGCCACCCTCTCCATCGCTTTGGCTGCCCTCTCCATCGCGGCCGCCCTCGCCGCCGCCTTGGCCGCCCTCGCCGCCGCCTTGGCCGCCCTCGCCGCCGCCTTGGCCGCCCTCGCCGCCGCCTTGGCCGCCCTCGCCGCCGCCTTGGCCGCCCTCGCCACCGCCTTGGCCGCCCTCGCCGCCACCGCCCTGGGAGACGAACGGGGCGAAGTGTTTGCCGTTGCGGTCGTAGCTCATCACCGAGTAGAAGCCCCGGAGGGTGGCCAGCATTCGGAGCGCCGCCTTGATGTCATAGTAGTTGACGTTGTCGATCAAGTTGCCGTTTTTGGTGCGGCGCAGCGCGCCGGTGGCGTCGCACTCTCCATATAGGGAGACCTTTGCCAGGTACGCACTCCCATTGTCCTCGAGAACCATGACGGGGCGCCCGAACAGTTTGGCGCAGGCAAACATGAACCCGGCCGGCACGGACTCCTCCCCGCGCCCAGGCATCCATTGACCGAGTTGGCGCCAGGGCGCCATCTTGCGCTCCGCTTCCGCCGCGTCTCTAGGCAGCCATTGTATTTCTCGGACGTCGGCCGCGTCCACCCCGCCAATTGGGTCGCTCCCTGCGATCAAGTCCACCGCGGCGTTGCGTAGCACAAGCACCATTGCGTTGGTCTCCTCGTTCGGGGCGGCAGCATGCTCGGGAGGGATCTCGTGCCCCGCCATAGCCGAGAGCGGGTAACAATCGCCATATGGCGCTGCCTCCATGAGCTTGAAGCCGATTGTTTCCAGGTAGCTGATCACCGTTTCCTTGGACGTCCCAGGGATGACGGCGGAGGTCAACTTGCGCTTCTTGAAGCCGCGAGTGTTTGCGGGTGGCATGTCCAGTGGGCGCCCTGAGACAATCAACATGGGGTGGGTGAGGGATGACGGTCGACGGGCGGGTGCAGGGCGAGTGGGCAGGGTGTGTGGAAAGGAGGCGGGGGCGGGCAACGGGGGGGCGGGCGACCGACAGGCCGCCCGCCACCCGACAACGGGGGCAAAGGAAGGCCCCAAAGTGCGCCGACCAGTTGGCAGGCGAACCAGGGCAGCGCGGCGCGGGGCTAGGCGGTGCGGTGTGTTGCGGGCCGGGGCGGGGCAGGGGGGTGCGGCGGGGTGCGGCGGGGTGCGGCGGGGTGCGGCGGGGTGCCAGGCAGTGCCGGGCGGGGCGGTGCCGTGCGGCGCGGCGCGAAACCTGGCGGCGCCGATGGTCAGCAGGCTGTCAGTAAGTTTCCCTTTTTAGAATTGTTTCCCGTTTTAGATTTTCTTTACCCACTGGGCATTCGACCAGTTGCAACGGGTTGGAATGGTGCGCGTCTTCATGGACCGGCACGACGCCGCCCCGGAAGAGCTCGCGCAGGAAGCCTTCGGCATTGGCGTGGCTGTCCCCAAGGTGGCCAATGCCACGATGCGCATGACGACGCGTGCGGGTCAGCAGTGGTTCACGCTCTTGTTGTGTGCGTCGACGTACTTGGAGTGGGGCTCGGGTGGCTCGACTGTGCTGGCCGCCTGGCGCGCGGTGCAAGAGGGGATGCCGCTGCACGTCGTCTCTGTGGACAACAGCGAGGCCTGGAACGGCCAGCTCCGACGCAAGCACCCGGTGCTTGCCGAGGCCGAGGCGGCCGGCAAGCTGGCCTTTCGGGCCGCCGACACCGGGGAGGTCGGCGCGTGGGGGCGCCCCGTGAATTGGATATCGCGCGCACCAGCGCTGCAGCGGTCGCAGGCCACCGCGTACGTGGAGATGGCCAATGTCTCGCAGTGTTGCTTCGACCTGGTCCTGGTCGATGGCCGCTTCAGGGTGGCTTGCATGCTGCATGCGCTCCGGCTAGCGCACGAACGCACTGTCGTGTTGGTTCATGATTCGCCGCGCTACCTGCTGCACCCCGCCGTCCAACGCTATTACCAAGTGGCGTTCCAGATCGGGGAGCTTGCGGCACTGCGGCCCCGGGAGGGGGCGATTGAAGAGGCCAAGCTCGGGGGCGCCAGGTGGCTGTCTCTCTACAACCAAGCGTTGGTCAGAGTCCAGCGGTAGGTTGACCCGGAAGGTGCGCCGATGGTTGCACGTGAATATCGGCGAGGCCTGGAACGGCCAGCTCCGACGCAAGCACCCGGTCCTTGCCGAGGCCGAGGCGGCCGGCAAGCTGGCCTTTCGGGCCGCCGACACCGGAGAGGTCGGCGTGTGGGGGCACCCGGTGAATTGGAAATCGCGCGCACCAGCAGCGGTCGCAGGCCACCGCGTACGTGGAGATGGCCAACGCCTCGCAGTGTTGCTTCGACCTGGTCCTACGTGCACACCCCGCCTCGGCCTCGCGCCGTGGGGAGGGGGGTCATGACACACCTGGCCAGGGTTCACGTGCACACCCCGCCTCGGCCTCGAGCCGTGGGGGGGGGGAGCGTGCGCGCCGAGGTGTGCCATGGTCGAGGTGTGCCAAGTCCGAGGTGTGCCATGGTCGTGTCGTGTGCGCCGAGGTGTGCCATGGTCGAGGTGTGCCAAGTCCGAGGTGTGCCATGGTCGTGTCGTGCGCGCCGAGGTGTGCCGTGGTCGAGGTGTGCCAAGTCCGAGGTGTGCCATGGGCGTGTCGTGCGCGCCGAGGTGTGTCATGGTCGAGGTGTGCCAGGTCCGAGATGTGCCAAGTCAGAGGTGTGCCATGGTCTTGTTGTGCGCGCCGAGGTGTGCCATGGTCGAGGTGTGCCAAGTCCGAGGTGTGCCAAGTCCGAGGTGTGCCATGGTCGTGGCCAGATGTGTCGTGACCCCCCCACAACTCGAGGCCGAGGCGGGGTGTGCACGTGCACCTTCATCACCGCCAAGGCTCACATTCTCGAGTTTTTTGAAAAACACACGAAAAGCCCAGTATGTGGCGTGTAATCAAAACAACAAGCAACTCGAGCTCGGGCACCCAGACTCGAGTTAATGGTTAACCCGAGCATGACGCACTTCGAGCACGACACGCCCCTTGAAGAGAGCACGACGCACCTCGAGCACGACACCCCCCCTGGAGGGAGCACGACGCACCTTGAGCACGACACCCCCCCCCTGGAGGGAGCACAATGCACCTCGAGCACGACACACCTTGAGCACGACACCACTCGAGTACAACACACCCCCTGAAGGGCGGACGACACACCTCGAGCGCGACACACCCTTCTGAAGGGAGCACGACGCACCTCGAGCATGACACCCCCCCCATGAAGGGAGGACGACACCTATCGAGCGCGACACAACCCATGAAGGGAGGACGCCCTTTCCCCATCGCCCCCCTCCCTCGCTCGCCCATTGTCACTCGTGTTCGGATGCACTTGCCCCTTGCATGAGCGCTGGGGCACTCACAGTGGAGACAGGAGACGACACGGTGCGGTGGAAGCGGGAAAAGCGAAACTCGGTGGCGTATGGCTGGTACACGCGGTAGTCCAGCGCGACGCCGTCGATTGCGCCTTCTGCCATGGCTCGGGTCGTCACCTCGGCCCCGGAATAGTCGTTGAGGCGACCGGAGCGCGGCAGTCCGTCTCCGTCGAACGACTGGCCGACAAAGCCGTGCGGGAGCCAGGACAACTGGGCCTCTGATACACGGGGCGTCATCGAGACGTCGAGCCGGTGCTGCGGTCCGCTCACGCGCCCAAACACTTGGCGCACGCGGATGCCAAGCTCCCACTCGGGCGTCGAGATGTTGACCGACGAGGAGTTGGTGTGCACGTGTGTCTGCTCACACACCTTGCCGGCCATCGGGCCGAGTGTGAACGGGCTTCCGCCGCAGGTCCCGTTGACCATGCGCCCCCCCCAGTTGTTGACCCCGACCTGTGCCGCCCAGAAGGACACATTGGCCCACTTTTGCTTGGGGCGAAAGAGCGAGGCCACGTGCACCTCGGTCATAAAGGTGCCGTGGACCAGGGTGTCGCGCAGCCGAAAGTCGCTGGCGGCGGTGCGCACGTTCAGGCTGAGGTCGCGCGCCGAGAGAAAGTTGAAGAGGCAGCCGTCGCAGCCGCGGAAGTCGGCGTGCCCGCCGTGCGCGAGGTGCAGGTGCGGATCTTGCTGGGTGACTGCCCCCAGCGTCTTTGCCGCGGCGGCGTCCATGCTGCCGGGCGACAGGACCACCTCGGAGGTCAATTGGATGGCCTCGCCCACCTCGACGGCCAGTTCGGCCACGAGCTGCTCCTCGATGTAGGTCGCGACCGAGGTGTCGTCGGCGCAGTCGACCAGGGTGATGGTGGCCGTGAAGCTGCCGTCTGGGTTTTTAGTCACGTCCACGTCGGCTGCTTGGCCGCCCAGCAGTTGCAGGATGGCATCCTCCACCGACTGGATCGCCACCGCGCGACGCCGCGAGGGAGACGCGGCGGTGGAAGACCCACATGCGCGGCGGTAGGCGCCCGGGAAGGCGGCGAAGGCAACGGCCTCGCCGCACGAGGCCCCGCCGCGGGCGTAGCAGAAGGGGCCGGTGGCGTCGCCGCCGTGGTCCCCGCAGCCGTGGTGAGTGGACGGGATCGCGGTGCCGCCGCTCTGGTCGGACGCGGCCGTGTCGCAGCTGCATGCTGTGGTGAAGGAGACGGTCGCCACCCGCACCACTGCGAAGGATGGGGACAGTGGCAGTAGCGGTGGGGTGGGGGCGGGTGGCGGTGGGGGCCGCGAGGGTGGATGGGGTGGAGGCGGCGGCGGCGAAGGCGGTGGTGGAGGTGGGCTGGGGGGTGGCGAGTGGGGTGGCGGAGGCGAGCTGGGTGGTGGAGGCGGGCTGGGAGGCGGCGGCCGAGGCGGCGGAGGGCTGGGGGGTGGCGAGCGGAGCGGTGGAGGTGGACTGGGGGGTGGCAGGCGAGGCCGCGGAGGCGGGCGGGGGGGTGGCGGGCGGGGCGGCGGAGGCGGGCTGGGGGAGGGGGGCGGCGGGGCAAGCGGGGGAGGCGGGGGTCGCACCAGGTGGGGCGCGCACAGTGACAGGTCGAGCTCGGCCGCGTTGGCCACGAGGTGGGCGGCCACCGGATCCCACGCGGCGCTTTGCGCCTTCCACGAGTGGTGGATGCGGCAGGCGCGACCAAAGCCAGGGCCGCCCGACACCGCCTCGGCGCGCATGCGCGACGGCGAAAGGAACATGATGGAAAAGCTGGTCACATTGCGCACATCCCACGTGTCGAGCTCCTGGGCAAAAGCACCTGCGCGGCCGAATGTGGCCACTATGGTTGTCACACTCGAAGTGTCCCATCCTCCAATGGGTTGGTTGAAGGCGTTGTTGTTTAAGAACATGTTCGTCATGGTGGTGACGCTCGAAGTGTCCCATCCTCCGATGGGTTGGTTGAAATGAGAGTTGCAAAACATACAATGAAAGTTGGTCACGGCCGATGTATCAAAGTCGTCAATCGGCTGGTTGAAGGTGGTTCCCGAAAACATGGCGATTGCATCGGTCCAATTGCCCATGGAGCCGAGCCCTTGGAGCAAGACGGGCGAGTTGAAGAGTGCGGCATTTGCAAACATATGTGCGGTGCTGACGACGTTGCCGAGCCCCGTCAGTGCCACGGGTTGATTGAACTGGCCGCTGGCAAACATGGCGCTGAGGTCGGTGGCACTGGCCATCTCGAAGGTGGCCGGGTCAGGTGGCGCCCGGCCACGGAAGAGGCCGGCGACGATGTCTGCCGTGCGGAAGAAGGGGGCGGCGCTCAGGTCCCAGCACGGCCCGGCCTCGACGGCGCCCGCCGCCAGCATCTCGGCGTGGTTCAGGTTGACGTAGAGCGCATTGAGCGGGCAGAGGAGCTTGGTGTCGTAGCCGCCCGTTGGCATGGGCGGGTAGGGCGGCGGCGGTGGCCCGGCCTCTCGCATGACGAGCGAGGCGTCCGCCAGGTCGTACGGGTCGAACGCGTAGCCCGCCGGGTCGTAGGGGTCTGAGTCGTACGAGTACCACGAGTCCGGCGGGTTGTACGACCGGTCTCCCAGGTTGGCCTGGTCGTATGACAAATCCGCGGGGGCGGCGGCCACGGCGGCAAGGCCGAGCAGCCGCAGAAGGGCTGTGTACATTACGAGGCAAGGGGGCGGGTGTTGCGGTGGCTTGGTACACCCTGGACAAAAAAAAGGCGATGGCACTCTGGACTTGGTCGCTGTGCGCGTTGAGCCCGCTGCGCTCTGGACGCTGGGTCCGAGGTGCCCCCTTCAGGAGGTGCGCCGCGTCCAAGGTGTCTGAGTCCAGAGCGCAGCGAGCTCCTCAACCCACGCAGCCCGCATCGACAGAATTTTCTACCCCTGGGATGATTCGTGCGGGTTGCGTGCTCGACCCCGTCCACAATCTGACGGGGCTACCCGGGCCGCCGCTGCGTCCAACTCCCCGGTCGAGCTGGCAGGCGCGAACCGTGGCCGCTGCGTGTGTTGTGCTCGCTGCGCTCTGGACTCCGCTGCGGCCGCTGCGTGTGTTGAGCTCGCTGCGCTCTGAACTCCGCTGCGGCCGCTGCGTGTGCTGAGGGGTACCCCGAGCTCATGGTGTACGCGGTCGCGATTGCGCTCGCTGCGCCCTGGACTTGGTCGCTGTGCGCGTTGAGCTTGCTGCGCTCTGGACACTGGGTCTGAGGTGTCCCCTCCAGGAGGTGCGCCGCGTCCGAGGTGTCCGAGTCCAGAGCGCAGCGAGCTCCTCAGCACACGCAGCCCGCATCGACAGAATTTTTCTACCCCTGGCAAGATTGGTGCCGGTTGCGTGCTCGGCCCCGTCCACAATCTGACCCTAAGCACCCAGGCCGCCTCCGCCGCGTCCAACTCCCCGGTCGAGCTTGCAGGCGCGAACCGTGGCCGCTGCGTGTGTTGAGCTCGCTGCGCTCTGGACTCCGCTGCGGCCGCTGCGTGTGCTGAGCTCGCTGCGCTCTGGACTCCGCTGCGGCCGCTGCGGGTGCTGAGCTCGCTGCGCTCAGGACTCCGCTGCGGCCGCTGCATGTGCTGAGCTCGCTGCGCTCTGGACTCCACTGCGGCCGCTGCGTGTGCTGAGCTCGCTGCGCTCTGGAACTCCGCTGCGGCCGCTGCGTGTGCTGAGGGGTACCACGAGCTCACCGGTGCACTCGGTCGCGATTGCACTTGCTGCGCGCTGGACTTGGTCGCCGTGCGTGTTGAGCTCGCTGCGCTCTGGACGCTGGGTCCGAGGTGCCCGCTTCAGGAGGTGTGGTCACGTCCGAGGTGTGCCGGGAGTCCATAGCGCAGCGAGCTCACCGCACACAGGAGATTTTTTTCACCCCTGGGGGGAGTCGTGTCGGTTGCCTGCGCGACCCCGCCCATACTCTGACCACCCCCCTTGGGGCCACCAGGGCCTCCGCCGCGTCCAACTCCCCGGTCGAGCTCGCAGACGCGAACCGTGGCCGCTGCGTGTGTTGAGCTCGCTGCGCTCTGGAACTCCGCTGCGGCCGCTGCGTGTGCTGAGGGGAGCCACGAGCTCACCGGTGCACTCGGTCGCGATTGCGCTTGCTGCGCGCTGGACTCGGTCGTGTGTGTTGAGCTCGCTGCGCCCTGGCCGCTGGGTCCGAGGTGCCCCCTTCAGGAGGTGTGGTCACGTCCGAGGTGTGCCGCGAGTCCGGAGCGCAGCGAGCTCACCACACGCAGGAGAATTTTTCACTTCTGGGGGGAGTTGTGTCGGCTGCCTGCGCGACCCCGCCCATACTCTGACCACCCCCCTTGGGGCCACCAGGGCCTCCGCCGCGTCCAACTCCCCGGTCGAGCTCGCAGGCGCGAACCGTGGCCGCTGCGTGTGTTGAGCTCGCTGCGCGCTGGACCCCGCTGCGGCCGCTGCGTGTGTTGAGGGGTACCCCGAGCTCACCGGGGTACTCGGTCGCGATTGCGCTCGCTGCGCTCTGGACTTGGTCGTGCGCGTTGAGCTCGCTGCGCTCTGGGCGATGGGTCTGAGATGCCCCCTTCAGGAGGTGCGCCGCATCCGAGGTGTCCCCTTCAGGGGGTGTGGTCACGTCCGAGGTTTGGATCGGGTCAGTGCGTACGATGACCCACATGCAACGCGCTTGTGCCCTGAAGGGAGCGCCGAGAGCAGCGAGCGCAGCGAGTGCAGCCAGGCGCACCCCCGGGCATGCGCGCGCGCGCCTGGGCCCCGGCGGCCAGGGGTGCGCGTGCGACCAGCAGTGTGCGTGCACGGCCCAGGGGCACGGCTGCCTACGCCTGGGCCCAAGCGGCCAGGGTGGTGGGCTAGCGTCGAGCGGGGCGATACCAAGAGGCGGGCCCGACGCGGCTGGATGGCGGCTGGGGGAGCGGAGGGCGCACCCCGCTCCGCGCCATGCTTGCAAGCAACTCGGCCATGTACTGGGCGTTGGGGCGCGCCTGGTGCGCCTCGGTGGCGAGCGGACAGCTCCAGTGGCGCAGCGCCTCGCCGCTCGGGCCGATGTCCACGCGCGGGAAGGACTCTGGCTCCATCGCACAGCGGAGCGCGTAGGGCCGGGTCAACCCGGCCGGGTCCGCTTGCCCGCCGATCCCGCCGCCCTCGAAGAGCTCCGCGGCGTGCTCGAGGCGCGCGGCCAGCGCGTGCTTGGCCACCATCCACGCGACCGGGTCGCCCTCGCGGTGCGGCCGCATCCGCGGGTTGGCGATGCCCGCATTGCTGACGGCACTCCATTCGAGCAGGTGCACCACGTCGCCGCCGCTCGACGCGTTGCGCGCCCCGAGGCGGGGCGCGGCCACGTCGCGCGTCACCAGGAGCCGCACGGCCCCGGGGGCCTCCGACACGCGCCCCAGTGGCTCCTCGCTGGGCCGCGTCACCACCACCCAGAGGCCGCGGGCCTGGTCCACCACCCAGGCGACCCAGCCCAGGTCGTGCTGGACACCCCGCCCGCCCGGGGGGGACCGCTCGGAGGGCCGCAGGATCTCCTGCAACAGCGTCCCTCGCCTCAACAGGGCGCGCTGGTGCGCCTTCTCGGCCACCTCGGTGTACACGAGCCGGAGCACGGCGCCGGTGGCGAGTGTCAACAGGGGCACCGAGGCCAACAGGGGGATGGTGAAGGGCAGCGCGCAGTAGCCGGCCGGCGTCCACATCGAGATGCTTGTGGGCGTCGACACCTTGAAGAACGTCAAGGCGGCCGACAGGTTCGCACCCAGCTTGCTTCCCCAGGCCAGCGACAGGAGCTGGTCGTTGGCGCCTTCGTGGATGGTGGCGCGGACCGCCTCGCCCGCAAACAGCGCCGCCTTGCCGCCAATCGCCGCCCCCTGCCACGTGGGGTGCAGCGCCGTCCAGGGGCCGCGGTCCCAGAGCAACGGCCAGGGCAGCGTCTCGCCAACGCGACTCCGCCAGCGCTCAGTCATGCCACCCAGGCACACGAGCGCCAATTGCTCCGCCAGCGCGAAGCGGTCCTCCTCCTCCGCCGCCGCCGCCGCCCGGGCCGCTCGTCTCGACTCGGCCGCCGCGGCATCCTCAGCCGCCGTCAGGCTCGGCCACTCCCCCGCGGACGCCCGCGCCCACGGGGCCCCCCAACGCTCGGACCGCCTCGCCGCCCCGAGCCCTGCCGCCTCGGCGCCTTTGGCGCCTTCGGCGCCTTCGGCGCGGGCCTGGGCCGCAAACCCCAAGGCCAGGTCCCGCACCGCCGCGCGAGTCGCGCCCGACGCCGGCTGGGCGCGGTCGCCGAGGTGCTTCGCGCCCAGGTGGTGCAGCGTCGCCCACGAGGTGCCCGGTGGCGCGGCCCGACCCCCCCCCTCGCACGGGGCGAGGAGCATCGCCCCCTGCGCCCCGCCGACCCGGTGCACCAGAACCGGGTTCGGGGCCCCGATGCCCTCCATCAACGGCAGCCCGATGGCCGCAAACATTGGGGTGTACGTGCACTCGCGCGCCCGGCCTTGCAACTCGCGCTCGCGCGCCACAAACGCGTCGTGCAGCATGGGGTCGGTGATGCGCTGCAGCCACGCGTCGTA
>Ga0209390_10011501_pt1 | contig 10156 bp, 6 predicted proteins | sample BON01_FD_187212 | JGI IMG/M metagenome (GOLD analysis project Ga0209390, IMG submission 187212) | Freshwater microbial communities from Lake Bonney liftoff mats and glacier meltwater in Antarctica - BON-01 (SPAdes) (version 2) | ecosystem: Environmental > Aquatic > Freshwater > Ice > Glacier... | reverse complement strand
TATATATATATATATATATATATATATATATATAGCAAGGGTTGATCCTATTCTGGGCAGTGCCCCAATTTGGGCAACCACTGAAATAAACTGAAATGTCGCAATTTCGGCGAAAGTAGGTGCCAGCAGGCTGCTCGCGCGCTGCGTACGGGCGTCGAATGGGTAAGCAGGGTTGAGGGCGGTTGCAGGGCGACCCAAGGCGTGTGTGTGTGTGTGAGACCGGAAGGCGAGCTGTCCAAAGCCCGATCTAGGGCAGGGCCCAATTTGGACAGTTGTCGAATCAGAAATCGAAGCGTCGAGACATCAGGTCGATCGACAGCGAACGGGCGCGCATGCAGGCGGGGTCTGAGGCAATGGGCACACCGAAGGGCCACTCGGCGCACGGACTGCCGCCTCATATCGGCGCCGACGGCCGCCTTGGTGGCACTGCGACAGCCTGAAAATCGGCAAAAATCGGCCATTTTTGCTGCCCAAATTCGGGTCAACCCTTGCTATATATATATATATATAATATGTGTATGCATATACATATAATATGCATATATATATATATATAATATGTGTATATATATATATATAATATATATATATATATATATATATATATATATATATATATATATGTATATACATATGTATATACATATAATTAACCCGTTGGTGTAGAACGGGATTCAGGGGAGCAAAATTTGGAGGGACATTTCGAGTCTTCTGTGTGGGTCGTGTTATAAAATTCCCTGGGCCTAAACTTATAACACTTAACTACTCACTCACCTACTATACTTAGCCCGTATAGCCTTGTTTTTGTGTCATGTGTGTGACCTGTTTCTCTTTGTAGATGTGAGAACGAATCGGGCTAACTGCGTGCCAAGCTCTGTTGGCCGAAAACAATAAATGTTGCCAGGCGCCTATTTTAAGAACTGTAACGTCCTAGCGCCTCCAACGCAGTTGGAGGCTCGGGTTAACCCGTAGATGCTATAGCAGGAGCTCGTCTAAGTGTTGTAGCAGAAGCTAGTCTAGGTGCTGCAGCAGAAGGGTGACCCCGAGGTGCTGCTGCTGTTGATGTGCTGCTGCTGCTAGTGCTGCTGCTTGTGGTGCTGCTTGCGCTGCTGCTTGTGCTGCTGCTTGTGCTGCTGCGTGTGCTGCTGCTTGTGCTGCTGCTTGCACTGCTGCTTGTGCTGCTGCTTGTGCTGCTGCTTGTGCTGCTGCTTGTGCGGCTGCTTGTGCTGCTGCTTGTGCTGCTGCTTGTGCTACTGCTTATGCTGCTGCTTGTGCTGCTGCTTGTGCTACTTGTGCTGCTGCTTGTGCTGCTGCTTGTGCTGCTGCTTGTGCTGCTGTGTGTGCTGCTGTGTGTGCTGCTGCTTGTGCTGCTGCTTGTGCTGCTGCTTGTGCTGCTGCTTGTGTTGCTTGTGCTGCTGCTTGTGCTGCTGCTGGCTGGCTGGCTGGCTGGCTGGCTGCTACTACTACTACTGCTGCTGCTGCTGCTGCTGCTGATACAACAACTACTACTACAGCTACTGCTACTACAGCTACTGCTACAGCTGCAGATCCTGCTACTGCTACAGATCCTGCTACTGCTATTAGAAACATATGGATAAAGTGCAAGCCGCACCTTGAAATGAGGGATGAGGAAACACTTGACGATCGCCATGCCGTTGTGGAGAGGAGCATGTAGCTGTTCTTGCACGTAGACAATGGAGGCAATCTCGAGTGCCGCACGCGCCGCCTGTTCGTTCTCAAACTTGGCAGAGCGCGGATTGGACTCGGGCAGGAAAGCTTTGTAGACGCAATCACGCGCGCGATTCTTGAGACCGGCCTTCACCTTCTCCGTGCCGACATCCCCCTGGTGGAAGATCTTATGCCCGTCGCCCTCTGGCAGCCGGTTGTAGAAGCCAAGGTGCCACTGCCCGTGGCTCTGTGCCTCCTGCATCACCACCGCCATCTGGCCGGCAGAGGATAGACTCTCCTCTGCCACCGGCGAGGTGGGGCAGACGCGGTCGACCCGAATCGCCGTCTTTTCATCGTTCCATTGAGACGGGTGGACGCGTTGGCTCTGCGCCTTAAGCCCCTCAGGTGGCCCTAGCGCAAAGCCTCCAGGTGGCGAGCCAGCAGGCAGCACGGCAGCAATCCGCAAGCGAGCCGGTAGCACTTTGGTCGAATAGTGGTCGAATACGCCATACTTGTAAATGAGTAACTGGCTGAGCCCAGCTCGCTCCTCACGGATCTCAGCCTCGAGCATCTTCAGCTCGGACACATGCGTGAGCATCATGGGCGCGTCGCTAAGGTTGACGGCGTCGGGCGCGAGCACGGACGCAGTCGAGGGTAGACCATCAAATGCCACCAGCCCAGCAATCACAGAGGCATCGTTCGGCAGTGGCAGGTCAAGGTGTGTGCACGACATGGAACCAGGAGCGGACCGGGCGAAGACGACGTTCTGGTAGGGCGCCGTGGTGCAGAGCCAGCGACCAACCCAACGGCTATGCTCGCGCCCATTCTTGTCGTAGCCACCACCATTGTGCAAGATCCACTCACCGAGCGCCGTCCAGCTGCACAGCAGAATTTTTTCGGTACAGCCGAGCCTAGGCGTGACCATCTTAAAGAAGGACGCATTGTCAGAAGACTGCACAATATCGAGCTCACCGCGTTCTGCCACAGCGTCTTCCCCGTAGCGCAGAGCAATGGTGCGCTGCCGCAGCCACGCCTTCTCAGGCCCGCGCGAGCCAGTCTGGCATAGCCGCGAGCGAAATCCGGCGTGTGGCCCTGGCTCCATCATGAACTTGGACAAGAGGCGGTACACCATCTTGAGATCGGGCAACGCCTGTTGGTTGCCGATCATCGCGTTGTGGGCGAGCGCGAACACGGCCCCTGCAAGGCGCTGGCGACGATCGCGCCATCCGCGCCTGCTCGCGCTCTCGGCAGCCTGGTGCTCATCTTCATCGCTGTCGAGGGCGTCATCGTCCATAGGGCCCGGCGCCGCGGACCGCTCAAGCCCGAGTGCGTCTGAAATTGGACCGAGCACGAACACCTGCACCCGCGCCCCTAGCTCACCGGCGTTGAAGGAGCGCAGCAACTTGTCCAGCGAGCGCCCGCTGGACACAGCCGCAATAGCTGCCTCCACCTTCGCCACCAGGGGTGCAGGCGGATGCAGGGCGTGGGATAGGCGCCGGAGTGCAGCCCTGGCAGCCCCAACATCCGCCGCGCCGCCGCGCAAGTGCTCGACCGCGCCATACGCGGCCAGCTCGATGCAAAGCTCATTGTAAGCCTCCTCCGCCTCATCCTCGAGCGACCCCTGTGTAAGCTCCACTGCCGCCGCGTACAGTCGACGGAGCTCGGCGCCCCACTCATCAAAGACAGCAGCAGCCTCCCCCGATCCGCGGCGGGCTTGCTGGAGGCGTTTGACCAGCGTCAGCTCCTTGGTGGCTAGCGAGTCGAACGCGTGTAGGGTGTCCGGAATGGGCGCATCCCCCTCGAGCAGCAGCCCATCTCCTACCGCACGCACGCACGCAGGGCAGAGCACACATGGCGGTCTCTCGAGGTGGAGCGCCGCCACCGCCCCGCGGCAACAGCCGGCATGGACAGGCTCCTCACAGCAGCGCTGACAGAGCAGTAGCGCCTCTGCCTGTGAGCCATTGCACGCAGCACAAAGGCCAACCGGCAGGGATGCAGATTCGGAGGCACCAGCTTGGGCGCTGCCTCCCGCCCCCCCGCCCCCACGGCCCCTCCCCACAGCAGGGTAGCTGCTGAGGCCCATCAGCGCCAGCACCACCCCCACATCGGGCAACCCAGCCTCTCCGCTCGCCTCCACTAGCACACGCAGTGGCGCAAACTCGGACAGCCGCTCCTCCTCGCCATCCTCATCTGACGAGCCAGCATCACCACCCCCACTGGTATTCACGCCACGCGTGGGCTTCCTGCGCCTACCTTGGCGCCCACCATCCTTTGGCCTCTCCCGCGTACGCCGCAGGTAGCCGAGAGGTTGGCGGGGCGTGAGGCGGAGGAGCCACCCCACCTGCAGGAAGTCGGCCGTGACCGGCGCGCTCTGTAGAAGTGTGTCCACAACTGACCCGAGTCGGTGCTCATCTCCGAATTCCTGCCCTGACCGCAGAGCCAGGACTGCGCCGCAGACCTTCTCGAGTTCCTCGAGCACGGCCCGAATCTCTGCCTGCAAAAAGATTGAAGGATGGCGGGTTTAGATTCTGGTGAGCCTAACTGGCCACGCACCCACGTTTGAGTTAACCTCGGCAATCTAGAGCAAAGGATGGCAGGTTCAAATTTTATTGAGCCTAACCGGCCTACCACATACTTTCGGGCTAGCCTGTAAACACTAGAGTGAAGGATGGCGAGTTCAGATTTTGGTGAGCCTGACCGGCCTAGTGCCCACGTTTCGGGAATCGACTGTTTATATAGGGTGATAAACCCAATCAACCATTTACCCTACAACTATTACTACTATTACTAGTAGTCTTCTAGTACTACTTCTACTACTACTAAGTAGGGAGGCCCGTGACTCGTAGAGCTAACAATGATCGTTCGAGGCAGAGGCCAACCCCATATACAACAACAACAACTAACACTACTACTACTAAGAAGGGCGGCCCATGACTCATAAAGCTGACGATGGCCGTAAGAGGCAGCGGCTAGCCCCATCTAATACTACTACTACTACTACTACTACACTAATAAATAGGGAGGCCCGCGACTCGTAGAGCTAACAATGACCGTCCCAGGCAGAGGCCAACCCCATATACAACAACAACAACTACTACTACCACTGTAACGGTGTTCCGCCCATGACTCAAAAAGCTGGCTGGCAATGGCCAATTGGGGCCGAGGCCAGCCCCATCTACTACTACTACTACTACTACTACTACTACTACTACTACTACTACTACTGCTAACCATACAACAACAACTACTACTACTACTACTACTACTACTACTACTTCTACCTTGGATCAACCCTGACCCGAGCCTGAGCAGCCACGCCTCTGATAGATGCGACCCCCCCCCGGGAGGGGGGGGGAGGGTAGCCTAAGTGCTACGTGCCAGAACTGTGCAAATTCGTAAAAGAGTAGTGTGAATACCGGTGCATAAGGCGGCCACCGGGTCCTGGAGTCGACTCCCTCCCCCCCCCCTCCCCCAAGCACCTAGATATATTCAAGGGAGCTTCTCTTAGGCTCCCAAAGCCACTCTTGGATCAGTTCCATGTGTGTGTTGCTCGTGTCCCCCTTGTATATAAACCGTCTGTGAATACCTCAAACACCTTCAATACTGACAGCCTACCTACCCAGTGTGTGGCCTAACAACACAGAAAAAAAAAGCTTACCTGCAGGTGATCTGAGCGGATGAACTGCTTGGCGTGCATCGCCCACCACGACCGGTCTTCGAGCCGCGCGCTGGTCGGCACGTCGAACAGTACCTCACTTACCACCTTTTGAAGGGATTCGATCTCGGCGATGCAGCGGTCCATGCGCTCCTTCGTCGTTGGCAGTTGTTCGAGCAGCGCATAGAGGTGCAGACACGCCTCATCATAGAGCTCCAGCTGCGCGAGCGACGAGTACATCGCACCCCGTGAGATGCGACGACCAGGCGTGATCTCAACTGTCGGTGATGTGGCTCCAGCCCGGCGGCGCGACGGCGCAGGCGAGCCAGGGCAGACGCTCAACGCGTACACGCGCGACGGTGCACCGGACTCGTCCAGATCAGACTCATCCGACCCGTCCGAAAACAGCATCCCTTCCGGCGACGTAGACTCCGCCTTGTCGTCTGCGCTCGTGCGCCATCTCCACCGATGGTCTGCGGGCGGCTTGCCAGTCTTGCCTGGTCGGCGTGGCACAATATACCTCGGCCTTGACACCGCTGAGCCGAAGGACCCGTCCTCGATCAGCTGCAGAAGCGTGTGGCAAAGGACCGCCCCGATTTGCTCGCTGCGCACGTCCGGCGGGACCACGTCCTTAAAGCGCCCGCTCAGGAACAGCTGCGAGGCGTATGCAGTCACCGCCGGGGCGAATGGAGCCCGAGATTCGCCCTTGAGGTGCGCGAGCTGCCACGCGCCGAAGCCGAGGGCTAAGCCGTTCTCCTCCTCTTCCCTGCCCGACCCGCTCTCCTCGTTCTCGTTCTCGCTCGATTCAGTTTCCATCTCACCATTGGACATCTGCGCTGAAGCGCTGCGTGCGGCCGGCGAACTGGCGGCGGAGCGCGACGGGCGAGGGCGACCTGTGCACGGGGGGGGCTGGTTCGGGTCATGAGGCGGCCGGATACCGTGTTTCGCCCGATGGTAACGTGATGGTGGCGCGCACCACGCCACCGCGAAGGCCGAACCGCGAAAGTAAGACGCACTGTTGGTTTCACAAGCGGTCCCAGCTTTGCTGGGACCGGGTCGGGTTAACCCGAATAACCGGCTAGCTAGCGCAAGCAAGCAGCAAGCAGCAAGTAGAAGTAGCAGCAGGTGGAGAAGGGTTCAGGGTCAAACCCCGAGCCGTAACGGTAGCGGTGAAGGTGGTATAGGTAGGGCTCACAGCTCGCAGGCCAGCGCGCAGCACCCGCGCGCACAAGCAAAAGCAAGCAAGGGCGGGCGGGGAGCAGGCACGCATACACACGTGTCACACACACTCTACACTCTGTGCTCTACAGTCATTGTCGGGCATTAAGGTTAACCCTCTTAGGGTTAACCCGGGTTAACCCTAGAGCCAAACGCGCCACTTCTTAGCGTTTCGTAGCCGCTCCGCGGCGGCAACGCGTCATTTCCATTTCTTAATCTGCGGCCGTGCCCGCGTACGCGTACATTCTTATTCATGTATATTCTGACATAGAACACAGCGCACAGCGACGAAAAAAAAAAAACGTGTTGGTAAATTGGTTTTGATTTTGGGACATAAGCAAGAGTAAGAGCAAGTAAGCTCCGCCTTCGCAACACGCTCTCTTGCCTGGCGGCCCTGGCATGGATGGAGTCATTTCTTAAACTCCTCCTGGTTCAGGCACGCAAAGCGCAAAGCTTGCCCCCGGCTACGCTCCAACGCACAATTTCTTAGAAAAATCATCGGAAACCCAACATGTCATTTCTTAATGGTGGGGTTTCTTAATGCCCGACAATGACTACTGACATTGACTGTACACTAGCGGGCTTCCCCACGACGTGGTTGTGTATGTACTTAGAGAACTGCTTGTGACCTGCGTGTGTAGTAGTATTTGCGTGTGAAATATGCAATAGCTTATTAGCCAGCGGACAGTGATGCCGCGTGCGATAATGATCATAACAAGGTATATGGTACTATACGAATACTATACGTTCACTTTCCACTTTCTATAATACAGCTGCGAGCGGCCAGCCAGCGAGCATTTTTACTGTTCACGTGAAAATCGATATGCGCGCTCTAGGCTTTTTAGATAGCTCAGTTGCGTCGTGCGCAAGGCGCGCGCGCCGGCCGCGCCCGGGCGCAGCAATGCCAGCGAATGCCAACGGAAAATTCACGATCGGTTCCGAGAGCGTGAGCTGGGTGCTGTACGCCTCTGGCGTGCTGAAAGTCAAGCCGCCTGCAGCGGAGCGCTTCATGCTCAAGCTTCAGCCCGGCGAGGATCCGGCAGCCCGTGCACAAAATGAGTACTTGGCGCGGACCACACCGGCTCTGAAACCTGCCGCGCGTTTGGCTCAGCGCGCGTCCGACCACTCGGCTTCCTCTTGCTCCCCGTTAGTGGGCGCGTTGGCCGCAGAGGCTGCGCCATCGCCAGCGTCCATGGAGGCGCAGGCGCCGCTCGCGCCTAACAGCAAGTCCCAGAGCACCGGCTACTACTACGCTGCAGTGCCCACATCAGAGCATGTCCTGCCAACAAACACGCCGATACGCATCGACGGGCCAACAGCCGCTGGCCATGCGGCGTGTGGCGCCATACAGCGAGACATCGAGGTGAAGGGAGCGGATTATTCCTACTATTACGCGCATGCGCGCGTGAAGGACTATCACGTCCCGGTGGTGCCTACGCGCATCGAAGCCGACGGCAGCCTCAAGCCTTGGAACTCACAGGCTGTGGACCCGAACAGTACCTCGTCGGCGGTCGTGTGAGGACGTGGCGTAGCGCGTAGCGTGCCCATGGCCGGAGCTCGAACCGCGCGGGTGGGTGTGCATTTTGAGCCTGGCTGCTAGCACCGCACAAGCACGAGCACGAGGCTTTATGTGCGGTATGCGCTTCCAGTGCGCCGCCTGAGCGTGCACGCATCAGTGCGCCGTCTGAGCGTGCACGCATACGCATACGCATGCAGCCTATACTATATGACCGATCGGCGCGCGTTCTCCTGAGCCTGAGGTTGCTCACAGCATGACGCTGGCGCCGTGCTGATGAGGAGCTGGAGCCAAAAAGGGCTGCTGGACGCGTTGTGCGTTGTGCATGCGGTGAAGTACGGATTTCGATGCGGTGCGGTGCTGCTGTCACGCCAATGTAGAGCCTGTGGCTGTGGCTGCTATGGCTATGGTCGTGCGTGGGAGTGGGTGGGAGGGTCCTGGTCCCTGGGGCCTGGGGCAACCCACATTCCGTTTTTTTACAAAACCGTTACAGAGTATCCCGCGACGGGCTATGACAAGGTAGGTATATAGGTGTATAGTTATATATATATATATATATATATATATATATATATATATATATATATATATATATATATATATATATATATATATATATATATATATATATATATGATGTGTATATATGTGTATATGTATATTATAGTGAAATGACATAGAAATATGAATGTGAAATGTCGTTCGATCGTTCATATAGATATAGCCATAGTCATACGCCATCTTGGTTGTTCTGTAGCATACTATATAGCATGCTAATGCTACAATGCTATTGCTATATAGCCTCCATCAGATGCTGATGTTGCAGTACGGTATTATCTAATACTATGTAGATATAGCATAGGCATAGCTCTACTTTTTTATTCTGATATTTGAACCATTTCGAGTTGACCCCGATTATACTGGTGTTACTGCTGGCTGCTGGCCCACGCCCACGCCCGGGACGGGCCCAAATGCTAAAAACTATGTGTTCAAATATACCAAAATTTGCATCTAGCATCTAGCACATGTATATGGTGTAGTCGTGGTAGTGTGTTGTAGTACTATAATAGTGTAGTATACGTATACTATACAGCATGTATAGCATTCCCCGATGATGCTATAGATGTAGATGCTATATGCTACAGATACAGAACATCCACAAGTACGTCATAATATTACACGTCATATACACTATCATATACTCATACTCATAGTATTCATGTGCCCCCTCTGCCCTCTGTATTACAAAACCTTCTCCACCAATACAATTACAAAACCTTCTCCACCAATACAAACAAAAAATAACTATATAATATTTACGTGGCCGTGGGTGGACCGTCGGACCGTGCGTGACGCGTGACCGTGTGTGGGAAAATACAATATTAAAAAACAGAATTCGCGCTGGCAATGGCATTATTACAATGGACAACGAAAGCGGAAACTGTTCACATTGAAAAGATACAAGATACACGATACACGATACACAAGACACGGTCAAATAAGGCGCACATAAATATACCAGCGAGCACGCGACGGCACGAGGAGGAGATAAATCCTCGACTCACGCCATTGGTGCATCGCCGGTTCCTCACGCGCATGGAGGGCAGGTGAGTAAGCACCCGGCCTCGCATTCAAACAGTGCGCTGGGGCCGCCGTTCAACGGAAGCCCCTGCGCGGCACGAAAACAATGCTATACACACATATGGAGGTGGCATTCGGCATGCTGCTGAAAAGACTTTCTGAGAAGCGGCACGACGGCGCATTCCCAAAAATCAGATTCCTGCGCAATAGGGCTTTGAGGGCCGCCATCAGCAAAACATGGTCCCTGTCCGTTGGCGCCCGACGCGTCGGTCTAAAAGTGCGTGTCCATCACGCCAGGTAGACGCGCGTCGGGAATGGCCTTGGTTGGTCGCAGGGCTGCCGGAGGCAGCGGGCGACGCAAGGCGGGATAGATATGAAAGGTGAGAGTGTACAATTGGAGGCCAGAAGACGTCGCCGACGATACTGGCGTCGACGGTCCGCGCGGCTCTAGCTCGCTGGGCGCCCGGCTAACCGGGCGCCTAGCAGGGTGGGGGGTGGGGGTGGGGTAGAGGTTGCGG
>Ga0209390_10011496_pt1 | contig 10158 bp, 12 predicted proteins | sample BON01_FD_187212 | JGI IMG/M metagenome (GOLD analysis project Ga0209390, IMG submission 187212) | Freshwater microbial communities from Lake Bonney liftoff mats and glacier meltwater in Antarctica - BON-01 (SPAdes) (version 2) | ecosystem: Environmental > Aquatic > Freshwater > Ice > Glacier... | reverse complement strand
TCGTTTCCATGGTGGTGTATCTCCTTCGGTTGGGCTGCTGTCTCGCAACAACAATTCAACCAGATACGCCGCCAACCTTCAAACCGCCCAAACACCAGATTCAGTCATAACTCTCGACAAGCCCGGCCCATGCCGCGATGCGATTCGAGACAAAATGCGCGCTGTGGCAAGCCGCACTTGTTGGCTGACATGCGGGGCGGGTTCAGGGCTTTTGGAGGACTTATTGATTCGCTGATGTCGGGGAGGCTTCAGAGCCTTTAAGCGGATCGGGGATCAGCGTCGCCCGGACGGCAGGGCCGCCGCGCACTTCCGCAACGAGTTCGGCCGTGCGCGATTCTATGACCTCAGTCAGACGCGCCATGAATTCGTCCTTGGGCAGGCCGGGTGGAATCGGTTCGAGAAACTCGATGACGGCTCGGCCAGGAGTCTTACTGGTTTCCTGCTGGCGCCAGAACAGGCCAATATTCGTGGCCACGGGTACGACGGGAACGCCCATGGCCTCGGCCATGTGCCAGACGCCGGGCTTGTAACGGAAATGGTAGTCGACCGGGGCGAGGTGTCCTTCCGGATAGATCAGAACCCTGCGGCCTGCCTCTCGGGCCGCTTCCATGCCTTCACGCAGCGACTCGGCCTTGCGGTCGCCGCCGCCACAGGTGTCGATGACGATGGCACCGAGCTTGCGCAGGATGCCGCCAACGAGGGGGAACCTCTCGAGGTGGTCACCGGTCACGAAGGCGAGATTCTTCACTTCCGGATAGATCAGGTAGCCGTCGCCCCAGCTCTGGTGTTTGGCGGCGATCACGAACGCGCCCTCGGGCAGATTGCCCCGTCCGCGGACCTCTTTGCTGATACCACCAAAGATCAGGAGGTTCAGGTTCATCGCGCGTGTGTAACTTCGGATGATCACGCTGACAGGGCCGCGCCCCGGCAGGGCGAGGAAAGGCAGGGAGACCAGCACATAAAGGACCGAGAGCAGGTAATAGATGACCGTAAAGAGGAAGCCGCGCATGGGGATGAGCTTTCTTGAGTGTACGAGATATTGGAGAATTAGCCGGATTGGAGAACGGCGAGGATCGCCTTGGTGAACGCGTCGGCATGTTGCGATAGAGGGCCGGGCAGGCGGTTGTAGATCTTGTTCTGCCCGGCCTGCATGATGACGCCGAGCGCCATGGCCGCCTTCACTGCAGGATCCCCTTTCGGGATGATTGCGTCCCGCATCAATCCCTCAATGATCCGTTCGGTAATGGTCACCGGGTCGTCGTCGCGACGTTTGTCATAGGGAAGATAGCGGTTCAGCGACACGAGGTGGAAGGAAAATAGCAGGAAATCTTCGTCCGCAAGCTGGCAATAGGCAGACACCGCCGCGCCCACCTTCTCGTCAAGGCTGCCGTCGCGCGCCAGTGCTTCCACCATCATCTTGCCGAGACGATTGTGTGTTTCCATGAAGAGCGCGAGCGCGAGCTCATCCTTGCCTTTGTAGTGACGATATAGGGCGCCTTCCGAGACTCCTGCCTGTTCGGCGATTTCGCGCGTGGTCGCCGCATCGACTCCCTCGTGAATAAAAAGCTTCAGTGCGGCGCGTTCTATCTTTGGACGCGCATTGCGGGCGCGGGGTTTCTTGGCGGCCTCGCGAGCGGGAATGGCAGATTTTGGCATTCAAAGACATCCTTGCATTGGGATTAAGTAACATGTGGCGCCGAGTTACCCAAGTGAATAATCGCTCACAAATTAATCTCGCCATGGCCCAGCCATTTTACAAAAGTCTAAGTCAAGGGATGCTGGCGACTTGGACGACTTAAGGGGAGACACATGTACAGATCATTCGTCTCAAGCGTCATCCTGGGACTGTTGTGCCAAGCGTCAGCTGGAACCGCCCCACTGACCCCGCCAGCGTCAGCGTGCTCCAGCAACGCCCATCACGCTTTCGATTTCTGGCTGGGTGAGTGGGATGTCTTGGACATGGATGGCAGCCTTGCAGGAGAGAATTCGATATCTGCAGAGGAGGGCGGTTGCGTTCTGGTTGAGCGCTGGACGTCCGTTTCAGGCGGCACGGGGCAAAGCTATAATTTCCTTGACCCGGCGACAGGGAAATGGCGGCAGCTCTGGATTAGCAAAGGTGCGACAATCGACTATTCGGGCGGTCTGACCGAGTCGGGGTCAATGAATCTGGAGGGCGAAATTGCCTACCAGACCGGCGGCGTCAAAGCGCCCTTCACGGGCGAGTGGACATTGAACGCCGACGGATCGGTGACGCAGCATTTCGCCCAATACAATAGCAAGGCCGACACCTGAGAAGACTTGTTCACCGGTGTGTATGTCCGAAAGGCTACGACGGACGAGTGAGACCTAGGCGGCGAACTCGACGCGGTAGCTTTCGATGACAGTATTCGCGAGCAGCTTCTCGCACATTTCCCTGACGCGCGCCTCAGCGGCTTCAGACGTGAGGGCGTCGTCGATGTCGAGTTCGATGACCTTGCCGATGCGTGCGGCTTCGACTTCCTTGTAGCCCATGCGCGCGAGCGTATCGGCCACAGCTTTGCCCTGAGGGTCGAGCACGCCGGATTTCAGGGCAACGTGGACAATGGCTTTCATCGGGTAGAGCTCCAAAGATGTGAGTCGCGCACGCTTTAACCTAGTCTGGCCGGCAATGGAACGTGCAGCGAGGCGTCACGTGCCTACTTGCCTCCGGTAAAGCTCACGACATTGTCGGTCTCGCCGGATACCTTGATGATCCCGAGGCGCCGTGCGACTTCGGCATAGGCTTCCGTGACGCCGCCGAGGTCGCGGCGGAAACGGTCCTTGTCGAGCTTTTCGCCGGTCTCGAAGTCCCAAAGGCGGCAGCTGTCAGGGCTGATCTCGTCGGCCAGCAGGATGCGGGGCACCTCGCTATCGCCTTCGAAATGCCGGCCAAATTCAAGCTTGAAGTCGACGAGCCGAATGCCGACGGCCGCAAACAGACCGGACATGAAATCGTTCACCCGGAGGGACAGGGAAATAAGGTCATCATATTCCTGTGGCCCGGCCCAGCCGAACGCAGCGATGTGCTCTTCCGTCACGAGCGGGTCGCCCAAGGCGTCATCCTTGAAGTAGAACTCGACCATGGGGCGCGGAAGGACCTGACCTTCCTCGATGCCGAGGCGCTTGGACAATGTGCCGGCGGCAATGTTGCGGACGACGACTTCAAGCGGAATGATTTCCACCTTCTTGATCAGCTGCTCACGCATGTTGAGGCGTCGGATGAAGTGAGTCGGGATTCCGACGGCGCCGAGGCGTGTCATCATGAATTCGCTGATGCGATTGTTCAGCACGCCTTTGCCATCTAGCACGGCTTTTTTCTGCGCGTTGAATGCGGTGGCGTCGTCCTTGAAATACTGAATCAGGGTGCCAGGCTCAGGGCCCTCATAGAGGATCTTGGCTTTTCCCTCGTATACGACACGCTTTTTCGACATTCGACAGAGCCCTTTCATGGGTAATCGAGGGAAAAGGCGGGTCGGAATCGCCAGCGTCCCCATTAGATCGAGACTGTTACGCCAAGTCGCGCCGATAAACAATTATTGCGCACACCTGATCAGACACCCTATATGGCAGAAAATCCCGAATTTCTCGCTGAAAGGCTACTTCCATGAGCTCATTTGACGATCGCGAACGCGCACAAGAGGCCAAATATGCCCTCGATCAGGAAACCCAGTTCAAGGTGGCGGCCCGTCGCAACAAGCTTTTGGGTCTTTGGGCCGCCGATCTGATGGGCATGACGGGCGATGATGCCCAAGCCTATGCCAAGACCGTGGTTCTCTCCGATCTCGAAGAAGTTGGCGAAGAAGACGTGTTCCGCAAGGTGCGTGGCGATTTTGACACGGCTGGTGTCGATCGCACCGATGCCCGCATTCGTGAACAGATGGCTGAACTCATGCCCGTTGCGCGCGAGCAAATAATGAAAGATATCAAGGGATAGGCTGAGCCACAATCCTATTCGGCATCGGCGGTGGGCAATCGGTCCCAGTCGGTCGCCGATGGCCGGGTTTGACCTTTGTCGCGAGGATGAGGCTTTCCTGCAGGCGGTCTTCAATCTGTGATGTGCTCAACGCTGTCGTGATGCACGAAAGCGGCTCGCCATTGTCAGCGGCGATGATGACAGCGACGCCTGCATGTCCGCCATACCAGTCCCACAGATAGCCCGTGTCGTGGGCTTCAGTGAGCGCCTGAAGCTGCGCGATGAGCGCCTTCTGCGCGTCATCATCCGACCGGGTAAGGCCGGTCATGTCTACCTCTACCAGTATTACGCCGCGGTCCTTGAACCGATCCGCGGCGTCTGCCAGGCGCGGATCCAGCACCCGGCAGAGCGGGCACCAGTTGGCCGAAAAATTGATGATTTTGACAGCAGGGTCTGCCGCGGACGAAAGGCAGAAGGCGATGAACGCGACCGATGTTGAGATCGTCCGGAAATGCATTGGACCAGACTAGCCTGGGGGGCTCGTTACTGGCCAGCTACACTTGCAGGTCAGGGCGTTGGTTGCTGCGATAGCTGCGCGGTCAGTGCGTGAGACGTGCTGGGGCGACGGGGTAGGAACAAGTCACTGCAGGCACGCGTCTCTTCACCCATCGGCGAGAATGAAACGCATGAATAATGGGCCGCGGCGCCGGATTCAAAGGTTGGCTTGCCGTGCCAGGCTGACATGAAGGGTTTACCCGTCCAGGCATTGAAAATGACGCTGCCGGGCGTCGTCGGCAGATATGCGTCCCCCTCCACGGTCTTGTAATAGGGCTCACCATCGACGTACCAAGTAATGCCCTCAGGGGCCCATTCGAAGGCATAGAGGTGGTCGGCTTCGGCGGCATCGAAGGGTAGGTCGAAGGTGGCCGACTCGCCGGTCTTGCCATTGCGAAAATAGTTGAAGTGAATCCGCGACGTATCGAGACCGAGGAACTCGATATCGATTTCGTCGTGGGGATTGCCTTCGTAAGCCCCTGTATAGGTGAAGAAAGATGACACGAGGCCCGAGCCCTTGGCAGGCCGCATGACAACCTCGTAGCGGCCATAGCCATATGTCTTCAATGTCTTCATCTCGCCGCCGGTATAGGGACCTGACCGGGACGGGTGGCGTCGCACGTCGAGGTCGGCGCCTTCTGCCGTCTGGCCGATATTGTCGCGAGACCAGTCGCCTCCATAGTGCCCGGTGGGGTTCGAATATTCCGAACGGTAGAAAAAGGCGTCGTTTAGCGTGTCGCCAAGAAGGGTAATGAATCCGGGCGCCGAAGGGAGTGTGGGGCGGGTCTTTGCGGGGGGGATGAGGGTGTGGCTTGGGGTGGGTGCGGGCGTGGCCGGTACAGGGGAAGATGGCGGGATGGCAGGGGCAACTGGCTGGCTGTCAGACACGTCATCCGGCACGGTCACTTCGACAGCAGCGGTCGTCATGGTCTCAGCCGGTTTCGGGCTGTCGAAATCGCTCAGCATGAAAATCCCAAAACAGCACAGCGCGACGAGGCAGGACACGATGAGCGCGTCGTCGCCTGTGGTTGTATGGGCAGTGGCAGGTTTTTGTTGGGTATTCAGCAATTTCGACACGCACAATAAAGGTCAACGATACCCTAATTGAGCAAGACTTGCGCCAAGTTGCCCGATCAGCAACAGATGGGGCGCAGATCAGGCGACGTCAGGTCCGTCGCCGCCTGCTGCATTCATCGCTTTCATGTTGCGCATCATGAAGAGCGGCACGGAGCCGATGGGCGTGACGGCCCAGTCAAGCGGCTGGTCGTGTGGTTCGGCAGGGACAGCGTCGATCTGCTGGGCGGGATAGGCCACGGCGCAGGCAAAGGCGCGACCGGCTGCGCGCAGGTCCTGGATGGCGCTGTCATAATGGCCTTTGCCGTAACCGAGACGATTGCCCATCGCGTCGAAGGCTAGGAGGGGTGTCAGGATGAGGGTCGGGCTGGCTTCCGGCGCATCGAGGCCTGGCTCGGACAGGCCGAACGGGCGGCGTTCCAGTGGCTCGCCAAGCGACCACATACGCCAAGTCATGCGCCCGTCATCTTCGACACGGGGCAGGCATAGTTCCGCGCCGGCACGGCTGAGCCGTTGCATCAGCGGGGTCGGATCAAGTTCCTCGTTGATTGGTACATAGCCAGCCACGACGGGGCCATACCGTTCGAGAAGTTTCATTGGAAACAGATCGGCCAGTTTTTCAGCGGCGTCGGGATCGCGGGCAGCAGCTTCGGCGCGCAGGGTGCGCATGCGGTGGCGAAGCTGAATCTTATCGGGTGTTTTGGACATGGCGTGAGCCTTAACGCGCGTCTGCGTTGGCGTCACGCCCCAATGATAGCGCACAAGAACCGCAGACGTCGCTGGGCATATTCACTCCCGTCAACCTAGAGACTAGGTGGGCGCCGGGTGAGCCCGGACCAGGGTCCGAACCAGAATGCCAGCTCCCTGACGGAAAGTAAGGTCGCCGGAGTTCAGTCCCATTGCGGGCGCCGCAGCCCTTGTGCAAGAGCAGATGTAAGCTTCAACCGTAAAGAATGTAAGAGTGTTTATTCCGCGCCTGTGTCGACATCGAAGGCGTAGAGGAGTGTTTGCTGGCGGGCCGAAAAATTATTGTCGGAAATTAGCCAGATGCGAAGCGTGTCGGAATCGATGAATTCTGCAGCCACGCCTTCGAAATTGTCGACCAACATGGGGCGTTTCAGCTCGATCTGCAGATCGGAGGTCGACCAGGTGACGATATTCCGGTTCCCGCGAATGGGGTCATAGCTGCGATACAGGGTGACCGTAACCGGGTTTCTGGACGCATCGACCGTCTCGTCGAGACCGACGAGCGAATAGCCGACAGGATTGGGTGCCATTTCGCCTGTGAGCACGCCGTCTCCATTGGCGAGGACGATTCCGAGGGGGGACGGGCCGCTGAAGAGGCTTTCCAGTCCGAATTTCAGCGTGCCGGTGGGCAGGATCGAAAGCGCTTCGGCGCCCTGGTTCTCGCCGATCGGCTTTCCTGATATGTCAAAGGGCAGGCGCGCGACACGGGCCGCTCGGGCGTCTGCGCCGCAGTCCTGGAGGTCAAAGGCCTCAATCCGGTGGTCGCGCTCGAAACTCACAAGGGCGAGCCCGTCGCGTAGGGCCAGACCTTCGGCGTCTCCCTGCGTCTTGCCGGAAAGCTGCTTGCCATCCGGGCCGAGCATGTAGGACAGCTTGCCTGTGCCGTTCGGTTCGCTGTCCGAGAGCCCGATCCAGACAAAGGCTCCCACGTCGGACACAGTGAGGAGGTTGCCGTCCGGCAGTGTTTCCAGACCGGACAATCCGCCAAAGTTTTCGTTGCCAGAGGTCAGGCTCCAGCCGTGGGCGAAGGTGACGGATGCAGGCAGAGACGAATTTGCGTGCAAGGCGCCAAGGTCGACCGGGGCTGCTGTGATATCGATGGCAAGCGGCGACAGGTCAGGTGTTCCCGGCGGGCAGGATTCAATCCGCAATGCGCGCGCGGAGGTTTCGAAACTCCAAAGAGCTGAGGCGCTCGTCGGGGCGACTGTAACGGGTGCAACGGGTTCAGGTGCCGAACAAGCCGCGAGGCCCAACAGGAGCGAAGCGATGAGCACGGACTTGTTCATGCGATAGCCTGATTAAATTTAGCTGCGGTCTCACCTGCCTCTCCCATCGGAAGGCGGCAAATACAAGGCGAAATCGGCGAAATGCGCGGATCGATCAAAGGGCTCTGGATTTCGAAAGCGAACCCATACATGAGAGTTGGGATGACGCAGATTCCTCTCGCCCGCCGGTCACCCATTCCACCGGAAACCTGTAACCTTGCCAGCGCTATTGAGGTGGTGGGAGACAGGTGGACGCTGCTGATATTGCGCGCGGCGCTTTATGGCGTGCGCCGGTTCGATGATTTCCAGGCCGAGCTGAAATGCCCGCGCACCGTGCTGTCGGGCCGGTTGAAGTCGCTCGTCGACACCGGCCTGCTTGTCAAACGGCCCTATAAGGCCCCCGGAAAGCGCGCCCGGCCTGAATACCTTCTGTCGGCGATGGGCCTGTCATTGCGGCCTATCCTGATAGGACTCACCCAATGGGGCGATGCCTGGCTGGCGGAGGGCGAAACGCCGCCGATCAGTTTCACCAAGGCGGGCACGAAAAGTGCGATCCGGGCGGCATTCGTCGATGCCGAGGGGCGCGAAGTGCGGCCGGACCAGATTCGCACGGTTATCCGGGGTTGATCCGACCCGTAATTGGGTCAGCTTGGCCGAAATGGCGGGAACGCGACCGGACGAAAAGCCTGCATTGGCCGAAGATCCTGAAGCATGGGCCATACGGTCCACAAATTGTGCAGCAGGCCCGAACTAAGCGCTTGCAAACACAAGCCTGATGCGCTTTATCACGCCTCTCGGCGGGGGTTCCTGCCGGGTACCAATTCAGGATGCGGGCGTAGCTCAGTGGTAGAGCACAACCTTGCCAAGGTTGGGGTCGAGAGTTCGAATCTCTTCGCCCGCTCCAGAATAAAAATTTCCAAATCAAATAACACATTGTTTCCAAAGGGATTTATCCCTTTTGGCTTCTGTTCGAATCGTATTGGGGTCATTTTTGGGCTAGTTTTTGCACCGAATTTGGGCTAGTTTTCGTCCATGGCGCGGGCGGAAAATCTTGATCGTTACCTCAAGGTCCGAAGTGGGTGGTATTACTATTACCGCCATATTCCGACCCGTCTGCGACCCTTCCTTTCAGGCAACACGATACGGGTCGCGCTGAAGACCCAATCGGCTGAAATCGCCAGGATGCGCCGCGACGAATTTGTTGCCGCCGATGATGAATACTGGACTCAGCTGCGTCTGGCGGTCGATCTGGAAGCGGCAGGTCAGCCCATGCAGACCGGTCTTGCCCGCAAGCGATACGAGATTGCCACGGCCCGGGCCCTGGCGGTGGGATTTGCCTATCGACCGCTCGCGGAACTTGCAGATCCTGCCCATATCGAGGACGTGGTCCGGCTGGTCCTGGCGGTACGGGACAACCCGGCCTCTGACGGCCAGCTGAGCCTTGCGATCGTTGACGCGGTTCTGGGAGGGGTCGAGGCGCCCCGCACGACGATCAGCGAGGCGATGGAGATCTACAAGACCCGTATCGCTGTCAGTGAACTCCTCAACAAGTCACCGGCGCAGAGAACCCTGTGGCATGCCACCAAGGACCGTTCGCTCAGATATTTTGTCGACGTTGTGGGGGACTTGCCTGTCACCGAGATCACGCGCGAGCATGGACAAGACTATTTTGCCTGGTGGAATGAGCAGCTGTCTCCGGGCGATAGCGACCAGAAGCCAAAGAAGCCGAAGACCGCTGCGCGGCATTTCAGCGACATCCGAAAGCTCTATACCGAGTACTTCAAGTTCATGGGCGACGAATCCCGTCCAAATCCATTCCGGAACCTGAACTTCAAGGGCAAGTCACGCACCGTCATTCCGGCCTTTCCGAGCGCATGGGTCCAGGAGAAAATTATCGTCCGGGGCGCCCTGGACGGCATTGTTCCAGACCTGCACCTGGCGGCCCTCATGCTGATCGAAACCGGCTGTCGTCCGGGCGAGATCATCAACCTGCGCCGCCAGGACATCGTTCTGGACGACGACGTCCCGCACATTGCGGTCCGCGCACGCGAGGACCGCGAAGTGAAGACAGAAACCTCGATCCGGCGCGTTCCGCTGGTCGGTGTCTCCCTCCTGGCTGCGCAGCGTGCGCCTGACGGCTTTGCGCGCTACCGGGACAAGTCCAACGCGTTTTCAGCAGCCCTTGGCGCCGCCTTCAGGCGGCGCGGCCTGTTTCCGACAGAGGATCATGTCATCTATTCTTTCCGGCACGCGTTCGAGAAGCGGATGCAGGAGGCCAATATCGACTATGCCCTGCGTTGCCTCCTGATGGGACATAAGCATGACCGGCCCAAATATGGCGATGGCGGCTCAATGGCCTACCAGCGCGACGAACTATTGAAGATTGCGCACCCCGTCCCGAAAGACCTGTTCGAGGACTTCGATCGTATGGCGTCCAGCTGAAGCGCTGCTGACTTCGGATACTCGGAGCCTGAGGGTGATCGACAAGGTATTGTCAGGGCAAACGGCATTGAGGCGCAGGGCAGGGGCGTTTAGGCTTGGAAAATGGCCAAGAACCCGTTCCGCTATTTCAAAAGCTCGCCCGAG
>Ga0209390_10011495_pt1 | contig 10158 bp, 6 predicted proteins | sample BON01_FD_187212 | JGI IMG/M metagenome (GOLD analysis project Ga0209390, IMG submission 187212) | Freshwater microbial communities from Lake Bonney liftoff mats and glacier meltwater in Antarctica - BON-01 (SPAdes) (version 2) | ecosystem: Environmental > Aquatic > Freshwater > Ice > Glacier... | reverse complement strand
ACAAACCACCACACACCAAAAATACGACTCCAGTGGTCACAAAACCCGATCACAGCGTGGAAATTTTCGAAAAATCACCCGACGTCAATTTGGAAACGCAACCCGATATCAAAGTGGTGCGCAACACCAACTGAGCGTGAGTCGCTCCGGGATGAAGCCGGGGTCCACGGAGGACGGTGCAATGGCGATCCATTCCACGTCACCGGTCGGGCTATCGAACAGCTTGGTAGGATTGCTGCCGTCCAGTCCGGCGGTGTAGACGGCATTGGTCTGGTCGTCCGTCCAGTAGATCAGTGAATCGAAGACCACAATTCCTTCTGGGTCGTAGCGGGGCCCTCCAAATGTCGCTCGCAGATCGATCAACACCCTCGGATTGCTGCCATCCAGCCCGGCTGTGTAGATCGCGCCTTGAATCTTGTCAGCCCAAAACAGCTGTGTGCCAGCAGCAACGATCCCGTAGAAACCGTGTTCGGCTGGTCGCCCGGTTTCCACTGAATATTCGATCAGCTGCCGTGGGTTGCTTCCGTCGAGACCGCAAGCAAAGATCCCAAACGAATATCTTACAATTCCGACTTCAAAAACCTCTGAAGCGGTCCAGATCAGCTCATCGCCAACGACAGTGATTCCAAAAGGAAACAACACCTTATCTGTGATTGTCCTTCGTAGATCGATCAACACCCTCGGATTGCTGCCATCCAGTCCGACGGTGTAGAGCGCGCCCCTGTCTGCCCAGATCAGCTGTGAGCCTGACTTGACGATCCCCACCGGACGATCGGCATCCACAAACACCGCTATCAGATCAACCAGTTTCCTAGGGTTGCTTCCGTCCACCCCAGCGGCGTAGATCCCGGCTTGGTCGGCATCGGTCCAGAAGAGCTGTCCTTCCGAGAAGAGGACTCCATTGGGGTCGTAGCGGGCGTTCCCAAACAAGGCATCGAAATCGAGCAGAGTCGAGGGGTTGCTGCCGTCCAGATTCGCTGTGTCGATGCTGTTTCCGGCTCCGGAGGTCACGTATATCTGGGCCATGGCTCGCGGGGTCGGGAAAGCGGCGGTCAAAGCCGCAAGTAGGAGCAGTGTCCGAATCATTTTCATGGTGAGCGAAGTCAGATTGTGGTGGGTGGGATGTCCATGCCGGGAAGCGAGCATCAATTTCAGTATCGGGGCGAGTCGATTGCCTGCTGAAGTTGCGGGAGGCGCGATTTTGTAGGTGTTGTAAGTTTTCATTTTTCTGATGAGGAATTTTTTTGGAACGCCTCCCTCAGGCGTTGCATTTCTTCTGGTCTGATCTGTTCTCCGCTGCCCATTCGGCAGAGGATCCAGCTGTTGGTGGGCTCTTGGACAAGTGGATGATCTGGTCCAAACTCCGCTGTTCGAATATCAATGACGCGTTTGTAGATTGGGACCGCCTGCTTAAGGAATTCGCGATTGACGCCGTATGGCGAATTTGCGGCAAACATTAGAATTCCGGCGTGCTTGTCGAGATGCATCGCTGTCTCGATGTGATCCTTCCCGAGTTCCCTTTCGGCCGTCGTGCATACGGATTCGATCAACTCAAGTGCCTGGTCAAAACGTCCGATCTCCCCCAGGGCTTCAGCGTAGGTGTTGGCGTGCTTGAGGTAGAGCGGATGGGTCTTCTCCCACTTTCTGCAGACGATCTCGAACGCCTGCTGGTAAAGCTGCCATGCCTCGTCCTTCCGATCCACCCAAGTGTAGGAAGAGGCGGCGAAGTTTAGCGTGTCGATGACTCGCTGATGGTCTTTCCCCCAGACTTTCGGAGCAAGTAAGACCATTCTGTCGATGAATGGTATGGCGTCGTCGATTCGTTTTGCCTGCATGTATCCGCGCGCCAGGCTGTTCATGGCTGTGAGGGTGGTGGGATGCGCCTCGCCACTACGCTTGGTATCGAGTTCCAAAGTTTGTTCGAGTAGCGCAAATGCCTCATCATATCGTCCGAGCCCAAGGAGCGTGGCCCCGAGATTCCCCATCGACGCGACTGTTTCCGCGTGTTCTTCGCCAAAGATACGGCGCTTGTGTCCGAGAACCTCGCGGTGCAGGTTTTCTGCTTCTTTGTTCTGCCCCTTGAGCAGGAGAATGGTTGCCAGCGAATGCAGTGCGAAGATCCTCTGCGTGCTTTCCTCGCCACAGCACGCTTCCCAGTGGGCAACCAAGTCGCGTGCGAGCGAAATGGCTTCGTCCTGATTTGAAGGGATCTCTGACTCGAAGAGTTGGCGGACGAGTTTGCTCTTGGTCGAAAGAGCATCGCTGTGCTCGTTACCAAGGATGCGTTCCTGGGACTCGAGAACTTGGCGCAACTGTTCGATGGCGGCTTCCGGTTCGCCGAGCAATCCGCTTAGATTCGCGATGCGTCTCTGGGTGCGCAGCGTCGCCGGATCTTCCGGGCCGGGCGCTCTCTTTCTGCCTTCAAGCACCTGCTGATGAATCTCCAAGGCCTTTTGATCATCGGTGTCTTCAAAAACTTGTCCGAGAAGGCTCAAACTCGCCAGTGTTTCTGCATGGTCTCTTCCATGGAGGCTGGTGGCAATGTCCACGGCTTTGCGCGCATGTTGTTCAGCGTTATCGGAAGAGCCAATGCCATCGTAAGTGAACGCCAATGTCCGATGAAGCGATTCCCGGACATGGGGTTGATCTGCAAAGCGTTCGTCGATTTTCGAAGAAGCGCGATCGAGCACTTCCTTCAGCGTCACTTCCTGCTGTCCCGGAGTGTTGTAGGGATTCGCCTGGGCGAGCAGATCGTCTCTGAGAAAGGAACTGATTGCCTCAGAGACCGCAGCCTTCTGACTGGCATCTTGCTTTGCCTCCAGGGCGAGATTGCGTTCATTTTTGGCCTCGATGAATCCGATGGTGGCCAGGATAGCGCCAGCGAGCAGTGCCAGGCAGACAAGAGCGCCTGCAATCACTGCCGTCTTATTCCTGCGGTAGAATTTGAGTGCCCGATAGCCGGCCCTTGGCGGGCAGGCGATCACGGGTTCGTCGTGGCGAAAGCGCTCGAGATCCTGCGCCAGCCCCGACGCGGTCTCGTAGCGGCGGTCGCGATCCTTTTCCAATGCTTTCATGACGATCCAGTCAAGATCGCTTGCTATGGTGGAGTGGGGGGGCGGGGTGAAATGTTCGTCGCTCTGTTCGCCCGTCTGCAACGTAGTGATACGCACGCTGGGCTTGGGCGGTTCGTCCTCGCGGATGATGCGGCGCATTTCATCGAAGGCGGCGGCGCGCAGGGTTTCGGGATTGAAAGGTGCCGTCCCGGTGAGCAATTCGTAAAGCAGCACACCGAGAGCATAGACATCGCTGCGGGTGTCGACGTCGAGCCCACTGAGAGCGGCCTGTTCGGGGCTCATGTAGGCGGGTGTGCCGACCATGTGTTCGTAGCGGGTGAACAGCGTCTTGTCGGTGAGGCGTTGGTCCATCGCCTTGGCGATGCCGAAATCGATGACCTTTGGTACGGCTTTGTCGTCGTGGAGAGTAATGAGAATATTTGAGGGCTTGAGGTCGCGGTGAATGACACCTTTGACATGGGCGTGTTGCACGGCGCTGCAAACTTGAAGAAAGAGTTCGATTCGCTGATCGATGTCCAGCTTATGCTGGTGGCAATAGCTGGTGATGGGCATTCCCTTGACCAATTCCATCACAATGTAGGGACGGCCTTCAGAGGTTTCTCCAACATCAAGCACTCGAGCAATGTTAGGATGCTCCATCATCGCGAGCGCCTGGCGCTCGGCCTCGAAGCGGGCGATGACCTGCTTTGTATCCATCCCGGCCTTGATGATCTTGAGTGCGACCTTGCGGTGGACGAACTCTACCTGCTCCGCCATGTAGACCACGCCAAATCCGCCTTCGCCGATGCGCTGCAGGAGCTTGTAGTTGCCGATCTGGCTGCCCTCTAGGGGATCGGGAGCCTGGATGAGGCTGGCGGGTCCGGAGGGGGTCTGGTGGGAGCCGGATTCATCCATTTCTGCATCCTCGTCGGCCGGTGCAGAATCATCGAAGATGCTCCCCATCAGGCAACGTGGGCAAAGCCCACCTGGTGAATTCTTCGCCAGGGCTCCGCCGCACTGCTCGCAGGGCTGATTGGATGGGTTTTCTACAGACATAGATCGATTCTAATGGCTAAGAGCGGAAAAGGGCGAAACGTTACCGAGTTTCTTGAGAAATCGGTCGCGGATCGCGATTTGGGGTTCGGAGTTCGCGCTTTTTCGAGGCGCGCACCGGGCATCCGCGCTCCGCCAGTAACTCCCGTGCACGCCTTTTCTTGAAGAGCGACTCTAGTTCTGCCGGCTAGTAGTGGGCAGGGAAGCTGGGAAATATTGACTTTACGGCTCAGGGCTTTCACTCACCGAAACGAATACGAAAGTACTGCTGCTGCTGCTGCTGCTGCTGCTGCTGCTGCTGCTGCTGCTGCTCGACGGTTCCTATCGGAATTAGGTAGCGCGATTCCTCCACCTCGTCGATCTCGACGACTGGCGCCCAGGTCAGCAAATCGGGAGAACACTCGAGGATGCCAATGGTGAGCCCGGTATGCCACGAGATCGCTGCCTTCCCATCCTCCAAGGTAATGTCGAGTTGCGTGCCGGTTCCAAACGAAATGACCAGGGCGTAGCCTCCTCCCGGAGCACCGGCCAGGATTTCGGAAATGCCGTCGCCGTTGAGGTCGCCGATTGCGGCGATCTCCTCTCCCAAATCGTCCCCGCGCCGTGGCTCGAGCACCTCAGCGAGGAGCGATCCGTCACTGCCAGACATCAAACGCACGGAGCCCGTCCTGCCCACGACGACGTCACGGAAGCCGTCGCCATTGACGTCGCCGATCCCCGCAGTTTCGACCACGAGTTGTGAGAGTTTCAGTTTGTCTGATGTCCACTCGTGCAGGCGGCTGCCGTCGGCACCGGAGAGGATCACGGCGTCGTCGCCCACTCCCGTTCCCACGCCGACATCCGGCGTTCCGTCACCGTCCACATCACCGACCCGGTTGATGCCCTGGCCGAGCGTCTCAATGCCCGAGGGTCCGGCGGCCTCGCCCGTCCGGCCGTCGACCTTGATGAAGGTGGCGAGCAGGGCCTCTTCAGAATCGATGTCGACCCTCGCACCGGATGCATCCTCTCCTCCGAAGAGTTCGCCGGAGATGACGCGGACTTGTCCCCCACTCCACGGGTCGACCTCCGACCAAAATCCCAAGGCAATGTCCGCCCTGCCGTCGCCAGTGAGGTCTCCAGGACCCGCGATCGACCAGAACCAAACCGACTCGGTAGTCGTGAATCCTCCGATTTCTGCGCCGTCTATCCCGGAGAAGACAGCGACATAACCGCCCTCGCTACCTTTTACGGCAGTCGATGCCGCGTAGTCAGGTACCCCATCGAAATTGAGGTCCCCGAGGCTGGCAATTTCATCACCCAAAGGTTCGAACAATCTGCCGAAATGGGTGCGCAGGATGTGGCCATCCCGTCCGCTGTAGATCTCGACCGACCCAAATTGTTCGAATTCGTTTCCCCAGGGAGTGCCAATCGCAATCTCGCCAGAGCCATCTCCGTTTAGATCGCCCAGCCCGACCAGATTGCGATCCTCACCGAAGCCCGTATTCGGAAATACCGTTTCAATGGTGTAGAGTTCCTTTGCATCGTGCCCGCTGAACACCCGGACGAATCCGAATGCGTCCCCGGTGTCAGATTCGCTCTCGGTGCCGGAAATGGCGAAATCCGGAATCCGATCGTCATTCACGTCTCCGACCGTAGCCACGGAATTGCCCAGATGAACCGCATCGTCGTCGCCTTCGACACGAAACAACACCTCGGCTTGGCCGCCAAAGGCCACTGGCGCATTGAAAAGGACACATGAGAGCCAGCCAATCGCGGCAACCGTATGAGAAGATGTCATCGCGCGCAGGGTTTGAGATCTCATTGCTCGGGGAGTTGGTAGCGGAGGCGAAAGTATCGGGTGCTCGAATTCAGCTGCTCTGATAGGGGGAAATGGTCGTTGTTTCATAATAGATGCTGCCGCCACCTGGGCCAGAGGGATCGTCGGAGCGGGCAACCTCAAGGATTCCATCTCGATTCAAGTCTGCGAAGGCCGAAGAGTCATCGCCTCAACTCTCGAACACCCCGAACAAGTAGCGCAGTTCCTCTTCGACGCTGTCGTCTGGTGCCAGCGTGCCAGCGATCTCCTCGAGCAGCAATTCGCGGTAGCGCTTGCGCATCCGGTGGGCGGCGACTCTGGCAGCCGACTCGGATAGGCCGAGCCGCCCGGCGACGTCCCGGTAACTCTGCTTGCCGCTGCCGCGGATCAGAAATTCCTTCAGCTCATGGAACACCTCCGCCCTGCCGTCGTCCTCGAAGGCGCGCTGCAGGCGGCCCATCACGGTGTGCAGCATCGTCGAGGCCCAGTGGCGCTCGAACACGATCTCTGGCGTCAGTGTGTCCGCCGGCTCGAGGCAGGTCTGGTCCTCGGCGGCATCGACGTCGATCGATAGCACCTGCGCGCGTCCGCCCCGCTTCTGTGTGGAGTGACGCCGCCGATCAGCCGCCATGAAGTTGCGGACGGCGACCAGGAGGAAGGTGCGCAGCTTGCCCTTCTCCTCGCGCATCCTGGTGAACTCGTCGGTCTCCAGCAGGTCGGCGAAGAATCCTTGCGTGATATCTTCCGCGTCCTGGGATCCGAATCCACGCTTGCGCGTGTAGGCGTAGATGGGGTGCCAGTAGGTGTTGCAGATCTGCTCCAATGCCCGCGAGCGCTCGTGGGTGTCGTCCGCACGCGCCGAGATCAATACGCTCCACTGGGTGGGGGGAAAGGCCTGGTGATGGGAAGTGTGGTTCTGCATGTGAGGGAACGGAAGGCGGGCAACTAATCTAATTAAGATCGGAATTTTCGCTTTCGTTACAGAGAATTTTCAATAAAGGTGAAAAGGTTGGTTTGCGGCTGCGCCGGGAGGGAAAGAGTCACCTGAAGATTGTTGATTGGAGGATGAGATTTATTTGGAAATTGCGGGTTAGGTTTTCATTTGCGTGGGGGCGACGCTCATCGAGGCGCCGGTTTTTTTGGAACCGGCTTGGAACCCCGTTCTACGTGGGCGCGACGCGCATTTCGACTTTTTACTTTTTACCACTAGTGTCCAGATTTCAACTCCTCCCGGAACAGGGCGATCACCCGATTCTGCGTCTCTCGTTCTAGTTTGCCAATGTCGCTCATGATCTCCGCAATCGCCTCTCCCGATGGTGCAGCTTGTTTCGCATGTGGTTGATAATCAATTCCTAACGGATCTGCCGCCGCGCCCTCCGGCCTGCGCCTAGGCCTCTCTGGCAGGCGATTCTGATTGATTTTTGAAACATTTTCCGCAATTGTGGGATCGTCCGGTGGATGAAATTCGGCTCCATGCCGTGTGTTTCGGGTCTTTGACCAGTGAAACCTATATCCATCGGCTTTTTATTTTCTGGGGGTCGGGCGGGGCGCTTTTGCGGGTGAGGTAGGTTCCATCACTTTTCCTGAGTCGGCCACATCATGGACCAGGGACACCTTCGGCCACAAGGCATGAAGGAACCGGGCTTCCTGTTTTTCATAGCAGCGCTGGAGCGCCCACAGGCAATAGTCGGCGATCAACCCCCTTTCGCCCCCCTCCGCTCCGGTCCAAGGGCGGCTTCAAGGCCCTCCCGCCAAAAGCAAATTCCTAGCAGTTATGAACATCGCCGAACCGCGTGCCCGCACACAATGTCTAAACTCCATGAGAACCATCGCGGCTCAGCTTGCCCATCGATTCACTTTAATGCGTTCCTCTGGGAGACTTTCACTTCGCTGCGTCTGGCCGGCATTGCTCGCGCTGCTTGTGGTTGCTCCGGCCGTCGCTTCTCCTCTGGTGGTTCAATTCGACCAAACCGGCACGTCGATTCGGTGGCATGGCGACGAGGAGAACGGCTATTCTGTCGAGGAGTCTTTCGATCTAGTCCAGTGGCATCCAGTCCTTGAAGCCACGGGGCTGCGTGGCGAAGGGCGGGAACTCGATTTCTCCGTCCCTGTTTCGGGGTCGCGGGGATTCTTCCGCGTGGTTTCGTATCCCGTCGCCGAAGCCCCCGTTTTTGAGTCCAGTAAGCCGGACTTTGAGGTGGACCAGTCCGAGTTGAGTTCAGGTTTCTTCCTTCCGGTTGTCAGCGACCCTCAAGGCGGAATTTCGGTGCTTCATGCCGTCGTTGGTGATGGCGTATCGGTCGAGCTAACGTCGGAAGTCTTCACGCTCTCCGCGCCGAGCGGCTTCACTGGCGTCATACCTGTCGTGCTCATTGCCATTTCCGATTCTGGAGCGGCGAGCCGCCTGGCGTTCAATGTGACGGTGACTGACTTCCCCCTGTTTGACGCCTGTAGTGTACCGATCCTCGGAGACAATCCGCTAAGGGCGGTCGCGGAATCCGGCGAGGAAGGTTTCGGACTTGTTGGTGAAACAGGTAAACTCTGGCCGAAAGGGACTACACTTCGGGTGTTCTTTACGACTCCCGACTTCCGGTGGGAAGGTTCGATGGCACTCGGACCTGCTAATGCCGTTGGAGCTGTTAAGCTCACGGCTCCGCCTATGGGCACCACCCATAGCATCAGAGACGTGATCATGGACTGCGCTGCGGAATGGACACGCTTTGCGAATATTAACTTTGAGGTCGTCGCCGGACCTTTCGCTTCGGTGGCCGATCAAATAGCAGGTTCGGACATACGCATTGCAATCAATGCAGCGGACGGAAGCTGGTCCTTCGTTGGGACGGATGCCCGAGGAGAAACTACCTCCATGAACCTGGGGTTCTCTCCGACTACGGCACCATGGAGGGTCCAGTCGCATGTGCTTCACGAGTTTGGGCATGCTCTAGGATTTCACCACGAACACCAACACCCAGAGAATGGCATCCAATGGGACGTGGAACCTGTAGAGCAAGACTATATCCTCAATGAGGAGGAGCGGGCGAGGATGAGATGTGGCGTTTTAGATTCCAGACGATTTACACGTTTTAGATTCCAGACGATTTACAAATAATATTCTTGGCTGGTCGGTTCGGCGCGGATAAGGTCCCGGCGTGATTAAGAAAAAGCGTCGGTTCTTGGTGCCAGTGGAGTCCTCGGGGGCGTGTCCTCCGGTGGCGATTTATCATGTAGTTTGACTCCATTCCATTTCGTCCAAGCTAATCAGGGCTGCCTCCTCCGGCAGCTTTTTTGTAGATTGGTGGTTAGCACCACCCCGCGTTCCAGGGTTGTGGATCGGAATTTCGTTCTGCAGGCGGAGGAAAAGGAGCACCTGCGGGTTCTTTTGCGGATGTACGAGCGCTTTAGTGGTTGCCGTATTTTGTCCTACTGCCTGATGTCCAATCACCTCCATGTCCTGTTGGAGGTGCCTCCGGGGTGCGGGAAAGGAGAGTCCTTGGGGCTGACTGATGAAGAATTGATTGATCGGTTGGGAGGGTTGTATTCCAGGAACCATACCGATTCGGTGAAGCGGGAGATCGAGGAGGCGAATATCCTGATCTTATTGGAGTATCGCAAGATTTTGATTTCGGCGGGGATAGAGCAGGGGGAAGAACGAGGGAATGTGAATACAGCGCAGCGAGTGGTGGTTCGCAAGGGCATGAATGGCGGGAAGGCGGAGGCGGAATTGGCGCGTCTCTCGGAGGAAAAGGCGCGGGATTTGAAGATTTCCAAGGTGATCCAATGCCGGATCCGCTATTTCACGGATGGTGCGGTGATTGGATCAAAGAGTTTTGTCGACGGGGTGTTTCAGGCGAGCCGGGAACGGTTTGGTCCGAAGCGGAAGGATGGGGCAAGGAAACCGCGAGGGTCCCTCGGAGAAATGGCAGGCGAAATTTGGTCGCTGCGGGACTTGAAAGAGAAAGGAGTGCCGTAAGCTAGAGGCTGCGTTACGGCATTTGGTAACATTGATAAAGCGGAGCACATAGCGGGAGCTTCCAGCCCGGGCCTTTTCATGCCAGACTTCGCCCACGTCCATGAGTGTTCGAAACGTCATTTTCTTTCTCGCCTTCCTTCTCCTGCCGTCCTGCTCCACCAGCAGTTCGTCGCCAACTTCAACCACCAAACTCGGCGACTCGAACTGGGCCGCCATTCAATTTTTCATCGCCACTCAACGCCAGGCCGGTCACCCCAATTACAATCCCGAATGGATCTATGTCGTCG
>Ga0209390_10011493_pt1 | contig 10160 bp, 5 predicted proteins | sample BON01_FD_187212 | JGI IMG/M metagenome (GOLD analysis project Ga0209390, IMG submission 187212) | Freshwater microbial communities from Lake Bonney liftoff mats and glacier meltwater in Antarctica - BON-01 (SPAdes) (version 2) | ecosystem: Environmental > Aquatic > Freshwater > Ice > Glacier... | reverse complement strand
CAACACCGTTAACTACTACCTCGACTCCACCAACTACCGTCTCACCAAGACCAAGACGGACAAGCTGACGCAGCGACTCGCCGAGTTCTCCTACATGCACGCTTACCACTCGTTTCAGTCGGAGCTTTGCTTCGGCTGCCTCGAGCGCAAGAGCGGCATCGTGCGGTGCTTGAGCTCCGCTTCCTCCCTGTTCCGTATCGCCGACCCCTAAACAGGGTCGGTACCCGCAGCGCTTGCGCTGTGTGCGTTGCGCGGCGAGTGTGTGTGTTTGCTGTGTGAGAGAGAGATTAGGTTGTTAAGTAAAACAAAACAGTGGTCCTCATCCGGAGGGACTACGGGGTGTCGACCACCCCTGGTACTTGGCCTAGTGGGGAACCCGCCCTACTAGGTTACAACACTGCGTCTCAGCGTATACCGTATTTTATCATCAGGCCAGGATGATATATCATAACTTCAAAGTGAGTGAAAGTGGGACAGTACCACGGCTACTTACTTGGCCTTCACACTTTACACGATATTGATATTTTACCAATATTGTATGTTGAATGGCAAAACAGGGAGGGCGGGGGGGAACCATATACTGCGCAATATTGATTGCAAAATGCAACAGGGGGGGTTGCAATAAAGGAGGTGTTGAATGCCAAGAATAGTATTGACTCGTGCACAATCTCTAAAAACACAAACGAATATCTTGTGAAGGCCAACTACTTGCACAGACACACAAAGTGAGTCGCGGGCTGCAGGCAGTCAGGCAGTACCCGAAACGGTCGACTGAGGAAGTAACGAGTAGCATGGGAATGGGAGGACAGAGACAGATAGATAGAGACAGAGATCAAAACGAGACTCTGCAGCAATCGAGATAGAAGAGAGAAAATACGGAGATAAACAAAGAAGAAGAAAGTAGCACAAGTAAGAGCAGGGGCGCAAGAGCAGGGTGAAGAGAGGAGCGAGGCGTAGTGCAGTGCAGAGTAGGTTCAAGGGACGCCCCCCGCGCGCTGTGAGTGTGACACCGAGCCCCCGCCTCTACTTGTGCGCCGCCTCGCTCAGCAGCGCCTTGATCGCGCTCGCGGTCGGCGCGTGCGAGTCTGCCTGCTTGAGCGAGTTCTTCCGCGGCGCCGCGACGGCCGGCTGGGCCGGCTGCCCCTGCGCCTCGTCGCCCGTGGCTGGCTCGTCGCGCCGGAGCTCCAGCTTGGGCCTCGGCGTGAGGTGCGGCCGCGCCGGCTGCGCGGCCGCGCCGCGCGCCCTGCCTGCCGAGTGGAGGCTGCGCTTGACCAGCAGGTCCCGCCCCGCGTTGGCGGCGCCGAACTGCGTGTCAAGCGCCGTGACGAGTGCGGGCGCGTTGGCGACGATCTGCGCGCTGAGGGCAACCTCGAGGCAGGCGAGGAGGTCGTCGCAGAGCTCGAGCTGCTCGCGCACGCGGCCGGCGGTCGGCTCGCCCGCCGCCTGGAGCACTTCGAAGACGGCGAAGAAGGCCTCCTGCACGTCGCGCTTGTTGGCCTCCAGGTTGGTGCACTCGTCCGCCGAGAGGAAGGCGAGCGCGCGCAGCCGGTAGGCGTCGAGCATGGTGGTGAGCGTGCCAAAGGAGGCCTTGGACTTGGACTCGGCCGTGGCGCACGCCGCGAGCACCGCGTGCAGCGCCACGCCCAGTGACGCGAGGCGCTCGATGGCGCCGGCGCCCGAGCGGTGGAGGCGCAGCACCGCCGCAAGCTCCTCCGGCGGCGGACCCGCGGCGCCCAGCGCGTACGTCTCGAGCAGCGCGCGGCCCGCCGCGAGCGCGCTGCCTCCCCGCCAGGCCGCCGCGCCCCTGGCGAGCAGCCTCCGCCTCCAGCGCGCCTCGGAGCCGCCGCCCACCGCCTCCTCCACCAGCATGGCGCAGTTGGCGTGCGCGTGCGTGAGGAAGACCGACTCGCGCGACTGGGTCCGGCGCGGCGGGATGGCCACCACCGAGCTCGCGCCGCCGCCGCGGTCGCCCTCGTCGACAAACACGAGCGCGTAGCTCTTTGCGATCGAGACGTAACGCGCCTGCTGGCCCTGCGCGCCGCCCTCGCCCGGCGAGGCGCCCACGAGCGCGCACACGTGGATCGTCACCTGCGCCTCGGGCTCGTCGCTCAGGTATCGGATCAGCTCTGCCAGCGCCTGCTTGGGGAACTGCGCCACGTCGCCCGCCACCCAGCGCTGCGCCCCGAACGCCAGGCAGCCCACCAGGTGCGTCGTCTGCGCGTGCAGCGCCACCGCGGACGTCACCACGCGCGCCGCGTGCACCGCGATCGCGCCGGCCAGCCGTGAGCCGCGCAGGAAGTGGTCCTCGCGCAGATGCACCTCGTAGGGCGGCAGCGCCCTGGCGGCCGCCCCCCTGCGCGCGCCGCCGCTCGCGCTCGCCGCGTAGCCACCCGCCGCGATGGGCACGTCGACGAAGGCGGTGAAGGTGAAGGACACGTACGACTGGACGGCGGCGCTGCGGGCCGCCTCCAAGAGCTCGCCGCCCAGCTCGCGCATCAGCTGCAGCATGAAGCCGCGGTCGGCGTAGACGAGCCGGTGGCGGTGGCCGTAGAAACAGACCGCGCCACCCGCCTCGCCCGCGCGCGCGTCGATGAGGAGCGCCGCGTGCAGCGCCAGCAGCGCCTCCGCCGCCGGATCGTCGGCCCCGATGTGGCTGAATCCCCTTGCCCGGCGCGCGACTGCCGGCCCGACGGGCGTGGCGGGCGGCGGGACGCGGAAGACTTGCGCGGCGGCAACGTCGGGCGGCCGATCGAGCGCGGGCGCCGAGAGCGGGAGCGAGTCGGCGACGGTCGCGTCCGCCTCGCGCCAGCACTCGAAGGCGGCCGCGGCGCGCTTCATCACGAGCACGGCCACGGTGAAGGGGTTGCGCGGCAGCTGCGTCGCGGTCGCCAGCTGGACGAGCACCGCCTCGACGGCCATGTCGAGCCGCGAGTCAGTCACGTACTGGAGGAGGACCGCCTCGTCGTGCACTGCTTCGGGGAAGGCGCGGACGGCGCGGCGCCGCTCGATCTCTGCGCCGATGTCGATCCGCCGCTCGCGCACCGGCGGCGGCTGCATCGAGAGGGGCACCTGCGCCAAGGGAAGGGGGCACGCGGGGCGTTGGAGGGCGCACCGCCGGGAAGGAGTCCCTGCACGGAGCCCATTCCATGCGCGGTCGCCGGTCGCCGGAGGGTACCTTGACTTCGGAGGTTGCGTTGAAGACCTTTGTGCAGAAGGCGCTCAGGTTGGGGCAGCAGAGCAGCAGCGTGTCGCAGAGCTGGCAGCTCACGCACGCCACCGAGCGCGAGAGTCCGATCAGCTGCCTCCCCAGCCGCCGCCGCGCCTCCTCGTCGGCCGGAAGCCGCAGCGAGCCGCCGCTCTCGGACAGCTCGCTCATCTGCCTGCGCAGCCTCGGCTCGAGCGGCGTCAGATCGGCCCAGCGGCCCGCCAACAGCATCTGGCTCAACTCCCGGCAGTTGGTCAGCCACTGGCGACGTAGCAGCTTGGCCACGCGCGCGCCCTTGCCCTCCTCGAGCGAGGAGCCCTCGAGCGCGAGCACGGTGCGCCCCACCGAGGCGAAGGCGTGCGCCGCCGCGCTGAGCGAGACCGCGTCGGAGCGAAGGAAGATGGCCACCTCGGCCAGCAGCGGAACGCGCTCGCTGCCCGTGAGGTGCGGCAGCAGCAGCGCCGCCGCCTCGACCACCTGCACGTAGTTGCCGTGGATTAGGTGGCGGCTGAGCTGCGCCCTCAGAAAGGTGGCGTGTCGCAGCCGCGCCTTCTTGGCCGAGGCGCCGCGAGAGTTCTCGGGCAGCACCGCGTAAGAGGCCGCCTCGCGCTCCACGGGCCACGCGCACGTGATGAGCAGCTCAAGCGGCGGCGGCAAGATCTCGTCGCCGCCGTAGCCCGCCGCGCCCTCGCCCTCGCCGCCGACGCCGGCGCGCCCGCCGCCCGACGTCCCGTTTGTGAAGGCGAGCGTGAAGGACTTTTGGACCGCCACGTACTTTGAGCGCGGCGGCGGCTCGGCGCCGCGCCGCGGGAGTGCGGGCGGGCCGTCCTCCTCGTCGAGCACCGAGATAGCAACGAGCGCGTGCAGGTAGACCGGTCGGCCGGCGAGCGCCGCCGCGCGGATGGCTTTCGCGCAGGGCGCCGGCAGCGGCCGCTTGCGCAGCTCCGCGGCCGGGAAGCAGAGCAGCCGCTCCCACCGCGCGTGCACCGCGCCGCAGATGCGGCCCGCCGACGGACTGGTGAGCGGCGGCGCGTCGTGCTCGCGCGAGATGGCGCTACTCCCCTCTTCCTCGTCGCTCTCGTCCTCCTCGCCCGCGTCGTAGTAGGCGTCGCGCGCGGAAGCGCCGCCGCCCACCGCGTAGACCTCGAGCGCGTCGAGCAGGTGGTCCTGCGACGCGTCGAGCGCGGCCGCCGCGCCCAGCACGCGCGCCACCAGCGCCTTGAGCGCCGCCTCCGCCGCGCCCGGCGGCCCCGTTGCGGAGAAGTGCTCGGCCACCTCGAGCGTCTGCGGCCGCGCGACGAGCCGCGGCGCCCAGAGCGCCGAGCCGCCGATGGCCGAGGTGGCCGTCACCTGCAGCTCGCCGCCCTCGAGCTGCACGCGCTGGCTGAAGCTGTCGAGCAGGCCCGTCGGCTGCAGCTGCTGCTGCAGCCGCTCGAGCGAGCTGGGGTCGATGAGCGGCGCGAGCTCGGCCAAGCAGGCGCCGCCGTGCGGGAGCACGCAGAGCCGCGCCTCGAGCCCCGACCGCACCACGCGCTCCGGCTCGACCCACGTGCGCAGGCCCAGTCGCGCGCGCTCCACGTCGGTCTGCGGCCACGAGGACGACGAGCGCACCTCCTCCCGCCGCAGCATCCGCACCACCGACGGGTAGGGCGACCAGCGCAACTGCCGCTCGCTCAGCACCTCGCGCACGCAGACGGACAGCTTTTCCTCCAGGTTGTGTTGCGTCATATAGCCGCGCACGTGCCGTGCTCGGAAGCCCGCGAAGCCACCGGCTTCGTCGGCGCCCCGCAGAACCGCGTCGGCCGCGAAGGCTGCGCGGTCGAGCGCGCGGTCCTGCTCAAAGGGAAGCGGCCCACCGCTCGGCTCGGCGAGATCGACGGCCCCGTCTGTGCTGCCCCTCTTCCCCTTGGACGAATCCTTGCGGCTCTTGGTAGTGCTCTCCGCAAGTTCGTCGGTCATGCGTCGGCCGCGTCGCATCCTGCAGCGTTTTTAGTTGGTCGCGACCGTTGGCTGGTTTCGGCCGATAGCGGTGCGCTGTTCACACGGATCAATTCACAAAGAAAGAAAAACAGCAGCGCCAACTGGTGCGCTGCATTGCAGGAATACGCGGAGCGAAAAAAAAAATACGATATTATATTACATATTATTACGCCTGAATACGGAATATCCTCGAGCCTATAAATGGAATATCATTGAATATCCTCGGATATTCAATGATATTCCATTTATGGGCCTCCCCCAGTAATATCAATATTCGTTATCCTCGGATATTCAATGATATTCCATTTATGGGCCTCCCCCAGTAATATCAATATTCGTTATTCCCCATGTAGGCGCACCACAGCGCACCGCCAGCAGGCCAAGACAAAGACACCCTGAGTTAACTCTAACGCCCTGACCTGTTTTTTTGTAGATGTTCATATGTACGTAGTACTTATATACTCATAACTAAAAATATTTATTAGGATTATTAGACTTATAGTTCCTATATCTATATATATATATATATAATAACGACTCATCCTCATCCCTCTCTCCCTCTCCCCTCGGACTCGCGGACTCTCGCCGCGCTCTCGCCTCTCGCCTCGTCTCTCGTCTCTCGTTCTCGATCGTCCCTGGCCCCTGGCCCTCGCGCGCTCGCTCAGCATCAGCATCAGCGGCGCTGCTGCGCTCGCTCGGCGCTCAGGCTCAGCTAAGACTAAGAGAGGGTGTAATAAGGGTCGTAAGGGTAAGGGTAAGGATAAGCGTAAGGAAGGGGACGTCGTATAATATGTCGTTGGTGCCGTTGTGTTTGTAGCTCAGCAGAGCGCAGAGCCCAGAAACCAGAACGCCAAAAATAAATAAAGGATATTAAAAAAAAAAAAAGCGGGACGTTTTGACGACTTTTTGACGACGAATTTTCTGACGATCTTTCTCTTCGAGGACCTTTCAGGGAGAAGAACCTCTCGATACCGGCGGCGGCCGGTTTTTTCTTCTCCCTCTCAATACCTCTTCTAATCTTCTGACCACACACCAGCGCCTGGGGCGCCGGGGTGATTCTTCCGCCATGCGCTCAGCTTTTGTGGTGTGAGTTGAGAGTTATGAGGGGAACGCTTTATCTTTATCTTTAGCATCTACATCTACATCTACATCTACATGTGCATGCTGCATGTTGCTAAATGCTCACGTCGCCATCGCGTAGTGCTCGACCCGGGCGAGCGCGCTCGCTCCCCTCTGCCCTCTGCAGCATACCATCTATATCACCAATCGTTTGTCGTGACGTCCCAAGAAGAGCCAAGAGCAAGAGCCAAAACAGAGCCCCGCTCCAGCTCCAGACCCGCCGGGGCGAGGAGGAGGAGCCGAAGGGCGTGGTGGGCGACCGCTCCCGACCGCTGCCTGGCTGTGTTCGGTGTACAGTCTAAGCGTGCACGGTCAGGCCAAAAAAAATGGACACGTAGCAGGGGTTGGAGGTCGCGAGCCCCGTGTAGACCGCTGGCTAAATACTGGATAATGGCGCAAGAGGCCTACTTGGCCTTGGCCAGAGCCAACTTCTCGGTGAGCTTCTCGACACTCGCCCCCGCAAACTCGTCGATCTTGATCCCCTTCTTGTAGAACTGGAAGGTGGGCATGGCCTGAACCCCGCAATCGCGCGCCGTCTCCTCGTTGTCATCAACGTCAACCTGCGGGCGACAAAGGGGGCCGTGGGCGTCCGCGGCACGGACGACGCGCGGGCACGGACGACGCGCGGCGAAGGCGAGCACTCACCTTGATGAAAACGACATCCAGGTTGTCCTCAGACAGCTTAGCGAAGGCCGGCGCAATGCGCTGGCATGGCCCGCACCTGCAGCCAGGGAGGGGGCATGGATCCGGTCACAGGCTCACAAGCGGCAGGAGCAGGCCATTTCGCCGTGGGCCCAGTGTCTGCGCGCGGAGCAGGAAGGCGGCGCGGCGGCGCGGCGGCCGGGCGCCAGGCAACTCGGCCGCCGGCACGCAGAGCACTCGGCCACCGGCACGCAGAGCGCTGTGTGTCTGCACAGTCCACATGCTGGTCTGCTAACAACAGCCGAATTACGAAGCAACCCAGCGCCAAACTCGACTCGCGCGCGGCAGCGGCGCACCAGGTGGCGGTAAAGTCAACCACTACAAGCTTGTCCTGGGCGATGATCTCGTCGAACTCCGCTTTCGTGGCAACGATCAACATGTTGGCGCGGTTCCCGAGTTGTTGGTGGCCGACGGCAAGAAATATGCGGGGGCGTTGGTGACTTCGAAGAACTAAAGGAATACAGGAGGGGGAGGAGGTCCAGATAAACCACGGAAATAGTTACACACACCCGTGAATTCACAGTATGAATCCGGAATAATGCGCTTTAGCTAGCATCACTTCGCAATTGCGCCGCCGCATACGCCCAATGTCACCCCCGCTGCCACCCACTCGCCCTGGCTTCGACCTCAGCCCGGCGGGCAGCCCGATCGTGGTGGAGCTCTTCCTCGACCTCATCTGCCCCTACAGCGCGAGGATGTTCGCCACACTCCACGCATCGGTGCTCGGCCAGTTCGGCGACCGCGTCTCGTTCGTCCTGCACCAGGTGCCGCAGCCGTGGCACCCTCAGGGCTCCTACTTGCACGAGGCGGCGCTGTGCGTGCGCGCGGCGTGCCCCGCCAAGTATGCCGCGTTCTTCCTCTCCGTGTGCGCGGCCTTTGACCAGTTCAGCGACGCCGCGACGTTGGACCAGTCCAGGGCGCAGATCTACGCCGAAATCCTCAGGCTCGCCGCCGAGACCCTCTCGGAGCCGGAGGTGGCGCAGGTCAAGTCGATGCTCGGTCTGGCTGGAGCGGGCAACAGTGGGAACCAGGCCACGCAGCTGATGAAGTGGGCGGTGAAGCACCACCGAACAAGGGGCGTCCACGTCACGCCGACGGTGTTTGTGAACGGCCTCGAAGCCGGCATCGTCTCGAGCGGGTGGACGGGCGAGCACTGGGTGCAGTGGCTCGCCCCGCTCGGCGCCGACGGCTGGCAGGGGAGTCTGCTCTGAGGCGCAGAGAGGGTCTCCTGCGGGCGCATGGCATGCAGGCACGCAGGCACAGCCTAAGCCCCGCAGCCCTGGGCACGTTATGTTATCTTGACATGTTTCTTTGGCCACATACCATGAGATCTCATGCTCTGCGACCAGATATCTGAGTACACCCCTGGTTTTATGCGATGAAGTTCTAGTATGCTGAGTATGCTAGCTAAACTCTAGACTAGTTCTAGTTACTAGTATACTAGTACTAGTACAAGTGAGAGTTAGTGCGCCCGCCCCCCCCCCCCCTCCCCCTTAACGCGACAGCAGGCGCACGCACGGGCCACGAGCAGCGTACGACACCTAGGCTAGCACTAGCACTGCTGCGCGAGCGCGAGCCGGTACCCTGGCCCTGTCACGGCCCTGGAGATGTGGGTGTGGTGAGGGTGAGATACACGGTGAGATACAGCGGGATACAGCAGATACAGCAGATACAGCTTAGCTGGGAGCTGGATGCAGCTGGTGACGACCGGTGACTGTGACTGTGACTGGTGCTAGATCTGCTGCAAATAGGGAAGAGGCAAGAGAGAGAGAGAGAAGACGGAAGAAAGAATAATATATCAATATATCAAACGCAGTGGGCCGTCTGATGTCTGACTCTACGCTAGGCGGCTCTCGAAAACCACGACTGCATGTACTACAGTCATTGTCGGGCATTAAGAAACCCCATCATTAAGAAACAACGCGTTGACTTCCCGAGGATTTTTTTAAGAAATGGTGCGTTGGAGCTCAGCCGGGAGCCGGGAGCCGGGGGTTTAGCTTTGCGTGCCTGAGCCGGGAGGCATCTAAGAAATGGCTTTGGCTTATACTTACTACTTACTATTTTATGTACGTATGTCAGGCAGGGCGTCACACACAGGGCCAGGGCCAGCAGGGAGGGGCGGGCGGGGGGGGTGCGAAAAAGAATAAGTAGAGGCGGAGCTTACTCTTACTGCTTACTGTCTATATGGTATATAATTAATTACGGTATATATATAATCACACATTTTTTTTCGTCGCTAGCTGTGTGCTGCTGTGTGTGTGTGCTCTGTGTGTTAGTGTTAGAAAATAATATATTAGATTAGATTATATTACATAGAGAAATAAAAATTTACGCGGGCGCGGGAATGGCGCGTTGCCGCCTCGGAGCGGCTACGAAACGCTAAGAAATGGCCCGTTATTGGGCTCAGGGAGGAGGGGCGCGACGGTTTTATCGGCGCCGCTAGAAATCGAAAATGGGGATTTTCTGACTGTCCGATGTCGCCGTTCGAGCGGGCGGCGGTTCGACAGCTTTCCGCGAGCGCGCAACGGCCAACTGTATCCAGTTCGACGAGTACCCGAAGGGGCGAGCCCGAATGGAGCGGGGTTTTGGAGATAATGACGGTCTGTGGCGCATGCCGCTCGCAGCGACCAGATGGCGGCCGCGGTGCGCGCTTAGGGGTCGCTTGGCACGCCGGCGCCATCGCCCCTGGTACTGTTACGACCATTGACGCCGCGCTCCGCCGGCTGCAAGCGTCGCCGCGCCCGCTGGGCATCGAAACTCTTTGACAGCATCGTTTTCTGGCCGACGGCACGCTGTTCTGTCCATGGCAGCGTCGGGCGCGGCGGCAACGGCATACGCGCGGGGTGGCGTGGTCGAGCCATGGTTGGAGCGTGCCTGCGGCGTGTCGGGGCTCCATTCCAGTCTCCTGTGCGTGGGGTATGAGGCTGGGAAGCCTGTGTTCGGCAAGTTGGACTGACAAAACTAACTCGTCGGCAAAAGTATGCATAGTTGTTTTTTATTACGTAAACAATTTGAGAAAATTCTCCAACAGAAAAAGTTGGAAAATGAAGAAATCACGTCCCACGTCGCCGCCCATACCTCACACGCACGCGGCTGGAATGGAGCGCCGACACGCCGCAAGCACGCTCCAACCATGGCTCGACCACGCCACCCC
>Ga0209390_10011489_pt1 | contig 10161 bp, 7 predicted proteins | sample BON01_FD_187212 | JGI IMG/M metagenome (GOLD analysis project Ga0209390, IMG submission 187212) | Freshwater microbial communities from Lake Bonney liftoff mats and glacier meltwater in Antarctica - BON-01 (SPAdes) (version 2) | ecosystem: Environmental > Aquatic > Freshwater > Ice > Glacier... | reverse complement strand
TCCGCAATCCTCACGGCGAGACATTCTCCAACACGTCATAGTCTCATCGTTGGTGATGCCATAACTGGCCAGGCCGTTTTCGCTCCCACCCGAGCCACGTTCTCGAACCCCGACACCCGGCGACTCAATCGGTGAAAGCCGACAACGCCCCCTCGCGCGCCGTTCACCACTGCAGCGATTATTTACGTTAGTGAGCGCGTAAGTCTTGCCGTCAGCTTGAAATAATTCGTCGTCTTCGCAGAACCAGCGGATGGAGTCGAACGGTGGCGACAACTGAGCGAGCGTCGCGAATGTGGCCGCGTCCACACATCCTTCCACACTCAGGAACAGCTTCTTCCGCCAACTCAGGACTTCGCTGATGTAAGCAGGACTGTTGCCTGCTGAGCAAAGGCCTTGAACGACGGTGAATACTGCACGACGTTTCGGCAGGTTTCGGAGAACAGTGCCGCCGACTGTGACATCGAATCGAGCGTAGTCACGGGACGCCCGGCGACTTGCACGTTCGCGTTGGTGGCGTTCTCTGACGCGAACCTGATAATCCTGGGCTTCCGGAAGGGGAACGATTTGCTGCACGTCGAGCAGCATGTTCTGCGGATCGCCGTAGGGTTTGATGCGGACGCAGCGGATGTCGAGGTTGTGATCATTCAGCCACAGGACGGCCGTTGTGATTTCTCGGGAAAATTCGGCTGAGACCAGAACGATCCGCACGTCCGTGGCGAAGTCTTCTTCCTGTGCTTCTTCCCATCCGAGGAAGTCCAGAATGGTCTGTTCCGGTGCCCGGCCATCAGTGCGGCGTCTCAAGTAATCGCCGAACACTTCGACAGCCTGTCTGAACGTCAATGTCGATACCATGGCCGCATACCTCAGGGCCTGCAATTCCATATGCCCGCCGTCTTCCGTGCGTTTCAACTCAATCACGACCAGATTAGCATCGCGGTCGATCGCGAGCAGGTCGATACGTCGCCGGCTGTCGTCCCAGTGGCCGAACTCTTCGGCAATCACCAGTGTGTCGGGAGCCACGATTTCAATCTGGTCTCGCAGCAGTCGCTGCAGGTCCGCGCGCTCCGTGATTCCAAGGTCAGAAAACGTGGCCTCAGCAATCGGCTGGATGGCGTCTCGCGTGTAACGAAAGATCGGCATCGGCTAACCTACTTCCGTGTAAAGCGCTGCTTCAAGATCTTTGAGGGCTCGCAGATAGTCCTGCTTACCACCAAACAACTTGACAATTTCAATTGGAGTGCCAAAGCTGGACAGCGGCTGAACTTTCAGCACTTCCATGCTTTCAATGTCGTCGACGCCTTCGTCTGCATACTTGTTCAGCAGAGCCTGCAGAACGGCTCGAGCTTCGTCGCCGTACTTTGTGAAGTAGTTTCGCTTTTTGACGTTTTCCGCACGTTCCTTGCGACTCAGGGGCGGCTGATCAAAGGCGACGTGGCAGATCAGATCGAACGGACCATAGTCTGCTCCGACGATCTTCTGCAGTTCGTCAAAGAAGACGCCTTCGTTTTCAAGTTCCTCGACAATCGCCTGTTTGCGTTCTGCGTCGTTCCAGTGCTTCAGGAATTCGTCCAGCGTACTGTATTCCTTAAGGATACCTTTGCGGCTGAAGTCTTTGATGGATTCGGTGACCAGCTTGCCGTCGCCGTCCATGTATTGGACTCGTTCGCCGACGACTGAGACTTCAACATCGTCGATGTAGATTTTTTCTCGTTTGCCTGTGCCCGTGATGGCGGTGCCAACGCCGTCGTCGGTCCAACCGTCGCCTTGAAACCCGCCTTCCGTGAATTCCCCGTCGCTATCGACTTCGGGTTCCGTGACGGTATCGTCGTCATCGGTGATGGTGTCTTCCGGATCTTCGGGAGGTACCGGGGAATCGCCTGGATCCGGCACGTAAATCTGCACGGGATCGCCGTCGAATTCCGGATCGGCAAATAGCTCGGTCGCCTTCTTGAAGTCCATGATGGTGAAGAACCGTTTACCGTGGTCTTCGTCGATACGAGTTCCTCGACCGATGATCTGTTTGAATTCGGTCATGGACTGGATGCGCTGGTCCAGCACAATCAGCTTGCAGGTTTTCGCGTCGACTCCGGTGGTCATGAGTTTCGACGTGGTAGCGATGACCGGAAAACGATCTTCCGGATTGATGAAGTTGTCGAGCTCCTTCTTGCCTTCCGTATTGTCGCCCGTGATGCGAACAACATAGCGGGGATGTTCGGCAACCAGATCACTGTTGGCGTTTACCAGAGCCTGACGCATGCGTTCAGCGTGTTCGATGTCTTCACAGAAGACGATTGTCTTGGCGAAACGGTCCGTGCCCTTCAGAAACTCGGTGATCTTGGCAGCAACCAGTTCCGTCCGTTTGTCGAAGACGATGTTACGGTCGATGTCCTTCTGATTGTAGATGCGGTCTTCAACGACGTTGCCGTGTCTGTCCGTCTGCCCGGGAGTCGGCCGCCAGCCTTCCAGGTCCTTGTCGAAGTCGATACGGACAACCTTGTACGGTGCCAGAAAGCCGTCGTCGATGCCCTGTTTCAGCGTGTACTGGTAGACCGGATCGCCAAAGTAATTGATGTTGGAAACGTATTCCGTTTCCTTTGGTGTAGCTGTTAAACCGATGTGCGTGGCGGCCGAAAAGTATTCCAGGATTTCACGCCATGCGGAGTCTTCCGCCGCGCTACCTCGATGGCATTCGTCAATGATGATCAGGTCGAAGAAATCACGAGACATTGACTTGAAGATCTTCTGCCGTTCTTCCGGACCGGTAATTGCCTGATACAGCGACATGTAGATTTCGTAGGACGTATCGACCTGTCGCTTTTTCCCGTGGATGGCGGTGGGGATCGTTTCTTCTGTGCCGTCGTCCTTTTCAATTGTCTTCGAGCGAGTACTCAGCTTTGCCATCGCACCTTTGAACGGCTTAAAGTCGTTGACCATAGTTTGGTCGACCAAAATATTGCGATCGGCCAGAAACAGAATTCGCTTCTTTGTGCCGGACTTCCACAGCCTCCAGATGATCTGAAACGCGGTGTAGGTCTTCCCCGTTCCGGTGGCCATCACCAGCAGGATGCGGTTCTGTCCGTTGGCGATGGCTTCGATCGTGCGATTGATGGCGTTTTTTTGATAGTACCGCGGCCCTTTGCCGCTGCCGTCGTTGTGGTAATCGAATTCAACGATCGGCCGAACAGCGTCTGCAATCCCACGCCAGGCACAGTATTTGTGCCACAGGTCCGCGGGGGAAGGGAATTGGTCGAGCGTCAGATTTGTTTCGGTGGGGCCGCCGGGCGTGGTCTTGTCGTGAAACAGAAACCCATCGCCGTTGGAACTGAAGGCGAACGGAACCTGAAACATTTCGCTGTAACCCAGAGCCTGAGGCATGCCGTGGCCGACCGAAAACTTATTCTTCTTGGCTTCGATGACCGCAACGGGAATTCCGGGCTTGATTTCCAGCACGTAGTCGGCTCGTTTGCCCTTTCGCCTTCGGGTACGGGATCCACGCACTTCAACTCGACCAGGCGTCTGTCCGGTGAGCTCTTCCCGAATCTGCGTTTGCAGGTCCCAGCCCGACTGCTGCAGCTTCGGCGTGATGATCTTGGAGCAGATCTCACGTTCTGTCAGGCTGAGTTTGTCCACGTTTGGGGGTATCGCCAAGCTTTTAAACAAAAAGACAACTTACGGGCCGTTGCATACTACCCTCAGCGTCTTCGTTTCGCAAAGGCTGGCAATGCGTGGAACATATCCACGGCCTGTCAAATGGAAATTTGCTGATCCGCCAAAAAAAACCTCCCGCCGAGGCTAATGCGGTCTGACCTTGCAAAGTCGAACAGAAAAAGACGCCATAGCGTCAAAAAACTACAACGAACTCAGTACGCCGCAAAAACACAGGACATAAGGCTCACTGGAGTCTCGCATCTCCGCCGCTTGATTTCAGCTCTACGCACCGAAGACTGAGCGAGTTTTCGGCGCTGAACATGCCCTTCCTGCTCACACCATGGCACATTCCGCTTCCGGGGCGGGGACTTCGTCGGCCTTTATCGCGTTCGTGTGTGGTGGAATCTTGTTTCTGGACGCGTGATCACAGAATTCTCTCAACCCCCGCAAATTGTAAGCGGAACGGAACGACTACCAAATTATGGTTCTACGCAAGAAACTCGAGCAATGGGAAACCCGCGAAGCCCCCGGGGTGCCTGGAAGGACCCATAGCACCAGCGTTTTTGGTGCCATTCCTGCCCCCGAAATGATTGTGATTTTACAATTTTCCGGGTCCCAAATGGAGTCAACCTCAATACTGTTTTTCGACGGTCGTCATTTTTGTTGGGAACCTCTTCCCGTGGCAACCAGTGACAAGCCTGCCCCCACCATCGCATGATCAATCGCCCGCTTCTGTTCGGCAGTAAATCCCGCACCCGATAACAGGTTACAGAAGTGGGTAACGCGGCTGGAATCGTCAGCAAGTGCGCCAAATGTGCGCCAACCTTCGGCCCGGTCTTCAGAAACCACTTGTTTTTTCGGCCCGGTGTTACCCCTCTCCAGGGCACTCAGCACGGTCTTTTGACCGTGCTTTTTTATTGGCCGCGTGGTTTTTTTTTGCTCAGATGGTGGCTCAGATGGTGGCCACTTTTCCACCTCCTTCAGATTGAACTTTTCGAAGTGGTGGTCGTTCACTTGAGCGTAGTTGTCATTCTGAACTTTGACGCCGTGTCTGATCCAGTTTGCCACCATATGAGCCGGCGTCCCTGAGTCCAACCATTCGGTTTCGCCCGAGGCTCTGAGATTTTGAATCAGCTTGGGCCACGGTGTGAGGCCAGCCTGCAGGATAATTGGTAGAAATGGTTTGTGCAGGTTCACATTCGTGCGATGAACCGTGTAACCACACGTTTGTCGCCGTCAACCGCTTCGTCAAAGGCCGCTTCCAGATACGGAAGTATGGGGCCGAGGGGGCCGAAACCGATTTCATGACCTTCCATGTGGGCGGTCTTTGTCGCTCGAACACGAAACCGTCCCTTGTCCCAGAGCACATCGCCCCAAGTCAGGCTGTGGCTTTGTTCACTTTTTCTGGTGGCAGTTGCTTTCGATCGCCATTGTGATCGACAAACAGGACTCGCCAGTAGCCGCGGGAATCTTTGGAAACACTTGCCATTGATAATGTCTTTCTGATCTGCCTTGAAGAAAGTAAAAGCGGGAGGGCCAGCGCGGCGACTGGCTTTCGGATGTACAGTCCTATCCCACATGTGTGCGTGTACTACGGAGTCAGCGACCTGCGTCAGACCCGATCTCTGCAGCGTCTATGACTAGGCTATCGTTGGGTTTTCGCCAGTCTCGATTCTTCTGTTGCTTCAATCCAGTAGCGGATACAAGCCGGGACGACTCGATATACTGCCTCACCGATCATCGTGCTCACATAGATCACTAGAAACAGCAATAGAAGGATGTAGTGGTGTACGACAGCGGCAATGGCGATCTGGGCGTATTCTTCCCAGTGCGGGAGCACCATTCTGGATTTTCATCCCGACTTGATTTGCAACGTCAACTGCTGCTAACAGCAGAATAACTCCAATTCCGACCAGGCTGAGAAAGTTGGCGAGATGAAAGATCTTCAGCCAAATTTCGAGCCAACCGACGACGTGTCTCAGGTAGTCCCGAGTTTCAACAACTCCCGTCTTAGGAATGTTGAAGCCACGAAACAGGAAGAATGACTTTGTTGCTCGACTATCGCCCATCGTTGGCCGTTGTGAACTGGGCTGCGGCCGTCGTGCTTTGAATTGCGGCACCGGCGGCGTTCATATTCCACAATGCGGACCAGCTTGCCCCCGATTGCGTTGATCAAAAACTGCTTGGCGTTCTTCCTGAATGGTTGTCCGGTTTCCGGCGATCAACGCACACGGCCCATTTGTTGTCGGGAGTGGCGTCAGGTAGTTCGCTGACAGGGTTCGGGGCATCTGCATCTTATAAATCGGCACCCGTGTCTTTCGGTTGAGGCTGTGCCGTTTCGGGTTCGTTTTCACTTGTGGCCGGTGCCATTAGCTGGGCGGCTTCGGCGAAGAAGCGTTGCCGTTCGGCGTCGGCTTTGGGGGCTTCTTCGTTAGCGGTTTGCCAGGCGAGGGATTTGTCGTACCACTCTTTGGCTTTGGCATCCAGGTGCCAGTGGGACATCGCGATGAATAGCCAGTTGTGAGGCACGTCGAAACCGTTCTTCGTGGAACCCTGTAGGGCGTCGATGGCTTGCTGCCACTGTTCCACGCGGTACAGAGCGGTGCCCAATGTATGCAGTATGGCACCGTCGCCGGCAGCCAGTTCGCATGCTTGACGAGTCCACTGAACGGCCTCACCCGCCAGCGGAAAGTTGCCTTCCTGGTTGGGAACGGACACCAGCGGCCAGGCGAGTGAGTTGTAAGTCGCGGCGTTGTTCGGCAGAAGCTTTTTGAGCTTCTGCAGTTCAGCCATCGCTGACTCCTGATCCAGCGTCTGCCCCAAGATCTCCAGCGTCTTTTCCAGGGCCTGCCCCGGCATCACGCCATTCCTGATGGCCGTGCGATACGCCGCAAGAGCTTCGTCCGGTTTCCCGGCTTGCTGCAGCAACACGCCCAGATAGTACGGAACACCCGTTCTGATTCGTGGATTGAGTTCGATCGCCTTCCGCCAGGCAGCGATCGCTTGGTCATGCTTCCCGAGTGGTTCATGCACAAACCCCAGATCGTTCCCGATGTCCCATCTGCAGGGATCGATTTCAACGATCTTTTCGCGGAAGGCGCTCGCCTCGTCCTGGCGAGCGCCTTGGTAGTACGTATTTGCCAGGTTGCTCATCGCACCGAGCATGTCGGGGTGCTCCGGGCCGAGCAGCTTGCGGCGGAGCGTCAGCACTTTTTCCTTCATCGTGAGAGCCTCGTCACGGCAACCGACGTCGAAGTACGAAGCTGCCAGGTTGTTCATCGCCCAGACCGTGTTGGGGTGCTCCGGGCCAGAAGCAGCAAGGTAATAGTCCCGCACTTGCTCCCACAACGGGATCGCGTCCACCATGACAAAGGTGCCGCTGCCGTGCATCTGTCTGGCAGCAGCACTCGGAAGCTGACGCGAACTCAGAAACGTCGATGCAAACGCCGCACCGCGGTGCAGCCGAAAATCGGACATTTAAAAACCGACCATCGCATGGGCCGCAGCTTACTGAAAGGACTGTCGGCAGACGCAATCAACACCGTTCTGGCCGCTGCCGACTCGAACTTACAGCTGCTGCTGCTGCTGCGAGATTGCGGAGTCGCTGTTCTTGTGGCCGTTGTTTCGCCTTAAACCTGTGATTTCAGCCTCAGAGAACCGACGAACACTCATCATCACCGCCGCCTGAACCATGTTGTGAATCGCCACTCGTAGTGAAAATCCAGCTGTCAACGCTGTGCAGGTTTTTTCAGGGACGACTAAATAGGAAGACTCCACCTGGGGCCGAATGCTGTAACGTAAAAAGTTAATCGAAAATAATCTGTAACACGCCACTGGTTTTCTCGCTGAGGGGGATAGGTCAGTTCAATCACTCAAAAACAAAGGAAAAATCCATGAAACGCTTCACCAAATCAATCTTATTCGTTGGTTTTGCCTGCTTTGTTGCGGGCAACTGTACCGCGTTTGCTCAGAAACATTCTGGCCGCAGCGGCGGATCTTCAAGCTTCAAATCAAGTGGAAGCGGATTTTCCATCGGCAAGCAATCGTCTGGAAACTTAGGGCGCTCAACGACAGGTTCCGGAAATACCTTCGGCGGAAAAGGATCGCCATCAGGAAGCTTTAACGGCATGAGTTCCAGAGGCAGCGGAGTCACGTTTCGCCCCAGCAATTCCGGAACGCCATCATTGGGGCATAACATCAAACCCGGTTCCACAAGTGGGCGAGTCACAGGGACAGGTACGCGTTTGCCAGGCTTCGGCGGGACATCGGGTTTATTGCCAGCGACGGGCAATCAGAGGCCTTCGTTTGGCAACCTGCCAACCATTGGCAGAGGAACTTCAATCCCATCGATCAAACCAACTCCGCAGTTTCAGACTCCGCAAATCAACCTGCCGAACCTGCCAGGAAACGGCTCGGTGACCACAGTTCCGTTCTTTTCCAAAGGCAGTTCAAGCCTAGGCAGTTCAAGCCCAGGTACTGCAAGCCCAGCACCTGCAAGCCCAGGTGCTGCAAGCCCAGGTACTGCAATCCTAGGTACTGCAATCCTAGGTACTGCAAGCCCAGGTACTGCAAGCCCAGCACCTGCAAGCCCAGGTGCTGCAAGCTCAGGTACTGCAATCCTAGGCAGCACTGGTGCTGGCCAGCCCAATTGGAAGCATGCTTTGCAGCACGTACTCACGCACAACAAACATCACTGGTGCCACACTCGACCTGTGACCTGCCACTGGTGGACTCAGTACTGTGAACCAATCGCTCACTGTCATCACAACGAAGTGGTTGTTTGTGATTGGAATCGAGTTCAGTGTTTGACAGTAGTGTACGTTGGCGTGCCGGCTCAGGAAGTTCAGTGGTACCTTGGCATGCAGGGGATTCTGCTGCCAGGCAAGGGCATCGGCATCGACGCTGTGGAGCCGAATTCGCCAGCCGAACAGATTGGTTTGCAGCCTGGCATGGTGCTGACTGTTTGCAACGGCATTGCACTGGTGGATGAAACGTCTATGCAGGAAGCCATCCGGATTTCAGGTGGTGTGTTGCAGATGACACTGTTGTCCGCTGACGGCAGCCAGGTTTTGGAAGGAATCGTTCAGATGGCTCAAGTGGCTTCTGTAAGATTCTGATCGTCTGAGCAGCAGTGAGCACAGCAAATCGCCTGATGCGTTCTGTAACGTTTCGCCTCCATGGCACTAAGCACGGTCTTTTGACCGTGCTTTTTTATGCGCTCGCGTTTCGCTAAAAGTGTGTCGTCAATGTCGATCCCGGCACCAGTTGTAACGAAACAGATGCGACATTCATCCAGCGAATCGGTGGCCATCTCGTCTCGCAATACGTTTACGTAACAATCTTTCTGAGGCAACCTGTTTGTTAATGCTTCGCAGTCGTTACCGCCCGTACGACAGGGGAATTTCCGCCTTTCTTTCGTGAACGAAGTGTTCGGAATCTCTGTTGATCGGAACAACGTAAACAGTTTCAGGTTCGTGAGTGTGAACTTCGATTGGGAAACCGAAGTCGGTTGGTAAATTGCCGCTGATGTTAAACCAAAGATCGCCCGCATTATCTGTTGGCATCACATCCCAGTGAAGCTGCATGTAGACAGCGTCTGGCTGTGATGGATGCAGTGCCAGTCGATGAACGCTGAACACAGTATCCGATTTCTGCGTTGGGATCGAGAAGGTGCTTTGACTTCAACCCGCGGTTGATCGGTTGCCATTTCCAGCCGCCATAAGCTGTTCGGAAAGCTCCAACGGCGGATGTCGCCACATACACACGATCCGGATTAGTCGGGTTCAGCAGAATCGTATGCAGTCTCATACCGCCAGCTCCCGGCTGCCATTCGTTACCTTTCTGCTCGCGCAGTCCGGATAATTCCTTCCATGTCGTCGCCCCATCGGTGGACAAAAAAATGGCCGTATCTTCAACGCCGGCGGACACGGTGTCGAGATCTGTTAATGAAGGTTCGAGATGCCAGACTCGCTTAAATTCCCAGGGATGTGGCGTGCCGTCGTACCACATAAGAGTTCCGGGGTCGCCTTCGTAACGAACTTGTTGCTCGCTGCGGGCGGCTGCCCGGTGAAATCCGGTGCGGGCTCACCACCAGGCTGTTCCCGGGTTTGTCCGCTGTCGTTCGATCTTTGAATCACCTGCCCAAACCAGTCACTGCATTGCGACGCATAAATTCGGTTTGGGTCGATCGGCGATCTCTTCATGTGGTAAACCGTGCAGCCAGCAAACAGTGGTCCTTCAATATGCCACTTATCGCGTTTGCCATCCGACGACAGGATGTAGCCACGAATGGCGTTGTCCACGGGTATTTTGCGTTTTTGCGACCGTGAATTGCCGCGACCGCGCAGCGTTGAAGAACTCGATCCGTCGCGTTCATAAATTTTAAGTTTTTTTACGCATGCAGACATGACGTCGATGGCGTGACCCTACTGATCGTTAGAATGCTGCGGGCGTGGACCTTTCCTGGTGTCGTGTGACAACATTTGACCAGGGAGGGTTCATGTCCATTCTAAC
>Ga0209390_10011478_pt1 | contig 10166 bp, 8 predicted proteins | sample BON01_FD_187212 | JGI IMG/M metagenome (GOLD analysis project Ga0209390, IMG submission 187212) | Freshwater microbial communities from Lake Bonney liftoff mats and glacier meltwater in Antarctica - BON-01 (SPAdes) (version 2) | ecosystem: Environmental > Aquatic > Freshwater > Ice > Glacier... | reverse complement strand
TGTGTGTGTGTGTGTGTGTGTGTGTGTGTGTGTGTGTGTGTGTGTGTGTGTGTGTGTGTGTGTGTGTGTGTGTATGTGTGTGTGTTTGTGTGTGTGTGAATGTCTGGGTCTCTGTGTGTGTACGTCTATGTCTGGATCTGTGTCTGTGTGTTCGTCTCTGTGTGTGTGTGTGCTTTTTTTGGTGTGTGTGCGTATGTGCGTGTTTTTTGTTGTTTGTGTGTGTGAGTGTGTTTTTGTTTGTGAGCGAGAGAGTGTGTACGCGTACTTGTGACTGTGTTTGTGTGCTTGCACGTGTGTGTGTGTATGTGCGTGTTTGTGTGTATTTGGTTGTCTATGTGTGCGTGTGAGTCAGTGTGCATGTGTTTGTGTGTGTGTGTGTGAGTGTGTGTTTGTGTGTGTGTGTGTGTGTGTGTTTATGCGTGTGCTTGTGTGTTCGTGTATGTGTGTATGTGTGTGTGTGTGCGTGTGTGTGTTTTTTTGTTTTCGTGCGTGTGTGATTGCATCTCTCTCTCACCCTCTTTTGCCCTCTCTCGTGTTGATCCTCGCTCTCTCGCCCCCTCTCTTCTCTGAGAGTGCGTGTGTTTGTGTGTGCGCGTGCGTGCTCGTGCGTGTGTGTGTGTGTGTGTGTGTGTGTACGTGTGCGTATGTTTGTGTGTTTGTGCATGTGTGTGCATGTGTGCATGTGTGTCCGTGCGTGTGTGTTTGTCTGTGTGCTCGTGTGTGTTGTGTTTGATGTTTTAGGTTTTTATTGTGTTTGTGCGGTGTGTTTTTGTGCGTGTGAGCGCGTGTATATGTGTGTACGCGCGCTCATGCTTCATCAAGAAGAAACTTGAAACATCAACCTGCACCACTGAGGGCCAGCGCGAGCGTGCGTGCACACGTGCAGGTTCGTGTATGTGCTTGCATGTGTCGCGTGGTGTGATCGCGTGTTTCGTCTGTTAAAGATGCACACCTTTAGCTTGTCAATGTTCTCTTTGACAGCAGGAAGCACCGCCCCCACTGTTCGTTCCGTCAAGACCCCGCCGATCATCCTGCAACACCCGAGAAAATACGTGATGAAGCTTGGATCAATACGCACGCGCACGCACACACGTTCTCCCACGCAAATACGTGTACACCGCACATATGCCAGCACGGGTGTGCATGCATCCAACACACACTACGTAGTGTTCCGATGGACGTTTGGTGTAGGGCGGGGGTTGACAATAAGGTGCACCTGAAGCACTTTCGATCCGAGTCCAGTTTCTCCAGGGTCTCGGCAACCAAGCCGTGCTCGTGGCGCTCCTGGTCGAGCTCGTTGATCTTCTGCGCAATTTGCTGCGCGTCATCCTTCATCACCTGCAGCTGGTTCACGAGCGCCTGTGCCTTTTGCATCTCTTCAGCCTCTTCCGCCATGTTTTCCTAATACTTCCGTCTCTAGATCCACTCAACAGTGACAACACCTTTCCCGCCGTCTGGATTACACGTTTAATCCACTCTCGACAGCAGGCAATCTGCCGTGACAGTGCAGTACAAACTCAAAAACTGAATTAAATGTGGTCTTAAACGAACAAGACGGTTGACCTCTCGTATCGATAGCACACAGACGGCCGGGGTGTGGTGTGGAAGGTTGGGCGGCTTGCGGGGGCAGACAGATGCCACCGCGCCGTGCATGGTGCGGTGGTTGTGCGCTGCTGCAGGGACCAGGCAAGTTTTTTGTTTACATCTGTCGGATTTAGCTTGCCAGTATCTATATTGTGCGTGTACAAACTCAGACCGTGGAGGGAGTTCGCAGTGTGGTGCCCTTGTAATTGCGCTGTACTGTGCTCACACCTTCTTCTCCATTGTTGTGTGTCTCCAGCAGCTCTCCTCGTGCTTGTTGCATTGCTCGGGGCGACTCTTTCAACAGCGTCGGAGCATGAATACCCTCCACCGGAGGGCTGCCCAGGGCGCTCAAAGACACCGAATTACTGTCCGCGCTACTTCCGGGGCAATGCTGCGGGCAGCGAGTGGACGCCCTTCGACATCAATCGGCCAAAGACTGGCCGGAGTACCGACATCCCTTTTGGAGGCCCGACACCCCTCCAGCTCGGGCTGAGTGGGCCTGCACCTTATCGGCTGGATGAACCGCAGGAGACACCATGCATTTCGACTGCCGCATCTTGCCGCAGAACAGCCTCAGGGCTCCAGTGCCAACCAGGAATGCAGTTTCTGGATCAGAAGTTTCTGCAGAATCAAGAGTGGACGCAAATGATCCCCGGGTCACCCGCGGCTTGCGGGCACGGGAACAGAGAGTTCTCATTTTTTGTGCGTACAGCAACCAAGGATGGGTCGCTGAAAAGAGTTGTGTTGGCCTTTGCGGCAGGAGGTATGTGCTGGGATGCTGAGAGCTGTGGCAATACTGCAACCCAGCGGATGGGGAGTGGAAACAATCAATGGTCCTCGCCCCACATGAAATCGCCTGCGATTCCCGGGAGGCAGCTGGATTATACGTGGGCCGCTACAGACGCAGGTTCAAAGCCAGGCATATTGAATATGGACCAGTATGGCGAGTACGACAGTGTCCTAATCTCGGACTGTACAGGAGATATGACAATAGGGAATCGCTCCTACACCTATGACGCAGGGGATAATGAGACGTGTATAACTGCCCACCACCGCGGCGGCATCAACACAGGGCTAGCCATTGATTGGATCGTGCATCCACGCAATTCGCAAGCATTGCGCGAGGTTCTGATCGTGGCTACCGGGTATAACGACATGGGGCAAGGCAGAGCCTTTGGTGGACATGGGCCTGCCTTTTGGGCAGCGTATATTCAAAAGCGAAAGCCCGACGTGACGGTGCGGGTGGTGACAGAGCAGTCGCTTGGCATCAATGGCCCAGAGTGGTCCAAGGTTATGGAACCAGATCCCTGGGGCACACAACAGCTGCATGAGCCGGGAACTACAACGCCAGTGCTGCCTCCTCCGTTGGATTGGTCTTTTGCACATGATGACATGACGTCGTACTACGAATACATTGCAAAGACGTCGCCTTCGGTGGCATTTGCCGATGTTGCCTCGGTGCTCGACCCAAGCCAGATGGCACTGTTTGCGCATTTTGGGGGGCACAAAAGACAGTGTTGCGTCGACGGTTGCTCGTGTCGCGAGAGCCGGGGGGATGATAACATCGAAGCAGGGCAGCTAGATTGGACAAAGACTTTCAAGGTTGCTATCCTGCAGCGGCACCAACGATTGGGCCAGAATTACCGGTCATGGTTATCAAGAACACCTATCAGATACTTCATGTTGTCAACGACGGTGCAGCTCCAGTCGTACTTGACAGAAATTCGGGCCACGCAGTGGGCCACGGAAGTAGCCATGCAAGACATCTGTCCAAAAGCGAGCGGCTCAATTAAATGTCCGGAGGTTGATCAAGTATCAAGCGTCCAGTTTAAATGCGGCTCGACAAAATGTGCTGACGTCTGCCCCGAAGTCATCGACAAGACAAGATGTCCCGATGGTCAGTTTAAATCGCCTTCGAAGCTTGACCAATTTGTGCTTGCGTTTGGCGAAAGTGCAATTTTGTTGGATGGGCTGGGTGTTGTCAAGTCTCAACAGCTGCCGGGCCGTACCTATCAGGAGCGAGTCTTTGGGGATTTCACGTGCACTGGCTGTCTCGACGGCATACCAGGAGGCAACGATCCGGCCGACGAGCGGTGTAACGCAACGTTTGCTGAAGGAGAGACTCTATTTTCTGTAGCACCCAAGTATCAGATGGACTGGATGCTCATGTGGTCATTGAATGGCGGGGATGCACCGGATACTGTTTCCAAACCGGGTGCACCCTATCGCTTTGCCCACCAGGTGTGTATCCCTGGAGGTACTCCCAGGTCGACTTTTCCGCCTTGGTGCACAAAGAATTGCCCCGGGATAATATTCAGGAAACAAAACGACCTGGGCGCGCGGCAGCGGAGCGCTTACACGTGATGCCGCTGCGCGCCCACTGGATTCGGTCTGTTGACATGAGGTTACGTGCAGCTACATAAAATAGGGTAGTGTGATGATTTATACGTCTCTCGCTATAGTAGTATAGTGTACTCAAAAAATTTGTCCACAAATAGGGTAATGTAATATACCATTACATACGGTAATACCTTTGAAAAATCACCTGGGACCAGACAGATTTTTGCTCCACAAAGGGCTTGTTCGAGGTCGAAAATAATGTGAGAAAAGGTCTCCCAACAATTGTCGTTGTGTTGTGTGTTCGTTTCTTCTTTTGTTGAATTTTTGAGGTGTGTTTGATTCGTCCTTTGTTGCATTTGTGGGGTGTGTTTGTCGCATCATTCATTGCGTATGTGTAGTGTGCGTGTCTCGTGTATGCGTGTGTGTCGTGTGTTTGTGTTTTCTTTCATGGCATATGTTCCGTATATGTTCCGTGCGTGTGTCTCTGCCATGCATAGTTGCCATGTGTTTGCCATGTGTTTGTCTCTTCTTTCATTGCATATGTGTCGGATGTGTGTCTCTACTATGCATATGTGTTGTGTGTCTGTCTCTTCCTGTGTTGCATATTGATCGAAAGAACCCCCCCCTCCCGGGGGGGTTTCCTATTTACTGTGTTCCCTCATCAAGAACCGTGTGTAAGAGGACCCCCCTCGAAAGATTTGTATCAGGTGCTTCGAGGGGGGTCCTCTTACACACGGTTCTTGATGAGGGAACATAGTGAATAGGAAATCCCCCCGGGGGGGGGGGTTTCTTTCGATCAATATGTGTCGTGTGTGTGTCTCTGCTACACATGTGTGTGGAGTGCCTGCGTTGCACATATAGTGTGTGTCTCTCTCCTCTATGCATATGTGGTGTATTTTTTGTCTCTTCCTTCGTTGCAAGTGTGGCGTGTGTGTCTCTCCCCTATGCATATGTGGTGTGTTTTTGTCTCTTCCTTCGAGTGTGTCTCTCCTCCAAACACATGTTTCGTGTGTTTGTCGTGTGCTTGTCACTTCCTGCATTGCATATGTGGCGTATGTGTGTCTCTGTTATGCATGTGTGTCATGTGTTTGTCTTACGTGTCTCGTGCGTTGGATGCCTTGTGTTTGTCGTGTGTATACATGCATATGTCCATATCCATATGCGCGAATGTTAGTGTGTGTATCTACACACACCCACGCTCACTCGCTTGTGTGTTTCGTGTGCTGTTCTAGTACACTAAGCAAGAGGGCGCCACGCTCGAGTGTGTTTCTGCGCATTCATATACTTTACTTTTTGTTTTTCGTTGTGTGTTTCGTGCGCATTTCTAGTACACCATGCAAGAGGGCGACACGCTCGAGCGTGTCGCCGCGTATTCTTATTTTTTTCCAATTCTTTGTTCTGGTGTATTTCGTGTGCTTGTCAAGCACGATGCAAGACGACGACACGCTCAACAGCGTAGCGCAGGTCTTGTCCACGACGCCCGAAGCGATTGTAAAACTGAATCTCGTTCATTCCATTTTTGATCATCCATATTCATGATGCATGTGCTTTTCTAGTATACGATGCAAGATGGCGACACGCTTGAGAGCGTAGCGCAGGTCTTGTCCACGACGCCCGAGGCGATTGTGGATCTAAATCGCAATCGCATCACGCACTTCGGAAATCCTGCTAGACTGGCGGCGGGAGATGTTATTTGCGTGTTGCCCAACTATATTGATGTCAGGTTCCATATATGTGCAACATACTGCAACATAGAATTGCACACTGCAACACAACACACTGCAACACACAATCCTACTAGACTGGCGGCGGCAGATGTTACCTGCGTGTTGCCCAACTATATTGATGTCAGGTTCCATATATGTGCAACACACTGCAACGCAGAATTGCACACACTGCATCACAACACACTACAACACACAATTCTGCTAGACTGGCGGCGGCAGATGTTACCTGCGTGTTGCCCAACTATATTGATGTCAGGTTCCATATATGTGCAACACACTGCAACGCAGAATTGCACAAACTGCATCACAACACACTACAACACACAATTCTGCTAGACTGGCGGCGGCAGATGTTATCTGCGTGTTGCCCAACTATATTGATGTCAGATTGTTGTCTCTTCAAATATGTCTGTGTGTTTGTTTCTGAGTGTTTGTGTTGGTGTGCCTGTGTCTGTGTCTGAGTCTGTGTCTGAGTCTGGCAGTCGCCAAAGCATTTGCAGGAGCACTCATTTTGTCTTGGGGGGTTGCAGGTGTGGGTGTGTTAATGTGTCATGCCCCTCACATGAATGCGTCATGTCTTGGACTTCAATCAGTCACGTGTCACACATGAATGTGGCATGTCTCATAGACATACCCCACGCTGGAGCCAGTCATATCTCGCACACTGCAACACATTGCAACACACTGCAACACACTCAGCCCACACTGCAACACATACCTGAGTCAGTCAAGTCTCACCCATGGATACGGCATGTCTCACACTCACATACACAAAATGAAAAGCGAAATTCAGATTCGCAGTCACGCTCTCGAGTACAGCCAATTGCAGATATGGTGGCACAGAATGTTGAGATTATTTCTAAAACTTTTCAGTTAGTACCAGGCGTACCAGGATTCTGTGCGCGCGGCGGCGAAGGGGCTTTAGCCCCGAGCCGCCGCGCGCCACATGGTCACGACCAAACTCTGAGAGAATTCTATTTTCATTTTTTCCCGACTTGCCGCAGCCGCAAGTCGGTCAAAATCACGACTAGAGACGGAACTGTCGCGATTTGGGCCGACTTGCAGCTGCCGCAAGTCGGAAAAAGAATAAAGATTTTGGTTCGACTTGCGGCTGCTGCAAGTGAAAAAATGAAAAAAATTTGCGGAAAAAGTTCGACTTGCAGCTGCCGCAAGTGGGATCAATAATCAGTACCATGTTATTTCGTGGTACTAAAAGTAAATCCCATAGCAGAATTCTGGTATACTCACAAAGTTTGTCAAGGAATATGTCGCCCTCTTTCGTCGTATCGATAGCACACGTAGCATTAAAAGTGAAATTGGGATTCGCAAAAAATGGAAAGTGAGATTTAGCATCCCTGTGGCATAGCTATGGCAAGACCACATACTGATTACGATTTACAGCAGTGTGTGGCAGAGTGTTGCAATGCATTGCACGTTGCAGCGTGTTGCAGTGCCATGCTGTGTGTGAAATGAATGATTTGCGGTATGACAAGAGGTAGACGAAGGTCCACATCTTACATAGAAGCATGCGTTTGCAGTGTGATGCAGTATGATGCAGTGTGGTGCAGTGTGACTCAGTGTGTTGCAATGTGTTGCAGTGTGTTGCAGTGCCAGCAGCTTAGTCCCGCATCTCATTACGAGGCATGTGTGTGTGTGTGTATGTATGTGGATGTGTATTTATGTACATGTATGAACACACGCAGAAACACGCACACCGCCCAGATATATATACGTACGCAAATATATGCAAATATACGTAAATGTCTGTACAATCTGTATGTGTACAAATATACATATGCATATGTGTAAATACATGTACACATATCAGTGTATATACACATGTTGGTGTATATATACGTGTCTGAATACATCAGGAAAGATTAGACTATCGCTCTTAATATCCTACCAGAAATAGTAGGTCTACTAGACAAAAGAGCCCTGCACACATATGGCTCTTCCCCCAAGAGAAGTCTAGTCATGTAAGAACCCCGCGAATCGTTGCATACGCTGCAACACACTGCAACACACGTCAACACACTGCAACACACTGCAAGAAGCCAATTAATTGTTGCAACACACTGCAACACACTGCAACACACTGCAAAGAGGTCTAGCAATGTTGGTAGCCTATTTATGGTGGCAACACACTGCGACACACTGCAAAGAGGTCTAGCCACGTAGGGTGTCGACTAATCGTTGCGGACACTGCACCGCACCGAAACATACACTGCAACACGCTGCAACACACTGCAGCACACTGCAACACACTGCAACACACTGCAACACACTGCAACACACTGCAACACACTGCAAAGAGGTCTAGGCAGTAGGGAGTCTAGCCTACTAATCGTTGCTACCCATAGCCAGCAAGATACTCAACATATCATCACACATGTGCAAGCCCTAGAACATATATGTACGAACGACATAAATTCATCTATCTACGTATGTTGCACGTGGTTGCAGTTGTGGATGTGGGTGCATGTTGTGTGTGTGTGTGCCGGTATGTGGACACATTCACAGAAATGCATTCATACATGTACCCTGATAGACACATGCCTTGGTATGAGATGCAGGGCTACAGCTGCTGGCACTGCAACACACCGCAACACATTGCAAAACATTGCAACACTTGCAACACATTGCATCACATTGCATCACACTGCATCACACTGCATCACACTGCATCACACTGCATCGCCCTGCAAATGCATGCTTCTATATGAGATCAGGGGCTTTGTTCATCTGTTGTCATATCACACGTCAGTCATGTCACACACAGCATGGCACTGCCACACGCTGCAACGAGCAATGCAACACATTGCAGAACTCTGCAACATACTGCAACACACTGCAACAAATATATGCCTCTATTCTTGTCACATCACACGGCAGTCATGCCACACTCATAATGGCACTGCAACACACTGCAACGCACTGCAACGCACTGCAACGCACTGCAACGCACTGCAACGCACTGCACCATACTACAACACAATACCACACGCTGCAACATGCAGCAATTTGCTGCAACACACTGTAGCACGCTGCAACACACTGTGAACAAACTTCTGCACACTGCAACACACTGCAGACCATATCTCCCCGTTATGATATCCCACGCCAATCATGTCAAATACATATAACGCTGCAAAGAGCAATGCAACACATTTCAACACACTGCGGCACACTGCTCCACACTGCAACAAATGCATGCAACTATTCTTGTCATATCACACGCCAGTCATGTCACGTACACAATTCGTCCTTTATGACACCCGCATTTCTTGGCAGGGACCGGTTCAGGAATTGGATCTGCCATTGCAACACACTGCAACACGCTGCAACACGCTGCAAACACTGCAACACGCTGCAAACACTGCAACACACTGCAAACACTGCAAACACTGCAGCACACTGACGGTTCGTCTAACCCTTGACAATTGACACACCAACGTCTCTGCACACCAACGTCTCTGGCAGGGATCGGTTCGGCAATTTCATTTGTCCCGAGCATGTCAAACACACGGGTGAACGCTACATGGTAAAAGCGCCTCGCCGAGGGTCGGGCGTGTGAAATAAAAAAAAGTGCACACTTATAAACAAACTAGTGTACACACTGCAACGCAATACAACACACTGCATCACGGTGAATACTTCAACACGCGGGTGGGCGTTACGTGGTAGAGACGCTTCGCCGAGGGTCTGGCGTCTGGGAAAAAATCGACACATTGCAACGCGCTGCAGCACATACTGTAATGTACTGGACATATGAGCGCTGCACGGGAGAGACGCCTTGCCGATGGTATGGCGTCTGAAATACAATATTTGTACACACTTGAAAAAAAACAAGTGTAAACACTGCAATGCACTGCAAGACACTGCAACGCATACTACTAAACACTGCAACATAGACTGCAATACACTTGATATAGCGAGTGGAGAACTTGGTATGCTGAGTCTGGGTCAAAAATATCTTTGCCAAGAAAAATAAATAAGAACTCTTCAAAAGAAAAAAAACAGATCATTGATCTCAACCCGACGACTGCACAATCAAGACACAAGCTACGCAAACAGGCTTATTTTGCTAAAGGATTGTATATGACTGTATGTAGTGTTGGATGTAAGTGACAAAAAGATGAGGGTGTAGCAATGGAGAAGGCGGAGGAATCACATATGTATGTACATGAATATATACGTACTTTTATATATGTATATAACTGAATGTACAATTATACATATATGAATATATACATACACACATACACACTCAAACACACACACAAACACACACATGTGCTGAACTTTGGTATATGGCAAAGTAAAAGTGTGTGTAATCGGCGTTCTTTAAGTATGTCGTAGCTTTGATACGGTACATAATCTCGTCACTATTATGGTGTAGATTATATATATGTGTGTATGTATTTATGGAATACATATATATGATGTATATATATATAAACATATACACACATATGTGTATATGAACATATATGTGTATATATATATATATAT
>Ga0209390_10011476_pt1 | contig 10167 bp, 2 predicted proteins | sample BON01_FD_187212 | JGI IMG/M metagenome (GOLD analysis project Ga0209390, IMG submission 187212) | Freshwater microbial communities from Lake Bonney liftoff mats and glacier meltwater in Antarctica - BON-01 (SPAdes) (version 2) | ecosystem: Environmental > Aquatic > Freshwater > Ice > Glacier... | reverse complement strand
AGGAGGGAATGGGGGGAGGAAGCAGAGGAAGGGTGAGAAGGAGGTGGTGGATGTGGAACGGGAGATGGAGGAGGAGGGGGAGGGGAGGGAGGGAGGGAGGGAGGAGGAGGAGGAGCCGCTTTATATCTCTGTGGGTGTAGGAGGTCTCTTTCCTCGCGTCCTGCCCCCTCCTCCGCCGAAGAGCAGCAGCAGCAGCAGCAGCAGCAAAAAACGCAAAGCCCCCTCTCCTGCTCCCTCTTCCTCCCTCCCTCCCTCCTCCACCACCATCCTGTCCACCTTCCGTTTCCTAGGCCGACTGGTTGGGAAGGCGCTCCAAGAGAACCGCTTGCTCTCTCTTCCTCTCTCCCTCCCTCTCTGCAAGCTTCTCGTGGGGCATCCATTGACTCTTGCAGATGTTGCAGCTGTTGACCCCGTCCTCGGTCGATCGCTGGCAGAGATGGAGAGGATGGTGTTACTTGCAGAAGAGGAGGAGGAGGAGGAGGAGGAAAAGGAAGGGAGGGAGGAAGAGGAGGAGGAGGAGGGGGAGGAGGAGGAGGACAAGGAGGAGGAGGGTAGGAAGGAGGAGAAGGAGAAGGAAGAGAAGGTGCTGCTGAGCACGCCTACTGGTATCACTACCACTTCTTCTTCCTCCTCCTTCTGCTCCACCACCACCACCAAGAAGAAGCCGCAGCAGCAGCAGCAGCAGCAGCAGCAGCAGCAGCCGCATCGCCGTCGCCTCTCCGGGTACCTCGACGCCCTCTCCCTCGACTTCACCCTGCCGGGGCACCCCTGGTACGAGCTAAGGGAGGGAGGGAGGGAGGGCATGGTCGACAGCAGCAACGTCCGCACCTACCTCCAGCTGGTCACGCAGCACTTTCTGGTCGAGAGCATTCAAACCTCCCTCCAGGCCTTGAAGGAGGGCTTATTTGACGTCCTCCACCCCTCCCTCCCTCGGCCCCTCGCCCTCTTTTCCCCCCTGGAGCTGAGAGCACTGTTGTGTGCGGAGGGCGGGAAGGAGGAAGAGGAGGAATGGACGGAGGAACGGATTGGCGGCAGCTTGATTTGTAAGCATGGGTATCATCGATCTTCCCCTCAGATTCAGTGGTTGGTCCGTGTGCTTGCTTCGCTGGAGAGGGAGGAGAGGAAGCAGTTTTTGATGTTTGTGTGTGGCACGCCCCGATTACCTATAGGGGGGTTTGCGGCTTTGAGGCCTTTGCTGACGGTGGTGAGGAAGGAGGTCCCCTCGACGGGTGCGTGGGGGAGGAGGGAGGGAGGGAGGGAGGGGGGGGTGTTGGCGGATTTGTATTTGCCGAGTTGTAGCACGTGCCAGATTTATTTGAAGTTGCCCGCGTATAGTTGTGAGGAGGTCCTGCGGGAGAAGTTGAGGCAAGCTACGACCTTGGGGCAGGAGCATTTTGCGTTGGATTAGGCTTAGTGTGTGTCTTCTCTCCCTCCCTCCCTCCCTCCCTCCCTCCCTCCCTCTTTTTCGGAGGTAGAGTAGTGAGGTGGTGCTGAGGAGAAGTTGAGGCAGGCCATGCATGACCTTGGGGCAGGAGCACTTCGCGTTGGATTAGGCTTAGGGTGTGTCTTCTCTCCCTCCTTCCCTCCCTTTCGATGATGTTCTTCCGGGATTGGAGCGAAGAGAAGAGGGAGGGAAAATGGGGTGGATGTTGTTTAGAGAGGGGTAGAATTGGAAAGATGGACAGGAAAGAGGACCTGACAGACATAGGAAGGAGAGAGGGGTAGGAAGTGAGTGAGTGTATAGGTAGGGGTCAGAGAAGAGGGAGCAAGGAAGTGGCTGGGCGTCAGTAGGTTGTCTCAGCAGCAGCAGCAGTAGGTGAATGAAAAGAGAGAGAAAGGAGGAGCGTGTATGTATGTGTAGGAGTTAGAAGGGTGTGTGTATGTGAGTGAGTGCGCGGAACGCCGTAGTGTGAAAAACAAGACAGAGACGGGATAAAGGGACGAGGACAACGATAGGTAAAGAAAGACATTCACACATGCCACAAAGAGTGCGCCTCATGTGCCATGTTAGTAAGCAGACGAGCAAAATGGAACAAAGAGAAAATGAAGCAAGATAATGAGCACAATGAAGCAGCGTACATTTTCTTGCTTGAGCTTGAAAGAACTCACGAAACGACATCAATTTTTTATTGTCGCCTTCGCTCCTCTCCTCCTCTTCCTTGTGAGCTCTTCCATCTCCTCCTGTATGTGAGTACTGGCAAGCTTACTGAAAAGGCATGAATAAGGGCCTAAAATGGTGAAAGAGACCGCAGCTCTGGCGCGAAGCGACGGCACCTATGGGGTGGAATGGAATGATCGAACGGGCACGTCGTTCCCACTCTCAGACGGGCCACAAGCTGCTCAGCAGCTACACTGTCTATATACCAGATGGTGTATATTGGTTGTCGTTGGCTGCGGAGAAATGTGGAAAATTCACACTGTGCCCGGGGCACAACCCTCCTGTGCCCGGGGCACAGTTTAAGTTTGGGGGCATAATTCGTTCCAACTAGAAATCAATACACCATATGTTTTTCATTGGCCTCCCCCCCATAACAACTAATCACAATAAGTGTACATCACATATATGTGGGTCACTGGTTGCTTGGCTTCTTTGATCCTGGGAAAATAGAAACTGAAAAAGGTGTGCCCTGGGCGCACCCGGCCGAGGGGAGGTTGTTGGATTCCCAGTGGTACAACAGACACCGCCCGGTAATACTAAGAAAAGCAGCCTATGGAAGCCCCACTAATGACAGCGACATCCTTACTTCATTATCATTCTTCCTGGCCGCGTTGATTTTGTCATTGCCTTGGTGGACGAAACATTTCCACTCGCTCGCCGAACGACGACGCCATCAAGGCCGGAAACGCTTCGCTTCGTCTTAGACGGACACCTTGCTTGTGAAAGCATGCACAAGCCCAGATACTGCAATATGACAACCCCCCTCGCTCCAACACAGGCCTTGGGGCACCCTCCACGTCGTCCAATCCTCCTTACGGCTCATCAAACCCCGTAATCCCCACCCACACCACAGCACGCGGTCAGACCTAGCAATAGCGTTGCTTCCCAACAGCTTCTTGTTCTACCCACTCCACCCTACGTCCAATACCATGGAGTTCCTCTCCCAGCTCCTGTCCCCAAGGCAGCCCAAGACCGCTGGTAGGAAAGAGGACACCTCGCAGCGGTCGGCAGCAAATACCACTTCCACCAGCAGCAGCGACACCAGCCCCCCCAACCACGGTGATAATGGAGTCGACGAGTCCACGCCGCCGACGGTCGAATACGAGTTCAGCGCAGATGCGACGGGGCAGCGCTTGCAAGCCTTGTGGACACCTTTTGAGGAGGCGTTTTCTGACATGGTCCTGTCTGCGGAAGAGAAGATGGCAGTGCTTGTGCCGTTCGCTGATGCTTTCGTAGAGGTGTACGACGAGCAGTTGCCGCACATGTGGCTTGCCCCGAAAAGGAGGCAAAGTAAAAAAGAAGGGCGCAGAGGGAAGGAGGAGCAGCAGCGATCGCATGTTGGGCCAACACCTCTAGAAGGGCAGCGACTAGAGGCGGCAGAAGTAGAAGAAGGAGACGTCACAGAGACTCTCAACCCCATGGCTACTGCTGGGTTCAACATTCCACCCACCGCACACGACGCCAAGGGCCATCCCAAGCTTTTAACCATCCTCGTTGGCACCTTTTTCATCGACGTTCTGGCGCGGCCACAAAGCAGAGAGACCACAACAGCAGTAGCAGCAGCAGCAGCAACGACGACGACAACACACTCCTCCTCTCCTCTCTCCCTCCAGGATTGTCGAGAATACGAACAAGAGATCCTACGGCATGACATTCGCGACTTCCTCGCCTGCCATCGCACCCTCCTTGACCTGACCTCCCCCTGCTCCTCCTCCTCCTCCCCCTCCTCCACCTCCTCCACCACCTACAAACAAAAACAACACCAAGGCCATGAAGGACTCCTCCACCTCCTCCTCCTCCTCAGCCAACTCACCAAATTCCCACACAACCGCCGCTTCCTCCTCCACTCCCTCGGGCCCTCCTTCGCTCACTTCCTCACCTCCTTCCTGCTCGCCCTCTGTCGTGTCCTCGAGTCCAGGTGGCGGCAACGAGGAGGGGACGAACGAGGGGGGGATGGACGACCGACCTCCCTCCACGACGACGCCCTCCTCTTCCTCTTGCAATGCCTCCTCTCGACGGTTCAATTGTTTGCATATGCCGTGCCCGGGTACGCGCACTGCTCTTGGTTGGTGGAGAGGGAGGGAGGGAGGGAGGGAGGGAGGGATGGGTTGCCCCCGTACCCATGGTCTGGATCGAGGGTGGAGGGGATGTGTAGTGGTAATAGTGGCAGCAGCAGCAGCAGGAGGAGGAGAGAGGAGGTGTCGACGACAGGGAGGATGAGGGAGTGGAGAAGGAGACCTCTGGCTGAGACAGAAGAAGATGCGGCACAACAGGAAGAGGAAGGGGAAGGGAAAGAGGAGGAGGAGGAGGAGGAAGAAGAGGAAATTGAACGCTCCCTCCGCAGCATGCCCTTCGAAGAAACCTGGTCCTTAGTCACAGTGCAGGAAGGAGTGGTGCCCGCCCTCCTTCACGTCCTCCACCTCTCCCTCATCCTCGTCTCCTCCCTCGCCGCCTCTCCTTCCCCCCAACCATCACCACCACCCCCTCCTGCTCCTGCTCCTGCTCCCACTCCTCCCTCCTCCCTCCCTCCCCCTTCCGTCTCCTCCTCGCCATGGTGGCCAAAAGAGGTAGCAGCTGAGCCCACTACCAGCACCCCTTCCTCCCTCCCTCCCTCCTCCCCCCCTTCCTCCCCCTCCCCCTCTTGCACCCCAGAAATGACTCACCTCCTCCTCCTCCTCCAAAACGAGACCGTTCTCGCTCTCCTCCTCTTCCTCTTCCTCCACCCTCTAGAGGCGTCCAAGGGCATGAACCAGGGACAGATGGAAAAGGATATTGCCTCATCAATTTTGACAGCGTTTTTGACGATGGAAGGAGGGGGGGAGGACGAGGAAGGGAGGGAGGACGAGGGAGGGAGGGAGATGGGGGTGTGTTTGGTGTGGCGACGGATGCGGCTGACGTTGAAGTTGCTGGAGGAGTGGGTGCCGGTGGTGATGGCTGTAGAGAAGACGGAGCACTTGATGAGGGAGGGAGAGAGGGAGGGAGGGACGTTGGGGAGGAGGAATGGGAGGTATCCGAGGGAGGAAGAGGAGGAGGAGATGAGGAGGAGGAAGGGCGGGGGGGGAGGAGGGGGAGGCTTGCTTCGCGGATTGGCTTCCTCTTCCTCCACCACCTCCACCTCGTCGTCGTCTTCGTCTTCCCCCTCTTCCTCCCTTCCTTCCTCTTCCTCCTCACCAGCAATCTCAGTACAGGACTTAATGACAGTCCTTTCCCATGGTCTCCCTGCCGGACTTGAACGCATTCAGACGCTGTCCCTCCCTCCCTCCCTCCCTCCTCCGGCAGGAAGGGGAACAAGAAGGGGGAGAGTAGGTGAGAAGGAAGGGAAGAAGGAGGAGGAAGAGGGGAAGGAGGGAGGGAGGGTGGAGATTCAGTGTTCTCTCGCGGTGGGTCTGCCTGTGCCCTACTTTCAGCATGACCTGTGGCCTTGGAAACAGGAAGAGGGGGAGGAGAACGAGGAGGAGGAGGAAGGGAAAGAGGGAGGGAGGATAGTGAGGCAGGGAGGGAATCGCCGGTGGTTGTTGGGGCGGTCCATGTCGTTGTCTGCATTGACATTACCAGAGATATTTGAGTCGACTCGTTCTTTGCTAGGTACCCCTCGGGTAAGCTATCGACTTGTGGTCCCAAAAACTCTATTGGGAGAGGAGGAGGAGGCGGAGGGAGGGAGGGAGGGAGGGTTGTCTCAGGAAGGGATGTATAGAGTAGTGTTTTCGCACCTTGAGACGTTGTGTCGTTTGGTGCCTTCAGCGGCAACGAGCGCGGGGTTACGGACTCCAATCCCATCATCATCAGTGAGTGGAGGAGGAAGAGGAGGAGAGTCCTTCCTCACAACCTCCCTCCAAATCATCCATTCAACCCTCCTCCTGCTTCTCAAAGCACCCCCCACCACTTTTTCCTCCTCCTCCTCACCTCCTGTCTTCCAACAACAAGCCCTCCTCTTCCTCAATGCCTGCCTCCTCTACTCCCCCCTTGATAGCATTGCAGCCTGCCGGCACCTCCAGCTCTGGCCCCTCCTCCTCGCCTCCATCGGCCTCCCCTCCCTCCCTTCCTCCTCCTCCATCCCCACCCCCCTCGACCACTCCCTCATCCACCAGCAAAACCAACAGCACTACCACCTCCTCTCCCCCTCCCTCCCTCCCTCCCTTCTCCTTGCTTGGGCCCACACTCAAGATCTGTCTTTCGAGCTTCTTCATCGGTATTTCCTCGCGGCGCAACGCCCGCCTACCACCAACTTCCTCTCTCACCCTACCCTAGAGATGGGTGTGGTCATCTCACTGTTAGAAAGGACACATTCGCATTCACAGGGAGGGAGGGAGGGAGGGAGGGAGGGGAGGAGAAGGGATAGGATTACTGTCCAAACGTGTCGCTGGTTAGAGATGCTGATTCGCGAGCCGGGGAACAACAGCCCGTCCTCCCTCCCGTCCTCGTCCTCCCGCGGTACCTCTGTCAAGGCATTTAATGAGCATGGGGTCCGACTTTTGACTTTGTTGCCGCGTCTCGTCGCCTTGTTCTACACAAAGGAAGAGGAGGAGAGGAGAGAGGAGGAAGGGGGGACGGGAGCAGCAGCAGTAGCAGCAGAAGTAGACTTGCCCTTAGACGACGATAACGAGCGTTCATCCTATTCCTCTTCCTCCCTCCCTCCCTCCACTTCCTCCTCTTCATTGCATTGGCCGGCTTTGCATGCCCTTTTGTCGCTGATGGCGTCCACTATCCACGTGGCCTCTTTAGTGGAGAGTAAACTCCCGCTGGAAGTGTGGGTGAAGGAGGTGCTTAGACAGTGTATTGGTACAGGCACAGGGAAGAAGGGAGGAAAAGGAGAGGATGAGGGGTTTGGTATCTTCTTCCACATGCTCCGTCGTTCTCCCTCTTCCCCTGCTGCTGCAATAATGGGAGGAGGAAAGGAGGAAGGCATCAGCAGCAAAATGCCTGGTGCTTATCTAGAGGTACTCGTCTTCATCTTGACCCGTTTCTTGCACATCTTGGCGCAGCTCTCCGTGGGGTCAACGCCTGTGCCTCTTGTCTCTTCCCTGGCCGTCGGAAATTTCTATGAACGCTGCGTGCACTTACTGCTGCTCGACGAGGAGAATGAGAAGCAGCAGCAGCAGCAGCAGCAGCAGCAGCAGCAGCAGCAGCAGCAGCAACAGCAGCAGCAACAAGATTTTCTGTCACCAGCTACACCACCAGCGACAGCAGCAGCACCAGCAGCAGCAGCAGCAGCAGTAGCAGTAGCAGCAGCAGTCCTCCCCCTCCTCCATGGCTTCACTGTCCTCCTCCGTGAGCAACAGCGCTTCCCCCCTGTCCTCCTTCGGTACCACCAACGGGCCCTCCGCCTCGTAGGGATCTTTCCTACTTTATCTCAGCTACTCACATCGAGGAAGAAGGGACGGAGGGAGGGGGAGGGAGGGAGGAAGGAACTTTTGTATCTGTGTCTGGCCCTTGTCACGGCGTTGGTGGCAGAGAATGGAATGAATGCTCAGGCTTTCGTGGGAACGTTTTTGGTGGTGCCACCTCAGAAGGAGGAGGAGGGAGGGAGGGAGGGAGGGGGTGAGCTGCGACAATCTTTGCTTTTCCAGCTGCTGGTGCGGGGGGCGGCTTTGGAGAATCCGGAGACAGTGCGCGTCCTTTTTGATTTGCTGGTCGCCGGGCCCTTCCCCTTCCAGCCCAACCCCTCCACCTCCTCCTCCTCCTCCTCCACCATTGCTGCCGTCGCCACCTCTTCCTCCCTCCTTCCCTCCGCCTTTGTCCTCGAACTGCCCCCCCTCCTCCCCCTCCTCCTCCTCCTCCTCCCCCACCTTCCCTCCCCCTCCCACCAAACCCTCCTCCTCCGCCTCCTTCACCTCATGATCTCCACCCCCACAAGAAAAGAGCACAACACCCCCCTCCTCTCCCTCCTCCTCCCTCCCCTCCTCGACCTCCTTCCCTCCCTGGCGCCGGGGGAGGGCGGGCCGCAGGAAGAGACGTTGCTGCTGGTCGGGGAGGTGGGGGGGTGGCAGATCACTGTGGCAGAGCTACGGAGGGTGCTTGGTTTGTTGCATCCTATTTCGATTAGGAGTAGTGGCGGTGTTGCTGCTGCTGCTGCTGCTGCTGCTGCTGCTGCTGCTGCTGGTGAGGGTGGAACAGAAAGTAGTCCTGCTGCTGCCGTTGCTGGTGGTGGTAGTGGTGGTAGTGGTGGTAGCACGTCGTTGTCATCGTTTATGCAGCCAGTCTACGCACCCAAGTTGATAGAAGCTCTAGCCAGCATGTTTAAGCAGGACGAGGAGGGGAGGGAGGGAGGGAGGGAGGGTCCACAACAATATTTCATCTTCGATGGCCCTCATGCCGGGTTGCGGCTTCGTCCCTTGGTACCCTGGAGTAGAAAGCACTACACCTTCTTCACCTGGCTCTGCATCGATCCCTCCCTCCCTTCCTCCTCCTCCCCCTCCTCCCCCCTCCTCCCTCTCCAGCTTTTCAGCTTCGTTGCCGAGGATGGCACGACCCTCGAAGCCTGCCTAGTCCCCATCAGCAGACCTTGTCCTCCTCCCTCCGGCCCTGCCCTCCCTCCCTCCCTCCCTCCTCCTCCTTGCGCCTACGCCTTCCACCTCACCTATCGTCGACCCAAGGCCCCTCCTCAGCACATCCAGTGGCAGCAGCCCCCTCCCTCCTTCTCTTTGGAAAGCAGCAGCAGCAGCAGCAGCAGCAGCAGCCGCAGCAGTGGTGATGCCATCCCCACGGTGCGTGCAGGGAAGTGGGCCTTCCTCGCCTTATCTCACAAGGCCTCAAGTGGCTTTCGTTCCACCCCTTCTTCCTCCTCCGAGGTGGTTGTGACGATCAATGATATTGCTTTTTACGGGTCGCTGCCTTACCCCAGCGGTAGCAGCAGTAGCAGCAGCAGCAGCAGCAGCAGTAGCAGCAGTATGTCAAATAGGAGTTACATTGGTGGAGGAGGTAGCAGTTGCAGTAGTAGCAGCAGCAGCAGCAGCAGCAGCAGTAGCAGATATGAGATGACGACGATGACGGGTGGCGGTGGTGGTGGTGGAGGAGGAGGAGGAGCAGGAGGAGGAGGAGGAGGAGGAGGAGGGATGTATGCATTTCAGGGAAAAACGGGCACGATCTTCCTTTTGGATGAAAGCTTGAAGGAGGAGCACCTCCGAGCCATCTACAATCGAGGAGCAGGAGACGACCTCCTTTCCTCTTCTTCCTCCTCGTCCTCCTCCACCTCCTCTTCGTGGGAGGGTGGATGGAGTTCTTCCTCTTCCTCCCTCGCGTCCTCGCTCCTTCTCTCCGCCCGCATCATGCTCCTCCTCCACCCGAGCCGCTTCCAGAACCTGGCCGGGAGCTCTCTCACCTCTTCCTCCCTCCCTCCCTCCCTCCCTTCCTCCTCTCCTTCCTTTTCCTCGATGTTCAACCCTGAAGAAGAGGAGAGAGGAGAGTCAACTTCTGCTTCTTTTCACACCCTTTATGACTGGCGTCGTCAGCGGGCACTTGTAGGAGGGATCAAAATTCCTTCTTGGGAGGGAGGGAGGGGGGGAGGGAATGACGGAGGGGAGGACGAGAACCCGGCGAAGATGTGTGGGGGGACGTATGTGTGTAGGAGGAGGGGGGTGGGGAGGGCAGTTGAGGCGATGGGAGGGGTGAAGGTCCTCTTGCCGCTGTTGGCACTATTGGAGTTACCTGTTCAGGGAGGGGATAGCAGCAGTAGTAGTAGCAGCAGCAGCAGCAGCAGCAGCAGCAGCAGCAGTAAGGAGTCTGCTGCTTTGATTGTTGAGATGTTAGGGCTGATGGTAGATTCGAGCAGCAGCAGCAGCAGTAGCAGCAGTAGCAGCAGCAGCAGCAGCAGCAGCAGCTTGGCCTTCTTCCTCCCCGCTGGACACGTGCAGGAGCAGCAGCAGCAGCGGCAGCAGCAGCAGCAGCAGCAGCAGCAGCAGCAGCAGCGGAATGGCGGCAACGGCAGCCTCCTCCTCGCTCACTTTCTAGCGAACCTCCCTTCCTCCCAGCTCACTCTTGACCTTCTCAAAGCAGTCCAAAAACTCATCACG
>Ga0209390_10011475_pt1 | contig 10167 bp, 13 predicted proteins | sample BON01_FD_187212 | JGI IMG/M metagenome (GOLD analysis project Ga0209390, IMG submission 187212) | Freshwater microbial communities from Lake Bonney liftoff mats and glacier meltwater in Antarctica - BON-01 (SPAdes) (version 2) | ecosystem: Environmental > Aquatic > Freshwater > Ice > Glacier... | reverse complement strand
GAAACCACCACCAAGGCCCCATGGCCCAAAACCCTGCCCGAACAAATTGCCGCCGTTCGCGCCACCCTGTCCGACCTTGGCACCGCCACCCCCGAACAAGTCGCCCGCACCTTCCAGCGCGGGCGGGCCGGATCGGTGCAGCCCCTGTTGGAAAGCCTTGCCGCCCTTGGCCAAGCCCGTGTCATTGAAGGCGGGCGCTTTGCCGCCTGACATGCCATAGCGCCCCGCACCCAAGTTTGTTATACTATAACAAAGTGGGGCTTGCGATGTTGGCTCGACGATTGGCAAGACTGGAAACAATACGCCCGCGCCGGGCGCATCCTGCGCGGTGAATGCGACCCGGCTTGTCCCTAGTCCACTGGCTGCATGTTTCAGTCCAAAGGACGCGATTGGAACGGCATCACAGGAAAATGGGAAAAGTCTATGGCACAAAAACAACTTGCTCCGCTGAAAACTGATGAAGTCGCGGTGATAAAACGCAAACCGCCATCCCTGAAGGTTGAGGATGAAAATAACAGACTGAAGATCGAGATAGATGGCGATTTCGACCGGATATCAAACGTGGTTACAAGCAAGTCGGTTGCGCTTGGGTTGATAGGGCAGATTGTCAGCCTTGGCTCTTGGGGCAAGCGGCTGGACGAAAACGCGGCGAACTTTGCCATTGGTTTTCTTGATGCGATGAAACCCGAAGATGCTGCCGAGGCTTTGCTATTTACCCAGATGGCCGCGACGCACCAAGCCTTGATGATGATGGCGCAAAAGCTAAACCACACAAGCAACCTACAGCAACAGGACGCCGCAGAGCGGGCTATGAACAAGCTTGCGCGAACTTATGCAGCCCAGATGGACACGTTAAAACGATACCGGAGCAAGGGGCAACAGGTGGTGCGTGTTGAGCGCGTGACGGTGGAGAGCGGCGGGCAAGCCGTTGTGGGCAACGTGACCCATGGGGGGGAGGGGCGGCAATGAAAGCTGACGCTTACCCCATGCACTGTGCCCCCAGATGCACCGCGAAATCAAAAAGAACCGGCTTGCCGTGCAAAAGCCCAGCGGTGCGCGGTTGGAAGGTTTGCCGGATGCACGGTGCAGGCAGTGGCGCAAAGCCTGGACCACTACATCCAAACTATCTGCATGGCGAACGTAGCAACGAATCCGCAACCGTTCGCGCTTTGATAAGCACCCTTTTGCGTGAAGGGCGCGAAGCCCGTCAAATGCTGACAGGCGACTGAAATCTGTCTACACCAATCCGCCTTAATTCGCTAACAATCGGGGGCAGCCGCGATGCGCTGGGGGAAGAATAGGGGGAAGCGATTTTCCGTTTCCCTTACTTTTCAAGCACTTAGGCCAGGTAAATGGCGGAGAGACAGGGATTCGAACCCTGGGTCGGCGCAAACCGACAACGGTTTTCGAGACCGCCGCATTCGACCACTCTGCCACCTCTCCGCAGCCGGGCCGTCTATCAGGCGGCGTTTAGACGGCTGCTGCGGCAAGCGCAAGCCCCTTTGCCAAGCGGTGTCGCGCCATTCTGCCGGGTAAGGCTCTGCGTTCTTGGCAAGCCTGCCTGTTGGGCATAGCTTGCCCCCGAATGCCTTCCCCGCAATGACCTGTTGAAAGTTCAAAAATGCCCGCTTTGCCCGCCTTCTTGTCGCTGTTTCTGGCCGCATTTCTGGTGCTGATCGCCCCTGCGTCGCAAGCCGGGGCCGATACGGCGAGCCTTTCGGCCACTTTGCAAACCAAGGACAGCTTTGCCGTCATGGTGGAAGAAGGCAAAGCCTACGGTGCCTCAATCGAAGAGCAGATGTTTCCGGAGCAGGGCACTGCCCGCTGGGCTACCATGGTCACCGCCATCTACGATCCCACCGCGTTGCAGGCGATTTTCGACCAAACCTTGACCGAAGCCTTGGCCGCTGATCTCCAAACCATTGACGCCGCACAGGAATTTTTCGGCTCCCCTAGGGGGCAACGAATCCTGTCGGCCGAGATAGCCGCCCGTCGCACCCTGCTGGATGAGGCCGCCGAAGAAGCAGCGCAGGTCGAGGCTGAACGGATGCAGGCCGACCGCGACCCCAAAATGCGCCCGATCCGGGAGTTTATCAAGGCGGGCGATCTGATCGAACAAAACGTCGCCGGCGCGTTGACCGCCAATCTGGCGTTCTTGCAAGGGATGGCCTCGGTCGGCACCAATGGCGCGGTGCTGGATACCGACTCCATGATGTCCGAAGTCTGGGGCCAGGAAGCCGACATCCGCGCCCAGACCGAGCTTTGGCTACTGCCCTATCTGACACTGGCCTACCGCGATCTGTCCGAGGAGGACATGCAAGCCTATGTTGCCTTTTCTGAAAGCCCCGCAGGCCAGCGCCTGAATGGTGCGCTGTTCACGGCCTATGACAAGGTGTTTCGCAAGGTCTCGTATGATCTGGGCCGGGCGGCGGCCTTGTTGATGCAAGGCAATGATATCTGACCCCGTTGTTCCCTTGGGAACTGCCGATTCTGGTGGATTTGAGCACTAATGGGTTGCTATGTTAACTAAATAGTCTCACGCGCCGCAGGGCGCTAGTGTTCGTCACCTGACACAAGATTCCCGCCTATCAAGGTGATCGGTCTTGGATTGCTTGATCCGCCATAGCAACCACTGCATCAGTAGCGGGTACTTTGCGTCAGATTCAGAACACTACGGTGGCGATCCGCCCGGTTGCAAGGGCTTAGCGCACTGCAGCCTCTGAGACGCCGCGCTGCGCAGCATAGCTTCGCCGAGACCGTCTCTTTTTTCTTGAAACCCCAATTATTCAGTGACTTATGAGTTGCTCTCTTTTGGTCCCGTGCGCTGTCTTCAGCCATCGCAACGCAACGGAGATCGCCATGAAGCCCCTGACAGCCCACGAAGAATTCTGCCTCAAGAACGCCGCCCACTTTGTCGCCGCAAGAGGGCGCACCCCTATCACGCGCACGCGCGAGCAATTCACGACGCTGCGGGAGGCGCAGGCCTTTGGGGCTTCGATCGGCGACGGCCGCACCATGATCTACGCGGTCACCGGCCTCGGGCATTCCGCCCACATCACCAACGCCTGAAGGACACCCATCATGAAAACCAAAGCCCTCACCGCCGCACAGATCGATACGCTCGCCCAGCGCCTTTCCGACGTCCCGATCGAACCGGCCACCTCTGTTAAGAAGGCGGGTGAAGGTATCGCCCGCTTGCTGGCCGCGCGGATCGGCGACGAGCGCGGGGCCCTCGCCTTTACTTCAATCATGACCGCCGCCACCGCCGAGCAGGCGGAGGCCCGGCTGACTTTGGTGCTGGAGTATGGAAACACCGAACCGCCTGCGGACGCGATCCCCGCGCCGGTCAACGAACTGAAGGCCGCGATTGGTCCGATCACCGGCAAGCGGCAGGCCATTCTCGATCAAGCGCAGACCGGCACTTTGCCCCCGGCGCCGGATTTTTCGAAAGCCACCCACGCCCGGTTCCGCGCCAAACTGGATCAGATCGTCGCGTTTGCAGAGGCGGGCGACATTGCCGCCCTGCAAGCCTTCGAGATCAATCCGGTTTCATCAAGCCCCAAGGCCATGGCCCGCTACCGCGACCTCAGTGTGATCGCTATTATCGCCCGCGCGCAGGTGATGGCATGAAGATCATCCGCGAATTCTGTCCCGGTGATCGCTACGTCTATGATTTCGGGCTTTGCAGCTATGAGAAGGGTTGGGCGCAGGTCGATACGGCGCAGGATGCGTCCTATTTTGGCACGTGGGCCAATCCGGCCAAGTTGTTGATCTTCAGCTATTGCGAAGGCGACACGACCTTGAAAGAGGCCGCGACGCTCGACGAGTTTGCCGCTGAACTACTCGACATTGATGCTTGGAACCAGACGCACGGCTATGGCCCAGTGCGGATCGATCCCGGATTCGATCCTGTGATGAAGGCTGCGTTTGAAGGGCTGGGTCTGGCAGATATGCTGCATTGATCGCGTTGCGCTTCCGCTTTTCCCCAGTTACGGCAACAGTCGGTCGGCGGCACCTATCAGGCTGTCCTAGGGGCAGCGCTTGATCAATGCACACCCCGCGCCCGTAGCCGCTCTGGCGTGACGAGGCCGCGTGACAGCATCGCGTCGCGGATTGTGTTGCTGATCGCGTTGGCGGGCAGGAACCTGTCCGAATTGACCATGTCGGCGTAGAAGGCCGCGAGTTCATCGGCGCTGGGTCGGGCGCCTTCGATGCGCTTGGATTGTCATTTTGCGGTCGGGGGCTTCGGGGACTCCGCAGCGACCTGCGCATCGCGCTTGGCCGCACGTTCCATCGCCCGGTCCAGTGCCTTGGGACCGTCTGGCGGGGCAGGGTGGTCCCTCCGGGTTTCGGTTGCGGTCTCGATGATCCGGTCTTCGGTCAGGCCGAGGTCATCGATCCAGCGGCGCACATGAGTCCTGGCTGGCCAGCCTTGCCACCAGGCGGGCAGGGCGCTGTTCGGATCAAGACCCAGCACGTTTAGCAGCTCTGAGAAAAATCGATCAAAATTGATCTCGCGCGCTTGCGCATCCTCCTCCTCCTTTACTGGTTTAGTTAAAGGTTCCCTTACAAGGTTATACTCCGGATTCCGGAGATGGCTTTGGGCAAAATCCGGAGATGGAACGTCTGGAAATCCGGAGATGGCTCTATCTGGCAATTCCGGAGATGGGGTGCCGTTTTCTTCCATGATTTCAACAATTCCATCTTCGCTTTCCGGAGGTGGCTTTTGCGGGAATCCCTGCTCAAACCCGAGGATGTAGCGCGTCGGAAGACGCCGGTGGTTGTGTGGATCGTGGGCGCGGATGTGGTGGATCAGGCCCAGTTCCTCCAGCGTGGCGAGGTGGTTGTTGAGAGCAGAGATGGACATTTCCGCATCTTCAGCCAACCGAGCTTGCGTCGGAAAACAGCCGAAATCCGGGTTGTGTCGGTCGCAGAGAAACCACAGCTCGATCTTGGTGGCAGGCTTCAGCCCGCGCTGCTGAATGGCCCAGTTGGTGGCGGCGTGGCTCATGGACGGTCTCCGGAAAAGGAAAAAGGCCCGGTGATGAACATCGGGCCGGACAGGGTGGGGCGGGGTCGAAAACGCTTGGGTCGGGCGGTTCCTTGGCAGTGGAGGGCAGAGATGGTGGGGTGGTAGCGGTATCGATCAGAGGGCGGCCATGCGACCAACGCCCCGTTGATTGCAGGGCTGGAGCGCCGGGCAGTGGCGGTCTCAATCAGTTGGCTGGCGCGAACTCAGACGCAGGGTGCGCACCTGCGAACCGCGCACCCAAAGGTGCGAACCCAGAAAAAACATCTCACGCTAGGGGAGCGTTGCGCCTCTGCCCCCCGCATACACCTCCAGCCCGGGTGGAACCGGGGGCCGGGGGGGGTGAGCCTCGGGCAGAAACGATCCGGGGGATCGTTTCAGAGGCGAACGCGGGGGGGCGCGGGGAGAGCGCCCGAATGGGCGGCGAAGCCAGGCGATCTGTCGCCCATATGTTCCACCAGCCTATCGCTTTTATGCCTCAGAACCGGGCGAAATGTCTCGCCTGAAGTTCAACGTGTTTTGCGGGTTATCCTGCGTGTTGGCCACGCTTTCACGCGGTATTGCGCCGGGTGTCGCAACGGCAGGCTCCGGCACCTTGATCTTGCGCTTTGTTTTCGTTTGGGAATTCAGCTTCTTCGCGATCGTCAGAAGGGCCGCGGCCCAGCGCCGCCAGGCGTTCGATCGCACGACACCGGCGCGGATGCAGACCTGCCGCCAGCGCATGCCGTCGGCCCGGAGCCAGACGATGCGGGCATCCTCGGGATTGACCAGCATCAGCCAGTCGAAGCATTCCTCCATCCGGCTGATCGCGGCGGCGCTGGGGATCACCCGCATCGGGGCCTCAGGCGTGTAGCCGTAGGCATGTTTGGCCGCCTGCACTACGGGCGGCCAGGATGAGCCATAGCCACGGGGGCGGTCCTTCTCGGGCAGGCGGCGCAGGGTGTAGGCGGCCTCCTCAAAACGATCCTCGATGTCGCGGGGTGTCAGGGTCATTCGGTCCTCCAATCGGGTCAATAAATTTGATGGGCGCGCAGGCTGGCCTCGGTCACCAGCCCCGCCCGCAGCAGCGCGTCGCGCATCACGTTGGACACGGCGCTGGGGGGCACGTAGCGGCCCGAGTTGATCCACACGGCGGTGCGCAGCAGGATATCCTGCGTGCTGATTGGGGCACTTGCCGTGGCCACCATTCCCGTTTCCCCAGCACTTGCTGCCCTTGCCGCCAGCGCTGCCCTCTGGGCATGGCGCTTCGCAATCGCCGGGGTGAAATACGCCCATGTCCGGATCGGGCTGTCGCGCTTGTGCCGCGTGCGGGCCTGCAGCACCGGCAGGATATCGGCATCGAGATCGTAGCCTGCTGATAACCAGCCTTCGATCACCGGCGCGGTTGCCTGGATCACCGCCCTTGCCTCGGAGCAAAGGCCTTCACCACAGGCCGTGAGGCAAGCCGCTTCGGGATGTCTTGCGATCGCAGCGGAGTGGTCAAGACCGGATGCGTGGGCGTCCCTCGCGGGCACGTCACGCGCAGTAGTAGTTCTTTTTAGTATCTTTGAAGTATCAAGGGCGGCCACTGTGGCCGGGGGGTCCGGGTCTGGTGGCCGGTTGTCAAGCGGCCGCGATGGCCGGTTGTCGCCATTGGCCGGTTGGTCCGGAGTGTCGATTTCGGCGCCATCTAGGCCGTCATCGAGCATGCCGGGAGGGGCTGGTTTGCGTCCCTCAAAGGCCGAAAGCAGGATCATGTCCGACTGGCGGCTGCCGTTGCCGCGGCGGCGGACGATGCGCCGGATCACGCCGCGACGCTCCATGTCGGCCAGCACCCGACGCACCGTGCGCTCGCCCAGCGCGGTCTGATCGGCGAGGGTTTTCTGCGACGGCCAACTGACGCCGAACTCGTTGGCATAGTTGGCCAGCACGAGGAGCAGCACCTTTTCGGTGACGCTGCCCGCGGCATAGTCCAGCGCCCAGGTGATGGCCTGAACGCTCATAGCGCGGCCGTCACCGTGAGGCGTTTCACGATTGGCGCCATCAGGGCGATGCGCTTGTCGGCGTCAGCCTGACGCATTTTGCCCGCCCGGACGCGGGCCCAATAGACCTGCTTGCGCATGTCCAACTCGCGCTGGGCTTCGGTGATCAACGCGTTGACCGGGAGGGGCAGATGGGGAGTGGTTTGTGCCATGATTGCCCCCTCAGCGCCGCGCTGCCACAGCGCGGCTGGTCAGCGCCTTGCGGGCCTCCTGCTCGCGCAGCCAGTCCCTGACAGCCTCCATCCGGTAGAGCACCTTGCGCCCCACCCGGACGCAGGGCGGGCCCATGCGGCGGGTCTCCCAGCGCTGCAGGGTGTCGACCGACAAGGTCAGCTCCCGGGCGAGGTCGGTGCGGTTCAGCCAACCGGTCAGCAGGCCGGATTCCACCTCAGGCGCAGCTGGGTCCGCGTCCTTCAAGCCAATGTTCTTCATGTCTTTTCTCCATGCCCGGCGCTTCACGATCGGCGCGCTAAAATCAGTGAGTCGAGACAAGCACGGGCAGGGCACCGGCGAAGAGGCGGAAACCGGCGGAAACAACCGAGGTAATTATTCCGGACTTTTATCTACAGCGTTTTGCGGCCCGCGGCTCAGATTCCATTTTGACCAAACATGGAACTCTGACAACTTGGAGGGGAGCAGTTCACAACAAGAATCGCCAGATGGTTACCCCCACCGAGAGGCTGGGGATTGGTCTCGTTCGACCCGAGATCACGACCTTACCGGCGGTCAAACAAGGAGGCAGGCATGGCGTTTCCGGCGCAGGTTTTCTATTCGATTCTTGAGGTTTCGGTGCGCTGGGGATGCAGCGTGACGCAGGTAGTGAACAACGCCATCGCAGATGAAATTGATCTGGTAACGGGTGTTTCCCACGTCATGTTTGGCGAGGAATCCGGGGCAGGCCTGATCAGTGTGCCGGGCTGCCAAGTGCGCCCCTTGTTCCCGCCTTTCGGCAAGGGCGCCAAGAAAGTCTACATTACGCATGCGCGCTTATCGGCCAGTGATCCCTGGAAGGCGATCACCGAACCGGCAGGCGGCGTGCGGCTGACTGCGGCCGACATCATGATCACCGCCAAGGAAATTGACCGCTTCGAGGAAGATCACGGCATCGGCCGAACCCGCAGCGTAGGGCCCGGCGCACCCCTGAAATACGACTAGGACGGCTTCTATATTGCTGTTCTGAAACGGATTTACTCCGACGGCTTTCCCGCTAGGCAGCGCGATCTTGTGGTGGAAATGCAGGAGTGGTTCATCGCCAACTCCGCCGAGGGCGATGCGCCGGACGAAAGCACAATTCGCCGCAGGATTCAGGCGGTCTGGAAGGAGTTGAACCCCGTTTGACGCCGCCTTGGCGCGGTGTTGGCGCGGCCGGAATAATTGCCCGTTTTGTTTCCGCCGGTTTCCGCCTCTTCGCCGGAACCCCTCCAAGTGCAGGTTGCTCTTTGCCGATTCTCGATCCTCAGTCGGCCTGAAATGGAGGGCCCGCATGGGAACGCACTTGACGGAACGCGTTGTAAAAGCTGCCGAAATTGGCATACGCAAATATGTGGTGTTTGACGAGGCTTGCGCGGGCTTCGGCCTTTGCGTGTTCGAGTCCGGCCGCAAAACCTTCATCCTGATCTACCGTGCCGCCGGACGGCAGCGCCGCATGACGATCGGCACATGGCCGAGCTGGTCGGTGATCGCCGCCCGGGAGGAGGCGAAGCGCCTCAAGCGCGACATTGATCGCGGCGAAGATCCGATGGATGTGCGGACCAATGCCCGGCACGCGCCCACCGTTGATGAACTGGTCGAGCGATACATCGATGAACATCTGCCGAAACTGTCGGCATCCAGCGCCAAGGATCAGGCCAGCATGCTCAAGGCGCTGGTCTTGCCCGACTGGCGATCACGCAAAGTGACAGACATCACGCCGACCGATGTCGACAGGCTGCTGATCAAGGTCGCTGCGGGGCGGCCACGGGTCTGGAAGAAAACCGTGAAGTCGATCAATGTGCCTCGTGCCCTCAAATCAAAGCAGACCAAACCAAAGTCCCCACCAAAGACCTTCAAGCCGACGCCAGTGCGTGCAAACCGTGTCGGAGAGGTGTTGCGCAAGATGTTCAGCCTGGCCGTCACGTGGAAAATGCGGGCCGACAACCCGGCCACCAGTTTCCGCAAGCGCCCTGAAACGGCCCGCGAGCGCTTCCTGAGCTTCGAGGAAATCCAGCGCCTGGCCGACGCCCTCTGTGCCGATCCGGATCAGCGCGCAGCAGGGATCATCCGCCTTTGCATGCTGACCGGCGCCCGCTGCGGCGAGGCTCGCACCGCCACCTTCGACCAGTTCAATCTCGACCTCGCCATCTGGACCAAGCAGGCCGCCTACACCAAGCAGCGCCGCGTCCACCGCGTGCCGATCTCGCACGAGGCCGTGGCCCTAATCCGGCTGCGCGGGGATGCCGTGCCGAAAGGCTGCGCCTTCCTGTTCCCCGGCGATGTGCCCGGGCAGCCGGTGGTCGATCTCAAGCGCTTCTGGGAACGGATGCGGGTGCAAGCCGACATCCCGGACGTCCGAATCCACGATCTGCGCCACACTGATAGCCCAGAACGTGCAACAGCCGCTCTTTTGCAAAATCGTCGGGTGATGACATGCGCTTAGCGATTTCGGGTAAACACATCGGGATCAGCTTTTCCCACGTCAGCCGATCTGCATCGAAACCGGTCCATTTGCCAAAACCGTATCGGATATCCAGATCAAAGGTTTCGCTGTCATAGTCTTCCGCCCAGACTGATGAGACGATGCGAACCTGCGTCTTCGGGTGGGCGGCCAGAAAGCGGGGCAGACGCGCGGCCAGCCAGGTGATAGCAAAACCGACGGGCGCGCGGACCGACAAGATACCCATGCGGCGCCCGCCAAACACTTCCAAGGTTCCGGCGGAAAGCCGTTCGAAAGCATCATTAACCTTGGGCAGATAGGCCGCTCCAGCTTTGGTCAGCATCAGACTGCGCGGCAGGCGTTCGAAAAGGGGTTCGCGCAGGTAATGCTCTAGTGGATTGATTCCAACAATTGGAACCCCCGATTTCTGGCAGCAATAATTTCGTCCGGGTTTGCGCGCCATTTGAAGGGCTTGGCATCTGCTT
>Ga0209390_10011466_pt1 | contig 10175 bp, 7 predicted proteins | sample BON01_FD_187212 | JGI IMG/M metagenome (GOLD analysis project Ga0209390, IMG submission 187212) | Freshwater microbial communities from Lake Bonney liftoff mats and glacier meltwater in Antarctica - BON-01 (SPAdes) (version 2) | ecosystem: Environmental > Aquatic > Freshwater > Ice > Glacier... | reverse complement strand
CCCCCCCCCACACCCCCCTCCCGCTGCATGTCATGCATGATTCATGAATGACTTATTGGAAGTCTGCCTCCATTCATAATTGACCGATTTCTAGTATTGGTTCCGGCCCTGCTCCCACCCCCCTCACTCAATAAAATAAAAAAAGCAAAACGAGTGCATTAAATAAATCGTCAATCCTTTTGCCTTTTCAATATTGGCGGATTTTGCAACCGCACAAACGAGATGGCGGTCCGCAAAAGTCGCGCCAGGTCTCCCTACATCTATTTCTATTACTTAGCCTTCCATATGTACAAATTCCGCCCTCCTCTCCCCGTCCTTCCGACACGCCTAGACCCTTTACTCTCTTTTTGAAAAAAGCGCCATTTATTTTATACGAATTCCTGATATGTTCACGTCTAGTCACTTGTGAATGTGTGCTCGTGCTGCCTTACCCCGCCCGCGTCCACACGGCAAAGCGGGCATCGTACGAATCCCGCGGCGTCGAGCCTTTATTATCCGAGCTCCGTGCCGTCACCATCAAGGTGTCACTCAAAGCCAGCACCCGCAGAGTATGCGGTAGCCCCGTAGGCAAATTAAAGGCACTGGCCATCTTATCCCGTGCCCCGTAATTGAGGACGCGCGCCACAGGATCGAATGCGAATTCGAGAGAGACGTCCCGAACCACTTCAAAAGGCGACACGACCAGCTTGCCCGTGATAGTCCCGGCCGTCGACTCCACCCGTTGCCACACGTCCACTTTCGTCAAGAACTCCACACTGTCTTGATACGTCGTCACGCGGCAGCGCCACCGTCCATCCAGCTCTACCACGGGCAAGGGCGACATCCTCCTCTTGGGACCGCCGGCCGCGTCGTCCCCCCGCAGAATCTCTTGATGGACAGCACGCAAGGCCGCATTGATGGTGTCAAAACTGATCCCCACCCCTTGGGCGATGACAGCGTCCTCCAACAATTCCAAGGCCTGGGCCACCGATTCGACGCGTGGTTTGGCAGGCGCCTCATCGAAGTTGGGGTTGCTGTTCCCCTTCATGTACAAGCCATAACTCCCGTCAATCTGCCCGGGGATGTAGGCAAAATTGATCATATTGCGCGGGTTCACATTGCTCTTCGAACCCAGCCCTAGCTTCTTCATTGCCTCCGCCCCGAGGTTGAGCGCCTTCGCCTTGGCACGTAGGTCCTTGACAGGGGAACTCCGCACTTGCGTGTAGATCTCTTGGGCTTCCTTAAATTCATATATTGCCTCATACGCCATCGCCAGGTCCATGAGCGTCGACGCCCCCAAGGCACTGCGCACCGAGCAAATGTTGCGGAACGGCAACAGCACGTCTTTGGCGGCTTCGTACTCCCCGCGCAGCATGAACTTCCGCGCTTGTCCCCTTGCAATATTAACCCGCTCCTCGTCCTCTTTCTCCAGCGGGGTTAAGACTGTCCCTTGCACCTCCTTCTTGTAATCGCGGACTTGCGCCATCAAATTGTCGTACTTGGCCAGCCACTCCTTGTCGCCCTTAAGGCTCACCCCACCTTCGGGGATGTGCACACCGCCACCGAACGCATCGGGAATGTTTTTGGGCCGCGCAAACTCCCCCCACGACGAGCTCTGCGGCTTGTACGTCTCCACGTTCTGGAACCGTTCTTCCACTTCCTGCTGCTGCTGCATTTTGCGAGAGAGGTACGGGGAAGGCTGGCCCTTGTTGGGCGCGCTCGAGGAGGAGGAGGGCTTGACGAGTCCCGCCGCTTTGGCTTTCAGGATTTTATCTACCAAAGCCTGCTTTTCTTGCCGTTTTAACTCGGCGTACATTTCCTGGTCCTCGGCCGAGTAGTCGCCCGAACTTAGCACGGCAGCGTCGTCATTTTTGTCGTCGTCGTAGTAAAAGTCGTCGTCGAGCGCACTGCTGCTGCTGCCGCTGGCCCCCGCCTGAAGCAATTGGTTGTACTCGCCTCCGGCCTCCTTAATCTTTTTCAGCTTGAGAAACTTGGCAATCCGCTCCTTGTCGCCTGCACCGCCTCCGGCGTGTAGAGGGCGGGCGCGTGGTCGTGGTGTCGGGGAGGGAAAGGTGAAGGCCTGGACAACGTCAAAGTCGAAGCACATGAGCAGCAGCAAGAGTAGGGAGGATGCGTAATCAGGGCGACGAGGACGACGCGGCCCCGCCATCTTGAGACAGCCGTCCAAGGCCAGCCTGTGTCGTAGCTAGGTGTGCTGGTGTTGGTGGTGTGGTATGAGACTGAATGCTTGTGGTAGTATGAAAGAGAGCGTGTGCCGAGACATCCAGCTCGCTCCCTCCCGTGGTCAACCTCCCCACCCCTTGCTCTGATGTTTCAAATCAGCTCTCACACCTCTTCCCCTTTCCGCAACACGGCCCCCAAGCAAACAGGCAGCCTCTTACTTCGATGAGATGGAGCCGGCTGCAAAGGGCCGCGGCTGCCGCCTTTGCCGTACACCACCAGCAGCAGCCGTCGTCCTCCATCTTGCACAAGCTTGGTCCTCGTCTATCCGCTGTCTACAACCTGGTGCCGCAGACATCTAGAGGAGTAGTGGACGTAGGGTGTGACCACGCTTTGTTGTGCATTGCCCTCGCCGCGGGACGGCGGCATCCCGTTTTGCGCAGCGTCTTCGGAATTGATAAAGCTGCAGAACCACTTCAGGTGGCCAAGCAAAACTTGCGAGAGCACCTGTATTTGCGTGGCGAGGCATACCCGCTCACGGCCCGTCTTGACCTGCGCTTGGGCGACGGCCTTCATGCATTGCGCAAAGACGACGGCGAGGTGGACACGTTGTGCATGGCAGGCATTGGCAGCGGCACCATAGTGGAGGTGTTGACGTCGATGAAGAAGGGTACGACGTTCGAGCACCTTGTGTTGCAGCCCTTTGATTCGAGGCCGCAGTTTTTAAAAGAAGTGCGGGACTGCGTTAAGGTACAAGGCTTTTGCATCCAGGAGGAACGGATTGATTTTGTGAATGGCCGGTGGTTTGTGACCATGGCGGCGAGTGCAAATGCCACCACGGCAGGAGAGGACGATCTAAACGACCCTTCAACAGCAGTCTTGGGAGGGACGTTGCGGAGGCATGCACACGAAGATCCGCAGACCTTGCAAGTGTACGGCGATTACCTCTCTCACCACCACACCTGGTTTACCGCTATAGGCAAGGCCCAATGTGGACACACCGACGGTAGTCTCCCTGACAGCCAACATGCCCCGTTCCTGGTGGCAATTGAGCAAGAAATGGCGGCACTGGGCGTTTGACAGTATATCTCTATTGTTTATTACAGGAACAAAGAAAAATCATGTACAGGTAGTAGAAATTTCGTTGCTTTTTAATAGTGCTTGGATACAAATGACGTACGTCTGGCTTCCTCCACCTCTCCTTGTTCTTGGCTTCTCTCGAGCACACTCACTTGCGTCCCGCAACTCCCCCATCATAACTCATTTCCATTTACCCTTTTGCGACCGTACCCGCGGCTGCTCCTCCCTTTGCACCCTTCGATAAAGGCGACGGGCCGTCCGCCGTCCCAAATCGAATCCCGCCACAATTTCTCTTCCGCGAGTCCACTTGTTTGCCACAGGCGGAATTGTGGTTGTAAAAGCCAGGGCCCACGTCGTCTGTCTTCAAAAGGTCAGCACGACGACTGGTGGTGCTACGGCTGCTACAGCTGCTGCTGCTGCTGCTGCTGGGGCGGCTCCGGCTCCTGCCAAAAGTGGAAACGGGTGGGTTGCTTTTGGTGGACAAAATTTGGGGCCCCATGGCCTCCTTGAGCTGGTACTGCCCAGGTCCTGGCTGCAGCCTAAGCTTGTCGCGTGGGAAATGGCCTTTAGGGAAGGAAAACCGAGGAGCTGCTCGTTCCTTGGGGTCATCCATCAAGCCTCCGCCGCGGCGTTGCACGGCAAGATAAGCACCGGGCCCCGGCTCGGCAGCAGCGGACCGCAACGACGAAGTACTGTCCCCACCAAAGGCTACGCGACTGCGCAACGTAAAGCCATTCGTAGAACGGATCCTCGAGTCCGCAGCGTGCCCGATGAGGGTGGATTTCAGGTGGTAGGCTCCTGGGCCAGGCGTGTCTTCTGAACCCCCAAGGAGGCGTGGCCGCGGGCAGCACCCAAAGCCATGCGACTGAACAGCGGGTTTCACGGCCTTGTACGAGCGCATGACCTGCTCTTCCACCATGAGGCTGATGGGGCTCTTTTTGGCGGTGGACGTGAAAGGGAGGCTGGAAGAGGAGGAGGAGGACGATGGCATCTTTGGGAAGGGAAGGAAGGGCGGAGGAGCAAAATGCACGACAGAATAGATTGTGCCTAGGGATTAAGGATATGGATTGGAGGATTAACGGATGTAAGAGTAAATTAAAATGTCGGACTGGAGAATGAAGGGATTGGAGGGTTGGAGGGTGTCGGGGTGAATTAAAATGTAAAGCGGACTGCGGGAAATTGAAGGCTAAGGGCATAATTTTTGGAGGGAGGAGCGAGGGGCAGGGGCTGGTGGAGATGGGGTTCAAACAAGGGGGAAATGTGCCTAAGGACGAAGAAAGGCTACGGTCGAATGAATTGCCTGCATTCATACAGGGATGGAGCTTCAGAAGGCCAAAACACATTTGCGCAAAATGCTTTTCATTTTTTTTACCAAACGGCAATGCGAAGATTTGTACAGAGAAACAGAGAAACCGTCCGTTCGCGGGAAAAAGCAGAGAATTTCATATACAAAAGCGCGCGCAACTTTCCTCCTTTTTTTCTGCTTTCTGCCCAATACACAGAGTGCCACTAGGTGTGCGTGGCATGTGCCTTGGGGACGACGCTCCATAAGCGTAGTAGTGTACAGTCTCCATAAATTGTGAATTGTGCCTGGCTCAGCCAATGCAGGGTGCCATCCGATTGTCCGCTGCCAACGACCTCCTCACCCCCAAGCAAGACGAGGAAAGCATCATCTTCTTCCTTCGGCCGTCTCATCCGCCTTACAAACACCACAAACACAAAGAACAGGCATCCGATCGCCCGCACAAGCCCACGTCACAAGCAGCAGCATGCGGGCCTTCGTCCAGGCGGCGGCGGCGGCCCCGGTAGCGTTGGTCCTGCTGCTGGCCCTCGTCTTTGCCCACCAGCCCCACACTGCCCAGGCATTCACAGGCGGCACTGGCGGCTTCAGCCTGAGCGAGTTGCCCGAAGACTTATTTGACGAGGACGGCACCAGCGCCACGAGCAGTGCGACCGACTTTTCCGACCTGTCCTTGCACGGCCACAAATCCCCCGCCCGCGCCAGCGGCAGAAGTGGAAGCGGCCTGGCGAGTCATGCGGTGTGGGACACGTTACGCACGCAGGGGCAAAAGGCCTTGCTCCCCTCCCTCGTCACGGCGGCCACGGTGGCCGTGGGCGCCACGGGACGTGTCTTGCAAAAGCGCTACGGTTCGACGGTGACCCGCATGTGGCAAGAGCACCAGGAGGCCCGGCAATTGCGCCTGGAGAAGCGGCGGTTGGAGCGCGAGATAAAGGAGGAGCAACGCCGGTACCAGCAAGAAATGCGACGCATGACCGAGGAGCAGGAGCGGGTGGATGCGGAAGCGGCCGCGGCTGCCGAGGCGGAGGTCGAGGCCGAGGAAGAGGCGCGGCGTATGCGATTGCGAGATATGGCGTCCACGGCAGCGGCGGAAGAAGAGGAGCAGCTCCAGCAGCAGCAACAACAGCAGCAACAACAACAACAACAACAGCAACAACAACAACAGCAGCAGCAGCAGCAGCAACAGCAACAGCGCTACCGACCTGACTTAAAGAAAACCAATCAAAAATCGTCTACCGCACGTCGCTCCGCAGAGGACTGGCAAGCGACCGTGGCTCAATTGGAGGCCAAGGTGCAGGCCCTGCAGGGAGAGGTGCTGGACAAGGCAGACATGGCCTCTCGTGCCCAATCCTCCCGCATCGAAGAGCTCAACAACGCCCGCTCCGTCGTCGAGCAACTGCGAAAAGAGGTGGAAGAAGCTCGAGGGGTGAAGGAGCACATGCAAGAGCAGCTTCGGCAATACCAAATGCGGCTGCAGACCTTCAAGGACCAACAAGAAAAGAATGGAGGCGGTGGCTTCTCGGAGGACGACGCCCAACGCGTGCGCATTGATGTGGAAGCGCAACTCCGGCAGGAATACGCGCGGAGCCGCGCACAGGAACGAGAGGCCTGGGCGAAAGAGGTGCGGCATCAGACGGTGGCCGAGATCACGGCTCAAAGCAAGGCGGAACGCAGTAAGTACGAAGCGGACCTCGTGGATTTGTACCGGCGACGACTCAAGGACGAGGTGGCCAAGCGGGACGTGGTGATGGAGGAGAGGCTGCATGCCCAGGACGTGGAGTACAGGCGGCAGTGTGAGGAGCTGAGGATGAAGGTGCAGGGCCTGTTGCGGGATCGTGACCACCACATGAGGGAGAAGGTGGCCTTGCACGCACGCGAGTGGCAGGAACGCGTCGGCTCCCCGGGCGCCAAGATGAACAACAACAAGAATCAGCAGCAGCAGCCTCCGGCACAGCCGGTGGTTCGTGCTCCTGCTGGAGGAGGTGGTGGGCTCTTTCGACGAAAGGGCGCGTCGTCGGCGTCGTCCGCCAAGGCAATTCGAGGGGGAGAAGGAGGAGGAGGGGTGGCCTCCTCAGCCTCTGGCTTTCCCCACCGTCTCTACAACAGCGAGGGCGGGGAGGAGGAAGGGGCAGGCGCCGTGCTGATGGACGCGGAGGAGGCGGAGGCCAGAGCGGCCACACGGGCTGTGGGCGCGGCAGAGGAGGAGGGAGGGGTGGGGGGGAGTGAGGAGATGGAGGAACGACGACGACGCAGGATCTTGATGCTGCAGAGGCAACGGGCCGGTCGGTCAGCAGCAGCGGCTGCAGCGGCTGGAGCTGCTGGAGCTGGGGTGGGAGGTGGCGGTGCGAGTGGGAGCAGCAGGAGATATTCTTCGTCGACGGGAAGCAGAAGAGAACGAGTATGAGAGCATGAGTGAGTAAGAGGCTGAGATGAAAATTGTGTATTGTGTTATTTCCCTTTTTTATTTTGATCGAGTGATGCAGCAGAAAGAGTGCAAGTGCTTCACCCAAGGGAAGGATAATGGTGCTTGACAAGAGCGGAGCGAGTTTGTAAAATTTATACGCGTAACACAAGAAGGAAAAGAGGGCTGCTGCTCTAGCTATAGGTGGAAGGGAGGTGAGAAAAGATGAAAAGGGAACACAGAAAAGTAAGGGTTCGGATTGAAAGAACTGAAACAAATGTATGTGTATTGATTGTGGAATTGTTCTCTTGTGCCTCGGGGCCAATACAAAACACACAGTTTGATTAATGTGCTCAGGTGTTACTTTCTTGCTTTCATTTCGCTTTTTCGCTTCTCTTTCGAACGTTTGTTTGTACGTATTTACAATTCATTTATGGTGATGGTGGTGATGCCCCGCTGTTGTGGTTTTGAATGTACACGGTATAAAAGGCAAAAACCAGCACCATACCGGCTCCCATGAGGGTGCGGCTGTCGAGGGAGGAACGCCGGACGTTGACGGCCGCGGAGGCGAGGGCGAAGACCGACAGCCAGACACAGATTCGGAGTTTGGTCACGACGCCTACACTTGCGAAGAAGAGGGACATGAGACCCGTGTAGTCGTAGGCGTAGGGCTCTTCGACGCCGTCGCGGGCACTGTGGTTGTGTGCAGGTTGAGGGGTAGAGAGGAACGATCGGTGAGCGTGGGGGTGGGAACGAATAGCAAAGGATAAGTGCGCTGAAATGAATGGCAAGACCCCTCGCAAGGCAGTCCTCCAAGCTTACCGTAAGGACAGGTAGGAAAACACTTGCTTGGACCGCCGTGGGTCTGCACTTTGGGGCTGTGGCGCGGCGTGAAACGAGGCGTGTTGCTGCATTTGTCTCCTTGACTGACCTCCCGCCTCCTTGTTTGCCTCTAGCCTTCTTGGGGTCCCCGCTGGTACACCCGGCAGTCCTTGTCCTGGTGATAGTCGTGGCTCGGCTCAGCGCGTGGTGAGGCCTGTGTTGCATGTGTAGGTGTGGCGCACGTGAGTGTAAAGTGTTGCTTGACCCCGCCTCAAGCCTCAATGTGAAGAAGGAGGGGGACGGGGCGGGAGGTCGAAGTGTCTCCATATCACAGGTATGTGTGCGCTCTCGTCCAACAAGGTGGTGAGGACGTCGAGGGAGTAAGCCGAATAAAGAGGGGTATTTGGACAACGGCCAGGAGGTACGCCACGTGGCACCTTCGACACATGCCACGCTGCTGCTGCTGCTGCTGCTGCTGCTGCTCCCATTACCACTGCAGCTCCCACCGTCGCCGCCACGACTGCCGCCTCGGCCTAGCAGCAATTGCCCCGCCGCCATCACTGGAGCCGCCGCACTGTGCATATTTTTCCCGTTGTTCCCCAGAGGGCTCCCATCGCTTCGCCCGTCCGCTTGCCCTCCAAAGGCGTCAGCAGGGTCCCCCATGTCCTCCATGCCGCCACAGCCACCGCCAACACCACCAAGCCCACCTCTGTGACGGCGACCGCTGATGCTGGTGTGTTGGTGCTGCTGTTGGTCGCCAGGCATGCGTCGGAGGTGCCTCCATCTTGCTGCTGCTGGCTGCTTGTCGCTCACAGAGCGCTTCCTGGCACGGCTGGGCCCCTGCCCACGAACAGGCTCCTCGCCGGCATCTGTGCTTATGATTGTGTGCGCGTGTGTATTTAGCGTTTTGTAAGTGGGGAGACAAAGGCGGGCTTCGAAGAGAAAATGAGAACGGCTCGGTCCATAATGGACGCATCCGACGCATCCTGTCGTAGCGTCGCCCTCCCTCCTCCCCCGCACTCGATGGCCACAAGTTTTTGCCATCCACTCCTTGTGTTCCTTGGCCTGGTACACCTACCCACCCTGTACCATGACCCTCACGCATCAACCTTTCTCACTTCTACTTCTACCATTGTCGTGGCGCTGCGGTGGATTGGTGGAATGGAGACGGGGACAGGGGAGGTCTTGGATGGTCCCTGATCACCCTTCGCTTCCACACAAGCATCAGAGAGAAGAACTTCTCACGGTGCCTTTGTCCTCCCTTCCTGCAGCCCGCAGGGTATGCCATGGTCTAGTCCGTCCACCCTGACCCACCCCTTTCCATGCAGGCTCCAGGCACGCGGACCTGGGGAGGCTGGAGAGCCGTCGGTCGTGGACGGCTGTGGAAGGCCTGGCCTCCCCTCCCCCTTGCCTCGTCGCCAAGGAGGAGGGAGGAAAGGGTGGTGCCCTTGGTCACGGACAGCCAGGAGGACCTTGCCTCGCACCCGGGCGCGTCTCGTCTACGGGCACATTAAATCTGCGCATTGTGGAGGGACGTTGCTTGGATGGAGGGGAGAGACTCTTGGGGCACTCGGCCTCGCCGTCATCATCACTCAACCACCATCCCCTCTTTCCTATGCTAATGCCACGCCCTTTCCTTATTCACAATTCACAGGAGGCCGTCGCTCTTCGGACAACGCCACCATGAAGGTAAGCTTGTGTTTGTGTCTGTTGTCTGCAGCCTCCCCCTCCATTCTCCCCCTCTCCATCGACAGGGACATGACCCTCCCCTCCCTCCCCCCACGTCCTCCACAGCTCAACATTGCCAACCCTTCGACGGGCCAGCAGCACGTGGTGGAGATCGACGACGAGAAGCGCCTGCGTGCCTTCTACGACCGACGAATCTCCCAGGAGGTGGACGGTGTGCACATCGGGGACGAGTTCAAGGGCTACGTCTTCCGAATTTCCGGCGGCAATGACAAGCAGGGCTTCCCCATGAAGCAGGGTGTCCTTACCGACCAGCGTGTCCGCCTCCTCCTCCGCAAGGGCCTCTCCTGCTACCGTGCCCGCCGAAAGGGCGAGCGCAAGCGCAAGTCCGTGCGTGGAGCCATCGTGGGCCCCGACCTGTCGGTGCTGAACCTGGTGGTGGTGAAGCGAGGGGAGGAGCACGTGGCCGGCTTGACCGACAGCCAGGTGCCCCGTCGCTTGGGCCCCAAGCGTGCCAACAAGATCCGCAAGCTTTTCAACCTGTCCAAAGAGGACGATGTGACCAAATTCGCCATCTCCCGCAAGTTCGAGAACAAGAAGGGCAAGACCATCACCAAGCGGCCCAACATTCAGCGACTCGTCACGCCCCTCACCCTGCAGGTACGCGATGGGAAGGGAGGGAGATGAGAAGAAGGAGGAGGAGGAGGAGGAGGAGGAGGAGGAGGA
>Ga0209390_10011464_pt1 | contig 10176 bp, 14 predicted proteins | sample BON01_FD_187212 | JGI IMG/M metagenome (GOLD analysis project Ga0209390, IMG submission 187212) | Freshwater microbial communities from Lake Bonney liftoff mats and glacier meltwater in Antarctica - BON-01 (SPAdes) (version 2) | ecosystem: Environmental > Aquatic > Freshwater > Ice > Glacier... | reverse complement strand
ACTGTTGTAAATGAGCTCGCGGAAGGAGGGGTAGAACAACCATTGAAAGAGAGACTTGCTGAAAGTTGTTGAATAAAATCACTTAAATCAATACAGTATGGCAACATTTCTGCATATACTACGTGGGCAAACTACTGATTTTTTCGAAACAAATCGCCACCTCGAATTCACCCGTTCATTTTCACCCATCGATTTTCACCCACGCATTGTCACCCACCTGTTTTCACCCACCTATTTTCACCTACCTGTTTTCACCCAAAAAAGTGGGTGAAAAGTGAAATAGTCACACCAGAAGCACATTTTTGACCCACTTTTCAAAAAATGGGTGAAAACTGACATTTTGACCCATATTAGTGAGTGAAAATGAAATTCACCCACCCGAAGTGGGTGAAAACTCAGAGGGTGTTTTTGCTGATGAAAATGAACTCTAGAACGGAGGGAATTGTTCATGGAGCATCTGTGCTCGACTCCCGTCTCTATCCATGAGAAGATGGGATGTAGGCTTGGGCCATCCCATCTTACATTGCCGACATCGTCACGTCCTTCGTCGGCCCATCTGTCAGCCTTCTCGTTCCTCGTTGAGGAACTCTCCCCTGTGAGCTCTGATTTTAATGAAGATGGTGAAGAGTCCGAGATCCACCCTTTGGTGAAGAACCTTGATGATGCGAGCCAGCATGTCACCATCGGGGGAGTGGCAAAGAAGAGGGTCCTTGCCCTCCCCCACCCAGTTTGAGGAGACTGAAATAAACCCCTTAGAGTCTGTAAGGACCGCTATGGGTTGATCGTGGGAGAGGGAGTCCTCGAGGGCCAGGTATGCCGCAGCAAATTCGGCCCTACCAGACGATCCTCCTCCAGTGCCTCCACCCATTTTGCAACTACAGACTTGTGGTCAGGCACGAAGATGTGGGGGCATTGCATCAGCAAGCCCCGCCTGCCCAGAACAGGTTTCAACTACATCAAACTTATTGCCTCAAGATGTAATGATAAATGTCTACCTGGAGGAAAGTTACACCTATCAAGAAATAGAGGAGACATGATACACACCCTGGAGATCACAGATGACCAGTCGACCGCTCGGCGAGCGACGCACTACGGTACACAGGCCCAGAAGATCGGCGTGGAAGACCGAGCCAGTCATACAAATTCAACGCTTGCCCAGCGAAGTGTACGTCACGAGAAATGTGGATGCAATTGCCCCACTAGAATGGGATTGCCAAACGTGCCCTCCGTTTATTCTGCTGGTACAGTGTACTGAATGGGATTGGTGGGATTGGTCGATGCAATCCCAAAATTTCAGCAGGAAACGCTCCAAACACTGCTTGTGATGATGGGCGGCCAGCAGGAAACGAAGCCACGTCTCGCATGCAGTGGTGGCCACGGTGCCGCCCTGTTTTGCCAGACCAGGCCATCTTGCAGAAGCTGGGCGCATTCAAAGTTTCAGGCGTCAGCAAGAGCAGGCAACTTGCGCCTTGTCAGTGATGATCGCGGGGGGACCTGATGGCACCCTTTGGCGCAGACGAAGCCAGGAACTGGTAGCAGGAAGCTAGTGGAGAGCATGCGGTATCAATCATGTAGGTTAAGCCAGGATGTGGCGCATGTGCGGGGTGAAGATAGTAATGTCTGGGCGCTGGTCCCAGTGCAGTCTAGCAAGAACTCGCGGGTGCAGTCTGCAGCGAATGTCAAGGAGGCAGACGGGTACAGATCTGCAGAGTCAGAAGTCTCATCATATACACAGATGCACATAGGTCCATGCTGGGTACAGAGTGGTAGATGGGCGGTGCATTGGGCGGCCTGAGCATCACTTTCTTTGAATTTTTTTTGTTGGATTTTTCCGGTCATGAGATGGTGGCAGCATGAGAATGCTGTCTTGTGTGATGGTGCCGACATCAAGTAAATTGACCTTATCAACCATGCTGACTGTATCGTGTATATCCTACGTGATAATTGGCTTGTCTTTTAAGAATGCTCAACTGCGTCGATCTGCAAAAAGCCCACAATTTGGTAGAGGGGTAGGAGAGACCCGGGGTAGCGTGGCAAGGAAGCCGATTTAGCAGAGGATGAGGGGAGACAATTGATCTATATGGCAATGGCCACATGATGGTGCACAGTGTTTGCATAGGCAGACCTATATTTGCCGGGGATTTGACTCCAACTGTCGCCATGTTGTCCCGGGTGTGTCGAGGTGGGGGAGGTGTCTGGCTGGATGCCATAAGAAGCAAGCCCATTTCGCAGGTGCCCACAGCACAAAATATGTGCTGCATATGCTCATGCATATTTTATAAGTACAGATCATGTGAAATTGATCCTCGTATTCTTGACCTTTGGTATCGTATATGTGAGGTCGCGACCTCACGTGGGGGGAGGCAATTCGTGACACCACGGGCGGAAGCGTGACAGTACAGCCGAATCCAGAGGTGTCAAACACCAGACATCCTCCTGCACACGTCCACACCTACATACTCCTGCAAAGACTGCGTGACAGCGACTTTGATCGGTCACAAATTAGGAGACATGTCTGCTGTCGTTTGACTGGGGTTTTCAAATTTGCGGATGCAGAAGAGCACAGGCACGGAGGTGTGATAGAGAGAGAGGGAAACTCATGAAAGGGGCGGGCATTCCAATAGAGCGTATAAGTATATGCAAGCCCGTACTCGCCGGAGACTTGACTCCAACTGTCACCGTGTGACCCGGGTGCTTTGATTGGGGGGAGGTATCTGGCTGGATGCCATGAGAAGCAAGCCCATTTCGCAGGTGCCCACGTCACAAAGTATGTGCTACATGTGCTGATGCATATTTTTAAGTACAGATCATTTGAAATTGATCCTCGTATTCTTGACTTTTGGTATCGTATATGTGAGGTCGCGACCTCACCAGTTCGTGACACCACGGGCGGTAGCGTGACAGTACAGCCGAATCCAGAGGTGTCAACACCAGATATCCTCCTGCACATGTCCACACCTACATACTCCTGCAAAGACTGCGTGACAGCGACTTTGATCGGTCACAAATTAGGAGACATGTCTGCTTCACGGCACGTCTACGCACATGACTGGGTGGAACTGGACACAAAAAGAAACCCATGTCAGCTTAAGGCGTGCTTATAAGATGGTTTAGCTGCTGTTTCTCGCTATGTCTGATTTCACAGAGTAATTTGTCTGTTTTCTGGGATATTGACTGCGCGCAGCAGCAGTCATGGAAATAGAATAGTAAAGCATAGATTCTTAGCTTCCTTTCCTCTGTTCAAGTAGCCTGTGGCAGTTCGCATGCTGTCGAGCCGTGGCAGTGCACAGTGCTGTATTTCCTGAGTAGTGTGCCCCCCCACGCTGGTGGTTGCAGTACAAATGCTGGCTGCCACAGCTGACAAAGAGGCATGAGTGCAGAGAAAGATAAGACAGCATGGCCGAAACAGCGTATGGCCGACACAGCGAAAAGCAAATGGTGGAGACAGAGCGTCCAAGTCTGCTCGGCATTGTCAACTGCACAGCAATGACTGCTGCACGTCACGGGAGAGAGAACTTGAATGGTGACGCCGCGCTTTCAAGCGAGCAGGGCGAAGGTGCACCTGATTCTTCGGGCGGAGCCATGCCACGAAGTCGGGGTACGTGGCGTTTGCTGAGGCCGCAAGAGCCACGTTTGACTGGTGTTTTCGAAGATGCGGATGCAGAGGAACATGGACACGGAGGTGTGGTAGGTAGAGGAAGGAGGGCATGAAAGAGGCGAGCTTTTTCTAATAGAGCAAAAAAAATTGGGCTAGCATTGTATGCGTGGTTTGTGCGTATTTACAGGTGCCACCTTGTCGAAAAGCACGTCGAGCGAAAACGCGGAAACAAGGGTAAGTTACACGCAGGCAGGTGCAAAGCGCGCGCTCACAAGAGGGACATGCGGTGCAAGCACCCGGGCAAAGGCACCAGACGTGTCGCAGTCGCTGTCCCTTGTCATCGCGCTATCACGTATCTTGTGCAGCGGTGTCTGGATCTTGCCTGGTGCGTCGACGAGGCCGCAATGGATCTTGCTGGGTGCGAGACCAAACAATTTATACACGCACATGGAGCTGTTGTCACCTCGTGTCGTGTAAGAAATATGTTATCTGTCTGATTGTCGCACCAGCCCCTTGCCCCCCCCTGGTCGCCCGACCACACTGTTGTCCCCGGCCATTTCAACCCATTTGTTCCGCTCTGACGCAGCGCGTCTGATCGTCAGCTCACGCGGTCCCGAAAACATGCACATTGGCAAAAGCCAGGTCTACAGACCCACTTCAGGCACTGGCAGCCCGCGCTTTTGTTAAGGCGTGCCACCAGCCCCGTCGCATTCCATGCTCGTGCCGTTTTTTATCTCCAGTTCGAATCCCATTCGAAGTAGTGGCAGTGTATGGAGCACAAATCACGTTGGACTTGCCAGAGACCTTTGGCAAGGCACATAGGCGGGTGAACATTTGTTGTCTCAAATTCTTCGAAGCGCTAGATGCATGCTTTGTGGAGTCGGATGCACGCCCGACGCCTCTGGTGGGTGGGGCAGGTGTAACGTGTTATGAGGTAAGTCGGATCTCCGATGCACAGACGCACAAGGGCCAACACGAATTGTGGGTGGAATGGAGAGGCTATGACCAATCGCACAATTGCTGGGTAAATTGTGATGTCCTTATGGTGGATGTGCCAGCTTTGGTGGTGGCTTTCGACACACAGCCGTCAATTTTTCAGGCGCCAGCGTCGGCGCCCAAACGCGCCACTACTGGGTACAAGTCTGTGGTACCAGTGGCAAGCCCAGTGCGGCGTGTAAGCACACGTGCTCGGTTTTTTTTTAAAGTGTTTTGCCGGCACACAGCTAGCGCGCCAATTACAGCAGGAATGCACACAAGTGGTATGCAGTAATAAGGAAGCCCGGAAGCGCCTGACCGAATCCAACGGCACTCCCGCAATGGACCTTGGACACATAAATGTTGTTTTGAAGTGATGTATTTGTATGTTGGTAGTGGATTTAGGAATTGGAATGGATGTTATTACTATGATTATTAATGATATTTTTTTGTTTTTCTCCTTTGTTTCTTTTGCTTTTTCTTTCTTGGAGTTCATGTTTATGTTCTTGGAGTTCATGTGTACGTGATTGAGGTGGATGTGTTGTGGAGGAGGTTTAGCGTGCTATGTAGAAGGTACAAACGTGGTAAAGAAGTGGTAAGGGAGTGATTGTGACAACCGGGGCTATCAAGGGCGCCGAGGTTGGTTTTCACACGCAGACAGTGCCCACGCAACAGTTAGGCCGGTATGGATACTGCTCTGAGAGAGAAGAAGAGTTGGCAGAATTCACAAAAATGTATTCGCCAAAGTCTACCCCCTCATTGACACGGACGAGTGTTGCCAAGTCTGACGCCCCCCCCCGTGTCACCCAAGCACGTGCTTGTCTGTCTTATATATGTTTGAGGTCCGTGCGTGCACCGCGCCGCCCTTCTCCACGTAAGCTAAGCTGTTTCACGTACTCTGAGAGAGAAGAAGAATCAGCAACATTCAAAGATATGTACTTGCCGAGGTCTCCTTTCTCCCTCTTTGAAACAGATTGATGGTGTCTAACCCCCCCCCCCATGCCACCCGAGCGTGCGCTTGTCTGTCTTCCATGTATTTGATGTCCGTGCGTGCACCACGCTGCCCATGTCCACCACAGTTGAGGTTGAAGCTCGTGGGCTCAGCGTGGTCTTGGAAGGTCTGTGCGTGCGGTTGTGTGCCCGGGATGCCATTGTGGTGTGAGGGTGTGCGGTCAGGGTGCCACGTTGCAAGGGTTGTGCGGTCTAGAGCCATCCATTATGTACACATTACCACTGTTGTGTTGGCCGAGCACCTACACAAGTGGGAGGGTGGAGAAAATGCGGGAGGGGTGGGAAGGGCCAGAAGATAAAGTGGATGGACGCAAATGATGTGGGTGGGAGCATTTCTGATACATGTGGGTACAAAACTCTTACACACCTTATGAGACTGCAATCACAAACACTCGCATAGGCACAACAAGACAAGGTGCATGTTAACAGAAGCAGGACAAGAAAACCCCAAGGGTTTGGGGTCTGATCACCTGGAGAATGACCCCACTATTGTCGGCAACACTGCCAGGTGTCCTTGTTGGTGTATAGGCGCTTCTTTCAAAACACTTACCATTCACTGTAGAAACACGCGCAGACACAACGCACGTGCAGGCATAGGCATGGTACGCGCAGGCAGGTGCCAGGCACGCGCACATGGGTAGACGCAAGCAAGGGCATGGCACGTGCACGCAAGAGATACACGCACACAAAGGTCTTTGTTGACTTCAGGCTTTGTCAATGTCAATTGTGTTGCAGATTTTGTTAGTGTATTCATGCACAAGAAACAGAGCAAGGCACGCGCAGGAGGATTGTTTGTGGAGCACCCGGGGTGTTGCCATATAGGACAGACTGGCAGCTGCTGTGCGTCAGCCCGCTGCCCGGTGCATGACCACCGTCGTCAATACCCACAGACATGCTCGAGCGCGTCCTGTTGAGCCTTGGGCACTGCCTTTCTGTGGAATGGAAGAATCGTGGATTTCTGCCAGTGTGCAACAGCACTACAGGTGGCCACTGCAGTGTGCACCGGTCGAAACACTCATCCCTCAACCTTACCTCTGTTCCCAGTCGCATTGTAAAACTCGTCATAGGTCCACTCTGGCAAGCAGCGCCTCAATTGTCAGCTTATGCGGCCCCGAGAAGGCACACATCAGCAAAGCCAAGGTCTGCAGACCCGCTTCAGGCACTGGTAGCCCGTGCCCTGGCTAGGGCTGGCCGTCAGCCCCGTCGCACTCCTCATGGATTCTTGGCATTTTTGGGCTGTTTCTGTGGCGTAACTGCTTGTGTAGCTTGCCCTAGGTGTTTGAGGGTAAGTTCTCAAGTAAGTATGCTGTCGTAGTCCCTTATGACATGCATGATGTTGTTGCGAAATTCTCTGGACATACTTTGGTGTTGCCACTGTGTCTCCACGGCTGAAATGCTATGTGTTAAAGATTTAGAGTGTAAGAGTGAGAATGTAACAAGTGACTATCAAGGAGAGGTCATTTGTGTAACGTGACAATGACTGTGACAAACGTCACGGCGCAGTGTCAGGTCACGCGAAGATAACATAGGCAAGAAGGGACCAAGGATGAATATCTGGGAGTCATAGAGTCATCAACTAACGCACTGGGTAGTAAACTGGGAGGCCAGGAGCAAGCAGCGGGTCAAAGGGAGGGGTTGAGAATGTATGCATAATGAGATTCACTAAAGAATCGCGACGCCCCGGTGTCGTGTTTCAACAAACGGTGAACTCTTATCTCGAGCAAATAGAACTTCCAGCAAATCTACTTGACTATTTCTTGTGGAGTAATAATAAAGACAACATCAAACCAATCGTGCCAACCCCTTTCAGTAAGACGACACATTGGTGATCCAAGAGACAAGTCACAAAACGGCATTTTCGTTTTCTGTGGTCAAGGTCCTAGAAACCCTAAGGTCCTGAACTCTGTTATAAAACCACGAACTGCACATGAACTCCCCTAATATCTAGACAGTAGCTAGGCGGTCCGCTCACGAACGCCTAGATGTATTTGATAGGGGAGATACTATTTTGGAGATGTGCACTTTTTCGACTCGGATCATTTTCTTGTTTCTGAAATTTCTGCTGAAGTTCTCTGCTACTACTGTATGTAAAAGAGAAATTCAAAGCAACCCACTAATTCATAGGCCGCTTTCACGGATTGGACCTACTGCTATCTGGAATCGGAAATTCCATATTTATCCATTAAGTTCTGGGCAAAATGAATTCCACAATAATTGGTACCCTAAGGAGATTAATTTCCTATTTCATCGAGTCATTCCGATGGTTCAAATCATGATTATAGACTCTTCGGACATGATGATAACAGAGTCTGTAGTAATCACACCACAGTGGTTGAAGTGTTTGAGGTTTGTTGTCAATGTGGGATGGGATACTTTTCGATCGAACTCATATTCCCAGCGGAATCCAGTTTACAAAGTTTTACATCGAATTCGTTCTTATAGAAACGAACCAATTGGTCGGTAGTATCTAAACGTGATCTACATGTGGAAAATGTGTGGTCAGCGATCGAGAATAGCTGAGGGAAGCAAATAGAGAGCGCTAGCATTTTATTTTCAATTTTTGATGTGATTTTGCTATGCATTCCCAATATCAAAACATAGAAGAGAGTCAGATCTAGGTCTGTACACTTTTGCTGGACTTGCAAAAACAATGCAGTTGCGCGGTGGCAAATTCCGATTTAAGGACGCGTCTGGCAGCAAAATCCGTCGGGGTGGCCACCGTGCAGCCACAATGTTTTGGCATGTCCCGAAAAAGTACACAGACCTAGATCCGAGTCTGACTCTTTTCTACATTTTGACATGAGGAATATGCAGCAAATCCGTATGACAAAAAGTTAAAATGCTATCGCTCGCCGTTTGTTTCCTGCGGACATGCTCGAGCGCTGGCCGCATATTTACCGCGTCAAGATTACCTTTACATTACTACCGACGAATTTGTTCGTTTTCACAAAAACGAATTCGATGAGATGCCTTGTAAACTAGATTCCACTGAGAATCCGCGTTCGTTTGAGAAATACTACCCCAACCCTACCTTAATTCCTTAATGTTTTTGAGCGATGTCTGGCTGTCATGGCACTTGAGAAGAGTGAGCTACAAAAAGAGTGTGCTACAATTTGGCTCATGACCTAAACCGAAGGATTGCTTTGTGAGACAGGACATCTGGGTAAGGAAGGACTAATTGCTTGAACGTTCATTATGACATACAGAGAGGGAGTCAGAGAGAGTGCGCGCGAAAGGGAACAGGGGGCCTGAGCCTGTGAGATGAACAGACGAGAAAAAGTGCGACAGGGAGGGAGGTTGAGCACGGATTTAGAAGTCAGGATACTAGATGGAATCTCGTTGAATTTGTGAAAGTGTGTGAAAGTGTATTCAAATTATGGGGCTTTCACAAAGCACATCGGCGAAAGTATCTCAAACAAAAACCGTCATATTTGTAACTTTCGGTGTCGAATTGTGATGACGTTTTGGTTGGTCTGGTTGTGTGCGTGAGAAATTGTAAAGAGAGGCTTCTGGCGGGCGAATTGCACGCCGTGCAAAACGGCTTGTGCGAGGCGCCGCGGCTATTGTTTCCTCCGACTGATTCTTCGACTGCACGTTGCGAAACTCGTCGAACGTTAAGTCAGCTCGTGGCGCTGTGGCACTTTTGCCGGCAGCATGCTTGTCTTTGGGTCTGTGTTGTGTGGCCATAGTTCTGTGCTCGGCGGTGGAGCCTGCAGGTGTGTGTTCTCTCTTGCGCATGCAGAAAGTCAGGGCCGTAAAGAGTCGGGCCAAGAAGAAAAACACAGTCAAAAATAGCACCCCAAGTGCTAGCCAGATAGAGCCAGCAGGCGTAACCAGCACTTTGGGCGACTTGGACGACAGAGGCCTCGCGCGCGCTCGGTCGCGCTCCTCTTCACAAAACGCTGCCAACTGCGAGTTGATGCTGGACACGCGCACCTTGCCGGACTTTGCTGACGCCAGCAAAGATGGGGGCCGATTATCAGAAAAGCTCCTGTACCGAGAGGCTCCTGGCTTGCTGCTGACACCAGACAAAGCCCGCTTTGCGTCTTCGGGTGCGGGCGGCGGCAGACCCTGGAAGGAGGCAATGCCCGGGGGACCACGCCGCTCTGCCGCATGGGAATGCTGCTTGGTTGCTGCGATGGCCTGCACTGGTTCGGGATGTTGTTCTACAATTCTGGGCAGTGATCTGCTGAAGGCGTGCTTTTGGATATGTGCGTTTTGCTCAACCACAGGGCGTTGGCGCAGGGGTTGGGAGCGGCTACAGTCGGTCTCCGCGGGCTTCGCAGAGACTTCCATCGCACGCAACAGAAGCTGCAGCTGCTCTAACTCACGGAGCTGGGCGCAGGGGTCACTTGAGATCCGCCGTGTGCTTCCCATCTTGCTCACTGTGCCTCTCCCTGGCGTTGTTGGCAGTGGATTTTCAAGTAACTTTGTCAAAGTCTGCGACTTCGAAATCATCTGTGAAATCATCCCAACGCGATAATGACTAAATTTACAACACGTCCGTTTTTCGATCGTATTCTCGAGCTTTGTGAATACCTGTAGTAAAAACGCTCGAGATTGAAAACGAATCAACAACTGGGAGCCTTTTC
>Ga0209390_10011461_pt1 | contig 10177 bp, 16 predicted proteins | sample BON01_FD_187212 | JGI IMG/M metagenome (GOLD analysis project Ga0209390, IMG submission 187212) | Freshwater microbial communities from Lake Bonney liftoff mats and glacier meltwater in Antarctica - BON-01 (SPAdes) (version 2) | ecosystem: Environmental > Aquatic > Freshwater > Ice > Glacier... | reverse complement strand
TATATATATATATATATATATATATATATATCTTTATATTTATATATATTTATATATTTATATATATATATATATATATATGCATATATATTAAAGGATATATACACGTATATACATATACGTATACATATACATATACATGTATATATACATATGTATAAATACATGCATATATCTATGTATCGTGTTAACCCTGCGCGTGTGTGTGTACATAGAGTATATAATTTCTGACTGAGTAGCGCACACTCCTGTGCTGTCCGCAGGCGGGCATGCCCCGTGGCTCCCAATGGCGCCGCCGGTGCTTTTTGTGGGGTGGCTCGGCGGCGGATATGTATGTATGGAGAACGTTGGCTATAACGTATGACATACACGAACACCCGCTTTGCCTGCAGGCGGTCGTGCCTTGACCTTTACAAGATATTTCTTTACTTCGAGTCGTTTGTGCACGAATCAATCGTCCTTCCATTCCTCGAGCCCACCCGCATAGCCCACACTGTTGCGATCCTATTGCACGACTATTGGGCAATATGCGACCCCTCCTCGACCTCCCTCGTGTATACCATACACCATACACTATTGGCAATAACAATATTTGTTTAAAGGCCAAGCCGTTCCGCATGGCTTCCAAGGGCGCCGCTTTTGATTGTTATGCCCAAACCCCGCGCACCCGGGGTTGGGGTTTAGGAGTAAGGGGTGGGGGGGTAAGGGTGCACCCTTATCCCTTAACCAGTTCATTCGCCGCTTCGCCGCCGGCCCTCTAGAGCGGGTTATCCTCCGCTAACCGTCCTAACCCGACCCCTAACTGTCCTAACCCGACCCCTAACCGTCTTAACCCGACCCGTAACCGTCCTAACCCGACCCGTAACCGTCTTAACCCGATCCCTAACCGTCCTAACCCGACCCCTAACCGTCCTAACCCGACCCCTAACCGTCCTAACCCGACTCGTAACCGTCCTAACCCGACCCCTGACCGTCCCAATCCGACCCCTAATCGTCCTAACCCGATCCATAATCGTCCTAACCCGACCCCTAACCGTCCAAACCCGACCCCTATTCGTCCTAACCCGACCCATAACCGTCCTAACCCGACCCCTAACCGTCCTAACCCGACGCCTAACCGTCCTAACCCGACCATTAACTGTCCTAACCCAACCCGTAACCGTCCTGACCCGACCCCTAACCGTCCTAACCCGACCCCTAACCGTCCTAACCCGACCCCTAACCGTCTTAACCCGACCCGTAACCGTCCTAACCCGACCCGTAACCGTCCTAACCCGACCCCTAACCGTCCTAACCCGACCCCTAACCGTCCTAACCCGACCCCTAACCGTCCTAACCCGACCCGTAACCGTCCTAACCTGACCCCTAACCGCCCTAACCCGACCTCCAACCGTCCTAACCCGACCCGTTACCGTCCTAACCCAACCCATAACCTACTAACCCAACCCATAACCGTCCTAACACGACCCCAACCCGTTCTATCCCGACCCCTAGCCGTCCTAACTCGACCCCTAACCGTCCTAACCCGACCCTTAACCGTCCTCACGCGATCCCTAGCCATCTTAATCTGTCCCTAGCCGTCTGAATCTGACACATAGCCTTTCCAACCCGACCTCTAAGCGTCCTAACTAGATCCCTAACCGTCCCAACTCGACCCTTAAATGTCCTAAGCTGACCCATTACCGTCGGGTTAACCCGAGCCCTCGAGAGCTGAACTGAATCGTCGCCCCATGTGGCGAGTTAGCTTGCAAAGGTCAACGGCGGCACGGCCGTTCAGATGTGTGTGTGTGTGTGTGTGTGCGTGTGTGTGTGTGTGTGTGTGTGTAGACAGATAGTATATGACGTATGCATAAATATTGCAAACGCCCGCTTTGTCTGCAGATGGCCGTGCCTCGTGGCTTCCCAAGGCGCAGCCCAAGCTGGTTTTGGGTGGCTCGGCCGTTCAGATATATGTGTGTGTGTGTGTGTGTGTAGAAAGATTTTGTATGACGTATGCCTGTTTATTGCAAATTGGCCTTTACAAGATATTGTTTCCCTTCGAGGTATTTGGGCACGAATCATTTTTTTCTTTTTGCCAACTCCCGTCTGCATTGCCCGCACTATTGCAATACTATTGCACGTTTATTGCGTAATATACGACGTTCCAAACGCTTGCTTTGTCTGCAGATGGCAGTGCCTCGTGGCTAACTGGCGCTCCACCGATGTTCGTTATGGGCGGCTCGGCCGTTGAGATATTTGTGTGTGTGTGTGTGAGAGAGAGAGAGAGAGAGGTGTGTGTGTGTGTTTGGATTTACCCTAACCCTGCTCGTTATGGGTGGCTCGGCCGTTCATGAGTATGTACACATGTGTGTGTGCGCGTGTGTGTGTGTGTGTATACATATTGCATATGACGTATGCCCGCTTATTTCAAACGCCCGTTTTTTTGTTTTTTTTTCTGCAAATGGCCGTGCCTCATGGCTACCGGGCGCTCCACCAATGCTGGTTATGGGCGGCTCGGCCGTCCATATATATATATGCGTGTGTGTGTGTGTGTGTGTGTACAAGGATAGTATATGCCGTATGTCTGCTTATTGCAAACGCCCCTCGGGCTAAAACCTAAACTGTTTGCAAACGCCCGTTTTGTCTGCAGATGGCCGTGCCTCATGGCTTGTAAGGGCGCCGCCGATGCTGGTTATGGGCGGCTCTGCCGTTCAGATGTGTATGTGTGTGTGTGTGTGTATGTGTGCGTGTATGTGTGTGTGTGTGTGTGTGTATGTATGTGGAAAGACAGTATATGACGTATCACCGCTTATTGCAAACGCCCGTTTCTTTTTTTCTTTTTTTCTGCAGATGGCCGTGCCTCATGACTACCGGGCGCTCCACCGATGTTCGTTATGGGCGGCTCGGCCGTTGAGATGTGTGTGTGTGTGTGTGTGTGTGTGTGTGTGTGTGAAGAATGACAGTATATGTCGTATGCCTGCATATTGCAAATGCCCCTCGTGCTAAACCCTAGCCCGTTTGCAAACGCCCGCTCTGTCTGCAGATGGCCGTGCCGCATGGCTTGTAGGGGCGCCACCGATGCTGGTTATGGGCGGCTCGGCGGACAAGGTCGTGGATAGGGAAGGGCTCGACGAGGCGTCTTTCTTCTGCGGGGTGGAGCCGCCGGTAATGTGTGAGGGGCTGCCGCATGATTTAATGCTGGCTAGCGATTGGGAGGTACCGGCAGGAAAACTTCTGGCATGGCTGCGTATACTAGAGGGAGGACCTAGGTAGTGTGCAGTGTTTTGTGATTTGGTGTGTTGTGAGTCACGCCAGCGCAGTTGTGTATGAGGGGTTGCCGCATGATTTAATGCTGGCTAGCGATAGGGAGGTACCGGCAGGAAAACTTCTGGCATGGCTGCGTACACTGAAGGAAGGGGCTGCGTAGTGTGGAGTGTTATTTTGTGATTTGGTGTGTGAGTCACTATAGCGCGGTGGCGTGTGAGGGGCTGCCGCATGATTTGATGTTTGCTAGCGATTGGGATTGGGATTGGGAAATACCGGCGGGCAAACTGCTGGCATGACTGCGTACACTGGAGAGAGGGGCTGGATAATGGCTGGCGGGCCGGCGCCTAAGGCGGCCACTACGGTCGCGGCGGCGTCGACTCCCCCCCCCAAGCATCTAGATATATTCAAGGGAGCTCCCCTTAGGCTCCCAAAGCCATTCTCGGATGAGTTCCATGTACGTGTGTGCTCGCTCGCGTCCTTTTTGTATCATAAACCGTCTGTGAAGTGTTTTGTGATTTCGTGTGTGAGTCAACCCAGCGCGGTTGTGTGTGAGGGCCTGCCGCATGATTTGATGCTCGCTAGCGATTGAGAGGTACCCGCCGTTTGCAAACTACTGGCATGGCTGCATACACTGGAGAGAGGGGCTGCGTACGTAGTGTGGAGTGTTATTTTGTGATTTGGTGTGTGAGTCACCCTAGCGCGGTGGTGTGTGAGGGGCTGCCGCATGATTTGATGCTCGCTAAGTTTGCGAATGGGAGGTACCCGTTTGCAAACTGCTGGCATGGCTGCGTACACTGGAGGGAGAGGCTGAGTAGTGTGTATAGTGATAGTGTAGTGTTTTCTAATTTTTGGTGTGTGAGCCACGCCAGCGCGATTGTCTGTGATGGGCTAAAGCATGCTTTATTACACGGTAGCGAATGGGAGGAACCCGTTTGCAAACTGCTGACATGGCTCTGCGTACACTGGAGGGAGGGGCTTGGTAATGTGTGTGGAGTGTTTTGTGATTTGGTGTCGTGTGAGTCACGCCAGCACCCGGGTGTGTGTGAGGGACTTAATACCGCATGATGTGATACTCGCTAGCGATTGGCGGGAGGTACCGGCGGGGACACTGCTGGCATGACTGCGCACACTAGAGGGAGGGGCTGTGGGTAATCGTGTGAATGTATATGTATGTGTATGTATGTATGTAAATATTCCTCGGCACCACAGCACACAGCACACGCGCGTCGTACACGCGCTCACAGGCCCGCGGCGCCACGCCACAACAAATTGTAGCTGCGGCACAGGCCGGATTTCGAGCTGCTGCTCCATCAACATCCATCTTATTATGGCTACGGTGGGCGTCGTAGACTACGCGCCGACTTCGGCCCCCGGGGGACCGTCGTGGGGGGTGGGCGTATGAAAAAGAATGTGATTTATGGACCCGCCATGGGGTGTGTGACACGCCTAATAATAACAAACGACCTCGCTGCACACAGAGACAGAGAGTCAGACTCAGACAGAGGAGACAGAGGAAGGAAAGAAAACAACCACCATAGACCACCTACACCTTACAGAGAGGGGGGGGGACAGCACAAAGAGAGAGACGTACTCAGGAACAACGAGAACGAGAGTGGGAACAGACAGCGTGAGAAACTACTACGGAGACAAAGGGCTGATGGGAAACGTATATGAATATGGGAGACACGGTAATAAGGCACTAGAACTATAACAGCGTATAATGTGCGCTATACGCATATACATACGGTACGTGTGTGTGCAGAGCGCAAACACCAGACGACGAGCTTTGTATATTTTACCAAGCCACCCCGCCGTGGGCGGAGAGTTCTGCTGGGCTAGAGAGTGCGTGCGAAGCACACACTCTGTAGGGTTAGGGTTAGGGGGGCAGAGTCAACCCCCATATATGCGCGTCTCGCGCACAGTCTCCATGCATTGCTCGTTGTTCAACGCTCCTGTGGCACCCTGCCGCCGCGAAGTACGAAGTAGTGTGAATTGCTGAATAGACCATGTCACAAAGTCAAAGTGTGCCCAATCAATCAAGCAAAATCAAAGGTCCTCACATTCACCGCGTCACACGCAGCAGAGCCACATGACACGGCGGCGGGCAATGAATACGTGAATACATGTGCAATACCTCGACCTTGGACGCAAGAGCACACGCCTCACGAAAACCACAGCTGTGCACACACACATACTATTAACCGTGGCATACGTGCGAATGGAACAAGGAAGTAGTGAAAGGGCGATAAGAAGGCAGCACTTCAAACATAGATGCCCCCTATATAGGGGGAATGTGCGTAGGTCGCCGGACTTCTTATAATAATAAAAGACTAACGAAAACGTCGCGTCCCAAACTGCGGCGCACCACAGGAAGCGCCAAACCCTGCGTCTGAGTCTGCGTCGCGAAGCGACGCATGTTTGATACGATGATGATGCACGTCTCAACTCTGTAACTATGACTCTGACTCTAGCTAGCAGCGGCGAGAGCGAGAGCAGTGTGTCAATCTTGATAAGATACATAAGGGCGAAAGCTGGCACAGAGCGATTTGCACAGCACGACTGCTGCTCCAGGTGGCGGTGGGCCCGCAATAATTGCGCAGCTATACGAAGCAAACCAAAACAACGACCCCGGCTGTTCACATAATTTATATACCCCCGGGAGTGTGGTGTGAGTGGTGGCATCGGTTGGTGCACCCACCCTGTATATGTATGCGCTGATGCTGATGTTGGTGGCTATGCGCTATGCCGCATTCCTTATATTATATATTATATATACGTGTATGCCCCTGCACCTGCACATTTAAGTTTAATGCGCGCTAGGGCTAGGGTTAATCCGTCTGGTCGACCCGAGCCGTTCCGCAGTAAGTTATAATTCAAAACGACCAAGTTTTATGTTATCCGACGGCCAACGGTTCGCCGTTATAATTCAAAACGGCCAAGTTTTATATTATCCGACGGCCAACGGTTCGCCCGTCATCGTCACGACGGTTCCGTATTCATCTTGTCTGAGCGATGGCGACTGATTATGGGGTTAACCCGCGCAGGGTTGAGCACTTCTGCCTCAGCAGGAGGCGGGTCTACCCCAGCGAGGGTCTGCGCCCGGTGTGCTTTTGCGACTGTTGCTCTAGAAGTAGGAGCGCCCGTCACTTGCACGCGATTGTGAAATGTATTTGTGACGTATATATTGTGCGCAACAGCAATACGCTCATCAACATCAATACGGAGGCATCACTCACTTCCACTTCTCCTCCCCCACCCGCCACCCGCGACTTGATACGCGGCAGGGGACCGGGCGGGCGTCGGCGCCTGTCGCTGGCCGCAAGGGCTAAACCCCTAACTCCCAGAGATCAGTTCTCTGTGCGTGTGTGTGCTCGAGATATATAAACCGTCTGTGTTTGTGACTAATCACACCAGCGTCGAAGCTTGTGCGCAGCCGGAACTTCTCAAAATCAGTATTACTACGGTCGAATACACATGTGCTGGTCAGGCGCCCCCTCGCCTAGCCGTACAGCACAACCAACTTGTACGAAACACACAGCCCTAACATTCGTGCCCGCGCAAACAATACTCTGCAAGTAACTATAGGCCACCCCATTGAGGGGAGTCTGCTCTAGGCAGAGTGTGGGCGAAGTGGAGCCTTCGGTCGAAATGTACCCACAACCCACGATTAGTCCACTGATAAAAGAGACCGACCACACATAGTCCAGCCAGGCCCCTTCCCGTTCCCGTTCCCGTAAAGCTAGCTCAATCCAGCTTGTTTCCATCCGCTGCCCTCATTTCTTCCTCCACACGCGCCTTCATTCACTGAACTGTCACACACTAATCAAAATGTTCCTGCAACCCGAGATTCGTCTACTCATACTTACGCAGGAGATCAAACAAATTCTCCAGCCAGGCCCTTTCCCGTTCCCGTAAAGCTCAATGCAGCTTGTTTCCATCTGCTGCCCTCCGTTCTTGCTCCACGCGACTTCGTGCACTGCACCGTCACACGATCAATTTTTTCGCACACAACCCGAACTAACACAGGAGATTGAACATACATTCTCCAGCCAGGTTTATCCCGTGAAAAGCTTAATCCAGCTTATTTCCATCTGCGGCCCTCCGTTCTTGTTCCACACGCGACTTCGTGCACTGCACCATCATTTGATCAACATTTTCGCACAACCCGAGACCGATATTCGTCTACTGACAAATGATATTAAAACACATTCTCCAGCCAAGCCCCTTCCGGTTCCCGTTCCCGTTAGTTCCCGTGTAGATCAATCTGGCTTTTTGCCATCTGCGGCCCTCCTTTATTGCTCCACACGCGACTTCGTGCACTGCACCGTCACACGATCAATTTTTTCGCACACAACACACAACCCGAACTAACACATGAAATTGAACATGCATTCTCCAGCCAGGTTTATTGCCGTGAAAAGCTTAATCCAGCTTATTTCCATCTACTGCCTTCCTTTCTTGCTCCACACGCGACTTCGTGCACTGCACCGTCACACGATCAATGTTTTCGCACAACCCAAGATTCTTCTACTACTACAAATGATCGAACGCACATATTCCTGTCAGGCCCTTTTCCCGTTCCCCCGTAAAGCTCAGTCCAGTTTGTTGCCGTCTACTGCCCTCCGTTCTTGCTCCACACGTGACTTCGTGCACTGCACCGTCACCAGGTCGAAGTTGGCGCGCAGGGTGGCGAAGATGGCCTGCTCGCTGCTGGCCATGAGCGCGTCTACGTTGAAGACGTCGTGATTGCCTTTAAACGGATTAGAGAGCTCAACCTGTAGAAACAAACAGATGCGTTGAAAGTCAAAATCTAACAATCGATTACGACAGCGATACAGATGCTGCCGCTTACGGCGGCGACGAGCTTCGAGCATAGGGGGCCACAGTGCCTCCTGTCCCTTACTCGCTCGACTAGCCCCCCCCCCTAGATCAGTTCCCTGTGCGTGTGTGCTCGTGTCCCCTGTGATCTTTGAACCGTCTGTGAATATATACTTATAATTCATGCATGGACTAGTAACTCGCTGCTGGGCCATGCGTGCGTCGACGTTGAAGACGTCGTGGTTGCCTTTGAAGAGGTTGGAGAGCTTAGCTTGTAGAAAACAAACATGCGTTGAGCGTCAAATCTCGAGTTAACCCGAATAATTTCCTTTTTTTATATACTGATATTACAACTACGAACGTACGTAAATATACATACGAATCTAGGTAACTCATATGGCGCTTACCACGAGGTACTGCGAGCAAAGGTATGGCAACACGAAGAAGAAGGTACAGGCGAGGGGGTAAGACAACGGAATGGTAAACAATTTACGTTATTATACTGGCATCAGAACTGGATATCCGTAAATAGAAAAACACATATATACTATAAGAATAGCGCTTATCACGAGGTGTTGCGAGCAGAGGTTTGGCAGGACGAGGAAGAAGGTACAGGCGAGGCAATATGAACACGGCTTGTGAATGGTTCCTGTTCATATACTGACATTGCAACAATGGAACACACGCAGATATAATTATAAATATACGTAATTATTGTAGCGCTTACCACGAGGTGCTGTGAGCAGAGGTATGGCAACACGAGGAAGAAGGTCAAGGCGAGGCAGTGAGCGAACATACTTTTACATGTTTCAGGTTACTTGTACACATTTCACGTTAATATACTGATATTACACCTATGCACATGTGTTGTTACCAGACACGAACACCCATAGCTAGAATTGATCTTACTACGCGGTGCTGATAACAGAGGTATGGCCTTAGCCGTTACACGATATTGTAGGGTTCATCCCGATATTTCCCGTTGATATACCGACGTTACAACTACGAACATACGTAGACATAAATACGGATTTATGGAATTAGAATGATACTTAATAGGGCACTTACCACGAGGTGCTGCGAGCAAAGGTATGGCAGCACGAGGAAGAAGGTGAAGGCGAGGCAATGAGAAGAGTGAATTGTGAATCATTCACGTTAATGTACTGACATGATAACTGTGCACATATATTGATAACCATACACAGTCCCATACTTCTAATGTCCTTTGGGGTCAACCCGAAACTAATTTAGCTCTTACCATGAGGTGCTGCGAGCAGAGATACGGCAGCAAGAGGAAGAAGGTGAAGGCGAGGCAGTGAGTAAACGGACTTGTGAATACTTTCGGGTTAACCCCTTCACCCGAATACTTCACGATAGTAGACTGATATTATAACTGCGCACATATATTGATACCCATACACAGACCCGTATTTATAATAGCGCGCTTCAGCTCTCCTTTTCTCTTCTCAACGTCGGCTAGGCTAGAGCTGCCAGCTCCCCAGCAACGCGTCAGAGAGAGAGAGGGCGATAGAGAGAGAGAGTAGACGCCCATCGCAATCCCGTAGGAGAGAGTGTGTGTCTGAGTGTGGGAGTGTGCGGGGGGGGTGGTAAGACCACCCCGCGTGAGCGCGTGAGCTGAGCAGCGGCAGAGGGCCGCCGGGCAGAGTATGTATGTGAAGCAGAGTCAGAGCTAGAATCTGTAGCGCTTACCACGAGGTGCTGAGAGCAGAGGTATGGCAGCACGAGGAAGAAGGTGAAGGCGAGGCAGTACGGCTGAAAGCAGCCGAAAGAATAGACAAAACCCACCTGCAAAGCGGGGAAAGCGAGAGTTATTGTGATCTACATTTACATATATATTAACATACATTTGTATATGATATACATATAGATCCATATATAAATATATGAACACATACACACACACACACACATCTCTATCTCTATCTATCTATCTATCGCTATCTATATATCTATCTATCTATCTAAATCTATAAAAATAAATGTAAAAATAAATGAATAAAAAAATAAAAAAATAAATAAATATATATATATATATATATATATATATATGTATACATATATACATATATATATGTATATATATATATATATA
>Ga0209390_10011458_pt1 | contig 10178 bp, 7 predicted proteins | sample BON01_FD_187212 | JGI IMG/M metagenome (GOLD analysis project Ga0209390, IMG submission 187212) | Freshwater microbial communities from Lake Bonney liftoff mats and glacier meltwater in Antarctica - BON-01 (SPAdes) (version 2) | ecosystem: Environmental > Aquatic > Freshwater > Ice > Glacier... | reverse complement strand
TGGGGAGCTCAACAGCTGCGAACTGGGTGTCTTTCGATCTTAATGTTTCTTGCTCCTCTTGCTGAGGTTACTCCTTAATAAACACTCTTAAATTAAAAAAAGTAACCTTGGTGTTCTCACTAGAACATGCGTGTATGCGTGCGTGCGGAGCTTGGTGCATGATCGTGGTTCAGAGCTCACACGCACGCACAGGACGCAAACGCGCATCAGATGTACGTCTGCGCCCTAGGAAGGGGGAGTGAGAGAGAGACCCAAGTATGACCAAGAAATTCAGAGGGGGGTGTTTCATATATAAAATGGGGAGAGGGGGGGGACCGACCTGATGAACGGCAACATCATCAAGGATTTACATTCAAATGCCAAGATTCACTTTCCTTCCTTCCTCCACAAACTGTCTTGTGTTTACGTTGGTAAGGTGTCTCGAGGATTTGGTCTAGATAGCGAATCCTTGGAGTAGTACACCTTGCAAGTCACGCTCGTGACACGTATCTTACCAAGATACAGTGATGGACCTGCCGTCGGTGCCCGGGATGGGAAATCAGAGACCATCTTGAGCGAGGCGACACTCTCTCTCAGTGCGTGGAAACCCTGAAGACTAGCGTACCCTCCACCATGAATAATTGTGGTAGCACCAGACAGTCTCGCCATCTACGAGAGTCATCTGGGCTGACGGAGAAGGGTCTGCGACCCTGGGTAACAACCACTAGTTAGAGGGACACTTGCATGGCTACACACGGGACCGCCTCGTCATCTATGAGAGTCATCCCTCCACCTCTCGCTGGGATATAATATGGGGATCAAAACACTTATCACTCATGTTGATAGGTGGCCCTGGGCATGCCCAATAACACGTTGTCTGATAGGGGATTCCAAAGTCACGTCAGACTTCCCTTCAGTAGCGAGTGAATCATATTAGTGGGTGTGGTCGTCACAGACTCTACAGGGGTGGGGGGACTGGCGGGTCTCCTTAAGATATAGTCGAAGCCCCACCGAGAGGTGTTCAACACTTGGCGCGCACGTCTCTTGCCTCGAACGTTGGTTGGTACTAGGGTTCTCAGTTTTTGACTGTGGACATGTCAGTCTCACCTTGACAAACAACACCTGGTATCTAGGGAAAGCTGGTTGTCTCCATTGTGGGATCGTTCCTTTTCCCCTTGTTGTAGTAAAAATGACATAGCCTTGCTTCCCGCCAGATGTTTGCTAGGCTGGGCAGGCTTTTTTCTGCAGGAGTTTTGGGGACCCCATCCCAAAGATGCTTGCCCACGCCCAAGGTCGCATGAACTGTTCCTGCAAGATGTGTATTGATCCTCTTGGTGATCATGTCCTCTGTTGTAAGCAACACACAGGTTCTATTCACGGTCACAATCATCTGATGGGTTTGATTGATCTTGCTTTTATTACTTCGTAAGAAATAGTCTAGTATCTTTGCTGGAAGCTCTATGTGCTTGATGTTCTGGCAATGTTGGCGCGTGCGTCCAACATAGGTCCTTTGCGTGTCAACCACAAGGTGTTGACAAAGGGTGATGACACCCGTAAGCAGGGTGACGTTGAAATCCAAAATTTCCCTCTCCCTCTCTGTGATAGTCTCGTAATTGTCGTCTCCTTTGTGTGTGAGTTCACGGGTAGCAGCCGTACTCTTGGGGGATGGAATAACAGTGTGCGCCACACTGACAACGTCCTAAAGGCCCGTGTAACAGTTAAGAACAACAAATACTCGGAGACTTATGGTCTCGTGGGGATGATGGCACCCGCAAGCAGGGTGTCGTTGAAATCTCAAATTTCCCTAGCTCTCTCTGTGCCATGATGGGTTTGTAATTGACGTTTCTTCTGTGTGTGAGTTCATGGGTAGCAACTGTGCACTTGGGGGATGGAATAACAGTGTGCGTCACACTCATGATGTTCTACAGGCTCATGTCCACGTCAAGAACAACAAATACCCGGAGGTCTATGGTCTCGTGGTCTACGGTCTCGTATATCTACATATATATATATATATGTATTACATATATACATATATATATATATATATATATATATGTATATATATATTTATATATATATATATATATATCGGCGAGGTTGTTTTCTCAAACATGACATGAGTGCAGGCGACAATGTCAACTGCTACAGTCTAAGTGGGAGATTGTCAAGAGGTAATTTGCAAGGCAACATGCCCAGGGTATTTGTGTGGGTTCAATCACGACTCACTCTCCTACTGTCGTGTACCGCTCTCTCTACCACCCCACACCTCCTGGAATCTGCAAATTCGTTTTTTTTTTTTGGAATTCTGGTTTGTCCACGAACAAATCTCGAGAGTGCTGAGAGAAGTTGGGGATTTCTGACTTCGGGATGCCGTTCGACGTTTGGTTAATTGGGGTTGTTCCAAGAAGTTTATGAGATATGTATTAGTCAATGGAAGTTCAGACCAGTATGGTAAGAGCCTTGGGCCTAACGGATGGATGGTCAACACCTTTCTTTCTTTTCTTTCTTGAGTTTCGAAGACTCAACATAATCACTGGACTAAGCGGATGGCGAACACCCGATTAGCCACTCAGGACCCAAGAACCTGTCCTGGACCGGAGGACCGGAGCGTTTCCTAGTTTATGGTAGACCCAATCAGATCCCCAACCTATGGGTCAAACAGATCACAATGTTGGTGGGCTGGCGTGTATCCTCGGGCTAACCAATTCCCGCAATCAATCTCCCTAACTACCAAGAAACGTAGTGCCCAGGGATCAATGGTCCTCTGTTTCTGATTTTTAATGGTAATCAAGGATCTGATTGACCATGAATTCGGATCCCAGGAACTGTCCCGGTGGGATGACCTGGTGTCCCTGGTTTGTTGGTTGGTTGGTTCCCTATTGATAACAAAAAAAAAACAATTGGTTTGTGCCCATGTTGATCTAAATCGGATTAGTTTGACCGTGGCATCTGCAGATCGGGAATTTGAATTCTCACCGTCGCTCCCATCAGGTTCGTGTATGCCTCAATGTGTGTGCCCGCTGTGTTCATTGTTCATTCCTGTCCCAGTGTGTGTGCCAGCGTCGGAAGATTGCCTTTGTTTTCCCATTCACAGTAGTTTGGCGTCTGGTTTGAATTTTGTGTCCTGTCATTTCTTCTGAATGGTGATACTGGTTGATGATCTAGATCTCTCGGTTCCTGTATTGATGTTACAGTGGTTCTTTCGGTGAACGAGTGCTTGTCGTCATTCTTCCGCCGTCATGGACCATCAGATCCCCGCGCGGTGAAAGTGTGTTTGTTTCAAATCTATTTTCAAATTATTATGTGTTGTGTGTTGCATGTTGGCTTTCGCACCCGCCATCATAGGTATGTCAGGTCAGATACATACTGATTTCCTTCGGCCTCTCTGGGTTCTTGCGGACAAGCAGATGCGGTCGTACTATGAGAGCATGGGCAAGGAGGATAATCGGGTTGGTTGGAAAAGAAAATGTACTGTAGAATCCAGTTTACGAAGCACTGTCAGCTCATTGAATTCGTTTGTGTACAAACGAACAAATTTTTGGAAGTAATCCAAACGTGATCTCAAACCTGCTGCCAACGCTGAAGCATGGCTCGCGGAGGCAAACGCTTGGACCGTTTATATTTTCTTACGCATTTTCTCTGATGTATGCGTTCCTAAAGTCTCGGGAGGGTTGGCAGTGTGGTGGCTTACCCTGAGGCTAACCAAAATCAAAACCCAGAGGGGAGTCGCATCCAGGTGGTGTGTAGGACCCGTCCTAGACTTCGGGACTGCAAAGAGAATGTCACTGCGCAGTGGCGACTTCCAACAAAAATTTTCGGCCAGACAAATCGGAAGTCGCTACTGCGCAGCGGCATTCTCTTTGCAAGTTCCGAAATCATTCGCAGACCTGGATCTGACTCTCCTCTACATTCTGATATTCGACGCCGTTTGTATTATCATCAGATGACCATGTTTTGTCCAAAGGCACTGGAGGCACTTGCAAGTAATACCCAACTAGTAATCGAAACAAAGGCTAAAAGAACCGGCCCCGTCAAAAAGTAACAACGTAAATAAGTAAGTATTTGAGGCTGCGATCAAAATGCATTCATGACACTAGTCGTAAGTCTGAGTTGATTTCTCCATACTGACAACAGTCTTCAACACGAGGGGTTGATCGATATTTCTTTTATTACCTCGTGAGAAATAGTCTATTAGCTTGGCTGGAAGTCCCATTTGCTTGAATCTTTTTAGATTTGAGATGTAGGTGTGTTATCAAAAAAAAAGCTGATGCTTGAGATTTCGATGTCTGAGAAGGACATTAAAAAAAGTGCGCTTGCGGCGCATGTCTTACAACAAGTAGAACATATGTGAAATGTGTCTAACTCAATCTGAATCTTGAAAAATGGCCTGCGGCACTTTCATTCCCAACACTTGTAAAAACAATGTTTGTGTGTTGCTTTGTTGAATTGAACCGATATTGGGAAATCGTTACGGTCCTTGGGTTTGTTCACGACGAGCCAAGGGGGCACACATCCACGATTGAGAATCACCGACGTACCTCCTCGCCCTGTCCTGAGACCCCGTTAGAGAACCTAGTGGTGGGCAGATCCTCACCCTAGGCAAATACCAAAAAAATGTACTACCTGGCCTTGCTCGTTGCAAATGTCCAAGGGAGAGCATGTCCAAGAAATTTTTGTGGATTTCTGAAGCAAATTCCCTAGACACTGACATATTCTGCAAGGGCTCCAAGAAATTGGCACTGCAGGGAAGATACGAGGGTGATCCCTTACCAGTGCGAATGTGAGCTGTGGGCATGGCGTGATAAGGCCCTACTTTGGGCAGAGCCTGTTGGCACGCTTGGAGTTGAGCCGCAGTATCAACTTCGGACAGATGAGGAATCAATCTCGTCTCTCCCCACCAACGCCAACTCTTTGGAGCCCTGGCAGTGAAATTGTCCGTCTTCAAGGGGGAAAAGATGGGATTTCCAAAAAATTCCCTTGAATATGTCCAAGGGAAGCCCTCCCTTGGACATTGGCAATTGGTTGTAGTAGTACTAGATCCAATGCGAAAACGAGAATAAAAATGAATGGACACATCAAATTTGACGTTCAGTTTTGCTTGATGTTGCTTTCATTACTTCATAAGAAATAATCTACTACTCTATGTGCTGGATTTTTTTTATTTGGATTCGTGAATTTTTCCTGACATTTCTTTTTCGTTTTCCTCTTTCCTTTTTTGTGTGTGGCAAGTCCTTTGTCTCTTAAGGCAGGGTTGGGGTTTGTTATAAACGAACGTGCGTATTCAGTGGAATCCAGTTTACGAAACATTTCATCGAATTTGTTGTTGTGGAAACGAAACAAATTATTAGTACTAAATCAAACGTGATCTTGACGCGGCAAACTTGCGGCCAGCGCTCGGGCATAACTGCGGGAGGCAAACGCCGAGCGTTAGCATTTTTTTTTGTCGTACGAATTTGCTATATGTTCCTAATATCGAAATGTAGAGGATAGTCGAATCTGGGTCTGTGCATGACTTTGGGACTTGCAAAAGGAATGCGGCTGTACAGGAGAGGGGTATGGCTGGTTCAGACCCCAGCACGCGGGGTAGAAGCCCCGTGGTACTAGAGGAACACGATTTGTTCTCACAGATTTTTCATTTTTGCTCAGACGTTCGAATGCTACTAGGACCTAGACTATTTCTCACGAAGTAATAAAAGCAATATCAATCAATTTAGGTACCTTGGTCTACTACTTGGACCTATGTGGGTGTCGACCCCTTCCTATGAAACTATGTAGGATCTAGGTCTTATGAGTTAAAAGAAAAACTTTGACAAAACCACTGAAGCCAAACTAATCTGCCACCCCCCTCTCCTGTACAGTGCCGACTTTCGATTTTTAAACATGTTTGGCCGCAAGATCCGTCAGAATTTGCCCCTGCGCAGCGGCATTCTTTTTGCAAGTCCCGAAGTCACGCACAGACCTAGATGTCACTCTCCTCTACATTTCGATAAGGGAAACATATAGCAAAGTAGTTCGGAAAAATAAATTGCTAACGGTCGGTGTTTGCTAGCCATGCCCGAGCGCTGTCCGGAGGTTTGCCGAGTCAAGATCACATTTGCATTACTACCGAACAATTGGTTTGTTTCCACAAAAACGAACTCGATGAATTGCTTTGTAAACTGGATTCCGCCTAAATTCGCACGTGCGTTTCAACAAAACCCAACCCTACCTTAGGGAGTGAAGCCTTTTGACTGTTGTCTCAACTGAATATGTGAGTACAGGTCATATCAACGGTGGATCAATGATGGATCAACGGTGGATCAACGGTAGATCAACGGTAGATCAATAATGCATCAACAATAATAATATGACTTGTTACATACCAAAAAATTGTACTACCTGTAGTACCAGGTTGAATGTCAAAATGAAAATGGAAATGCATGCACATTAGAACTGTTGAAAGTATTGGTATACATCGAAGGATTGTGGCCTTCCAAGCCTGAGAGCTGTCTCAGCCGAATATGTGAGTACAGGTCATATCAACAATGGATAAACGATGGATGAACCATGGATGAACGATGGATCAAGGGTGGATCAATGATGCATCAACGATAATATACAATGTGTTACATACCAAAAAATTGTACTACTTGTAGTACTAAGTCGAATGTGAAAACGAAAATTAAAATGCATAGACACGTCAAATTTGACATTTAGAATTGGTGAAAGTAACTTTGTTTCTTTACATAATCTTAGAGTTGAGGCTAAGTCTCAGCCAAACATGTGAGAACATGTTATCTCAACGATTGAATAACGATGGATGAATGATAGATCAAAGATGGATCAACGGTGGATCAACGATGGATCAACGATGGATCAACGATGGATTCCTTTGTTTCTCGCACACTTGCAGGATTACTTTATTTTTGAAATAAAGGTCGCAGACGTGCAAGAGTGCTTGGCGGATGGCGGTACTGTGACCAGGACTGAACGGATTGATGTGTTCTTTGACACCTGTGTTCGAAGAAATTAGCATGTAAAAAAACACACAATTGAATACCTGGAAATGCACTTTCCGACGCATTATTGAAATCCCGTTTTAAAATTTTTGCGGCTGACGCCGCAAAAAAATAACTACACTGCGCGCGGTTTTGTGGAAACTGCACTTCGCGCAGTTTTGGTAGTTGGCAGGAGTGACAGATTAAATTGGTCCTAGGGGGCCAAGCATTGTCAAAATTTGATTCAAACACTGTACCGGACAGGACCTGGGCATGAGCTTGTTGGGCTGCACTTCATCCTGCAATAGACTGTGTCTGTCGTGAAAATTGTCTAGTTTCCCCGGGAGAACCGGGGGAACTAGCGAAATAGTAAAAGCAGAGAATTCTGGAGTGAACATGGGCTTGCAGGGCAAGCCAGAGGCCTCGTTTCAAATCTTACTCACTCTCCGGTCAACTTTGAAACACCGCAAAACGTGTTTGCAAGCATAGCGCCGGTCGCAGGATCAAATCTGCTCGATGAAAAGTCTCTCCATTCTCCGAAATCTCCTCAGAATTCGAATTATGAGGAACTTCTTCAAGTAATGTCGAAGTGAAACCAGTAATCTCGTGAAATGGACACAACTCACGCCGGTAGCAGGATCAAATTTGCTTGGGGAAAAAAGTCTTCATTCTCTGAACCTTTCCTAAGAAATCTCAAATCTTGGAAATCACAAATCTTGGGAAATCCGTTTTACTGTGGTCATTCTTTGGGGCTGTGGAGATGATTCATAAATCCACCAAATAATTGAAAGGTTCTCTTCGAAAAAGAAACGTACAAGGAAAAGCCCCAGAGGTTGAAATGTAATGAAATGCCGAGAATTTGAAAAACAATTCCACGAAGCACACCTATCTCCACAAGAAATTTCGAAGCTACCAGAGAGAGTAGGCGATGATAAACACCCCCCTGAACCACCACAGATGCCATTCCTGGACAGTGATAGGCCGTCCTCCAATCAGATGGGCAGAGTTTATTTAAAAATGCTTGAGAAGACACACTATGTTATCCTAAACGGCCGATTCGCACTGAAAAACTCACCCACTCCATACACGTGGCAACAAAACGACAAAGCCTCCATAATCGACTACAGCACCATTTCAAAAGAACACTTTCACCTAGTAAAATCATGCACCGTCATCCCTCAGTTGTCACGCAAATCCTGATCAATCCCCAAACCACCCACGGATCACAATCCAATCCTCCTCCACGTTGCCATGCCTACCGTAGACGACAGCCAAGCGGCAACAAATATTCAATACCAATCGAAAAGACTAAGGTATAACAACATACTGCAAAATTTCGAAACCATTATGCAGTGAAAATCAGAGGAAGGAGCAGAGCGCCTGAAAACACTCAAATCTGATTTGACACAAAGAAAAATCGATGCTGATAAATACGCTGACAGTGCAAACACAATCTTAGTCTCCATCATCCAACAAGCTGCCCAGACAACACTAGGTCAAATAGACTCCCAGGACCGGCTCGCGAGAGATGATGGGCCCGACATACAACCAGACTCTGAGGAGGTCTCGAGGTCTCAAAAGCAACAAAATGCTCCTCCAAAAATCCCGAGATCAAGAATGCCCAGTCCAGACTTCAAGCAGCACGAAATGACTTACAAATGGCCAAAGAATCCAGCGCCTCCCCCAACACAATAAAAGTACACGTAGATGAAGTAAGGGACGCCAATAACCACATGAAACGAACAAAACACCTGCAACGTCAACAATTTGCAGCCACAGAGGTTACTGGACAGGTGCAGCAAACCCCATCTGACAAGCACTCCATGTGGGACCTACTGAGGGCATATAAGACAGACCACACGAAATCCACACTCCCAGAACAAACCAACGACAACTCATCCAAAGACGAACGGATATGGACCCTCGGGCTCTTGACGTTTGACCCCTTAGTGTGGCACAGATTTCGATATGCTTTGGGCCACCATATGTTTCGCCACAAAGAGTCGACATTCAACGAAAAAGAAGCCCTCTCCATCCAGTCATCTGCTACCAGGATCGCCCACAAGATTGCCAACCCAACCCACCCAATAGACTCACTGTTTGAATCTCCCATCCATAAGAAAGAAGTAATGGATGAGACGCAAAGACTTACACCTGATAAATCCCTGGGCCCACACGGCGTCACAAACCGCATGCTACGATCTGGTGGAGAGAAGTTTAATACAATCCTACACGAAGTCATTGCTACCCTGTGGGAACACCAAGCACAACCATCAGAGTGGCAAAAATCGTTAATGCAACCAATCTATAAAGGCAGCAAGAAACCAAAACCAGACCCAGCATCCTACAGAGGGATATACTTCAACAGCGCCTTAGCAAAACTCTTCGAGGGCATAATTATCAAGCGACTCACACAGTACACCGAGCAGCACAGCACTTTTACAGACAACCAACTCGGCACTAGGTCAAACTGCCAGATCCACGACGCTATCTATTCCATCATTTCCATAATCCAGCACAACTTCTTCGCCAAAGGCCAGCCCACATACATCGCATTTTTAGACTTCGCTACGGCATTCCCATCCGTATTCAGAGAGGGGATACTATCTACGATGCACGAACGAAACATCGTTGGAAAAACGTGGCGTGCCCTCCGGCTCAGATTTAATATCGTCGAAATCCGAGTCCTACACCCCAAAATACGCCAAAGCTCCGAAGTCAAAATCCTCCAAGGACTACCTGAAGGGAGCAGGCTAAGCCCAACCCTATTTGGCATAGTGGTGGCGGACTTGATACACGAACTTCAACACTGGTTCCCAAATGCAACTATCACACACAACGGCAACATCGTCTGGATCGGAAGAATCCCATACGTGGATGATCTGTGTCTGATATCAACAAATGCACAAGAACTGCAGGAAATGATCCACGTGTGCCAGACGTGGAGTGAAAAGGCCAGGATGCAAATCAACGCTGACAAGTCGAAGATCATGGCATTCCATGAAACAGCCCAGCAGAAGAACGCCCACCAGAAACCAATGAAAAAGGGAGGCCAAATCATATACCATGCACCATTCCACTTGCTGTCATCATTCCCCCACCGAGATCCCATTGCTTGCGCCCAGGTGAAAGTACTTCCTTTCTAATTGGCCACTTTCCAGGGGGAGGCTAATACCCAGGCTGGTTTGATTTTTTTTTTTTCAGTGTCTCAGTTTTACT
>Ga0209390_10011456_pt1 | contig 10178 bp, 5 predicted proteins | sample BON01_FD_187212 | JGI IMG/M metagenome (GOLD analysis project Ga0209390, IMG submission 187212) | Freshwater microbial communities from Lake Bonney liftoff mats and glacier meltwater in Antarctica - BON-01 (SPAdes) (version 2) | ecosystem: Environmental > Aquatic > Freshwater > Ice > Glacier... | reverse complement strand
TTTTGGGTACCCAAATGAGTTACCTTATCGAATTCGGAAAACAGGGGGAGTGAGTGCAAAAGTCAAAACCAAGAAAAAAACCGCTTTTTTTTCCGGAAAAGTAGTAAGGTAGGGATGCGGGGGTCCAAGTTAATAAATGTCAAGTCCTGTTTAGTAACTTGGTTACCATTTTGGGTACCCAAATGAGTTACCTTATCGAATTCGGAAAACAGGGGGAGTGAGTGCAAAAGTCAAAACCAAGAAAAAAACCGCTTTTTTTTCCGGAAAAGTAGTAAGGTAGGGATGCGGGGGTCCAGGTTAATAAATGTCAAGTCCTGTTTAGTAACTTGATTACCATTATGGGTACCCAAAGGGTTACCTTATCCAATTTGCAAACAGTCAATCTCCGGAGATCAAAGGGGAACCCATTGACAGTCTATGGGATTTGCTAACAGTCAGTCTCCGGAGATCAAAGGGGAACAAATGAAGTTATAACCTAACCTAACCATACTACAGGTTATTTCTGACCTAACCTAAACAGGGGGAGTGAGTGCAAAAGTCAAAACCAAGAAAAAAACCGCTTTTTTTTCCGGAAAAGTAGTAAGGTAGGGATGCGGGGGTCCAAGTTAATAAATGTCAAGTCCTGTTTAGTAACTTGGTTACCATTTTGGGTACCCAAATGAGTTACCTTATCCAATTCGCAAACAGTCAGTCTCCGGAGATCAAAGGGGAACCCATTGAAAGTCTATGGGATTTGCAAACAGTCAGTCTCCGGAGATCAACGGGGAACCCAGTGAAAGTCTATGGGATTTGCAAACATTGGTCTCCGGAGATCAAAGGGGAATATTGAAAATCTATGGGATTTGCAAACAGTCGGTCTCCGGAGATCAAAGGGGACCAAATGAAGTTATGACATTACCTGTTTGCAATCGAAAAGCTGGCGCTCTAAAAAATAAATATTTGGCGTGTGGGTGCAGACTCTTAATGCAATGCAGTCGAAGTTCGCCGCCGAGTACCACGCTTTGTCGGAGGAGAACAAGCTGGGCTTGCGGGGGGCTTGCCTCAAGTGCCCTGCGTCAAAGCGGGCTACCGGCAATTACTGTGAAGACCATCGCTACACCAGGGCGGCCAAGTGCTCGGTTATGAGCTGCGGGAAGCAGGCACGCAGTGCCAAGCCTGGTATGTGCTACTGCGCGCGGCACGTCAAAGCGTTGAACAAGACATCCCCTGGCCCCACCAAGCGCCGCTGCAAATACTGCGGGGAAAACGATTTAAGGACCAAGGTACAATCGTGCGGGCCGTGCTTTAGCGAAAATAACGTCTGCCCAACCTGCAAGGTGAAACCCGCGGTCGTGCGCAACAAGAACCGCGAGTGCTTTGATTGTAGTGGCATCATGAACTGCGTCAACTACGACACGTGCAAGCGGCGGCTATGCAAGGGCATGAACGGTTATTGCCGCAAGTGCGCAAAGGCCGCTGGGAGGTACTACTGCGTATTATGCAAAAAGCGCCCCGTGGGATACAACGAAAAATTCTGCAATAATTGCATGGGAAAAAAACCTAAGTCTGCTAGGGCGTCTTTAACAACAACCAAATCATAACCTAAAGGGGAATCAAAAGGGAGATCTTGAAAGTCTATGGGATGCGGGGGGGTGCGTGCAAAAGTCAAAACCAAGAAAAAAACCTCCTTTTTTTCTGGAAAAGTAGTAAGGTAGGGGTGCGGGGGTGCGGGGGTGCAAGTTAATAAAGATATGTTTAGTAAATTGGTTTTATATCAGCGTAGCTACCCAGATGGGTTACCGTATCCTTTTCGCAAACGGTCAGTCTCCGGATATCAGAGGGGAACCCATAGGGGAACCCATAGGGGAATTAAAAAGGGAGATCTTGAAAGTTAGCGAATACCTAATGGTATTCGCCAACGGTCCGTCTCCGGATACTAATCCAATGATAATGAGCATGAAATGAATCGATTTTTTTCATTCTTGAGCGAATTCAAAAAGCAACCAAACCCCTAACTCCATTGTGCCCAAACTTTTCACAGCTTCTTTTTTTTTACCTTTTACATTTACCTAATAGCCCACCAACTCCAACCCCCAATACACCATGAACAAGAATGAGGCGCCCTGATGTCTATCGACGAGATTGACAGCACCTCCTCGGCGTTTGCATCTCTCACTGTGGACAAGAAGGCGCAGGTGCTCGACCTCGATCGCATCAAGAAGTTCAGTGCCCGCACCAGTGCTGTCTACCAGTACCTGGTCAAGATGATGGATATGGGCAAGAGCGCCTTCAGCATTCCCGCAATGCTCATCCCCGCCATGCTCGGGATGGCCTACAAGAGCAAGGAAGATCAAAGCAAGTTCATCACGCGCTTTCTGAAGGAGCACGGCAAGGAGGGGGTAGACTGGACCGTTTTTGGCAAGAAGTCTATCTTTTCCCAAGTGACCAACGCGACCAACGACGTGACCAACGACGTACAGATGGTCTACCCAGTCCCCGGGACGGTCGACGAGAAGATCGTTTTCCGGCGCGACTGCGGGAACAAGGCCAAGTTCCCCTTAGTGACTCCCCACTTTGCGCGGGTGCTGCTGATGCGGTCTGCCGCGACTGTGGGTCGGGAGCTTGTGGAGTTCCACATGGCGGTGCACGACGAGGTGCTCAAGTTTGTGCGCGGCGAGGTGTCTGTGCTCGCGCCGGTGCTGATCGATGCAGTGGATCGCGCAGCGAAACGCCGCCGCATGGATCTGGAGAACGATGACCTCGAGATCTCTGTTAACGAGCGGAGGATGAACCTGGAGATCTCTGTTAACGAGCGGAGGTTGAACCTGGAGGTCTTGAGCAAGAAGTCGCATATGGAACTGGAGGCCTTGAGCAAGAATATTATGATCGACAATGTGGTCAAGACGGTTACTTTGCTAACAGAACTCTTTGCAATGGATGAGCGTGATCGTATCCACTACAAAGATCTCCTAAAGACGACCATGTCAACACAAATGAACATTACCACTGGTGCGCCGGCGATAGAGGATGCTCCTGTGTCTCTAATAAATGATGGACGTGGTCACGAGATTAGTATTTCGCAGATTCTACAAAGGAAGAAGGTAACTCTCACGACAAAAGAGTCAAAAAAGGCGCTGCAGAACATCGGTTCGACCATGGCAAGGAAATGGCGTTTGAGGCACGTTGGCGAGCAGCCCCCCAAGCGCTCGCAGCTTTGCGGAGGAAAGATGATCGATGTCAATGGATATTACGAGTGCGACCTTGATCTCATGGAGGAGGCGATTGCTGAAGTGTTGGGCTGAAGAAGTGTTGAACTAAGATCAAAAACAAAATTGGTAACGCTAACCTAACCTAACCTAACCTGGAACAATTTTTTCTTGTCTTAGTGTCTATCGAATAGAGTTTCAATATAATAAAAGGCAACTAAAAGATGTTTTCTTTAAAAATCGAGCATTTCCTCGTCATGCAACAAATTATAATCCAAGACGCTTATCTCGAGCTCCAGGTTATCTGACAATGCCGCATCCAATTCAGCCTCTACGCGCGCGAGTCGCGCGACGAGCGCGGAATGACGATCCTCCAGGTCTTTGTAATAATCAAGTTTCCGAATCCGGCTCTCAGAAGCGCTGATCCTATTCCGAATTTTGCGTCGCTCCAATCTTTCTTCGCGTTCTTCCTCAGCGACTTGCTGATCTGAGGCGCTACTTGCATCGCCACTCGCGTCCGAGTCGCGCGACATTTTGATTTTGTTTTAGGTGTCTGCTCAAATTTTCCGCCAGCGCACCGTCTCTGGAGACGAGACGGTCAGTGGGCATGCAACCCCGCGCGATTGCCTATGTGGTGCTTTGACAGGGAATGATGTCGCCTGCGTGGAGTTAGGGTTTTGGTTGCTTTTTGAAATCGCTCAAGAATGAAAAAAATCGATCCCTCGGGTCTCGTCTCCGGAGACGGACCGTTTGCGAATATGATAAGGTAACCCATGATGGTACTTAAACTGGTAACAATATGAGGTTAGAACGCCTTTAATGGGGATAAGTTCATAACTACATTTGTAGTTATGAACTAACCTAACCCTACTCCAGGTTAGGTCTGAGGGGGGACAGAGAAACGCCTTTAGAGGGGGTAAGTTAGGTGTTCAGGGTATGTTTGGTTGTAGACTTTCAAGATCTCCCTTTTTGATTCCCCTTTAGGTTAGGATTTGGGTTCCCCTTTGATCTCCGGAGACGGACCGTTTGCGAATATGATAAGGTTAGCTACGCTGATATAAAACCAAGTTACTAAACATATCTTTAATAACTTGGACCCCAGCATCCCTACCTTGCTACTTTTCAAGAAAAAAATGAGGTTTTTTTATTGGTTTTGACATTTGCACGCACCCCCCCGCATCCCATAGACTTTTAAGATCTCCCTTTTTGATTCCCCTTTGGGTTAGGATTTGGGTTCCCCTCTAATCTCCGGAGACCGACTGTTTCGCTCAAGCTGTAGCTACTCGCGTACAGGTTTTCTCGCATCGCGATCCCTATAATCCCCCTGTCTCGGCGCAGACAGAGCGAAGCGTATTCTAGGGAGAGACCATTTTCGCGCACCGCCGCCATCACGACATAACGGTCGTTTTTAAGTCGCGGAGAAGCACTTTCCAGCGCCAGCCCGTCCGATTTCACAGCAGCAAGTACAACTGGCCGATAGTTTCTGAGCCGCAGCGAGGCGCGCCACAAATATTCGCCATCGACCTTTAGTATCGCGATTACCAAATCAGCGTCGTCCCACATTCTTTCATGCGCGAAATGTTTAAGGGCGTGAGCCCAATCAAGCCCGTTCTCGGCTATCGCCTTGTTGTAACCAGCCTCGCTACTAACGCGGCGGCCAATCGTCGGCGAAGCTGCCCCCAGGTGGAGGTCGCACAGTTCAAGTTTAGCATATTCGACAACTAGTGGATCGAAAAACCACGATTGATTTGAAAAAATTCCTTGATATGATTGCATCGCAGGGTTACAGCGCAACCTCATTTTGTACATATATCACTGCGCCTCCGTCTTGTCTCCGGATACGGACCGTTTGCAAATAGGATAAGGTAGCTACGCTGTAGCTACGCTGTAGCTACGCTGATATAAAACGAATATGATAAGGTAACTCATTTGGGTGGCTACGCTGATACCCAAAATGGTAACCAAGTTACTAAACTGGACTTGACATTTATTAACTTGGACCCCCGCACCCCTACCTTGCTACTTTTTAAGAAAAAAATGAGGTTTTTTTCTTGGTTTTGACTTTTGCACGCACCCCCCGCATCCCATAGACTTTCAAGATCTCCCTTTTTGATTCCCCCCTTTGATCTCCGGAGACTGACTGTTTGCGAATATGATAAGGTAACTCATTTGGGTACCCAAAATGGTAACCAATATACCAACTCACCTACCCCCTCTAGAGGCGTTTCTCTGTCCCCCCTCAGACCTAACCTGTAGTGGGGTTAGGTTACATTTTTACATTAGTAATTCTAACCCAACCATGAACAACTCACCTACCCCCTCTAGAGGCGTTTCTCTGTCCCCCCTCAGACCTAACCTGTAGTGGGGTTAGGTTACATTTTTACATTAGTAATTCTAACCCAACCATGAACAACTCACCTACCCCCTCTAGAGGCGTTTCTCTGTCCCCCCTCAGACCTAACCTGTAGTGGGGTTAGGTTACATTTTTACATTAGTAATTCTAACCCAACCCTGAACAACTCACCTACCCCCTCTAGAGGCGTTTCTCTGTCCCCCCTCAGACCTAACCTGTAGTGGGGTTAGGTTACATTTGTACATTAGTAATTCTACACAATACCCTAAACAACTCACATACCCCCTCTAAAGGCGTTCTCTGTCCCCCCTCAGACCTGGGTTCCCCTTTGATCTCCGGAGACTGACTGTTTGCAAATCCCATAGACTTTCAAAATCTCCCTTTTGATTCCCCTTTAGGTTATGGGTTCCCCTTTGATCTCCGGAGACTGACTGTTTGCGAATATGATAAGGTAACTAATTTGGGTACCCAAAATGGTAACCAAGTTACTAAACAGGACTTGACATTTATTAACTTGGACCCATGCACCCCCCCTTACTACTTTTCCAGAAAAAAAAGAGGTTTTTTTCTTGGTTTTGACTTTTGCACGCACTCCCCCTGTTTAGGTTAGGTCAGACCTAACCTGTAGTAGGGTTAGGTTATGTCATAACTTCATTTGTTCCCCTTTGATCTCCGGAGACTGACTGTTTGCAAATTCCATAGACTTTCAAGATCTCCCTTTTTGATTCCCCTTTAGGTTATGGGTTCCCCTTTGATCTCCGGAGACTGACTGTTTGCAAATAGGATAAGGTAGCTACGCTGATACCCATTTGGGTAGCTACGCTGATACCCAAAATAGTAACCAAGTTAGGTTAGGTTAGGTTAGGTTAGGTTAGGTTACTAAACATATCTTTATTAACTTGGACCCCGCGTTGGCGGAGCGTTGGCGGAGCGTTGGCGGAGCGTTGGCGGAGCGTTGGCGGAGCGTTGGCGGAGCGTTGGCGGAGCGTTGGCGGAGCGTTGGCGGAGCGTTGGCGGAGCGTTGGCGGAGCGTTGGCGGATACCATTAGGTAACCCATTAATGTACCCAATATGGTAATTTACGCGGTGGTTAAATTCATGTGGATCGCCTGCATGGGGGGGACATTGTATAATTTGATCATATATGCATATAACAAACAAATTACACTGTGTTAGGAACTAAATGAAGTTACTGTTTTCATTCATTTTTCTATTTTACGTAACCGTAGGAAATGGTTCCCTCGTGTTACCCAGTGTTATAGATGATAACATGGTTCTGCAACGAGGCCCGAAACAAGCTGTCGTTTGGGGCAAGTCGACATGTCCTACAGACTCCGTCATCACCTTCACTGCAGCGAATGACAATGCTGGCAACTCGGTTACTGTAAGTGGTACAGGTACCAATGATGCCAATGGCCTGTGGGAGATCGAATTGAGTGCAGTCGACGCACAGTTAGATCCGCATACTTTGACCTTTACCGATTGTGATGACAATATCATACTGGTCAACGTTTTGTTCGGCGATGTCATTTTATGTTCAGGTCAAAGTAATATGGACACTGGCATAAATGACATCTCAGTGAATCCTGATGAAAGAGCAAGAGCTCAGAGTGATGTGCTCAACCACCCGAACATACGTATTTTCGATTCGTTAAAAGAAAGTCCCACTGCAACTTCAGCCGAGTTTGAGCTAAAGTCAGGTTCATCTCCTGAGAACTGGCTGACTGCAGACAAAATGTTCCAATATTCTCCAAGTGCAGTATGTTACAACACATTGTATTGGATGACAGTTTATCGCGAACAGATGGGCATTGATGTACCTTTGGGAGCGATTGTGAACGCGAGAGGCGCTTCTTCTATTCTGGACTGGGTCCCACCGAATTCACATTTGGACAATACTTGCGGTGGCAGTGGGTTGACCTACGGCTACGTCGGAGCGCCTACTTCTCGTCTTTGGTTTCAAAATTTCAGCCCTATCATGAAAATGCGATTTCATTCTATTTTATGGTACCAGGGTGAGGCGGATGGAAGTCCGAACATCAACGATTTCCAAAATAAGTACGCCTGTCAGCAAGCACAGTTGATTAATGAGTGGAGAACCGCAATGAACGACCCGTACATATTCTTCTCCGTGACACTTCTCGCAGGAAACGGCTTAACAAACGACCTTTCGGAATATTTCCGCCTTGAACAACAAACCGTACTAGCGCTCCCGCACACGGGATACGTCACCGCCGCTGACCTAGGAGAAGGTCAAAACGCCGGCAACATAGAAGCGATACACCCGAGGTTCAAGTTGGAAGTCGGGCGTCGACACGCACTGATGATTATGCGGGAAGTAGATCTCACGGACACTCTCGAATACGGACCAATCGCTACAGGGCGTGTTACGCTCGAGGAGTTCAACGGTAATCAATATGCACGCGTCGAGTTTATCAACCACACTGCACACAATATGACTTTCGAGGGCGTGCCTTCTTGCCCTACTTGCTGTGATTCCCAATCTCCTTTCCAATACAATTTTGGTAACGGATGGGAAAATCCCACCAACATCATCATCGACAATTCAGGAGTCTACCTTAAACTGGACCACGGCCTTAACACAGAACTACAAGGCATACGGCTGATGTTTTACACTTACCCCACCTGTGTACTAATGAACGACTTCGGATGTGTAGCGGGTAAGTTGGCGGCAACCGGCTTCACCAACGAGAATATTTTAGGGACAATGGATTCTGTCGGAACAACCCCTCCAGACACCATTGTTTATGGAAACGCAGAAACTTGCCCACAAGTACCCATTACAACATATCCAACGCGTTCACCTACTATAGCAGGGGTAACACCTTCGCCCACATTACGTCCAACGCTGACACCAGGTTTTGTTGAGTACGAATTGATATCCGACCACGGTGCCACTTACACCACGAACTCGAAAACTTGTTATTACACCGGAGTTAGACGAGTAAACATCGAGAACCAAGCGACGATTAACCCATTGAATAGTTTGTATTATTACTATTTACTAGATAACGATGGTGACCTCAACACAGTCACAAGCAACCCGCATGTACAAGGCACATGGACCGATGGGGCCGGTGGGGACTCATTATCGCACATTGAAATAGCTGTCGCTGCCACTTTAGCAGCGTGCCAGGACCGATGCAGTCTGTACGATAGATGCATCGGCGTAGCATGGCACAACTTCGAAAATAACCCAAAGTTATGTCAATTGTTACTCCATTGTAGGAGTACCGATGATGGAGACCAAGTGTACCAAGAGGTTGCATTGAGACACAGTTTTCCACTGGGTTTTCATGCAGACACCGTGCTTCCCAGTTCGACTTGTTCCAACACACCCATAGAACCACCTTCCTATCTAGGTTCATTGTTACCCGCCACCCCAGATGCATGTTACGCTTATTGCCAACCCAAATCTGCGTCTCATTTCACCATCAATCAAGACCTCCAGTGCACCTGCTTCGACACTTGCACGGAAACGAACGACGATTTCTCGGTTATGTATGGCATACATTCGTCGGTCATAGGCGTGACAAACGGCCCCACGGTGTCCCCCACGAGCACACCTACCGATTCTCCCACAACATTAACACCTACAAAAACACCCTCAAGTAGACCGAGTGGTGCACCAACAACTTTCATTCCGACAGTCTCACCCACTATAGGTGTCCCCAGTGTTTCACCGACCGTTTCACCGACTGTCCTCACCGAGACTCCGTCGGTTAGTCCCACTACAACTTCACCCACTTTATCGCCCACCACAAGCATCCCATCAAGTTCGCCAACTACTTCACGTCCAACCCTGACGCCCGGTTTTGTTGAGTACGAAACGATATCCGACCACGGTGTCACTTACACTACGAACTCGAAAACATGTTACTTTGGAGGTGTTTCTAAAGTACAGTTCACCGGACAGACAACCATCAATCCTCTCGATGGCAAATATTACTACTACGTACTGGATAGAGATGGTGACCTGAATTCAGTCACAAGCGACCCTCAGACTTCGACGACGTGGTCCGACGAAGATGGCGGAGACTCTCTATCACATATTGAAATAGAAACTGCAGCCGATTTCGATGCTTGTAAAGCACAATGTAGTCTACAAGACAGGTGCATAGGTTCTGCGTGGCATGACGACCTTCGTTGCCAATTGCTACTACACTGCAAAGGTACACCAGACGGCGATCAAGTGTATCAAGAGATTGCTCTGAGACATAGCTTCCCGCAGGGTTTCCATGCCGACACTGTGCTTCCTAGCTCGAGTTGTTCCAACACGCCCATAGAACCTGCTTCCTATTTAGGTTCTCTCCTGCCCACCACACCAGACGCATGTTACGCTTATTGCCAACCCAAATCTGCGTCCCATTTCACTATTAACAGAGATCTACAATGCACCTGCTTCGACACGTGTACTGAAACGAACGACGATTTCTCGGTTATGTATGGCATACATCCGTCGGTCATAGGTGTCACTAAGAGTCCTACGGCGTCCCCTACGAGCACACCTAGTAGTTCTCCCACGGGGGCACCTAGCACCACCCCCACGGCGTCCCCCAGCACCACCCCCACGGCGTCCCCCACGGCGTCCATGTCCCCCACGGCGTCCCCCACGGCGT
>Ga0209390_10011452_pt1 | contig 10180 bp, 7 predicted proteins | sample BON01_FD_187212 | JGI IMG/M metagenome (GOLD analysis project Ga0209390, IMG submission 187212) | Freshwater microbial communities from Lake Bonney liftoff mats and glacier meltwater in Antarctica - BON-01 (SPAdes) (version 2) | ecosystem: Environmental > Aquatic > Freshwater > Ice > Glacier... | reverse complement strand
CATCTTAAATTATATTTAGGATGGAAAAATAGGGAAAAATCACAGAAGGGACACAGTATAAAACAGCGATTACCTAAATGGTATTACTAAGTGTAAATCGAACAGAGATTTTGAGGAGGGTATTACTGTCAGGGGATTGAAATAAGATAATTTATACACTTCCTAATTCTTTCTGGGCTCCCTAGGAGCGAGATATTTATAGAATCGACGGCGCAATAATTCTCATGAAGCTCCATAGGAGCGACACAATTAATAATTAGGGAATTGAATGTTCCCCCCGCTGGGGCTTCTGGATATTTTGATTGATCGTAAGGCTACAAAGATGTCGGCCCGCTGGGCTTGAGATTGTGTAATAGTGGCGGATAATGCGACAAAAAGCCAAGAAACTGTAGCGGAACAGAGCTCCTTGGGAGCGACATCTTTGTAGAAAGGGGAAAATAATAATTCTTATGAAGCTCCATAGGAGCGACACAATTAATAATTAGGGAATTGAATGTTTCGCCCCGCTGGGGCTTTTGGATATTTTGGTTGATCGTAGAGCTACAAAGATGTCGGCCCGCTGGGCCTTTTTAGGCTAAATTTGAGATATTTGGTGAGCGTGCTTTTGAGCGATATCTTTCTGAAACCCAAATGTTCCTAATTCTTTCTGAGCTCCCTAGGAGCGACATCTTTGTAGAATCAACGGCCCAATGATTTCCCCAAAGCTCCGTAGGAGCGACACATTTAATAATTTAGGAAATATAATGTATCGCCCCGCTGGGCCTGAGATTGTTTAATAGTGCTGGATAATGCGACAAAAAGCCAAGAAACTGTAGCGGAATAGACCTCTCTTCAATGAGCTCCATGGGAGCGACATCTTTGTAGAAAGGGGAAAATAATAATGATCTGCGAAGCTCCATAGGAGCGACACATTTAATAATTTAGGAAATTGAATGTATCGGCCCGCTGGGGCTTTTGGATTTTGCGGTTGATCGCAATGCTACAAAGATGTCGGCCTGCTAGGCCTTTTTAGGCTAAATTTGAAATATTCCGTGAGCGTGCTTTTGAGCGATATCTTTCTGAAACCCAAATGTTCCTAATTCTTTCTGAGCTCCCTAGGAGCGACATCTTTGTAGAATCAACGGCCCAATGATTTCCCCAAAGCTCCATAGGAGCGACACATTTAATAATTTAGGAAATATAATGTATCGCCCCGCTGGGCCTGAGATTGTTTAATAGTGCTGGATAATGCGACAAAAAGCCAAGAAACTGTAGCGGAATAGACCTCTCTTCAATGAGCTCCATGGGAGCGACATCTTTGTAGAAAGGGGAAAATAATAATGATCTGCGAAGCTCCATAGGAGCGACACATTTAATAATTTAGGAAATTGAATGTATCGGCCCGCTGGGGCTTTTGGATTTTGCGGTTGATCGCAATGCTACAAAGATGTCGGCCTGCTAGGCCTTTTTAGGCTAAATTTGAAATATTCCGTGAGCGTGCTTTTGAGCGATACATTTTCTAATCAATCCAAAAAATCAAATAGGTATTCGTCTTTGTAATCGATTTCAAACTTCTTTAGAAACTCAAGATATTCTTTTTGAAAGGAAACCTTTTTGTGATGCTCCGCTTGATTTAAAATGTACTTTACCACGGTATCCAATTGAGATTTTGAGTAACTAAATGCACCAAAACCATCTTGCCATTCAAACTTTCCTGAGATCATTCGTTGGTCATTAATCCACTTGGAGGAATTCGCTTTAAATTCACCTGTCAATTTAGAAACAGAAATAGAAGGATCGATTCCCACAAGCACATGGCAATGGTCGGGATTACAATAAATAGCCAAGGGTTTTGAATTCTTGTTTGAAATAATCCCGCAGATATATTTTTCAATAGGTATCCTATTCTTTTCCAGAATTAGATTTTGTCGACCCTTTACTGCAAAGACTACCTGAATCAATAATTGAGAATATGTATTTGCCATAAGTTTATGTTTTAGACTGAATAACTATCTAGCCAATTTAATTATTAAAACTACAAAAGCATGGAATAAATATTAAGGTTTCGCCCCGTTTGGGCTTTGGGTAATTTAGATGGCTCGTAGAGCTACAAAGATGTCGGCCCGCTGGGCCTGAGATTGTGTAATAGTGGCGGATAATGCGACAAAAAGCCAAGAAACTGTAGCGGAATAGAGCTCCATGGGAGCGACATCTTTGTAGAAAGGGGAAAATAATAATGATCTACGAAGCTCCATAGGAGCGACAAAATTAATAATTCGGAAATTGAAACTATCGCCCCGCTGGGGCTTTTGGATATTTTGGTTGATCGTAGAGCTACAAAGATGTCGGCCCGCTGGGCCTATTTAGAGCAAATTTACAGTATTCCATGAGCGTTCTATGAGCAATATCTTCTAAAACCCGAATGTTCTTAAATTTCTGAGCTCCCTAGGAGCGACATCTTTGTAGAAACAACAATGCAATAATTCTCATGAAGCTCCACAGGAGCGACACAAAAAAACCTACCAAGTTTTACACTTGGCAGGTCTAGCTAAATTTTTTAGCCTTCAGAATTTATAATCTTGACTTTTTACCTTCTACTTTAAGCTAAAAACCACTTTCCCACCCATCACTGTCATCATCACTTTGCTTTTCAAAATTTCTTCCTCAGCTACTTCCATGATGTCTTTGTCGAAAATGGTGAAATCAGCAGCCTTTCCCACTTCGATCGAGCCTTTAAAATCTTCCTCAAACTCAGCAAAAGCTCCATCCAATGTATAGGATTTCAAAGCCTCTGGTCGACTCATTTTCTGATCTCCTTCATAGCCACCTTCCGGTAATCCTTCCAAAGTTTTGCGCGTCACGGAAGCGTAGAAAGATGGAATCGGATCTACTGGCTCCACTGGAGCATCGGTTCCGTTAGTGACTACAGCGCCGGTTTTCATCAATTTTTGCCAAACATAAGCTCCGTCGATAATTCGCTTTTCTCCCAAGCGGTCAATGGCCCAAGGGCGATCCGAACTCAAGTGAATCGCTTGCATGGCGGCAATCACACCCATCTCACCAAATCTTGGAATATCATCCGGATGGATATGCTGGGCATGCTCGATGCGGAATCGATGATCTTCAGCGTTAGGATTCTTAGCAAAAGCTGCTTCATAACGATCTAAGATTTCCTGATTGGCTCGGTCGCCTATTGCATGGGAGCAGACCTGAAAGCCCAAAGGCAAGGCTCGCTCTGACACCTCTGTCACTATTGACATCGGCAGCGTCTCATGACCTCGGTGACCTGGACGGTCATAGTAATCTTCCAGCAGCCAAGCTCCTCTTGGACCAAGCGCGCCATCGCAATTCAACTTGATTGACCGAACCGTCAGCATGTGATCTGCTGTATCGATCATAGGTCCTCGCTTATACCATTTTTCCAAGAGCTCAGGCTGCCGACCAGTCAGCATGATGTACTGCCGAACCGTTAGCTTGCCCTCGCTTTTAAATTTTTGTACCAAATCAATCACGTCTTGACCGGAACCGGCGTCATGAAAGGAAGTAATACCCTTTTCGACTAACTCTTGCAGTGCCAAGGTCAGCGCTTCCTCCGCCCGCTCTGGCGTCTCAGCCGGAACTAACCTTGCTACCAATGCCGACGCTCTCTCGGTAAGCACTCCAGTGGGATTGCCGAGATCATCAACGATGATTTCGCCTCCTTCTAATTCCCCTGGTCTTTCGCCTGTGAGGTTGCTAATACCTGCCATTTCCAAAGCTTTAGCATTCGCAAAAGAGGCGTGTCCGGAAGCATGACTTAAATAGACCGGATTGTCGGCAGATACTTCATTTAGTTTATCATTGGTTTGGAAGCCTTTTACCATCTTCTCAGGCTTCTCGATCCACTTGTCCTGATGCCAACCGCGACCCGTGATCCAATCGCCCGGTTTAGCTTTGGCAACTGCCTCAGCTACTTTCTCGACTAGTTCATCGTAAGTTTTCACATACATGAGGTCGAGTTCCAGCTTATTGTAGCCGATGCCCATTAAGTGCGCATGGGATTCGATCAGACCTGGAGTCATGGTTTTACCTTGGAGATCGATGACTTCGGTGGCCTTGCCTACGTAAGCTTGGATTTCTTCAGAAGTGCCCACGGCTAAGATTAGTCCGTCTTTTACCGCGACCGCTTCTGCCTTGGGATTTGCCTCATCTACGGTGTAGACGATGCCATTAATAAAGACCGAATCGGCGGGAGTATCAGGTTCGCTGGAGCAGGAAACCAGGAAAAAACTTATAATTCCTATTAGGTAGATGTATTTCATCTGTATGTAATTTGGTTTTTAGAGGTCCTCCCGATAACTATCAGGAGGAATGCCAAAGATATTCATTCCCCTCGGTGAGAAATTTTCCTTGTGGGCATTTCATAATGGATTTCTTTTCGGAAAGCTAAAAGTTTTGAGCCAATCCCCCAAAACCAATCCTGTAATTACCGAACCCAAATCTTCCTGGACACCCTAAATCTGCCCTCTACTTCCAGATTCAGGATGTACAGTCCGGGAGTTAGAAATCCAGCTTGGATTTCTACCGTGCTATTGGCAGGAATAGCGATGTCCTCCAAAAGAATCTGTCCCATTCCGTTGATCATTCGGCCGACTGCCGGAAGATTTGAGATAACCTTGATCGGACCTTCGCTGGGGTTGGGATAGACTTTGAGTTGGTATTCGCCTTCGCTTGGATTAGAATTTTCAATTGCTTTTAGATAAATTATCCCTCCTGCACGTGTCCCCAAAAGTAAATCTGGACCTTCTTCAAATAGTGGATTGATGGGAGCTATCCAGGTATTTCTACCTAGTCGGCTCTCCAGATTTTGATTTCCAATTTCAATTAACACTTCGCTTCGCGTGCCAGAATTCATAAAATCAGAAATTTTCAAAATCCTTCCATTCTGATCTACCGTGAAGAGATCCGGTTGAATCTGCCCGGAGACCGCAATAGTCAAATTACGAGTTGCAGGATTGTCCCGGAAGCCTAAGAAATCTTTCTCCACCAGAGTGGCTGTGGCCAAATTGAAATTGATTTGATACAAGTCCAGGCCTCCATTTTGGCGGGCAACGAGCAAAAAATCTTCTGTTTTGGCAGTTTTGAAAAACTGTAGGTAATCTCCCACCCGGGGATCGTAACCTGAAAAGCGAAGTGGGGCAGGGTTTTCATCCAGAAGTCTGAAAAGCTGCTGCCTCGGTATATTATTTTCAATTCTAACACCTGAAATCAATTGGAAGGCTTGATTTTGAGCATCCTGAAATTCCAAATATTGCACGTCAAGTAGATTTTGTGAAGCTAAGTTGAGATAATTGCTTTCTAGAAGTTTGAAAACCCCATTTACAAAAGAAAAACGAGCCAGCTGAGCTTGGACTTTTTGGTTTATAGTCACATTGGTACTGAGGATCAACTCTCCCCCATTCTTATTTCCTTTGAAAAAGGGCCGGGAATTTTCACCCAGATCCAGCATATTTTCTTGAAGATATCCGAAGGTTGAATTACCTCCAGCTTCAAACTCTAGGATTGAATTCCCGAAATCAATCCCAAAATTTGGTGCAGCTTCATTGGTATTTAGTGAAATGATAAACTGCTCCTGAATCAACTGACCGAGGTGAAAGCGTGGGAATTCCGGGAAGGCCCCATAACCGGGAAGTGATTTTCCGAAGGAATTGAAAAGTGGATTAACCTCTGTCCCTTGGTTAGAAAGGAAAAAGAGTGAATTGCATTCGTCTCGACCTAAGACCAAATCACTCAGACCATCTCCGTCAAAGTCACGGTACAAAATCGAATGTCCACCGGCGTGCTGAATCCGCTGATTGGTTTCCGTTCGGGCATTAGGTGCGATCGGCATGCCGGAGCAAGTTTGCCCAAAGGTAAATTCTCCACATCCACAGAACACAAAATTGCCCCAGAATCGATCTGGAAATTCAAAGCCATCGATATCAGGAATTCCTTTTCGCTCCACAGAAGTATTTTTATAAAACTCGAGATAGTCACCGGCTGCAAAATTGAAAATCACCAAGTCCAAATCTCCGTCTCCATCCAGATCCTGAATCAAAGGTGTATCTAAATTATTGACTTGAATATTTCCTGAGCCATCGAGCTTGAGGAAGTTTTGTGCCAAAGACCAAGAAATCTGTGTTCCTTGAGAAGTGTTTTTATAAGCTTTGATGCCAAAAGCAGTGGCAGTAAATAGATCTTTTTTACCATCGTTATCAAAATCTACCAACTTCAGAAAGCCAGCAATATCCGAAGGGAAAAAGTAGGAGAGCTCGGGTAAATGTGTAAAACCATCTCCGTTTTTTTCGAAAACCTGAAGTTGCCGCGAATTGATATCCCAAATCACCCATTCTTCCTGTCCATCTGCATTGAGATCGATGGCCTGAGTCTGGGCGGAATTAATGCCTCCGGCAAAAGGTGAGAGTAGAGATTCACCGTCGATTTCTATACGGAGGTCATTTTTGAGACTGTAGATTTCTTGTGCGCTAGCTGTGAAAGTCAAAAAGAAAACTAGAAGAAGCCAAGTTTTGTGCATGAATAGATTGGTGAAAAAACTAAAATTAATACGTCAGTCTCGCTTCAAAGATGTGAATGATTCGTTTATTTTGGGAATAATTTCAAAAGAAAGCCATGAATATTCCCACTTTATATACTCTTTTTCTAGAAAGCACAGGCGTCAGCACCGACACCCGAAAGATCGATAAAGGCAATATTTTCTTTGCCTTGAAAGGTCCAAACTTCAATGCGAATGGTTTTGCCGCGAAAGCACTGGAACTTGGTGCATCGGTGGTAGTAATCGATGAAGAAGCTTTTTTGGTAGAAAATGACCCAAGGTATTTTTTGGCGGGCAACGCCTTGATTGCTTTGCAAAATCTTTCCAATCATCATCGGCATCAGCTGACTATTCCGATTATCGGACTGACTGGATCAAATGGCAAAACGACTTCCAAAGAGCTATTGAACGCAGTACTCAAGCAAAAATTCAATACCCTAGCGACTATCGGGAATCTCAATAATCATATCGGAGTGCCTTTGACCTTGCTACGGATCAAACCCGAGCATGAAATTGCAATCATCGAAATGGGAGCCAATAGGCAAGGCGATATTAAAGAGCTTTGTGATATCGCCGAGCCAACTCATGGGTTTATCACAAATATCGGAAAAGCCCATCTCGAAGGAATGGGCGGTCCCGCTGGAGTTTTGAAAACAAAGACGGAGCTCTTTCAGCACTTGATCGCAAACCGAAGTACTGTGTTTATTAATTCCCAAGACCCGATTTTATCGAATATGATCAAGCGATTTGATGCTCCGATTTTGTATCCGGCGAAGGGAGATTTCTGTGAAGTGGAATTCAAGGGAGCGGATCCATTTGTGAAGTTTTCGGTGGAAGGATCGGATACAGTTTATCTCACCTCGATGATCGGAGCCTATAATTTTGGAAATATTGCCACGGCTTTGACTTTGGGTAAATTTTTTGGAGTTCCGATGGAAAAAGCAATTGCTGGAATCGTCGCTTATCGCCCTGAAAATATGCGATCGCAGTTAGTAGAAAAGCGAGGCAATCTGATCATACTTGATGCTTACAATGCTAATCCATCAAGCATGGAAGTGGCGATTCGAACTTTTGGAGAGATGACTGGACGAAAACATAAGATGATCATCTTGGGAGACATGTTTGAACTGGGAAGCCATGCTGAGGCCGAACACCGGAGGCTTGGCGAGATCGTCAGGGAATATCCAATTGATAAAGTGTGTTTTACAGGGAATTTGATCGTTAGCGCCTTGGAGGCTGCGCCAAAAGCACTGTATTTTCCAGATCTATTTTCCTTGAGAAATTGGCTTGAGGATTGCCGATTGGAAGATTACCTGATCTTGATCAAAGGCAGCCGGGGAATGAAACTGGAGGGATTGGTAGATTTTATTTGAGCATGCTCCTCGAAATTTGAAATTTCGAGGTCCTATCATTAGATTTTCAATCTTAATCAATGCACATATGGGCAAAGAGTATATTGTCAGAGATCAGGGGGCTGTGCATTTTGTGACATTTACAGTACATCAGTGGGTAGATGTTTTTACTCGTAAGGCATATGCTGAAATACTACTGGAAAGTCTCAAATAGTGTCAATTGACAAAGGGGCTGGAAGTTTTTGCTTGGGTGATCATGAGCAATCATTGTCATTTGATTTTGCGCGCAAGGAATGAAAATCTTTCTGACATCATCAGAGATTTAAGAAAATTCACGGCTAAAAAAATTTTTAAAGCTATTCAGGAGAATCCATTGGAAAGTAGGAAAAAATGGTTGGAAATGACGCTTAGTTATGAAAATCAAATTTGGTTTTGGGAGAAAGGATATCATGGAGAGGAAATTTTTTCCAATTCTTTTTTTCAGACAAAAGTGAATTACATTCACGAAAATCCGATTCGGGCGGGAATAGTAGAAAAGGCAGAGGATTATATGTCAAGTAGCGTGGGAGATTTCTTTGGAGTGAGAAAAGGTCCTCTGGAATTGGAGTACTTTGGATGATCGGAGAAGGATTATAAATCCACGGATAGGATCTCGAGGTTACAAACCTCGAGAAGCGATTCGCCTGCGCCAAAAGCACTGTATTTTCCAGATCTATTTTCCTTGCGAAATTGGCTTGAGGATTGCCAATTGGAAGATTACCTGATCTTGATCAAAGGCAGCCGTGGAATGAAACTGGAGGGATTGATAGATTTTATTTGAGTATGGTCTCGCTCCTCGAAATTTGAAATTTCGAGGTCCTATCATTAGATTTTCAATCTTAATCAATGCACATATGGGCAAAGAGTATATTGTCAGAGATCAGGGGGCTGTGCATTTTGTGACATTTACAGTACATCAGTGGGTAGATGTTTTTACTCGTAAGGCATATGCTGAAATACTACTGGAAAGTCTCAAATAGTGTCAATTGACAAAGGGGCTGGAAGTTTTTGCTTGGGTGATCATGAGCAATCATTGTCATTTGATTTTGCGCGCAAGGAATGAAAATCTTTCTGACATCATCAGAGATTTAAGAAAATTCACGGCTAAAAAAATTTTTAAAGCTATTCAGGAGAATCCATTGGAAAGTAGGAAAAAATGGTTGGAAATGACGCTTAGTTATGAAAATCAAATTTGGTTTTGGGAGAAAGGATATCATGGAGAGGAAATTTTTTCCAATTCTTTTTTTCAGACAAAAGTGAATTACATTCATGAAAATCCAATTCGGGCGGGAATAGTAGAAAAAGTAGAGGATTACCGATTAAGTAGTGCGGGAGATTTCTTTGGAGTCAGAAAAGGCCCCCTATAATTAGAATATTTTGGATGATTGGAGAAGGATTATAAATCCACGGATAGGATCTCGAGGTTACAAACCTCGAGAAGCGATTCGCCTGCGCCAAAAGCACTGTATTTTCCAGATCCATTTTCGTTCAGAAATTGGCTTCAGGACAGTCAATTGGAAGATTACCTGATCTTTATCAAAGGCAGTAGAGGTATGAAACTGGAGGGATTGGTGGATTTTATTTAAAAAGGGAGAGAAATGATTCTGGGGAATAAACAGGTAGTTTTGACTTTTTGAAGTCCTTAATGTTTCTGGTGATGACACCTTTAATTTTAGTGTTGTTGAGTGCAGTTTGGTGCTGAATAGAATCTTCTAAATCCAAAAAATCACTGATTATCGCCTCCATAATCTCATGTTGTCCTACTGAAAGGATTTTAGAAAAGTTTAAAATTTCTCTGAGTAGAATCAAGCTCTCCGCCTTTCCAATTACTTTTTGGAGTAAGTAATAAATATTTGCAATTGCTAGCGAGGAAATACAAATTTCGATTTTTTCATTCAGTGCAAGCGTGAAAAGTTCTTTAGCTACTACATTAAAAGGCGTTCGTTTTAACAAAAAATCAAGAACGACATCTGAATCCAAAAGGTAACTATTGACCATATTTTTCAAATAAAGCCCTTGTTAATTCTTCTTTATAGTCGAATTCGTCGCCCTCTTTTTTGAGAATCCCTTCAAATTTCAGAAAGCTTTCAGGTAGGGATTTCCATTCTTCTTTCTCTGTTGGTTTTGGGTTAAAAGTCAAATGCTTGAAGTAATTTTCAACCAGTGAGGAAAGACTTTGCCCCTGGGCTTCCGCATATTCTTTGGCCTTTTTGATTACGTCTTTTTCTAAAGATAAAGT
>Ga0209390_10011451_pt1 | contig 10181 bp, 8 predicted proteins | sample BON01_FD_187212 | JGI IMG/M metagenome (GOLD analysis project Ga0209390, IMG submission 187212) | Freshwater microbial communities from Lake Bonney liftoff mats and glacier meltwater in Antarctica - BON-01 (SPAdes) (version 2) | ecosystem: Environmental > Aquatic > Freshwater > Ice > Glacier... | reverse complement strand
TGCGTGCGTGCGTGCGTGCGTGCGTGCGTGCGTGCGTGCGTGCGTGCGTGCGTGTGCATGTGCAACCCCAATTCTCACCCCGCCCGCCAATTTTTTTCTTGACCCTTGGTCATCCTCATCATTTTCTTCATCTTCATCTTCTTGTATTGCATTCCCTCCGCTCGCTACAGTGGCATTATCGTCATCTTCGTTTTCCTCATCCTCATCCTCTACAATTTGATTCAGATTTTTCGCCTTTGCAATCACAGCCCCAGCCGAAAAGGGCCGTTCTGACTCCTCACCTGCCCCAGCTCCCCAATTTGCATTTGCAGCACGCGCCTTGGCCAGCGCAACTGTTTGTAGAATTTCCAGGCAGTGAGCACAGGCAAACATACAGGAAAAAGAGAGTGCGTTGACAATTGACAGTGCAAGGACCGCGAATTGTGCTCTTCTATGCGGGCGGCAGGCTCTGCGACTGAGAATGTGCCAAGCTATCTCTGCTGGATGGCAGCCGCTACGCGTGCTCCTGTGTGCGTGCGCGTGCACAAGGTCGCTCAGAACAAACGTGCCAGTACACTTGTATTTCAGCGTGCTGTTACCGAGGGGGTTGCGCTTGGGCCAAGCAGGGCGGCACGACGGACGGGCCCTGTTTTTTGTGAGCTTGCCCATTTTGTAGAGCACAGCTTGTCGTTTAAATTCGCCAGGCCCAGTTTCACCCGTGCCGCTAGCGATCCACAGAGACCTGTTGAGCGTCCACAAGCCCACATTACACGAGTTAGTTGCTCCATAGATATGTGACAAGGAATCCCTCGGGCACAAAGTATAATACTGCTAGGGAAGAAAATGGAGGGGTCAAAATATCGCGGGCAAATATCAAGGGCGCAAGACGGGGGAGGCACCCCCCTCTTCAGGGAAAGGGAGGGGGGGGTGATGGATGTTATGGACAAATCAAGGCACGAGCGCTGAGTCCCCAAACGTGTCATTGCAACGTGTTATTGCAACGTGTCTTTGCTTTTGGGTGCGGCAAGCCCACAAAGTACTCGTGCGCCTCTCAATTCGGCCAACCTTTCCACGAATTTTTCAGAATGGGACAGAAATTATGCCAGATTGGCATGACAAAGATTTTGGAATTGCGATATTTGTCCAAAAGTTGGATTGCGGCATCAGTGACATTATTCGTAGCGTGTTGCAGCGCCACATAAGTGATCCAACAAAAAATGATCCAGGGGAAACGAAGCATAATCCCTGCCGCACAGGTCCCATTGTGGCGCGCAGCAGAACCGGGGCGCGCGGCGGCAACTTGCCGCACGCCATCCGGTTACTTTCACGTCAGACTACCATACAGACAATCCTGGTAGACTGCTAGACAATCTCGCTAGACTGCCCGACAACCTGGCTACACTGCCAGACATCCCGGCTAGACCGGACGGCGCGCAGCAGCGTCAGTGTTCCTCGCCGCTGCGCTTCCTCTACCCTGATCTGCCCCTCCTCGCCAAGTGCAAAATCGGGCAGGACTTACCCATTTCCATGTCGCCTGTTGTCGAGAAATCCACCCTGATATACCTCTTTGCCTTTGTGTGCCACATAGGTGCCGTCGCAGGACTCACCGTCGCGTCCTGTCCGCTTTCCTTCATACCAGCCGCCTTCATAGATATCTCCATTTTCAAACACCATGGTTCCGTCGCCGTGCCGCCAGCCTTCAAAGAACTCGCCTTCAAACGCCACCTGCTCATCGTAGCCGAGGATGCCCTGCAATCGTGGTGCAGACGTGAGAAGAGGTCACGCCTTTGCGTTGTCCGCCTGCACCTACAGTCCACAACTTCGAGACAACACTCTGAAATCATCTTTTTTTTCGATTTTTCACGTCGTACTAGATCAGACATTTCACACATCCGATTCGACATTGGACGTCTGAGCCCGCCAGAATCAGGAATTTCCTGAGCTGTTGGTCGAGATCGGACGTCTGCATGCAACGTGTGATGGGACTTCGATTTCACATCAGATGTGTACAGAGTCCGATCTCGAGAAAAAGGTCAGAAGAAAAGGAGAAAGGGAAGGTGAGATCGATCCGTGCAAAGGCAGTCCAACTCCAGACTGCCGGGGGCGCGCGGCGGCGGCGGGCTGTGGCCCGACACTGCCGCACGCCCACTGGATCGGACCAGAGGGGAGATCTACTACAATTTTTTTGAATTTTCAGCAGTTTTTTCCCCAAAAATTAGTTGTGCAATGGAATGAAATGGAATGGAATAAAATGGAATGGAATAATATGGAGTGGAGTGGAATGGAATGGAATGGAATGGAATGGAATGAAATCAAAAGGAATACACAACTAAATCTCAAAACACAACTATGATACACAACTGAATTTTCCATACACAACTAAATTTTCAATACACAACTAAATTTCCAATACACAACTTGAATGTCAATACACAGCTAAATTCTCAATACACAACTGAATTCTCAATACACAACTAAATTCTCAATACACAACTAAAAAAGTCAATACACAACTAAACCGTACAGTGGAGTCTGCCAGGGGCGCGCAGCGGCCGCGCGCTTACCTGAAAAGGACCAGTGACCTGGGGATCGAAAATGAGGGTTACCCTCATTGACCCCTAATTTTCAATACAATAACCTCATTTCCTATCCCCATGTCCACTTCGGGTGGGCGAGCTGCAGGGCGCCGCGCGCCCCTGGTGGACAACTATGTCCGATCTCCATACAGTTCAAAATCGGCATTTTGACGTGTTTGTCCGAGAGTCTGGGTCCGTGTACACCGTGTGATGGTCCGACCATGGCGCACGGCAGCAGAGGGGTTCTGCGCGGTGGCGTCGGGCCCATCCACCGCCGCGCGCCCAACTTGTCACCCGCTGCATCCCAGGAGATGATGCAGCAGCAACAGAGCACGGGAAAGCAAGGCGTCGGCCGCACCTGGCCTTGGAAATGGTTGTCGTGAAATTCGCCGATGTAGATGCTGCCATCGTTGAAGTCGTATCTACCAGTGCCACAGATCTTGTGCATGATGAAGTTGCCGCTGAAAATGCCTGCGTCGCTCTTGAGCATGCCCTTGCCGTGCATATTACTCTCGCGCCAGTAGCCGCGGTACAGGATACCGCCAGGCCAAGTAAGCTCCTGCCACCCATTCAGCTCGGTCTCGCCATCGAGCCCGGTGAGACCGACGGCGGGCGCCGAGGCCACACTTCTTTCGTCGCCGTCCGTGTCGTATGCTGGGTCGTCTTCCGCGTCGTCCACATCGAATCCGCCATCAGACGGGCGGGAAATCTCCGCGTCCGCGTCGACGTGCTGGCGAGCCTCTGCGTCTGCCGCGTCCTGCAGCTTCCTTGCTTCCTCGCGCTCGTCCATCGTACCTCTGCCTTCTGCACATTCACAGATGTGCCAGGCTCAGGCGAGCCAGCCTGCAGTCACCAGTGGTGCGTGGATCCGCGTTGCAGGCTTTCTGGACATTTTGTTTTGTTGGCCACCAACTGCCAAACCGTCGAAAACGACGGTTCCCTTTTGTGGAAACTCGGCGATGGCGTGGGTGCCATCTGTTCAAAACATTGGCAGCTGTTGCCCGCAGCCGTTTGAAGCCCAACCCTACTCCAGGATGCAGCCTTCTTCCAGAATACCCCGGGCGGGAAGGTATTCTGGAGACTCGGCGGGGTATTCTGGAGCGTCAGAGCAGAAATTCGATAAGGTGCGCGTGCTGCGGACCGAGGACGTGAAGTATGGGCGCCCGCAGTACTTTCAGCACGTGGTGCTGGACTCGGGGCCCGACGCGCTACCGTACGCACACAACCCCTTCCGCTCGGGCGAGAACACGCAGCATCTCGTTGCGTTTCGCTCCAAGGACACCAAGGTTCTTGGCATTTCGCACCCCGAGTACGGCTACTCGGGCCGCGTCTTCGTCCAGGAGGCCTTTGACAAAAAGGGACGCCTGCGCAAGTTTCCCGGCGAGGAGATCGCGCAGAGCGGGCCAGTCGCCCAGGCAGTCCCGAGCGACGAATCCAACGGCAGCATTTTCCTGCATATCGGCGGGCACAAGGGCGAGAGCAAGGTCGCAGACTCGGTAGAGATTGTGCGCGGCGTGCCCACTGCATTCTCTAAGGCGCGCCCTCATCTGTCTGAGAGGCTCTCCAAGGCCGCGGCGCTCGGCCTGTCGCGGACGGTGCAGGAAATTCAGGAGGCCTGTGCGACTCCTCCCCTGAGGACTGCGAGCAGGTCGACTCGGACGCCGCAGTCGACGCCAAAGGCCGGCAGACGACGCCGGGCCGGCGGGGCAGATACCGAAGCACAAGATGATATTTTATCGCAATCTGCAATCAACTGCCAGTCGCCAGCGCATCGCCGACTATTCTCGTCGCAGGGCGCTGGCCCAGAGCATGCTACAGATAAGGTGATGGAGAATGTGCTTGCAATCTTCGAGGAGAAGGCACCGGGGCAAAGAAGTATCCCCATTAGACTTGACAGTGTGCTGGGCAAGTTGGCCATGACGAGCGGTGAGATCGGACTGGAGGGATGTGGCTATATCGAATCTCCCTTCACCACAGCCCGCTCCGAGGTTCCATCCAAATTTGACAACGTCGTGGACATGGCCGAAGTGGATGCGATGCTCAGAGCCCTCGTGCCGCCACAGCGCACAATATCAAAGCGGCTTGCCAATCTTTCCGAGGCAGGCGGCTCGCAGCTCGCGGACAATGCTGTCAAGCATGAGCGGGAATGGGATGGTGAGGAGAAAGAGCTGAAGCGAAAGGCAGCAGAGCTCAGTGCCGACCTCGAGCGCCGATCTCGCCGTGTCGATTTTCTTGAAAAGGACGTCACGCGCTGCGAAAAGGAGGAGACAATTGCCAAAAGGCTGTTGCAGGACCTCCTGGACGTATTAGATCCGTTAAAAGCCAAGATGGACGAGGTCAACTACAAGGTGGATGCACAGAAAAAAATCCTTGACAAATACAAGAAGGAGCACGGCGAGAAGGGAATCTACAAGACGCTCAGAAAAGAGATCAACGACGAGTCCAATACAGTTCAGGATGTCAAGGACGAGGTTGCCAAACTTGAGCCAAAAGAAAAGTCGAAAAGAAAACAATTTGAAGAAAAGCAGCGGCAGACGGAGGAGATGAAAAAGGACTACCAGAAGATACACACCAAATTCAAGGAGTGTCAGAAGCTGGCAGACGGGGCGAAAGGTGATGTCAAGAACTTTCGCAGTATGAAAAAATTGCGCCTTGCCGAGCTTGTCAAGGATTCTGACAAATTGTCTTCTTCAAATATGGACCCAAATCTCCGCCCGTCAGCAGACACGCACAACAGTCTCGACAGTGTCGAGGGCGGCCAGAATGCTGGGCAATATCTCGGGCACCACGATGACAAAAGAAATGATAACATTGAGCACAAAGCGGCAAATGCGCCACATTGTCTTGACGAATACGATGGGGCTGAGGACCCAAATGTACACAAGGCCTTTAGCTCGTCGGCATCGTGGATGCGGCGGTACGCTATGGCAGCGCGAGCCAAATCGCCAAGGTGGCGTGATCGACTGCTCAAGGAAGTTGAGGTGTGGAAACTCGCGAATGTCGACAAACATGCAATAAAAGTCAAGTACACGGGCACAGAGCCGCTACATGGAGCGCCGCCATCCGCCTTCATCACAAAACTGACCATACCTGTCGCACTGTCAAGACGATGGGAGACGTTTTGCAGGAGTCCTCCTGCGCCGTTTGACAATTGCACCGCCTACCAGGTGGTGTATGAAACTCGATCAATGCTGCACGTTCAAGTGACGTTTGCCACGGAGCCAAAAGGTTTCCTGCATGCCTTCATCCTGGCCTTTAAGCAAAAAGTTCTCTCAGACGACGATATCATTTTCGCGGACCAGATTTCCGTTTTGTCGAAAAATCTTGTCGAGACCATGGCCTTTACGTCGTTACGTGAGCGCTGGGCGCGCGAGGGGCTTGTTTCAGACCATGTCTGTGACATTGCCCTTCTGAATGATGTGTCTCAGCCAAGGCCAGAGGAAAGGTGGAATCTGAATCAGGTCTCCCTTTTGGAGACGCTTGTGCAGGAACTGTCTGAGAAGGCTGATGCCAGAATCATTGAAAAGATTGGTCTGTTCAAGGAGGCGCCTGTTGCTCTGGTGGAGGCCTTGGTCCAGATAGTTACGGTGCTCTGGGTCCCTGCGCACACAAAGATGCTGGACCAGGGCTCGATTGGTGATGCCATGTACTATGTCGTGTATGGATCTCTACTCAAGCGCTATGTGCAGGGGCCCAGAGGCATTACAGTGGGCCAGGTTGCACAGGGCGAGTGCTTCTGCGAGTGTCGGCTAATTGAGATGGGTCCCAATGACACCACTGTGGAGACGCTTGAGGCATGCAAGTTGTATCGCTTCAAGACCAAACTCTTCTTGTCGATCCTGTCGCCCTTTACAGGCTTTTACAACACTTTGATCAAATTGTCGTGGAAACGAGAGGCGGAATGGAAGGCAGGGTGCAGGCCAGGAGCTTCCATCAAACCACCGGGTCGAATGCCGTTTCGGTGGAATCAGGTATCTGGTCCGGTTTACCACACGCACCGGAGTCGCAGGTTGCGCGCCGAGATGGATACGCAATCTATCCCTTCCCAGCCCGACGTGCTTCACATTTTCGAAGACATGCGTGAGCGGCAGGGAGGTCGCCCGGCCACGCCGACCTCAAAGTGGCCGGCTCACATAAATAGATGGGGTAAAGTGGACCTTACTCTCAACACCAAGTACAATGACATCAAACCTGCTGACTTTGACGCACGTGAAGAGGGGTGGTGGAAGGACAGGGCGCCCATGACACAAGCCGACGCACTCATGCAGGCAACCTCACAGGCAGAGCGCTTCCAGGCTATACACGCACGAGCCTCCGCCGTGGGGTGGCGGCGGCACCAGATGTGCAAGCTCGGCCAGTCAATGGTCAACTCCATTCGATGACCCTCCATTCAATGACCCGAGTCTCAAATCCATTCAGTGACACGAGTTTCAAATCCATTTAATGACCCGAGTATCAACTCCATTCAATAACCCGAGTCTCAACTCCATTTCATCGCTTCAAGTCTGAGTACCTTAATTTTAGTAATAAACATGTTTCTCATCTACTCGTTCAAGGGAAGTGTGGTGGGGATCTGTCTCAACGATTTTGCATGCAATGATGTTCTATTCAATGATCTTTCGAATCCCATCAAAGACCCCTAACCTCAACTCCATTTTAACGCTTCCAGTCTTGCGCGTTGGGATTCCCCCGGCAAAAAATTCAACAAGGAGGTACAAATTTCTCAAAATCTGTCGGAGGGAGACATTGAGGGCGCAGTAATTCAGAGTTGTGGAGTTACCTTAGATTCTATGGTACCTTAAAAGTGTACGGTTGAGATTCGAGATTGAAGAAACGACGCTCCAAATGCAACAGGTTGTACCCATGATGACGTGTTCCAAATTACTTTGTCTAGGCCTGCGACCTTGTCCTGTCCCATTTCTGCCGGGTACTTAGTCAAGATGTCAAGGTTGGGGCGTGTCACGGCGTTTGTATTGTTAAACAGATGTTAACTCGAATCTCAAACTCGTAGGTCTGTTTTCACTGGACAGTCCGTGAAAACAAAACAGACACGGTTTTGAGTTGAATCTCTCTTAAAGATGTCAAGTGATCCAACCAAGTTTTCCCCTTCATATTTTTGGACAATAATTACAGTGAATATAGAACTGTCTTTCATGTACTGACTTCTCGCCGTACCATAACAATCTCACTAAGTAACCTTTTTTATATGGTACCATCTATGATGTGGATGACCACAGGGAATGGAATCTTCAAAGAAGGTACCTCTTCAACTGTTACACCATTTTCAAAATCGACACCACAATTGTTAGGGGACCGGCGTAGACGAGGACTCGGACACTCTGGAGTGGAAAATATCTTGATCTTCAGATTGAACAGTTGAGGATTAGGATGACCATTGGTGGTGGCGCACTCAAGGCCTGTGAGTAAGGAAATCTGTAATTGATCCGTTCAAGAGCAAGGCATGTTCCGTTGTGCCTCGCCCGCGTTGTACCTCGCCCGCGCCGTTCCTAATGTCATTTTGCCAAGTTGCCTGCGATTTTGAAAATTGTTTTTGTTCCCCTCTCGGGGTTTGGACAATCCGCAGGGGTGTAACACCGGCGAATGTTGGGCTGGGAACTCCGATGCGTCGATACCTGAATCTGATTAGAAAGAATACTTCTCATTAATTCGAGGAAGGGTGGTAGGGGTCTGACACAAGCACGAAAACGGACCTCTTGTTGCGGATTTGACGAGGTCAGATCTTTTGGAATGTTTCTGTTTATATCTAAAAAATAGGCTCCCCACTGCGACCTCTCTGCATACTGATTAAAGGCAAGTTTTTGTATGAGCAGCTTTACACTGGCAACATGCATGTGTCTCGAAACTCAAGCGCATCTATGATGTTTCGGGCGTCCACAAATATACCAAGTCACTTGTTGAGAGCATCTTATTCTATGTGTTACAAACCACCCTATTTCCCCAACATAAACGGCAGGAATCAAGCAGGGGCGTCACTGCGTTTAGACAACCGAAACTCACACCCAAACGCATCACCAAAAAGAATGTTCAGGCTGTCGCGTTTAGCAGTTGTCTCCGCTCATGCCGCAGCCAACACCCCCAGATTTGTCCCACTCGTCATTCCGCATTACCTGGCAATTGCAACCACAGACAGGCCGGAGAGAGTCAAAAAAAAATCCCAAAAAATGAGCAGTGGCTGTGGGCACCTCGAAAGCTGCCTTGATTCTAAATTCTAAGGTTTCTTGCTCGCCAAAATGTGGGGGAATCTCGGGGGTTTGGTCGTAACCCTGTGGCGCACGGCAGCTCGGGCCTAAAGCAAATTCGCCGCTATGCGCCCAGAGATTTGGTCATGACCATGTAGCGCGAGGCAGCTTCGGGCTCCCTCGCCGCCGCGCGCCCGTCCGAGCCGTGCGTAGCTGCTATCATTTTCATCCTTGTTTTGCTCTCCTCTAATGTGCCGTTGTTTGTGCACCATCTGCCCTTTGCAGCACAACACAAGGCAGTCTGCGTTGCCTGAATCTGTCCATATTGACACTGATCCAAACAACATTGAAAAATTAGTAAACAGGCGAGACCTGCGTGTCGTCAGGCCAGTCGTAGTCATTATCATAGGGCCCCTTGTATCCCGCCGAATAGGAACCGGTGGGGATGAAGTCAGTGTCGTGAGGAGGCCAGGTCAGAGTGTTGTCCATCTGGTAGTTGTAGCGCCTGTAGATCGTGTTCTCGCATTAACCAGTCTGAAGTGGCGCACCCCTTGGGCTGCTATTCACGCTAACAGCTTGAATATACACAAACCATTTGCAACACCAGGAGACAGCGTGCAAAACCGAGTGTGCATTCTACACAGCATGAACATGCTGTACATGCACGCTACGCTTGCATGCTACGCTTGCATACAGTGCATGTTTCATTGCATTTTTCACAGCCCTGCACACAAGCGTGAAAAGAAAGAGCAGTCGAACTTACGCCTGGGCGTGAGTGGCAAGGTCCATGGGTCCAGTGCCCACGGTAAGAGGGGGCAGCGCAGTAGTAGGATCTCTGGCGGCTGGGGCGATCGAAGGAACTTTCTGGCTGAAGTCAGCGAGCTCCTCGTGGGCCCTGCCATATTTGTAGTTCAACGTCTCCGGGGTACATTTATCACACCTCACTCCACGCCAGGCAGAAAGCATGTGTTACGTAAAAATTAATTTTGGCTTATTCTTCCTGATGAACAATATTAGTTTTGAGCGCACGTCAACTGTTTCCCTGCACTTCAGTAAAGACCACAGGCCAAGGCACAAAGCAAATCAGCTCAGTGTCCAGTTCGCAAACAATACACAGCACCCGTCCCTGCATGAAACATACCTGATGCCAAGAGAGATGGAGGGCTCCTCAAAAAGACCAGACACGGGCCTCGCGGCAGGCATCTGCGAAGACAATTGAGTCAGATAGGGGAGCACAAAAATAGCACAGTAGTGTGCTATTTTTTTCTGGACAGAAACACGGCATCGATCGACTAGCGCACGTGCTCGCTAATGTCAGGCCGACCAATGCACTACAACCAGCCGGCATGTCTGCAGACAGGATCCAGCCTGGCCGCCGAAGATACCAGCTATGAACCGCAGCCGAGCTGTCGAAATGCATATGAAT
>Ga0209390_10011449_pt1 | contig 10185 bp, 6 predicted proteins | sample BON01_FD_187212 | JGI IMG/M metagenome (GOLD analysis project Ga0209390, IMG submission 187212) | Freshwater microbial communities from Lake Bonney liftoff mats and glacier meltwater in Antarctica - BON-01 (SPAdes) (version 2) | ecosystem: Environmental > Aquatic > Freshwater > Ice > Glacier... | reverse complement strand
AACAGTTCGTTGCACCTAATCAACGTGGCGCAGCCGCGAGGAGAAATGAATCTTGGGTGGCATCAAGAACGACTGCGCGACGAATCTGAGAAAAACTCGCAAAAACCCGATGACAACGCCATTCGTGGCAGACACCTTTTCCTCGTCCAACTGTTTCTGTGTTGTCCTTCTACTTGGCACGAAAGAACGCTCAGAGCAGACGCATATCCTGTTCGCTAGTGCCGAATTGGCCAGCGTCGATGTTATGCTGATGAAGCAATTCCAAGAACAGGTTGCAAAGGGGGGTCGGTTGTTCCAGAACCCGATGCGTCTGATGCCGGTAACCGCCTCCCGCGACAATCATTGGCAGGTTGTTGCATGTGTGATTCGAGGCATCGCCGAAGTTACTTCCCATGACGACGGTGGTGTGGTCAAGCAAAGTTCCTGCGCCCTCAGGGATCTGGTCGAGGTCAACCAGGAACTGGTTGAAGTGCTTGACAATGTCGGCCTCGATACGACTAAGGGCGGCGAGCGTATCTGGGTTGCCGAGGTGGGAAAGTGTGTGCCAACCACCGACCGCACCGGGGACTTTGATTGCCCCGTAGATCCAGTCCATTGAAAAGGTGATGACCCGAGTCGAATCAGTCCGAAAGGCGAGTTTCGCCAGTTCGAAAAGGTTACTTACTTTCGTTGAAAATTCGAATTCCCGATCCGAACTCAGTGACTTCTCCACTCGGGGTTTCTTTGCGTTTAGCCAGTGCTTCTCATGCTCTAGCTGCGATTCTAAGTCTCGGATTACGGCTTTGTAGCTGTCGACTTTTCCCGGTTCACTGCCTGTTGCACGCAGGTGAGCCAAATCACGGTGAAGACATTCCAAGACTTGGGCATCGCTGCTGATCTGCGATTTCTTGGTTTGCGAATTCTCATCGCCAAACAGCATGTCGAAAATCTGCTCCTCGTCGTGCATCGGTGGGATTGCCGATCCACGATCATTCCAGGAACACCCCCACCCTCGATCGTAGATGCTGAAGTTAAGGAACGGAAAACGGGTATCGGTTCCTAGTTGTCGGGCCAGCACCTGATCCAGTGAGATGCTGTTGACAAAGCTAGAAGCCTCCGGGTTGCGAGTTCCTGTTAAAAAAGACTTTTCCGAATCATGATTGCTCGTTGCCATGCCGGGATGATAGAAATTCTGGAATATCGTCATCTTTTCGAAGGTCTTCAAATCCTTCAGGTAATCAGATGTCGTAAGGTCGCCCTGTGTTTTCGGAAAGAAATACGGCGCGTAAAATCCCAAAGAATTGCAGATGAAAATGATCCGACGAGGCGGATCTTTTTTCGCTTGCGCGGCGTAAATTTCCAGTGAACTCAAGGCGAGAGGCAAGGCAGCCCCGAGTTTCAGAAAGTCTCTTCGGCTTGCAGTGTTCACCTGTGGTCTCCCAGGAAAGAGTAGGTCAATACGTCTGTGACTAAATCCTTGATCCGACAATCCTCGGCTTGGTTGGAAATCATCTCATGCAGATCGATTCGTTGCTTCAACGTTGGCTGGTGACCGTTGGCATATTCGAAGAATTTTTTGGCAAAATTGTAAGCTATTTTTTTATGGTCATTCAGTAGTATCTTCTTCAAACCCAGGATATCTTCGAACCTGGATTCGCCGACTTGACCCGAAGCATCGACATCTCCAGCAAGTACAAAATAACCTTGCGGTCGATATTGAAACGTGCTTGAGTGTGGTATCTCGACTCGATACTTGGTTCGCCACTGTCCGGTTGCATCGAAGGATTCGAGCGCGAAACCGTAAGGGTCAATGCTCTTGTGGCAGGCATAGCAAGTAGCACTATTTTTATGTTCCTCAATCTGTTCCTTGAGCGTGATCGCATGGTTCGCATTTGGTTCAAGCGCTTCGACACTTTCCGGGGGCGGTGAAAGGGTGTTGCCCGCGATATTCCTGGAAATCCATGCACCTCGTAAAATCGGGGACGTGTGAAAACCATCGGTGGTGACTTTTAAGACACTTCCCATGGTGAGCAGTCCGCCGCGCGGCGTCTGCGAATTGAATGATACTTTCCGCATGTCCTGACCAATTACGCCCTCGACACCATAGTGTTGAGCCAATCGTTGATTCAGAATTGAGAAATCCGAATCGATCAAGTAGCTGATCGGCATGTTCTGATCGATCAAAAACTTCAGATAAGCCTTCGTCTCCAGCGGTAGGTAATGGTTTAGAAGATCGTCATAGCCCGGATAAAGCTTCAGCGACGGCGACACTTTGTTGAATGATCTCAAATTCAGCCACTGATCGCAGAACGAATGAACCATCCGCTGCGACCGTGGGTCGTTGAGCATTCGGTGGATTTCTGCCGGAACGGTTTCCGCAGAAAGTGAATCGGTGCTGGCCAACTCCAATAGTTGTTGATCCGGAACCGACAGCCAGAGAGAACGGGCCAAGTCAGCGGAAGCCCGATAAGACCGGTTGCGATGAACACCTGGAGCTAGCAAGAAGCGATGAGAGAGGAGAACAGCCTTCAAACCCTGCTTGGTCGCTCTCGTAAAATCACCGTGCTCGGCCAGTGCATTAAGGCTTACCTGATGGTACGGGGCAAGTTCCTCTTCGGTTAGAGTCGTTGAGAACGCATTTTCGGCGAAACGCTTGATAACCGTTCTCAGATCGTCTGGTGATTTCGAAGAAACGACAATCGCGGTTTTGAAGCCTGGGACATCACTCACGCCCCGATCAGGTGCATCCAACGGCAAACCGGCAAAGACCGTGCGGTAGGATTCAGGTGGCCATTGTTCGTGAACCGGGCCGCGAATTTCCAACTGTTTGATGTACGCCCCCTGTTCACCTTCGTTTTGTCTCCAAGTATGTTTTGAATAGCAGTGAACCGATACGTTTTCGCCGGGCCGAAGGAAGACCTGCAATCGGTGAGATTTCAATTCGTTTTCGCCCAGCGAAATGACGCCCAATAGTCGCTGAGGTTGCGGGCGATCATCGGCGAAATAATACTTCCCCGCATACACCAGGACGCTTACGTCCTCATCGAATTCACCCAGCTTCGCCGCATCAAAAGTCAGTTCATACCAACCTTTTTCTGGAGGCTCAAAGTTGTCGTAAAAAAATGAATAATTATTGCCATTGTTCGCCCGTGTCCATGAAAACAATAGACCCTCTTTGTAATTTCGAACGTAAAGACTGTAACTGCTGTCGCTGTCCTTGATCTTCTTCGTCGTCCAACTCCGCTCCTCAGGAAAGCCCTCCTCCGGAAACGCGAACTCGAGTATCTCATCCGCAGCCGAGAAGTAGGCGGCGAGCATTTCCCTGGTGAGCATAATCTTTCGATTGGAATCGAAGTCATTCGTCCCTCGGTCTTCGGGGATCGATTCCGCGATGTTCAGTTTTGTCCCCAGTAAGTCGTTGACCGAATGGACAAATTCGTGGCGACTGATCCGCCGATAAGAATTCCGCGAGTCTTCCACCTGACGCGTGGCCAACCAATTCAAGATGAGTCGTTTCTCTGCGGTGCTCGGTTGCTCCGAGTCTTCAGGCGGCATCTTCGCGGTCAGAAGGTTTTCGAACACAAGATTTCCGTCAAAGTCACCTTTGTCCAGCAGGTCACTGAGATCTAGGCCGCCCTCTCCGGAAGAGTTCCCATGGCAATCAAAGCAGTACGTTTTCAGTAGCCCTGTCGCATCGGTGCGTAAGCGCGCAACCGCCGTGGCTTTTTCAGTGGACGCCGTGGCTTTTTCAGTGGACAAGGTGCGCCGGTCCGCTTCCTGTGCGTCAACCCGAACCAAGAAGAACATGGCAACGCAAACCATCACTAACACCGCTGGATGTGAACGACTCACAACATTTCTCCAATCAGCCGAGAAATTCGGTGCCCGGTCGCGATGACGCGAACGCCCAATTCTTGGAACCTGCTTTTGGGTAACCGCTTGGCCGGACCCGATATCCAAATCGCGCCCACGATGGTTTGGTTCGCACCAAAAATCGGGGCCGCAACACAATGAATGCCCTCATCGGCTTCTGCGTGATCGGTCGCATAACCATTGGTCAAGATTCGATCGCACTCTTGGTGTAGTTCGGTTTTCGTCGTGAGCGTGCGTGGCGTGCTGGCGGTCAGTTCAATTTGCGAGATTATGCCACGACGATGCTCGCTCTCCATGTGGGCCAAAAACAACTTGCCGGGTGCATTGTTATGCAAGGCAAAACGCAGGCCCAAATCAACCACGATTCGCAGTGGTTCCAGTCCTTCCACCTGATCAATAATAACGCCCTCCAATCCATTCAAAACACCAATCTGAACCGTCTCGCGAACTTCGTCACGCAGCGCCGTCATCGAGTCTCGCGAAACCGCTGGCAAACTCATCGCACCCCAGCGTGGGGGAGCCAATCGGAGTAAACGACCAGTCAGTTGGAACGACAGAGTCTCCGGATCCCGCGAGAGATAGCCGCGTGCCAACAACGTCTGGGTGATCCGGAAAACTGAATTTTTCGGCAGTTCTAACTGATCACTTAGCTCCGAGAGCGTAAGGCCCGACGACGACGTACTCAATCGCTCCAAAATGTCGAGCCCGCGATCCAACGCTGGAACCGATCCCGGCGAGCGAGTCTTTTCATCCAAAGTAGTTTTAAGCCCGAGCATTGACAGTAGCACTCCATTAGTGTTCTGCAGGTGGAACGAGTTCTGCATATAGAATATCAAGGCAATGTTGGGAATGCAAGTCCTGCTTGATTCACTCGGCGGCGGGTAACGGTGTCAGCGATGGTCCTAACCTTGGTCAATATCAGATTCAAGAACGTTCTGGAATTCCTTCTTGTGCGGTTTTGTGGGCGGTCAGGGACAGTTCCTCCGGCAGAAATAGGAAGAAACGCAGAAACGGGGGACTTATGCGATATTTCCCCCGTCCCATTTTCTCCCCCGCCAGTGCGACGTCAAATAGCACGCGCAACCCAGACACCTGCATCATCAGGCCAACACTTCTTTAACTACGTGTCCGTGGACATTGGTCAGTCGCCGCTGGATACCGTTGTGGTAAAACGTCAGTCGCTCGTGATCTATTCCCAGCAGATGCAAAACCGTGGCGTGCAAATCATACGTGGTGACTGGGTTTTCAATGGCCGCGTATCCGATGTCATCGGTCGCACCATAGGCAAAACCGGGTTTCAATCCGCCACCGACAAGGATGTTGGTAAAACCTTCGGGGTGATGATCGCGACCTTTGCTGAGGGTTCCCTTGGCGGCTTGAGCGTACGGTGTGCGTCCGAACTCGGTCGTGATCATCACGATGGTTGAATCCAGCAAGTTGCGCTGGCGCAGATCGCGAATCAATCCAGCCACCGGTCGATCGATCCGCAGCGCTTCTCCGGTGTGACTCTTGTAGCCGTTGCCCGTAATGTTTTCGTGAGCGTCCCAGGACACGCCATCGCCGGTCCATAACTGAACGGTCCGCACGCCACGTTCGATAAGGCGTCTGGCTGCCAAACAATTTCGCGCGGTGTCACGGCATTCGTTGCGGTCCAGGCCGTACAGTTTCTGCACATGCTCCGGTTCGCTGCTGAAGTCCATGGCTTCAGGAATTGCCGCCTGCATTCTTGCGGCAAGTTCGTAGCTGCGAATTCGTGCAGCCAGCAAATCGGTGTGAACGTGCTTCTCCAAATGCTCAGCGTTGAACTGTGCAAGCAATACCAGCCGCTCGCGCTGTGCCTCGGCATCCAGTCCGCTGGCCGGCTGGAGATCGAGTATCGGCGGGCCACCTTTGGTATTGAACGGAACGCCCTGGTGTTCGGCGGGCAAGAAACCGCTGCTCCAGTTAAACGAACCGCCGGCCGCATTCGGAATTCCGCGAGCGTCAGGCAGCACCACAAAGCTGGGAAGATCGTCGCTGATGTTGCCCAGTCCGTAGGACAACCACGATCCCATCGCCGGAAAACCCATCTGACGAAACCCGGTGTTTGCCTGAAAGATACCTGGAATGTGATTCGCGGTTTCGGCAACCATCGAATTGATCAGCGTCAATTCGTCGGCCACTTCGCACAGTTGCGGAAACAATTCCGACATCCACAAGCCGCTCTTGCCACGTTGCTTGAATGCATAATGCGACTGGTGAAGCCTGCCCGTTTTGCCCATGAACGGATCCGCTTTACCGAACTCCTTCGGTAACTCCTGATCGTGAAACTTCACCAAATCAGGTTTGCAGTCAAACGAATCGACCTGACTCAATCCGCCTCCTAAAAAGATATGAATGACATGCTTCGCTTTGGCCGGATGATGCAGTCCAGCGGTGCTTGCGTCAGCCGCCTGAACGGTTCCATCTCGCAGCCACAGATCAACCGCAGCCATGCCAGCGACGCCGAAAGCGGCATGGGAGAGAAAATTTCTTCGTTGCAATGGTGATGTTGTCATTTGTTTTTCACTCCACAAACAGAAACTCATTCGTATTCAATAAAACCAGACAAAGTTGTTCCAGTCCTCGCTTGCGTGCAAAATCGCTCGCCGTTTCTACTTCAGATGGTTGAGGCGATCTGCCCAACGTTTTTTGGAACAGTCGAACCACTTGCGGTTCGATTTCATTACCCGCTTCGCGCTGTATTTGGTTTGACAGTTGGCGCGCACATTGTTCGACGAAGCGACTGTTTAACAGTGACAGAGATTGTACTGGAGTGATCGTTTGCGGTCGTCGCGGCAGCATCACCGAAGGGTCAGGACAATCGAGCGATTCCAGTAAGGGGTTATTGCCGCTGCGTGCCCACAGGCGATAAACCGTTCGGCGGTTCACATCGTCGTTGAATTCGCCAGTGGGATCGGTGAACTCGTGATTGTTTTCCAGCTTCACGGCGACGTCACGAAAACTGGGTCCGCCGAGTTTGCGATTGAGCGCCCCGCTCACCGCCAGCATCGCATCGCGAGTTGCCTCTCCATCAAGCCGGCGCGCGTTGCTTCGCCACAGAAAACGATTGTCGGCGTCTATTTCTTGAGCGCTAGAATTGCGAACATTGGAGGCTTGCTTCCAGGTCGCCGACGTCACAATCAGGCGTTGTATATGCTTGATCTTCCAACCTCCGTCGACGAAAGTCTGCGTCATCCAGTCCAGCAGTTCAGGATGAGTCGGTCGACCACCGGCAAAACCGAAATCGCTGGGCGTGTCGACAATGCCCTGCCCAAAGTGATAGTGCCACAATCGATTCACCATCACACGCGCCGTCAAGGGATTTCGCGGATCGCTCACCCACGAGGCCAGCTTCGCGCGTCGTTCCGCTTCCGGCGCGTCGGGCTTTAAGCCAAAGTCGGCAGAGATGCCGACACTGGCGAGCGCAACCAAACCAGCCGGGGCGACAACATCCAGCGGGTTGCGGTAATCGCCGCGAGCCAGCACGTGCATCACGGGCGGCTGCTTGGGAATGACCACATGAGCGACGCCATCGAAAGGAATCGCAGGTTCCGACTGTTCGAGACGGGAAAGTTCCTGCTGCAATTGTTTGAACCGCGATTGCTCGTTAGGTGACGCGCGACCTAGTCGTTTCTGCCACGATTCGCCGGACCGCACATCGCGAGATTCGGATGCGAAGTTGCGTGCGATCTGCTCCGGCGAAAGTGCTTTGCTATAAAGGGCGATGAAATGCAGTGTGCCCTCCCAACGACGTTCACCCGTTAATTCATCGCCGATCGCTAATTGCAGATTGTCATCCCAGTTGGCAAGGTCGCCGCCGAACTGCCGGCTGGCAACTTGCTTGCCGTCCAGATAACAACTCACATCCGCAGTGGCATCAAACGTAAAGACGATATGCGACTTTCGTGTTGTGGCTGTTCCAGCGGGGCTGGCCAATGATGGCAAGCCATTTTGATCGGTCTTCGTCGTGCGAAAACGCAGATCGAAGCGATTGCCGTCCTGTCCAAGCGTAAAGTTGCGTTGACCGGAATCCCGCGACAACGTTACGATCCGCGCCGGACCAGTTTGACTATCTGTGGCCGGCGTTAACCAGACTTCGATCGAAAATTCTTTGGACGACTTGGCCTCAGCGATCAGCTTTTTCGCAGGTCCGGAAGACGCAAACCGTGGTTTGCCGCCACTTGTCAAATTCAACGGCTCACCGACGCCGCTTTGATCGACCAGTTTCGTACCTACTGTTTCTTCCGGCAAGTACAAAAGCTGCAGGCCATCGATAGAATTAGCTTTGCTTGAATCACCATACTTTTCACGAATCAATTGTTCGAGCTCGGCCAGTTCGCGGCGACGATCATCACGCGACGTTTTCCATTGGCGATACGCGTCACTGGACGGTCGCGCGGTGATGCCCTGCCGCTCTTTTTCCTGCTGAGTCGCTCCACCCAACAGCGCCGCGAGTTGATAGTACTCACGGTGCGAAATGGGGTCGAACTTATGGTCATGACAGCGGGCACAATTCGCGGTCAGTCCCAGGAACGACTGGCCAAACGCGGCGACGAGGTCTTCCAAATCGTCCTGCCGCACTGCTTTCTGCATCTCTGCCGAACCCTCTTGATGACCGACCTGATCCCAGGTGCCGCAGACAAGAAACCCGGTGGCCAACAATGCGTCCAGGTCATTCGGATAGAGTACGTCTCCCGCGATTTGCTGACGCACAAATTCGTCATACGGCAAATCGCGGTTGAACGCGTCAATCACCCAATCGCGATATCGCCAAGCGTTCTCGCGAATTCGATTCCGCTCGAAACCCTGACTTTCGCCGAACCGAATCACGTCCAGCCAATGCCGAGCCCAGCGTTCGCCGTAATGCGGCGATGCCAACAGACGATCAACGACCGCCGCATAGACGGCTGGCTGACTTTCGAATTCAGCAAGATCGATTTCGATGCCGAGAAGCTCTTCTTTCAGCTTTCCATTTTCCGCCTTTAATATCGGCGGTAGACCGATCAGGTCAAAATACAACCGCCGCAGCAAGGTGCCACCATCGGCTGGTGCAGACGGCGCAATCCCTTTCGGTTCCAGGCTTGCCAGGATGAAGGAATCGATTTCATTGAGCGGCCAGTTGGCATCGATCGTGGCTGGCACGGCGGGCTTCACCACTGGCTGCAGCGACCACCAGTCATAGCCACCACGGTTCTCGGTTGAAAAGCGGTACGGATCAATTGGGTCTGTACCCCATTTCGCCCCGTCAGCAATCCATTTTTGCAGCACGGCTTTTTCGCTAGTCGACAATGCTTTCTCCGGCGGCATCTCATCGGCCATAACTCGCTGCCAGAGCAAACTCTCCTGCGGCATACCCGGTTCAATCACGCGACCACTCTCACCACCGGCCTCAGCCGCCAACGCCTGCGACAAGTTCAGACCACCTTCTTGTTGCGAAGCGTTATGACAGTCAAGGCATCGCTGAACCAACAACGGAGCAACCTGTTTGTCGAAAACGCTATCCGATTCGTCCGCCAGCGTTGGCGACGCGAGCACCAGCAAAGCGATGGCCAAAAGCCAGATGATTGGAGCGCGAGTACAAGAAGTTTTTTTTAACATGACTTACCTGTGTTCCAGCAAGTTATCTTTCACCGGTGCGAATGGTGATTCAAACGCGAGTCGGGATCGCACCCTTGACCGTAAGCGGATTTCAGGCGGCGACAAAGTCACATTGTACTCAAGAATTCCGGTGAGTCTGGCTGGGTCTCTCCAAAAACTCACTGTATCCTCAGGAGATGGATCAGCGTTTTGACACCAACCGCAGTGATTTCGAGCCGTATGGGCTATCGGTCACTCGTTGGCAGCCGACATCAATGAATCGCACCGACCGGCACAACGAAATTGAATTGAATTGAATTTCGTGCTGACCCAGCCCGTCAAGAACACAGCGAAAACACAATGGTAGTACAATCATTCTGATGGCGCAACGGAAAATTGCTATCCCCAGTCGCTCAAGCGGCAATCGTCAGTCGGCAGGAACCACGTGTTGTCGTTCTCGATGCGTCACGGCTTCCAGCGATAAAGCACATTCTTCGTGTAGCCATCGTCTTCGATGAAAACCAAGTACTCGCCGTCGGCGCGGCGGAAAGCGTTGATGCTGTGAACCATGTCCTGTAAGGCGTCCATCGGGACGGTTCCGGTACGCGTACCGGACGGTTGCATGTGCCCGAGATAACGCCGGTCCCGTTTATCGAACACCATCACGGTGCCAGTCGGCAGGTTTTGTGACGGGAGCACCCCCGCGTAAACCACAAAGATGTAATCGCCTTCGAT
>Ga0209390_10011448_pt1 | contig 10185 bp, 10 predicted proteins | sample BON01_FD_187212 | JGI IMG/M metagenome (GOLD analysis project Ga0209390, IMG submission 187212) | Freshwater microbial communities from Lake Bonney liftoff mats and glacier meltwater in Antarctica - BON-01 (SPAdes) (version 2) | ecosystem: Environmental > Aquatic > Freshwater > Ice > Glacier... | reverse complement strand
CTATCGCCTCGGTCAAAGCAAGGCGCGCCAGACCAACACCAAAACCTAAATCAACATCCCAAGAGATTGGCCCTCACGGGCCAAAGCATCCGGGCAGCCGCCAGCTATATGACAAGCGCGGCTGCCCAGATGCTGGCGCACGCCTATGCGGCAATCATGCCAACCCAAAAGTGGCAACATTTTGCTCTGCCCTTTGGCTCACTTTTGCTTTGCCGTTGACACCATGTTTTTCCAACACCGGCCCGTGTCAGGTACCAAGCAAGATCAACCATTTTAACAGGCGAGAATGCAGCACCTATGGCCATATCCACCGCTTCATCGAGGTTGGCACCAAAATACACGACTGCTTCAATGGTTCTGTCATTTGCAAGGACAAGCTGGAGGTGCAGGGTCTCGGCAATATCCGAATTATATATGAAACCAACGTACTCTCCTTCGATCTCAGTTGGGCGCAGTTGCGTGACCATTGGGGTAGGGCCTTCTTGCCACCACTCTGCGTTACTTTGACTGCTCCAAGCATCGTCACCTTCGGACACCTGTATCAAAGTACCGCAAAGCCCGTCGTCTTTTTCGCTACTGCATGGCGCGATGTTAATAGGGGACTGTTCATCACCTAACAGCCAGACGCCTTCAATCGGGTCACCGAATGTCTCGGCGGGTGGATCCTGCGTCATTGTGCAGGCCACAACCATGTTAAACGAGAAGACGACGGCGATGGCGATTGCGCGGCTGGCGCCTAAAGTTATTCGGAACATTGTGATGGTAGGTCCTAAAAAGAGGAACGGGAATGGGTGGCTCAAGAGTCGCACCCAACTGGTGAAACGGTTGTTTCTTGCCAATGGATAGGCGCCTGATCACTGATGTGCAGGACCAGCCAACCAGACGTGACGGTTACGTTCAGCGGGTGATCTTGTAGCGTTTCGAGATCAAGGATGCGGCCATTGCTCCAATCGCTTGTTTCGGCATTGGGCTTGAGGTGCCAGAAAATGGGTAGGCCACATATCTCGGTGGCCCAAACTCTGATTTTTGGGTCGTTAATGCCTACGATCACAGCGCAGAGATTAATTGAGCCTACGGCACAAGCGCCACTGGCAACGGTCAGCGACTGGTCTTGCGTCAACCAAAGGGCTTCTGGGGGAGCCAGTGGTAATTCGAACGCTATATATTGGAAGGGCGGCCGATTGGCAGAAAGCGCAGGGGGCCATTGAGTGAGTGCCGCAAACCCGAGCACCGCTTTCACCTCCATCGTCTCATACTGCCTATCATGCGGATAGTACGAACGCGGGGGTAGCTTCGCGAGGAGTTCATTGCCCCAACTTGTGAACAGTAAGAACATAACGAAGAGAATGCCAAACAGGGCCAACGTGATCGGTGCTTTTGACATAGTCATTGGTCTGCCTGCGATTTCAAAAAATCAGACGGTGCTGTGTGGTTGATCCGCTGCATAATCTCGGACAAACGTGACCAGCCTTGAAGCGCCATCGGAAACGCAAGAGCCGCGTCAACAAGTTCCCATGAATAGGTGACGATCGAAAAGATCGTACCCGATGTGATCGTCAAATTGGCAGTCGCATACCAAAGGTTGAAGACCACCAATCCAAGAAGAACGACAAATATTGCACCATAGACGATGGATTCCGTATCAGATATCCGCACCTCGATACGGCGCAACCGCGTTAGATGGGTTGATAGGCTTTGTGGTTTGCGTGTCTCAAGAATGCCTACCTGCCGCTCGGTCTGCTGGTTAAGTTGGCCATTGAGCCTATAAAAGCGACCATGTGATCGACTGTATATTACCAGCATCGTCGCCACCGCGCTCACCCCTGCCAGCGCCAACATGGGGTCAAATATATACAGGACGATGACCGAGATGATCAGTTGGACAAGTGATGTCATCGCCAAGGGCAAGTCTGCCTCAAGGAAATTTACCAACTCGCGTCCCATCCCCAACCGAGCATTCAACGTCGATACAGGTAGGTTCGTCGCGCGCGCAGCTTGGGTTTTCCCCATTTCAACACGCACGGTGCCGAAAACACGCGTATCATAGGCACGACGGATCACGCTGACTACAATCAGCACTGCTAGAACAGCGATCAACTGGAACAGCGCATCCGTATCATTGGCCAATAGCCCGTCGATCGCAAAACCGATGAAAAGCGGAACAAGTGCAGTAAGAGCAACCTCAATAAGGATCAGCAACCAAGTAAATGAAATGCGCAAGCGGAACGCCCGCAAAAGCGCCAGAACAGTCAGGGGGCCATTGTTCAACATCAGGACCTCCTAGACTTCTGAATTTTGGGCCGTAGCCGCAACGTCGCCGGGAAACACCGCAGTGCGAATATCATCACCAATGGCGATTAAAACCGGTACTAGGATGAGCATCAGGGCTGTCCCAAAAATCTCACCGAATGCCAGAGATGCGGCTGCTGGGATAAGGTATTGCGCCTGCTCAGACGTTTCAGTCAACAGAGGAAGAAGGCCAATAACTGTGGTCGCAGTGGTCAGAAAAATTGCCCTAAACCGTCCGATGCCAGCTTCGTGCAGCGCTGCGATCACGTCCATTCCTGACGTGCGATTTTGGTTGTAGCGGGTGATTAGCACCAGACTGTCATTCACCACCACACCGGTAAGCGCGAGCATGCCAAAGAACGAAAACAGCGATAAAGGCAGCCCCATGATCAGATGCCCAATTGCGGCACCGACGAACCCGAATGGTATGATCGCAAGAATAATGAAGGGCTGCGAATAGGATTTCAGCGGCACCGCCATAAGCACGTATATAAGCACGGTGGCCAACAACAACGCCCGCAAAAGCCCACCCTGGATTTCTCCCATCTCTTCTAGTTCACCCCCAAAGGACACCTGAACGGATGGGTATTTCTGTGCAAGAAGCGGCACCATTTGCTCTGTCACGGCCTGGGCAACCTCCGCCGGGGACACAACCGAGCGGTCAATGGCAGCGGCCACGGTGTTAACAGTTTGACCGTTCAAGCGGTGCTTCATACCCGCGACATAGCCGCCGTTCACTTCGGCCACGGTTGTAAGCGGCACCCAAGCACCGGTATCGCTGCGCAGTCGAGTTTGCAGTAAATCGTCAACCGTATTGCGCGCAGGGCGGGCGTTCTGGACCAGCACTCGTATTTCCGAACTATCGCGGCGAATACGCTGCACCTCTGCGCCGCCAAACGCATACCCGATCTGACTAGCAAGCGTTTCTGCGCTGAAACCAAGATTGCGGGCCTCTGGGCGGATGCGTACGCGGAGTTCGGGCTGACCACCCGCCATGGTGTCGCGGATATTACTGATCCCATCGATCCCAGCCAAAAAACTGCGCAGTTCGGTGCTGGCGGCGTGCAGCAGGTCAGGGTCTTTTGACAACAGTTGCAACTGGAATCCACCACCCAGCGCCTCTGAGGCTGTAAATTCTAACTCAGTGGCGCCTTCGATTTGACCAGTTCGCTTTTGCCATTCACGTGCGATGTCCACAGTCTCAACGCCTGGCCTTTCAATCACAGGGGACAGTTCGGCATAAATCTGTGCGCTTTCGGCACCCGAAATTATGACGAACACAGTGCTTATCGGTGGGGTATCTAACGCGGCACTTTTCTGCAGCTCTATGTTCAGTTCGTTGCCCAGATCCTCAATCCGCTGAACATTGTTACGGGTCAGTGAAAACGGGGCCCGCGCGTCCATCTCCAAATTGACGGTAATAATTTGCCCAGGCACATCTGGGAAAAACACTGTTTTGATTGTGCCTTTTCCAATCAGGCCCAACCCAAGGAGGCCCGCAGCAAGAAACAGGACCAACACTGCATACCGATGACGTAGTGAGGCATGGAGCGCGGGCAGATAAAGGCTATCGCGCACCCAATTCAATCCTGCCTGCGCAGCGTTCTGCACTTTTGCCCAGCACCGCGTCAGCAGATATCTGGGCTTTGCATCCAGTTGTGTATGCGCCAGATGGGCAGGTAGGATGAACTTGCTTTCTATGAGCGAAAAGATCAACGACAAGATCACGATCCCCGAGAAACCCGCCAGCACTTTGCCGAGTGGATTGTCGATCAGAAGCATTGGAAAGAAGGCTGCGATAGTGGTCAACACACCAAAGACAGTTGCAACCGCAACCTTGTTCACCCCGTTCTCGGTTCCAACGATGGGGTCTTTGGTCTTACGGCGTTCCTCGTATACGCTTTCACCCACCACAACGGCGTCATCAACAAGAATGCCAAGCGCGATGATCAGTCCAAACGTGGTGACGTCATTCAGCGAATAATCCACCCACTTGGTGCCGGCCACCGCCAGCGCCCCCATCACTGAGATGGGAATTCCCATCGCAACCCAAAAAGCCAAGCGAACATTCAGGAAAATCGATAGGACAAGCAGGACTAGTAGCAACCCCTGCACCCCGTTCGAGGTGAGTAGGCTTAAACGATCTGAGATATAGCTGGCGCTGTCCCCCCAGACGGTAGCCTGAATGCCGGACGGCAATTGGGGGACAAAGTCTTCAACGACGCGATTCACCACTTGGGAGATTTGCAGCAGGTTCTCTTTTTGCCCAATCAAGATTTCCATGCCAACGGTGGCATCACCATTCAGGCGAAACAGGAAGTCGCCATCGACAAATGTATCCGTGATCGTGGCAATATCGCTTAGCGGCACGGTTGAACCATTTGCACGCTCAATTACCGGTAGTCTTGCATAGTCCCCAGCATACTGAGCCCGATCATCAGCACGCAGGTAGATATTGCCACCCGCTGTACGCAGGGTTCCCGCCTGAAAATCTAGAGAGTTCGCCTTAATGGCACTAACGACATCCAAAACCGTCAAGTTAAGCTGGCGAAGACGTTCCGGTAAAACCTCAATACGCATCTCACGCGGGATCAGCCCCCAGATGTTAAGACGTGACAGTTCCGGTTGGGACAATAGATTTTCCTTCAACCGCCGTGCCAGCGTCTGAAGCGTTGCAGGGTCGGTATCACCGTGCAAGTTCACGTAAAGTGCTGGGAAATCAAATCCCGCAGCGTCAATCACAGGTCGACGCACATTGGCTGGCAGCCCCGTTATTGCATCAATACGCAAGCGCACTTGGTCCAGCAGCCGTTGCAGGTCTTGCCCACCTGCGCGGCGAACACTGACAAATGAAGTACTGTCGCCAGATCGCGAAGTTACACTGCGAACACCTTCCAGACCTTCTAGAGCCTGTTCGATCTTTCGGGTGACAAGTTCGTCGACTTGCTCGGCGGGTGCGCCGTTGTATTCAGTCGTGATCTGGATGCCGTCGGGCGGAATACGGGGGAAACCTTCGATCCGTATCGTAAAGGCAGTCATAACACCCATAAAAAGGATCAGCGCCATCATTAAATTCGCTGCCACAGGGTTGCGAATAAACCATCCGGTCAATGCGTGCATAGCTTAATCCTCCTGGCTATGTGGTGCGACACGCTGGCCGGGGAGGAACGAAGCCAGCGGCGTGATTGCAACGCGCCGCGTATGGTCACCTTCAGGTGCCGTGATCACAATCTGATCGGCGAGCCGGAACAGTATATCAGGTGTAAAGCGCGCTAACTGGTCATTTTGATCAACAAACCAAACGTGCCCACTTCTGGTCAGCGCGGTGTCTGGAATACTCAGCGTGTCTTTGAGAACCCGTCCAGTCAGAAGCACCCGCAGGAAGTCACCTGACAAAATAGGTTGGTCGTTGGTTTCGCTCACTTCAAGAAATACGCGGTATTGGCGGGTGTTTTGATCAAGAAAACCACCACCTTGCCTGACGATAGCTGTCCCCATCGGCGTACCGATAGTATCTACAAGTTGTACAACTTGCGCGGCAATTGGGTGATCCAACAAGGCCCAGCTTTCACGTGACAATTCGGCGGTCATTTCAAATTGCTTATCATCCACCAACTTCAACAACGGCTCACCTGCGGCCACAGTTTGGCCCAGACTGATCAGCCGCTCCGTGATGAAACCTGAAAATGGCGCGGTGATATTAGTATCAGCAAGCTGCTGCTGTGCTGCGCGAAGCTGGGCTTCAGCAGAAGCTACACCGCGCTCCGCGATCCTGAGCTGAGGTAAATGTAAGGCTAGATCATTGGGTGCGCGGTTGGTCTCGCGCTCGAACTGGCGCTGCGAAAGAGTTGTTTTGTTTTCGGCTTGCAGCATAGCAAACCGCGCCTCTGCCAACGACAGCTCCGCTGCAGCTACTGCAGTGTCATACTGGGTGCTTTCTATCTGGAATAAGACAGCGCCAGCGGGAACCTGCACTCCTGCAAGAGCAGCCTCGCGCACCTCTACAATTCTGCCACCAACGGCGGCCCGGATGTCAGCTGACCAGCGAGGACGTACTTCGGCAAAAGTTTCAACCGATGCAGTAACATCGCCGACAGCCAAGTCCCTGACAGAAACGATTTGCAGCGCAGGTGGAGCGTTGGCTTGCGTGATGTCAGCCGTATCCTCTGTCAAAGCCAGAATGGTTCCAACAGTCACTAGCAACGCCACTGAAAGCATTATCCAAATCCCGCGCCGCATGTGCGCTTTCCTATTTGGTTTGATTTGGTCGGCCATTTCTTTTTTCCTACTTCACATGCTGCGTGGTCCGCCTTACTTCTTATTTGGAAGTAGATAGAATCAGCGAACGAACGATCGTTCACCGCGCACTTAGCCCTAGAAATATAAATATGCAAGAGCCCCTAGTCGAAACAAAACGCGACAAAGAACTAAAGTCTCGCCGCGCTCATATTCTTGAGGCGGCGCTAATGAGTTTCCTTGAAAAAGGGTACCACCAGACCGGTGTCCGTGACATTGCGAAACGCGCAGGTGTGAGTTTAGGAAATCTTTACAACCACTTCAGCGGAAAACACGCCGTTTTGGCAGAAATCGCTGCCCTAGAGCGCGAAGAGTTGCAGCCGTTCCTCTCCGATTTGAGGAACGATGCGGCACCATTGGAAGTTCTTGAAGGTTTTGTGCGCAACTATCTCATCCACCTTTCCGCACCAGAGAACGTGATTCTCAGCCTTGAGATCGCTAGCGAAGCTGTGCGGAAGCCTGACATCGCCAAAATGTTCTTGGAGAACCAAAATGCTTTGCTTGATGCATTGGCAGCCCTTTTGACGCGTGGGGTAAAAGAAGGTTGCTTCCGTTCGTTGCCTGACACGCGAGAAGCAGCGAGTTTGATCCTAGACGCGATGGAAGGCAAAGCTTTAAGGGCAACTTTGCAGACCGATAGAACTACAATTGATCATGCAGAGCTTTGGGACTTCATCAAAAATGCAGTGACTAATCCGCCTGTCTCACCGAGTTGAGATTTTCAAGCTGCAGCGTTTTTGTCATCTAACCCGGTTCATACTGCACTGAATTTTTTTGAGCTAGTGAAGCGGAGTTTTGTTGACGTTGCAGCATCATGCATTTTGGGCTCTTTCCGATCATTCGCTGCTGATTGCACCAATGACCGGTCCTGGTCGACTGCGTTATGTTGGGTCGTCAAACACCACGCTAGCCTGCTCTGCCCAAGGCAAAGCAGCGCTTTCAGTCAGATGCATGATGGTGATAGCCGTGACCTCTCGACCAAACACCAGCCGCTTCAACACCTCTGGTGCCAGATACGCCAGCCGCAATTGGCGACTGACATGGCGCTCGGCAAGGCCGACGGCCTCGGCCAGCTCTTGGATCGTGGTGAACTCGCCAGCGTCCATGCGCCGCCGCCAGCCCCAAGCCCTGCCGATGGCGCGCAGGATGTGTGGATCTTGGGTTTGATCTTCGCTGGGCAAATAACCGGCGGGCGGCAGGATTTTTGGCCGACCGTTTTTCTTGCGGATACTCAGTGGGATCAGAACGCGGATCGTATCGTTGGATTTGGTCATTCCGCCGCCTCCATTCTGCGGGGTGCGAGCATCTCGCGGATGACGCCCGCGATGCCTTCGCGCCGTATGTCGACCTCTAGCCCGGCAGCAGTAACAGTTACACGCCGCACCAGAAGCTGGATGATCCGCGCTTGCTCGGCCGGGAACAGCTGCGACCATAAGGCGTTGAACTCGTGCAGCGCCGCGATGGCGTCGGCCTCCGAAACTGCCCCATCCTTTTGCTTCAGGGCCGCGATCACTTGCGTCACGACCTCCGGAGTCTGCAGAATGCGGCGGACCTCGGTCACGACGGCATCCTCGACCATTCCTGCGGCCAGCCGCATCGGGGCGGTCTCTTCGCCGGTCTCGCGGTTCCGGATGACGTCCATCGACACGTAGTAGCGGTAAAGCTTTGCGCCCTTCTTGGTGCTTGTGGGCGTCATGGCCGCACCTGTGTCGCTGAAAATCAGCCCCTTCAAAAGCGCAGGTGTCCGCGACCGGCTGTTGTTGGCACGTTTGCGAGGGCTTTCCCGCAGGATGGCATGGACCCGATCCCAGAGATCTTGTTCGATGATGGCGTCGTGCTCTCCGGGGTAAGCCGTGCCCTTGTGGACGGCCTCACCGCGATAAACGCGGTTGCTAAGCAGACGGTAGAGGAAGCCCTTGTCGATCAGCGTGCCCTGCTTGTTACGAAACCCGTCGCGTCGTAACTCGCGGGCCAAAACGGTGGCGGAGCCCAGTTCGACAAACCGCTCGAAAATCTTATGGACAGATGCGGCCTCTGCTTCGTTCACCAATAGTTTGCGTCCCTGCACGTTATAGCCGAGGGGAACATAGCCGCCCATCCAGATCCCGCGTTTGCGCGAAGCGGCCACCTTATCCCGGATCCGTTCCCCGATGACCTCGCGCTCGAACTGGGCGAAGCTCAAGAGAATGTTTAGCGTCAGCCGCCCCATCGACGTGGTGGTGTTGAACGATTGCGTGACGGATACGAAGGTAACACTGTTGCGATCTAAAATCTCGACCAGCTTGGAGAAATCCATCAACAAGCGGCTGAGGCGGTCGATCTTGTAGACCACCACCACGTCGATCAACCCATCGTCTATGTCTGCCAAAAGCTGTTTCAGGCCGGGCCGCTCGAGGGTGCCGCCGGAAAAGCCGCCGTCGTCATAGCGTTCGCGCGTGGCGACCCAGCCCTCGGACCGCTGGCTGGCGATGTAGGCCTCACAGGCCTCCCTCTGCGCATCGAGACTGTTGAACTCCATGTCGAGCCCTTCTTCGCTCGACTTGCGGGTGTAGATGGCACAGCGCAGGCGGCGGTTGGGGCGGGTCGTACCATCCATCATACATCCTCCCGCTTGCGTTCACGCAGGCCGAAAAAGCGGTATCCGTTCCAACGTGTGCCGGTGATTTCGCGGGCGACAGCCGAGAGCGATTTGAACATCCGGCCCTGCCAGTCGAAACCGTCTTTCAGAACGGTGACGGTGTGCTCGACCCCGTCCCATTCCCGAATGAGCTTGGTACCTATGACCGGATTGCGCGGGTCGGCAATCTGGTTTTTTCGGCGCGCGACGCCTTCGACCTCATCGGCCAGCAGGTCCAGCATGCGGCGGGTTTCTCGGTCGGGACCGCCGTAGGTCAGCTCCTGGATGCGATAAGCGATCCTGATTTCCAAAAAAGTCCGGCTGTTGTTCGGCGCGGCGCTGCCGATGAGATTTTCCCATTCAGCTTTCAGATCCTTGACCGACATGGCCTTCAGGTCGGCCAAGCGCGACAGAACCGTCTGGTCCAGGCTCGTGTCTGTTCCTGGCCTTGCGGGCGTTATCTTATTGTGATGCTTCATCAATTCCTCCAATGCGGATGCGTTTTGTACGACGACCACCGCTCTTTCGGGGGCAGAAGTCCACGAAACTGTCTCCGCCGTCGGCAGATAGATTACTGGACTGCGCGGCGTTCAGGCGCATGACGCCAGCGGCCAGGATGCGACCGATCTCGGCGAGGCGCGCATTTGCTGACATGCGCTCAGGGCATAGGGGGTTGGGCCCTGAAATCGGGCCTTCTGGATTGTGTGACATGGCGGCTTTTCGCGATTGGGATGATGCCCAAAAGGTATCTCAAAATCAGGAAAACACAAGCTTTTCAATATTTTGTGGACATCTTCGACTTGTGAGAGCCACTGCGTATTTTTGCGCACACGCTCAGTCGTTTTAATGGCCAGCGTGTTAATTTCCACGCAAATGTGAGCCGGGTTTTCCATCGAGAAGTGAGCCACCTTTAGGTTATGTTCCGCGAGTTATGCTGGCGTCAAGACAATGCTGGGCTCCTTCCTTTTTCGGGCCGCAGCGGC